>Ga0307378_10002551_pt1 | contig 27652 bp, 50 predicted proteins | sample UN1MG_FD_202238 | JGI IMG/M metagenome (GOLD analysis project Ga0307378, IMG submission 202238) | Soil microbial communities from Risofladan, Vaasa, Finland - UN-1 | ecosystem: Environmental > Terrestrial > Soil > Coastal area > Acid sulfate soil | place: Finland: Risofladan, Vaasa | collected... | reverse complement strand
TCTCCCATTAATCTATGTCTAATAAATTCCACAATAGCATCTGGCCTTATCTTATCAAGCAAATCTGCTTTTTCTCCTCTTGATATTGCGGGAGGATAACTTGTTCCAGAAATTGCTCCTTTAGGCGCAGGCACTACTTGGTTATTTTCATCCACATAGATTGTATCTTCATTCATTGCATTTCTCCCAAAGCTTCTTCAATATTTTCTTCTGAAATTGTCTTAACTTTTTCTTTTAGAGTTCCTTTGAACATATAACAAAAACAAATCGCTAATAAAAAATTAAATATATTGGTTAATACTGCCGATATTTTAGAAGGTAGAATCATCGTATTCCAATAAAAGCTATTCGTAAAAATATTTAAAAGCCCAACTCCTGCGAAAATTATTGCTCCTGCGAAAAAGAAGAATTGCATAAATTTTTCTTGACTTATTTGTTTCATTTTTTTTCGACTAATTTCCCCCCAGCTTTTTCCATCTCTTTTTTTAATTCTTTTATAATTTCTTGCTTTTTCATTCCTTTGTATCTTTTGATATAAGCATTTAATTCTTTGTTATAAGCAACATCTTCTCCATTTTTCAAATCATATTCAAATATCTGCCTTGCTAAATTTGAATCAGAAAAAGTTGAAAAACAAAAATTATCTCTTACTATAATTTTGCATTCCACAATCTTCCCTTTATTTTTTAACTTTACATAAATTGTTGAATACTTCATTTGATATATATAAATTTACTCGGTTTATTTTTGATTTAAAAATTATTATTTTAATCATCCCTCTTAATTCGAGACTATTTAATTGTCTTATTATCGCTCTCCTGCTTTTTTCAAACATTTCATGAATTTCTAATGAAGTTATTGCTCCACCAGATTTTACTGCTTGTAACTCGTTCATATAAACTCCTATGGGGCACTGACAGAAGCTTGGACGCTCTGACAGAAACCCTCTTTTACCATTTTACCCATATCTAAAACCATTTTCGTTGATTCTGTTTGTGATGACCTAACCATTTGAACAATAAATATTATGCAAATTAACAATACTATCGCAATAAATCCCAGGGCAATATATGGAGCTACTTTCTGCCATCGACTCATTGTTTCTTTATCGTTGTTATCAAGAATTTTTGCTGAGGCATCTCTAAAATCTGCTGGGGCTATTTGGGTTAAAAAAATTGGGTTTGTTACCTTCATATTTTTCACTGGAATTAAATCTCCATCTTTTCCAACATTATAATCTTTATTCATCCCTGCTTTATTTACTGGAAGAAGTATTGAAGGATCGTCTGATTTTCTAATAACAACTAATCCTCTTTTACCATTTATATCATGAAAATCTTCTGAACTTGCATTTTGAATTTCTCGCTTATCCCATGTTCTTAAAATATCTTCTCCTCCATAATCAAACAATCCAAAGAACATAGTTTTTTTCTTAAACCATCCAGCTCCATTCTTTAATCTTGCTTTAATTCCCATTTTTCCAGCTCCCAAATCAGTAAATATCATTATTGGATAAATTAATTTTCTTTTCTTTCTGATTATAAGAGATAGCATAGTTCCCCCGACGATAGCGATTAAAACCAAACCCCAAAATAAAAATGAAGTTAATATTTTTAGTAGCCCTCCTGAAATTCCGCCGAAGTCAAATCCCATTATTTTTTCTTACCTCTTTTCTTCTTTTTTTTGATTGGTTCAAGAATTATTTTTCCTTTTTCTGCTCCAGCCCGATAATCTGTAACTTTTTGTTTTTTGTTTTTCATGTTTATTTAAATTTTTTTTGCTTTAAAAATAACATCAACACAACGCGAACGCACTATTTTTCAAGATTTTTTATTAATCTTTTCACATTATCGTCCATAAAGATTATAGGCTCATTTGCAATCTTCTCTATATAATTTGTGAGTTTTAGACCAAGATTTTCTGCTTTTTCTTTTAATCTTCTTTTTAAATCCGAAGAAATTCTCAAGTGAAGTGAATTTGTTTTTTTACTCATTTATTTTTCATCCATTTTATTTAATTTGATTTCTATTAACAAAACATTTCATGCCTTGGTATAGATTTCTATTTGCCCCAACTTTTTTATTAAAGTATTTACTTTTTTTGTTTAAACAAGTTCCTATATAACAACCGATGTGTTGAATTATGCCGTGTATTTGTGGCCTTAAATTTTCTGAATATCCTTCTCTTTTGAAAAATTTACACTCGTTACAATTTGCATCAATACATTGACATTCATATTCTTCTTTTTTATATCCTTCATTAGCACATTTTTCAGAACAACAAGGTTTCCACATTGGTGTCCAATATGATGTGACAATAAATATTTCTTTCAAGTTTTTATCACAATAACAACAAGTATCTTTTATTATACCAATATTTCCTCCAGATTTTATCAATAAGTTATATTTTATTTTTTCTTTATCTGTTAATTTTTCTTTTAAACATAATTTCTTATATATTTGTTTTTTTAATTTTTTGTCCATTGTTAGTTTCTCCCCGCTTGGAGGCATCCGAAGATATTGGATTTACCTTATCGGTTTTATGTGTTGCTTCGTAAAAAAATACATCAGACAAAGATTTATCTGCTCCACACTTTCCACACTTATATTTAGCCCGACCTAATCTAATTGATTTAGTCATACAGCCACATTTAGGGCAAGGGCTTATATCGTCTTTGTCGTATTTTTTTACCATTTTAAGTTGCTCAAGACTTGGAGTTCCCCCCACAAATTCGGCATAATATTAGCGTTAAGGAAAGTTTTTTGCGTAGCAAAAAATTTGGGTGAGCAAAAAGAATATTTTGCGAACTCTTTAACGCATATTATCTGCTCCGTAGGACAAACTCGTAGAGTTTGAGTTTCAAAAACCCCCGATTTCATTTAATCTATTATTGGTATTATGTGATTGCCAACTTTCATATCTACACAATACCCCTCCCTTGTCTTTGGTTTGTATTTCTTTTTTGATTTGAAAACAGTTTTGTATAATTTATCTAAGTTCTGTTTATCATATTTTGCCATAAAAACTTCAATCAAAACTTTTTCTGCATCCAAACTATCTTTAAGATGTTTTGCCAACTCCTTTGCCATCTTTAATTGTTCATCTACCTTCTTCTTTGGAACTTCTATGAAAGTTGGTTTCCCATCTTTTGCAGATTGTTCATAATATCTTCCATTACATTTGTAATACTCAAATACTTTTTCTGTTCCAAATACTTCTTCTGGTTTTAAATGTTTTTTAGCCATTGTTATAGTTGCTCCCTGCTTGGAAGAAGGGGTTTGAATTTCGTTTAATATTGGGGTGATGAGAAGGATGCGAAGCATCTTTTGGTGTAGGCGTAGCCGAAACCTTATCACCCATATTAAATCCCTTCGGTTTATCCGAAGTCAAACTCGTAGAGTTTGAAGTTCTGACGGGGGGTGATGAGTTGCTCAAGATTTCTTTTATTATTTCTCCCACTTTCTTTGATTCTATCTCCAACTTCTTTATTTTTCTATCCCTTTCATCTATTAAGTCGTTTAAGAACACTTCTTGTTCTTTAAGATTCTCTATTGTTTTATTTAAATCCTGCATAGCTTTTAATAAAATTCTAAATTCCTTTTTCTTCTTTGATTCAAAAATCTTAAAGTTTCTTTCATAATCTGTAAGTAAAATATATTTATTCTTAATTTCATCATTCCATCTTTTATTTACTTTTTCTTGTAAGTCTTGCATCTGCTTAGTAGTATATGTTTCCATCTTAGTTTCTCCCAACTTCCACCGAGTTGCTCCCTACCAACCGAAAATTATTTAAAGATTGATTCTGTGTATTATTATGGCAAAAAATGTTGTTCATTTTGACACTGAAAGGAAAGCAGAAATTGCTAAGAGAAAATTTAAGAAATACAAACCTACTAAGTGTTATAGATGGACTGTTCAAGGAAATTCTCTTGTAAGAATTGCTAAAAGAAATGTAAGGTGTTAAATTATTCATTTTCTTAATTTCTCTCCTTTTAATTTAAACCAAACATTTAATGGGATTGAAATATAATCTGCATTGTCTGTAATTCTTTTTCTTTCTAATTCTTTCATAATTCTCTTAATTGAAGTTTTTATTATAGATTTAATATTAATTTCCATATGTCTTTTATTTTCAAAACTTAGTTCTTGTTCTTCAATTTCTTTATATATTTTCTCTATTTGTTTATTCATATTACCTCCTCAAAACCACATTTATTACATCTAAATGACCCAACATCATATCTTCCTTTTTTCTCCCAAATCTTCTTTCCGTTTTTAACTTCCCAACAATGTTCTAATGGTGCAGATATTAAATAATTCTTAGAACCACAATTAGGACATTTTCTTCTTCTTGTTGGGTCATCTCTCATACCCACTTTATTCAATATCTCTTTTTTTTCTTTATCTTCCATCATAATAATTTTTCTCATTTGTTTCCCCCAACCTCCACCGAGTGGAACCCCGCTGGGAGCCCCCCGTCTGAATTGGATTTAATTAAGGATTTAGAGATGTTTTCACGAAGTGAAAATATGGATGGAGCAACTTGTTGCGGAATCTTTAAATCTATATTATGCCGTTTTCCACTTGTGGAAAATTCAGAAGGAAAGTTCGTGTGTGGGGCGATTACATTAAACATCTTTTGGAATATCTTACTAACCAAATTAATATCCCATCCATTTCCAGTTAAATCCATTATTGCTGTTGGAGGTAATCCCTCAAAGATAATTTCTCCATCTTTGAATCCCATAAATCTTATTCTTTCTAAAGGGGTTAAATATCTTACTCTATTTTCATTTATTCTTAATAATGAATCATTATTTACAGAGGTTAAACAATTTATAAAATCCTTTCTTCCAATTTCTAATCTTTTCTTTCTTTCTTGTGATGGTTTATTTCTTGGAAAAGTTCTTATTGCACATCCCTCAACAATTCTAAAATCATCCCACCCTTTAGAATGTCCTCCAGTTAAAGTTGGAATATCATTATCCAATTCACCAACAAATCTATATCTTTTATTCTCAACCATCCAATGCTTGTCTTTTGTTAGATAATATTTCTCATCAACTTCTTTTTCAAGTAAATCTTTCAATTTAATCTTTAATTCTTCTTTCTCTGGAAAACTAAACTTCATAGTATCCATTCCTTTCAGAAAACAAACAAACCAAACCCTTTTCCTACTTTGAGGATTCCCATATTCATTAGAATTAAGAACTTTCCACCTTACAACATAACCAATCCTATCTAATTCAGAAAGTATCTTTTTGAATGTTCCTTTATTGTTTTCAAAAGTTAGCCCCCTTACATTTTCTAACAACATCATTTTAGGTTTTTTAACTTCTGCAATTCTTATAATCTCATTAAATAATGTTCCTTTTGTGTCCAATTCACCTTTTCTTAATCCAGCTTCCGAAAATGGTTGACATGGAAAACCCCCCGTCAATAAATCAAAATCTGGAAGTTCGTTTGGGTTTATCTTTGTACAATCTCCAAAATTTTTTATTTCTTTATGATTCATCTCAAATATTTTTATTGCATTAGGCTTTATTTCAGAATAACCAACTACTTCATGTTCAATTCCTAATCTTTTTAGAGAAAAACTTGCACCCCCATACCCTGCGAACATTTCAAATAACTTAATCATAGTTGCACCTCGCTTGGGAGTCCCACACACGAATTCGGCATAATATTGGGGTGATGAGAAGGATGCGAAGCATCTTTTGGTGTAGGCGTAGCCGAAACCTTATCACCCATATTAAACTCCTCTGATTTATCAGAGTTGCCGTTAGGCAAAGTTCGGGGGGTTGCCGATAAGTTGCTCAAGGTTTGTTGGGATAATCTCTTAGATATAATTTTGCAATATTCGGGGTCTTTCTCAAAACCAATATATCTTCTGTTTAATTCTTTACAAGCAAGAGCAGTAGTTCCACTTCCCATAAAACAATCTAAAACGACTTGACCCTCCTTTGAACTATGAAGGATGATATTTTTAATTAAGTCCAAAGGTTTTGGTGTTGCGTGTCCAATTTTTTTTTCTATGTCATAATTCCAAACTGAATGATGGGTTTTTTGGTTGTTAAAAGTAATTCTTTCTTCATTAAATTCCAACTTATTCCCATCGTATTCCTTCTTTATTTCTTTCCAATCTCTATTTAATAAAGAAGTATCTTCGCTTTGTAATACTCGTTTCATCTTCTCATATTGGTGTTTTGGAATTAATGAAGGTTGTGCCGTATTTATCCAATGAGGAATTAATCCCCCTCCCTTCATCCTTAACCCCATTCTCTGACGAATACAACTATTAGATAATCCTGACTTCTTCATTTCACAATAAATATACTCAGCAATTTCTTTTCTTGATTCATAAATTCTTTTTTCAATAAAATCATCTTGAAAAGTATAATAAAGAATATACTCTGCCATTTGTTGATAATTACGAAGCATATCAACAACAACAAATCCATCCAAAAAACCCTTTCTCGGACTTCCATCAAATCTTTTATTCCAAACTATAAATTGTCTGAAAATAAAATTGGTTTCGTTCTTTAGGAAGTTCATAAAATCAGCTACAACTTCCATTTCTGAATGAAACATATAAAAACTTCCGTTGTCTTTCAAAACCCTTTGGAGTTCTAAAATAACTTTCTTCATCCATTCTTCATAGTTCTTAATATCATCCCAACTATCTTTTTTAATATTATAAGGAGGGTCAATTACTATTAAGTCAATGTTCTTGCTTGGGATTTTAGAAAGACCCGTTAAGCAATCCTCATTATAAATTATATCTGTTTCCATTTTAACGATGTGGGAGGCAACCCCCCGAATTGAGTTTAATATTGTTGTTTAAAGAAGTTGCATGCAGTTTCAAATTAGGCATGCAATTTGGGAAATTACAACAACGATTGTAATTTCCTTTAAACTGATATTCAGAGAAGTTTAAAAAAATGCGATTAGTCTTCATTGATTTCAACCTCTCTTTCTTTTATTTGTTTGACAAACTCTTTAAAAAATTTGATTGCTTCTTTTTCATTTTTGGCTTCTATAATTATTTTTGCTTCAACACCAACTAAACTTGGAATATAATCTTTTTTGTCTTTCCAAGTAAGCCAAAAACCCCATTCTTTATTTGGATTTACACAATCAAATTTTATTTTTTTGTTTGTCATTTTTGCGTTGCTCCTTGTTCTCTCATAGCATTCAATAAATTAATCCCCTGAATATCCAAACACTTGTTATAAATTTCTTCAAGTTGTTTTTCAGTTTCGTTTCCTTTTAGACTTGAAGATTTTTTCAAATTTTTATAGCAAGTTTCATTATTCATTTTTTGGATTAATTTTTGATAGTTCATTTTAGTTGAGCAACGCTTGGGAGCATTTTTTTAAATTTGTTCTTTCTGCTCTGAATATTGGGGATATGCGAAGTAAATCCGTAGGATTTATTTGGGCAAACGAAGTGAGCCGTATATCCCATATTAAGCGATGAAATCTTTGATTTCACTTGAGTTCAACCCCCTTCTGATTAGTTTCTAAAAGTTCTGGATTTTCAAATTTATTTCCTATTATAACGTCTCCCTTACCAAATATTTCAAATTGCTTTTTAAAATCTTCAAAATCTTCTTTAGTTTTAGTTTCTATTTTTTCATCTTTTATTCTTTTCCAATTAAATCTATATCCATAATTATAATCTTTTTCTATTCCTACTAATGAAAAATAAGAATACCAAACATCATTTCTTCCAAAACTCTTACAAGAAATTGACTTCAAAATATCCCCTTCAAATATTTCCTCTCCATTTTTGTCCTTTAATCCTGTGAATTGTAATAACTCAACATTTTTAATATTGTATTCTTTATCTTCACAGCATACATTTACTAATTCGTTTTCGTAAATCCAATTAAATTCTAAATCTGTAACAACTAACATTCTTCTACTCTCTTTGTCCCAAATTTTGAATTTTATTTTTACCATTTTGTTAAGTTGCTCCCTGCTTGGAAGAAGGGGGTTGAATTTCGTTTAATATTGGGGTTTGGAGAAGTTATCTCCGTAGGAGATAATTTGGGTGAAGAAATCTTTGATTTCTGAACCTCTAAACCCATATTAAACGATGAAATCTTTGATTTCACTTGAGTTCAACCCCCTTCTGATTAGTTTCTCCAAGATTATCAAAATGTTCCTTAACTTTATCCATTGTTTCTTTGTATTTCTGTGGATTTTTATTTAATTGTTCTAACATCTCATTATTCTTTGTAAAATCGTAAATCTCATAAATTTCATTAGCATTTTCTTTTGTAATCTTTGTTTTCTTTTTTCCATTTTTATCTATCCAATCTTGTAGAATTGGGATAGCACAATCAAAACAATGAAATTCATAATAAGCAGTATCAACATTCAATAAAAACATTCCTTCTTGATTGTAGTTTTTTATTGTCTTACAAATCTTACATTCATTTTTTATTGGTTTCATTTCTGCATCATAAGATAATAGTTTCATCTTATTATCATTATCCAAAGCAAATGCTTGGTTACATTCTTCACAAATATAAACATAAATAAATTCTCCTGTTGTCTTACTAGTCATAGTTCCTTCTCTATTCAAAACTAAATATTCTCCACATAGAGGACATTCGTGTTCTTGGTCTGGACTTTTATTTTTCATTTTCCATTTTTAATGATTTTTTTATTTTATTTAATTGTTTTTTACTCCTATAAATTAAAGCAATTTCTTTCTTAATTTCAAGTTCTTTTAATCTACACTTACTTGATAGTTCTATCTTTTTAATTCTTATTTTCTCCAATTCTATTAATAACTCTGTTTCTGATTTTTTTACCATTTTGTTAAGTTGCTCCCTGCTTGGAAGAAGGGGGTTGAATTTCGTTTAATATACTGGATGTTAACCCTTGGGTTAATTAACATCCCAAATTGGTATGTTTCTTTTCCTTGTTCTGATTTATTCATTTTGAATCTCCTTGAGTTTTGTTTTCGGCGTCAATGTTATCAATCTCTCCTAATTTTTGAAATGTGTTCTTATCAATTATATAGTCTTTTAAAAAAGCTTCAACCAAATGTTTAGGATATACATAATATTCTATCCCATCCCAATTTATGGTAGCTTTTTTATTCAGTTTTAACATTAATTGTATATCGACTTTTTTCATTTTCTTTTTTGAAAATTAACCTCCTCTTTCTTTTTAATTAATTCTTTCAAAAACTCATTAACCATTTTTGAAACAGAAACTTTGTAAATATCTCTCACTTCTTCTAAAACATCATAATCCAAATAGAGAGTAACTGCTTTTTTGTTTTCTTTCTGTTTCAAAATATCATTTAGGTTAATTTTCAAAGTCATTGTGTGTTGCCCCTTTCCTTCGATTTCTTTTTCCTTGTTCTGAGCTATTCATTATCCACCTCTGCAATGGTTTCTATATTATTTATATTAATTACAAATTTGGCATCCTCAGAAATTTTAAACCAATTTGCTGGTTCTCCTTTAAAATTTCCTTTAATCCAATCTTCCACATTTTTATATTTCTTGTTTTCAAATTTGTATTCTTTTCCTGAAACCATTGTTATTTTTATCATCATCTAAAACTTTCTCCTGCTTTTTCTAATAAAATATCTCTTGCTTCAATAGGACTTCTTATCTCATTTTCAAAAATATCATTACCATAAAAGTCGTTTATACATTCTTGAATAAAATCTTTAACATCTTCAACATCTAAAACACCAGACTTACAACCCCAAGTTGGAGTTCCCTCTGGATAGATTTGTTTATCTAATTCGCAACCTTTGTTAAATTTTGATTTATTCATTTTTATTTATAAAAAATAATTTAATTGAATATCCAATTAAAAAACAATAAAATACAATATAACACAATGAAATATTATTTGTTCCAATTCCAAACAAGATACATATTAAACATATTAACATCGCTTTTATTTCATTTAAATCTTCAATTTTCATTTAAATTCTCAATTCTTTTTTTATTTTTCATTTTAATAATATCTATTCTCCCCACAAGTTGTCTTTTTTTTTCTGGGAGAGTTTGTGAACTTGTAATTTTATTTCGAATCTGATATAAATGAATAAAATTACTAAACATATCCAACAGAAAATATAAGGTAAAAACCAAGCTATTCCAACTAAGTTTAAAATTAGTTTTCCTAAAACAACTCCTATAACAAGTGTCAATATTAACAATTTTAAAATCAGATCTCTTTCTATCATTTTAAATCTCCTGCTTTTTCTAAAAGATCATCAATTAATTCTTCTGCATATTTTGGTTTTTCAAACTTTATTTTAAATCCAAAAGTGTTGGTGTGGTTAGGAGATGAAAAAGAGGATGATTCTTCTCTTGCAAAATCCTTCTTTATCGGCAAATCTTTTACTCCTCCACACCTTGATTGCCTATTAAATAAATTTGGATAAAACTTTTGTTTAAGTTCATCTAATTCCCATTTTAGTTCTTGTGATTCATCAATTATTTGTTGTGCATTCATTCTTTTTCTCTCCATTTTTCTTTATTATTTTTATTTTTTCTATATCCACCTGATCAACTCCTATATGGATATCAAGATCAACTTTATCTTGTGAATTTAATACTATAACATCTGAATTTCCCCATTGTTTTGTTTTTCTTATTCTTTTTGACATGTTAATTATAAGAAATATTAATTTATAAATGTTTCGTTTATGTTTTATAAATGTTTAACTACTATTTAATTAAAAGAAATGTTTAAATAATTTCTTTATGTTTATTTTTCATGGCTGGTTGGATTGAATGGATAAATAGAAATGTTTTTATTATCACTAAAAATAGTTCTCATCCTTATTCAGGGAAAGTTATTGAAGTAGATGAAATTTCTGCAAGTCCATTAATTTGGATTACTATAATAGACAAATTTAATAAAAGAGTTAGTTTTTCTATTAATGAAATTCTTGTTATTAAAGAGGAGAAAATAAAATGAGTTTAAATGGAATTCTAAATTGGAAAGTTTGCAAAAAATGTAATAGAAAATTTGATATTGCAATCAATTATAATATATGTCCTTTATGCAGAATAAAAGAAAAAAGAAAAATTAAAAAAGAGGGTCGTGATGAAAATAATAGCTGAACCAGTTTATTTAAAAATAATTTTAAATACTTATCCTGGTGCAATAAATGAAATAGCAAGATTCATAAAACAAAAAATAGAATATTTTTCTAAATTTAATTCACAACAAGAATTAGAAAAATATGGTTGGGAAAATGGAGAGAAAAAAGAATTTTGTCAAAAAATTGGAGATTTTATAGTATTTTCTCAAGAAGATTATATTTCTCCAGAATTATTAGATAAAAAAATATTCAATAAAAAACTTAGTGAAGTGTACTACAATATTATTCAATGTTTAAAAAAATATTTGAAATTAAAGGATGATTACTATAACATAATTGCTTTATGGATTATAGGGACTTATTTTCATAAAAATTTTTATTCTTATCCTTATTTATTTTTCAATGCTATGAAAGGATCTGGTAAATCTAGAGCATTAAATTTGATTACCACTCTTTCAAGAGATGGAGAAAGTTTAAACTCTTTAACCGATGCAGTATTATTCCGAACAGATGGAACTCTTGCTATTGATGAATTTGAGGGATTAGGAAGAAAGGGAAAAGAATCATTAATAGAACTTCTCAATTCTGCATATAAAAAAGGAACAAAAGTTAAAAGGATGAAACAACAAAAAACTATGGAGGGGGTTCAGCAAGTAGTTGAAGAATTTGATGTTTATCGCCCAATATTAATAGCTAATATTTTTGGTATGGAAAGTGTTCTAGGAGATAGATGTATTCAATTAATATTAGAAAAAAGTTTTGATAAAAAGATTGTTAATTTAATTGAAATTTTTGAGGTAGATGATTTGATTCAAAATACAATAAAAATGTTAAAAGAGTGTAGTTTGTGTAGATGTAGTTTCTCTGTGGAATGCTATAAGGAATGGAATAATTATGTAATAAATAACAACACTAACAACACTAACAACAATAATAACACTAACAACACTAATAACATTTTTCCTTTTAAAGTCTTTAAAGAACTAAATTCAGTGGATTTGAATGGTAGAGAGTTAGAGTTATCACTTCCAATAATTTTAATTGCAGGTGAAGTATCAATAGAAATATTAAAAGAAACTACACTAACCTTAAAGAATATTTTTAATGATAAACAAGGTGAAGATTTAATGGAAAATTCAGATATTTCTTTAATTGATTTTGTTTCACAAATACCAAACATAAATGATACAATTTTTCATTCCATTTTGAAGTTGACAAATGATTTTAAATCCTTTATTCAAATGAATGAAGATTGGCTAAATTCAAAATGGATGGGAAGAGCTTTGAAAAGATTAGATCTTATAATTGAAAGAAGAAGAAAAAGTTATGGTGTTGAAGTGAGACTTAATTTAAAAAAAGCACGAGAAAGAATCAATATGTTTAAATGAATAAACTATTATTTAATTCATAATATAATTGAAAGGAGGTAAAAGAAAACGAAAATGGTAAAAGAAAAAAATTTAGATTCTTGGGACAATTATGTTTCAGGAAATTTTTTAAAAGCTATAAATGTCAAAAGTGAAGAAGAAGCCTTTGTATGTATTTCAATAAATGAAGTTAGTCAAGATGATATAAAAAGACCAAGATTAACTTTAGAAAGAAATGAAAACCAATGGGAGTTTGATTTGAATAAAACAAATTCTTCTAAATGTATTGAACTTAAAATAGAAAAGCCAAATGATTTGATAGGCAAAAAAATTTATTTTAAGAAAGCTTTAGTAAGAAATCCAAAGACTAATAAAGAAGTAGATTCTTTAAGGATATTTAAAATAGATTAAGTTTATATATTTAGAATTTTATTAGTTTATAATTTGGCGGGCTTGTAAAACCGCCATTTTTTTAAAAAGGTAAAATGGTGTCAAAATTCTCATTAGATAGTTCAGAAAAATATATCTTATTTAAAAAATATAAAAAAAATGGCTTATCTAATGAAGATGCTAAGAATAGAGTAAATTCTTTTTGTAATAGCTTAAAAAATTTAAAGCAAGATCTACAATCAGTTAAAAATAAAGAAATAGATATGAACCCTAAATTTAAACAAGAGTTTGAAAATTTATGTCAAAATATAGAAGCGGGAAATAAAATTTGGAATTAAAAAAAAGAAAAAGATTTAATATTTCTGGTAGTGCCATATAGTTATTAAACATTAGGTTGCCTTTTGAAATATTAAATCAAATAAATTAATAGCTTCTATTTTCACCTTTCTTAATTAAGAACGCACCGATGAACAGCATTCCTACGGCGAAAGCAATTATAGCTGGCGCCCATCCTGCTAAACCAGTTGTTCCAAGTTGAGTTACTAAATAGTCTGTTGCGACCCAGCCATCATTTGTTGGATCAACACTTCCAGTTGAATTCGAACAAGCATTGGCGGTTGAATTCCATGCAGTTGTCGCTGGACATTCAGCAATCGCACCTCCAAACTTTCCAAGAACAACAACTCCAACACCGATGACTATTGCAAAAGATACAACTCCCCATCCTAATGTAGTTAAAGCGTTAAACAATTATTTTTTACCTCCTTATTATTTTATAATTAAATTCTGTCTATGACAGAATCCTATATAGTTTGTTAATTTCTCGAAGAAGAATTCTTTTTTATTCACTTGGCATACATTATTTTAAAAATGTAACGCAAATCTGGGATTTGTTTAATAAGAAGTTCTGCTATTACTAAAAACTATGTATAAAATAATAAATAAAATTACGCCTGCAAAAAATAACACTACCCACCAAGCCACTAATCCCGCATAAGCTAATAAAATTGATGCTATGAGCGCAATGAATGATGAAGTTAAAATAGCCACCTCAAAAGTAAATCCAAGAAATGTAAGCAACAAAACAAACCATACCATATAAACGCAAGCTGTCCAAAACCACCCCCCTGTATTTGTGTTAGGCGTGGCTAAAAAATTTGTTGGGTTCGTGATATTTGTCCAATTAACTTCTGTCATTTTAAGGTTTTATCTTAAACAAGATTGTTAAGATGATAAGGCCTAAACTTATAAAATATAAAACTCTGAATATAACTGCTACTATCATTGGCAGTTTCATGAAATTAATTATTATTGTTTCAATCCATCCCCCAGTTAAAAAATCCCAAATAATAACTATTATATTTTTAATCATTCCCCAAGAAGATTTTAATGTTAGTCCTTCTGTGCTGGTAAAAGTTGCTTCTCCCTCTTTTGTCTGAGTTTCCAATGTTTCTTGATAGTTTATTAATGCACTCTCTGTTGTATTTGCCCCGATACCTATTTGATTATCTTGTCCATATTTTACATTCATGCCACCAATGACTATCGTCAATAAAGCAACAAAAAGTATAGAAAATAAAATCCCTTCAACCCACCCTGAAAGCGAGTATCCTCGTTTATCTTTTATTTTTATCATCCTGACCTTTTCATGAAATGAATTATTATTCCTCCTAAAACTCCTATTGCCATAAAGATTGGAAGTGTTATTGATCCAAAAATAACTGCTGGAATTAATCCAACAAGTCCCAAGATAATTGATGCTACTGGCGACCAAATTCCAATCAATGCAAGAGTAAGAAATAAAATTAATGAAATAAATAATCCTATGGAACTACTCAAAACTTTTGTATCTGTATTTAATAATTTCCTATTTATTGGAATTTCTGGAGATGCTGTTCTAAATGCCAATGCTTGCAAGGTTCCAGTATAACCTGAACTATCACAAGTTATTACTCCTGTAAATCCCGATGAAGATGTGTCACAAATTGTTACTGATCCGTCCCCTCTTTCTCTTGTTACTAAGAATCTCATTGATTTAGTGTTTTGTGAAGGATCATTCCAAGTAAAAGTCCATATATTATTTGTTGAATTATAGTTTATATCAGATTGCACTCCAAAAATACTTGTGTAATCAGAAGTTGAATCTTGAACTAAACTTGCGTATGTGCATGGGGAAGATAAGCATGCAAATCTCACTGGATTTAATAACTTTATAATAGATCCATTCTGCTCGTATAATCCAACCCTATAATCAACATCTTCAACTTCAACCCTCATTATTGTTTGTCCTTTATCGTCGGTCTTAGCCATCTCTACAATTTTATATTCGTTTAAATCTGGATACCACCTCATAAGCGAAGTGTACTTATTTACATAAGGAAATAAACTCGTATCCTGAAATTCAAATAAGAAACTTGTAGCTTCTGTATTCAACAACATATAGAGACTATTGTTTATAGTTTGATTTGTTAATCTTTGAGATGAAAAAGTGTAAAATCTTCGATCTATAAATCCTGTGCTATAATATTGAATTTCTCCAGTTCCCAAAGTATAATTATTGTAAAGCGTGGAATTTATACAAAGGCAAAATTTATTTATTGATGCTAAAGTTCCATAGGAATATTTTGAAGTTGTATTGGAAATACCAAAACCAAAATTATAATTTAAAGTCACATTTTGATTTGACAAGTTTTTTTCATCATTAAAATAAAAGCACATTGCGGAGTTCAATCCTACTGAACATGTTTCTGCAACTTCCAAAGGGGTTATGTAATAAACTGATTGATTATAACTTAATGTTGAATAATTAACATCATTGAAAGAATAATAAATTTTTAATGGAATTAGTGTTGATGCTGAAATAAAAGGTAAAGTAACATTGTAGGAGAATCTTGCATAAGTCCCATTACTTGATCCCACCATGGTGTAATTTGTATTGTTATATTGCAATATTGCAGAAACTTCATTTATTTGTGTTGCAGTAAAATTAAAAATTATCTCGTCTGTTTCTCCCTCTAAGATCCCATCTGTAAAATTTACTTGATACCTATAATAATTAATAAAAAAAGTTGTTGAATTGGATGCTTCGTTTCCAGCTCCATCAGTTGCATATCTTATTATTGTATGCCACCCCTCTCCTAATTTTAAAGTTATATTAGATCCGCAATCAAGACTTATATTTGCTGTCCCATTAAATAAACTACAAGAAGCCAAACCAAGATTATCTGTAATCGATGAATTGATACTAACATTATAAGTTGAAATGTTTGAAATGAATATTGTTGAATTTGGGGGGAAGCTTATATTTACTATTGGGGCTGTTGTATCCATTACAAAAGAAATCGAATCATTAAGCCCCCATTTTCCTAAAGAATCTTGTCCATATAATTTCAGATTAAAACTTCCATCTTCAACTTCCAACGAACTATTTATTGAAGGTAAAGTTATATTAGTTCCGTTCCAATTAGCTATCCATTGGCTTATTGGTTCTCCTGCACTTGCATTAAAATAAATTGTTGAAGTTGTATAAGATTGATTTTTTGGAGATTGAATATTTATTATTGGAACACTGGTATAACTCACATTCGCCCATTGAAGAAAAGAAGTTTGATTTATATTTGTCGTTAAAAACTCTACTTTATATTGGAGGAAACTTATAGAAGTATTTATTATCCCAGACGGATTTGTGTGGTTACTACTCCAAGAACTCCATGTTGAATTATCGTTTGAAGTTCTTGTTTGAAAAGTTACATTTGTGCTTGAATTTTCTATTGAATACCAAGTTAAATTTTCCCATCTTGCAAGATTACCCGCTGAAAAACTTCTTGAAATATAGCTTCCATTGTTTGAATAACCTCCTGTTTCAGCTTCTCCCCAAACTTGAAATAAAATATCATAAGAAACATAAGAATTCAAATTCCATACTATTCCGTCAGAAGATTGCATCGCTTGACCTCCAAGATAATTATTACTTGCATTTCCTCTAATACGCAAAGCATTTACCCCACCAGAAGGAGCGTAAATTATTATAGAGTAATTTGTAGATGAGTTTAAATAAGGGCAATCAACTAAACTTAAATTATATAAAATTCCGGGAATTCCTCCTAAAACAGAATCTGCATCGCTTCTTGTTCCATTACAAATATCTGCTCCAGTAGGAGCATTTGACGAATTAACATTTTTGATTGCTACAACAATATCATTAATAATTCCTGCATCGTATGCTTGAATAGTAATATTTTTAGGTTTGAAATCAACATTCTCTCCAACATTCCCAATGCTAAAAGTTTGTCCAGCCCAAGTTGTAGAACTTACAATTAGAGTGTCTTCTCCTCCAGAACTCTGATATTCATATAAACTTATTCCTGTCGAAGAAGAAAGTAAAGTTAAATTTTCTCCGTCGCAATAAGTGTTGTTGTAACTTCCCAAATCCCATTCTGTACAAGCACTATCTTGATAACTTCTCCATAAAGCCCATTCATTTAAATCTTTTCCAAATGCTGTTGCAATCCAATCAACAGATTCTTCTGATTTTTTCTTACCTTCAATTCTCCATAAATAAAATCCTTTTTCTAAAATTTCTCCAGAATATTTTTTCCAAACATTTTTATAACCTTTTTCTTCATATGCTTCTGTTTTATTTTCAGGCACAGCGGGAAATTTAATAATTACTTCTTCCTTGATTCTAACATAAATTTTAAGCTCTTCAATATCTTTCTTTTTCCCTTTCAAATCTTTAGTTATTAATTTACTAAATAACTTTTCAGGAGAATAAATTTCAACATTTCCTTCTGCTGAACAATCAACATCGCAATAATAAGTATTTGAAGTTAAAGTATAATCCGCTAAATCTTTTCCAAGTCCAAAAGCGTTTTTTATTTTAATGGAATTATCATTTTGTTTTTTCACATTATCAAAATTAAAAGCGGAGATAGTTCCAACTAAAAGAATAATACAAAAAAGAATTATAATTAATTTTTTCATTGCTGTCCAATACCCCTAATTTTTGAATACATTATTATTCCACTAATTATAAAAACCCCCAAGAGAATTAATCCGAAATATTCCCTTATAAAATCCATTATTGGCAAACTGCTTACTTCAATAGCAAAATTAGCGCTATTGTAAATTTCATCTAAAAGATCTTTCACCGCTGGAGCAATAGAAAAAGTAAATACTCCAATAATAATATACAGAATGAGAAAGACTGGATGCGTATCCACTAAAAAAGCACTTACAAATAAAAGAATTACATTAATTATAAATGTTATTAATAAAACCCAATCCCAAAATCCAATAAATGTGGATCTTACAAATTGAACACTCTCCCCTGCTTCTGAGGACATATTTCCAATAGAACTTCCAAAATTATTTAAAACAGAGTTTACCATTTTCGCAACAAAAGGAGCAATAATAATCAAACCAATAATCACGAAAATTAAGGTTATTACTGGAATTTCTATTTGTCCTTTTTTAGATAACACTTTCCCCTCTCACTATTTTTTTTATAATCTTATTAGAAATTGTTGTTGGCATCTTCATTTTTATTCTAAAAACTCTGGTTAAAGGAATTCTTATTGGTTTTCCTAATAATTCCGAAGCTGTTTTGTTCAGTTTTCTCTGGCTTTTTACAGCATCTTCATAGACATCAAGGGGTATTCTAACTGGAACATATTTCTTAACTTTCTTAACAATTATTTTTTTATCCATAAGAATCCTCCTTTTTCATGTCCATTCTTTGTTTAAAGAAACATATAACGAAAGCAATGATTGGCATAATTATTGTTGTGAAAGCTCCAATCTCAATAACCATCAATAGAAAATCATTTATGAATTTGTTTCCGAGATATTCTTTTCCTAGAATATAAACCGCAAAGACTACAAAGTAAGATGAAATATTTATTATTAGATCCTTTGCATCAAAATCCAAAGAGATTAAATTAAAAATCGAATAAAGCAAAATTGAAAGCATCCCCCCGACAATTACCACAAAAAAAATATTAAAAAAAACAATCACTGCTCCAGAGGGGAGTGATTTTCCGTTGGTTGTTATTTCAAAATAAGTTGTAAATGTATTTGAATCTAAATCACAACCATCACTTTTTCCTCTAACATCATATCTTCCAGAAGTATATGTTTCATTAAAATAATAATAAAATTCTCCATTTCCAGAAGAAATCATTTCTACATTTGAAATTGCTATTGATGAATTTGGATAAGTTATTGAAGAGATATTTATATATGTAGAATCAGAACAAACTTGTGTTACTCTGATATTTGTATCTTTTTCAAATGTTCCAAGAGATTCTAATGTAGAATTTATTATTCCAATTTGTAAAACTAAAAAAATAAGAAGCATTCCAAATTTTATATACTTTGTATTTTTCATTTTAACTTAACCTATGAATTTCTAATTGATTATAAATCGCATCAGAACCACCCTCATAAATGTTAGTGTCTGCGCCCCGATTAACTACTACTTCTATTTTTATTGTTTGCCCAGCGGTTAGTGTAACTATTTTAGTTCCTTGAATATGCCGAACATTTGTTACAGCAGCATCGACATAATGAGTGAAAGGAATAGCTACTCGTGTACTATCAACTTGGATACCAGAATAAAAATAATCTCCAACAGTCCAAGCAGAATTAGCTAAGATAAAATGCCAATTAACGAGATAAGTTCCTGCTTGACTTGCTGTGAAAGTTCCTGTTGCAGGAGTATATTCTCCAAGATTATCTTCCACTTCTGTATCAAATAAAACTATTTCTATCGTTGCATCTGTAAAAGTCTGAGCCGATGTTTTAGTCGCTCTAACTCTCGAAGCTCCTGATATTTTTAATTGTCCTTTAATATCTGTACCTTTATTAACTATTAATTCTGTTGTATTAGTTATATTAACTTGAAGATAAGAAACATTATCTATTGAATACCCATTCATAGTTATATTCTGATTTCTATGCCAAGAGAAAGGGTCTACTTCTTGTCCTGTTGTTACACCAATTCCTTTTGCAATAGTTACCCAATCAAAATAATGTACATGATTTGTATTTCCGTTTTCTACTTGATAAAATCTTAATTGCACTGTTCCACTTGAGACATGTTCTGCTGGGTCGTAAACGCCTAATGTCTTTACTTCATAATCTACTACTCCACTTAGATATCCATAATTTTCCCATACACTGTCATCATAATTATATAATTGAATTGCTATTAAGTGTGATTCTCCAGCTGTTGACTTATAACGAATTATTATTTGATTCAAACACGTTACATCTGTGAAATTTAATCTAAAATCTAAACCATTTGCACCAGCTTCTTCTGTTACATTAAAAGGAATACTATCATAAACTTGTAAATGTTGTATTGTCTCTCCAGCTGTTTCTGTTCCTCTTATTGAACTATTCAAAGTTGCATTGAAATAAGTGGGTTCTAATTTTGATTCATTAAATTTTAATTTACTTCCATTAAATATATTCCAATCATCATTAGAAGTCCAGTTAAATAAGCCATTAAACCATTTTGCTGTAACATTTCCATCAAACTCTGAGTTTCTTGTTACTCCATTTATAGATAATGATGGAGGATTATTTTCTGGAGCAGATGTTCCATTACTCAAATACATAAAATATTTAGCTCCAATTTCAGTTCCAGTTGTACCAATTTGCTCCACTCTTTGAAGTCCTATTAATGTTCTATCATTGTTTGAATTTGGTAAATAATAAGTTATTGAACCTGCTCTTTTCTGGTGGAAACAAGGAGTCATAATTCCATAAGAATTATTGCACGAACCAATAAATGCCAAATCTGAGTCATATTGATCAGATGTGAAAGTATTAATTTTCAATCGCCCTATTCCTCCATAACCTGTTCCATTACTTGAAACCCAAGTCTCTCCAAAAACTTCTAATGGTCTTGATGGATTTATTCCAAAAGGTAAATTAATACCAGTATACCCATTAATACCATCTACTCTAAATAAACTTGTTCCAGAGTTATTTATTATTTCAAAATCTTGAGATGTAGAGATATTAAATAATCCTCCTCCATTAACATGAAAATTAGTTGAAGGATTTGAAGTTCCAATTCCTAACTTCTCTGTAATAGTTACATTATTAAAAATAATATTTGAGGTCGTATTTAACACTTGGTCAAATGGATTTCTAAATAAAAAGTTAAAAAAAGTTGTAAGCCAAGATTCTTTTAGATTTATAATTGTCGCATTTTCTATTTGAGTTTCATTAACTCCAAGAGAAGAATAATAATTATTAGTAGTAAGATTATTATTATTTATAATTGTTAAATTCCCTGTAGATGGTTTAATTTCATTATAACCAAAATGATTTGAAGCAGATATTAAATTACTAAAAATTAATAATCCTAAAAGTGAAATAATTATAATTCCTTTTCTCATTTGATTAAATTCTTAAAATGGGAATCCAAAAGGATTGTTATTTTTTGATCTCTTAACTTGCTTTCGTAATTTCCTATTTCTTCTTTTTACTCTTACAATTTTCTTAGGTTGTGAAGATACTTGTTCCAGAAATTGCTTTGTTCCTTGTTCAAGATAAGGTCTTGCTTTTTCAAAACTTTTTACTGCAATATTTCTCAATCCTGCAACTGCTGTTTTTCCAATTTTTACAACCTTAATAATTTTGGGATGTTTCAATCTCCAAATTGTTTTCTTAAGTTTTATTTTTTCTTTCTGGTGTGCAGACATCTTATTTAAAACTTCTTGCTGAGCCAAAAGTTTTTTTTCTTGTTTTTGCAAATCTTCTAATTCCCTCATCAGTTCTTTGACCTCCTTTTTATTTTCTTTACTTTAACTTTTTTCTTAGAGAATAAATTTGTAAATGAAAATTCAGAAGTTATTGGGCGTATTCTTAATCCTGTTTCAACTCCTTTAGGAGCTTTTCCTCTTATTTTAAAAACAAATGCTGTATAAGAGGGGGTATATCCTCTTATCTTTTTTACTTTAATTCTTTTTTTCCCCAATCGCGAATCAATTAATCCTAAATCAAAACTGGGAATAAATATTCTTGAATTTGGAATATAAGGTGCGGGGAGATTTGTTATTGGAGATGGAGAGGGTGTTAATTGTTTTGCTCTTTGAATAATCTTTATATCTTGATTTGATTTTGGTAATTGAATTTGTTTTGGAATCTGAATTGGTATTTGAACATTAATTGGAGATTGAATACTTCTTGAGTTTGATCTTGAAATTGATCTCATTCTTGTTTGTTGTGAAACATCTATCAAAGGGTATAATCCTTGATCTTGTATTTTTATTTTATCTAATTTTAGAGCTTCCGTCTCTCCAACAGAAGAAGGATAATTTTGTTTGACTAAATCAGATTTTGCAGAAATTAAAGGGAGTATGCCCTGAGATAATTTTGGCACACTCCTAACGGGTATTTGGTGAACTATGTTTGATTCAGACGCTTGGGCTACATTTCCATAAAGTTGATCAAAAAATGCGTTTGAGCTTTTCTTTCCTCCTCCTTGAATAAATTTGACTCCAGAAGAAACATCATCTTGTTTTTGAATTATTAATCCTGTAAAAGAGCCCCCTCCTTTCTTTGTTGCAGATGCCCCAAATATTCCTGTTAATTTTCCTTTCTTAACTCCTCCTCCAGCTCCAAGATAATAATTTTGCACTCCTTTTGATGCACTCTTTCCGAAATTGATTTGTGTAAATCCTTCCAATCCTTCTACTGAGTAAAGAATATTTCCCGCGTCAAAAACTACATCTGCTTTTTCTGAAAAAGAAAATCCTCCTGAAACAAATTTATTGATTTTGCTAAACTTTGGTTCCCTTGTGATTAAATCAATTCCTTTGTATTTTGTATAAGCTCCTCCTGTGAGTGTGAATGCTATTTGAACATCATCTGATTTTCCTATAATGCTTGCCCCTCTTGAAATTCCATAATAAGTTTTTGAACCAATTAAGTTTTTTACATCTGTTTTGTAAATTATGTCTGTTACAACTTTGTTTCCTTCTTTGGCTTGAGAAAATCCCAAGATGTTTGTGTTTTGTTTTGGATAACCTAAAAGGTTTGAAGCACCTCTATAAGCTTTTGTTCCTAAAGAAAGAAATCCTAATCCGGCAAATGCTCCCCCTGTAATTCTTTGGGAAGGCATTAAATCTTTATTGAGTGTGGTCTTTCCTCCAGAATAAATTGCAGAAGCATCTAAAACATAACCCCCTATTTTCCCTGCAAATTGAATTCCTGCTGGAAGTGTTGAGTAAATGATTTTTCCCCCAGAAATTATTTGAGGAACAGAAGGAGCAAATGCTAAAGCAGTTGCAGTTAATCCTCCTTTTATATCAACCTTTGCATTCGGATTCCATAATTTAGATTTTTCTGATATTGAGAATAAAGGTAAATCTTTGAAAGCTTTTTTTTCTTGAGTTTGCTTTCTCATATATTCTTCATAATTTTTATTAAAATCTTCTTGTCTTTTTTTTGATTCTTTTGGATTGAATTTATTTAATGTTGAATAGAATAAGTATTCTGCACCTTCTTTAAAACTCGATGATTTAGATTTTTCTCTTAATTGTTCTTTTTGTTCATACTCTACGAGATAGTTTTTATATTGTTCTTTTGTCCCTATAAATTCATTTTTTTCGGAAATATAATTGCTCCACTTTAAACCAAATTCTTTTTCTGCTTTATTATATTTTCCTTCTGGGAGAGTTTGCGTTTTTTCAGATATGAAGTCAAACGCTTTATTTCCCATATGCTTAAGATAAGAGGCGCCCAAAACCAGATTTGAGAACGGCGACACCACATTGTTTGATACTCCACTATATGAAAACCCTCCTCCGAGATTTCCTCTGTTGGAACTGGAGTCTGACCGCATTCTGGATATTCCCCCCCCCGAAAGTAATCCATTACCAAAAACATTGCCGATGCTAAAGCCAGAATATTTAAGATTATTCTTATTGTTTCTGTTTTCTCCCAAAACTGATTGATAGTTTTCTTGTCCATATTGTTGAAAAGTTTTAGGGCTTTTTAAGGTTTCTTTTTCTTCAATTTTAGAATATCCTCTTTCTTTAACTATTGCTTTTGTTTGTTCCTTGCTAAAATCAGAACTTAAAACTTTGGCATTTCCTCCCTTACTTCCTTGTATTGTTACACCTCCAACAGACTTTCCAGATTTATCGACATAATCAACACTTTTTATTGGTTCTATTTTCGTAGGAGCTATTTCTTTTATGGTAGTTGTTTCTTCTTGTCTTTTTGCTCTTGCCATGGCTTCTGCTATTTGGTCTTTAACATTTTGACTATATCCGCTTGAAGTTACTCCCTTCCCTTGTTGTGCGAGAACTTTCCCTGTTTGTGGATTTATAGAAAACTTTTGTCCAGAAGGAGCTGTATAGGTATTTGTTTTTGAATCATATACTCCTCCTCCAGAAATTCCCCCAGAGGTTTCTCCATTAACTTTTTTAAGAACAATATCTCCCTTTTGAAGTGTTCTTGTAGAAAATCCTTGCCCTCCTCTTAAAACTTCATAACCTCCACTTACAACCATGAAATTTTATGTATCACATTCTTTTTATTCACTTGCTAATTTGTATTACATAATTAATCATATAACTAAACATCTAACTTTTAGCAAGTGAATAAAAAATATAAATGTCGCATGTCATTATGGATTCAGGATTTACAGGAGAGATGGCTTACGACCTTCGACAAAGATATGCTAAAATTGTTGGAGATCATCTTGAAGATATTGCAGATGCAAGAAAAAATAGAGATTATCCTGAATATTTCAAAGCTCTTGAGGATTTATACACAATCGTTAAACACAAGTTCAAAACTAAAAAAAAGGAAGAAAAAACAAAGAAAACATCTAACTCTGATGAAATAGAAACTTATGATTCTCTCAAAGAGAATGCTTGTAAAATTGCTAATACATCCTCTCAATCTTGGATAGGACAATCTTTTAATGCCGAAGAAATAGGAAAAATTGAAACTGCTTTAAGAAAAATTGAAATGTTTTTGTATGAAAAAATGAGTGAAGCGAATATGTTTGGAAACAAAAGAGAACAAGAGGGAATGATTTAATGACAAAAGAGATTCATGAGATTATTGATAATGTCTTGAAAAAAGAGCTCGATAAAATAAAGCATGCAGTTATTAAAAAAGATAGAGATTATGTTATGGTAATTGATGGAGAAGAAGGGAGCGGAAAATCTGTTCTTGCGATGCAAATCGCTAAATATTTTGATCCTAATTTTGACCTTGATAACATCTGCTTTAATTCAGATCAGTTTATTGATAGGCTTAAAAAATCTCCGAAGTTTGCTTGTGTTTTGCTTGATGAAGCTTACAGCTCTGCAAATGCTCGAGCGTCAATCACAGAAGTTAATAGGTCTTTAGTTGGTGTATCAACAGAAATGAGACAACAGAATTTATTTGTTATACTTGTTATTCCATCTTTCTTTGATCTTGATAGACACTTTGCTTTATGGAGATGTCGTTCTTTACTTCATGTATATTTCAGAAAAGACGGATCCAGAGGAAGTTTTATCATATTTCCAAAAACACAAAAGAAATATCTTTATTTAAATGGAAAGAAATTCTATGATTACTCTAAACCAATAAGTCCTTTCCCTGCATGCTCTTTTCCGCATTATTATCCTATTGATGAGATGGATTATAGAAAGAAGAAGTCCATGGCGTTTAAATCTCGTGTTGTTAGCAACCTTGCAAAAAGATGGAAGCATCAAAGAGATTCACTTGTCAAAGAACTATATCATAATCATCAAATAATAACATCTAAGTTTGAAAAGATATTCTTAAACTGGGGAACAAGATCTCTAAGTCAAAGAGAGATACAAAGAATAGTTCAATTAGAATCAAAAGAGGATTCAGAGGAGTATGATGATGAAGAAAACACATCAAACAAACCATTAGATGCTTCTCATAATCCAAAAAGAAGTGAGAATTGATGACGAAAGCGACAAAGCGACACATATATTAAATATCCTTATTACAAGAGAAAAGAATGGAAAAAAAAGAAGAAAGAAATGAAGAAAATCGAATCACCCCTCCAGCTTCCAGCTCAGCTTCTCAGAAGTCTCCACACTCAACTAAAGATAAGTTGTTGATGGCACTTATAATAATTGGAGTTGTCTCTTTCGGTCTATTCGCGATTAATCAATTCTTCTCTTGGAAATATAAAAGTGTTTTCCTTCAAACTCCTTGTACTCTTTGTAGAGAATTAAATCCAGAAGTTGAAGCTTGTTTTAAAATTGTAGAAACAGAAACAATAAAAAATAATTATGAAATAAATCTAAGTAATTTTATTTTAGAATCTGGCTCTTAAGCTGATCGATAGATGTTATTAAATAGTTTAATTTATTATTAATCAACTCAAGATTAATTGATACTTCCATTACTTGTGGTTGTTCTTGAATTTCATCTATTTCTTTTTTGTCAAGTCTTTGTCCCATTATTGTTTTTTGCCTCCTTTTTATTTTCTTTTAAAATTGGGAGTTGCTTAAGGATTTCTTTTATTGCAAGTATTGAATGTTTTTTCCAAAGATAATTTATTTCCTCAAGCTGATCCTCCCTTATAATAAACTTCTTTTCAGTCATCTTACCCTACGCTTAATTTTTTAACCTTGTAAAAAAGGGGCGTTTTTAACCTATCGCATTTTTCAAGGTTTTTATACTGCTCCTAAGCACCCCCCTTTTTTTTCTTTGTTTTTTGTCTCTTCCCCTCTTTCCAATATTTTTAGCTCCTTTCATTCCTTCTTTAGTTCTTTCAGATATTATGTTTCTTTCAAACTCTGCAAAAGCTCCTAAAACTTGTAGTTGAAATTTTCCTATTGATGAAGAAGTATCTATGTTTTGAGTTATTGCTATAAAATGCACCCCTTTGAGTTTAAACTCCTCAAAAAGCGATAGGATATGTTTTAAACTTCTTCCAATTCTATCTAACTTTGTAACCATGATCACATTAAATTTATAATGCCTCATCTCTTCAAGCATTTCATTAAACTCTGGCCTTGAGTCTTTCATTCCTGAAACTCCCTCGTCCTTGTAGATTTTAAAAACTTCAAGATTATTTCTTTTGCAATAATCTAAACATGCTCTTTCTTGCTTACTTGCATCTTGTTCTTCTGTCGAAACTCTACAATAAATAGCTACTTTCATCTTGCTCTCAATCTAAAAAAGTTTTTTTTAATTGGTTCATTGGAAACAACTTGTCTGTTCTCTGTTGTGATGCTTCCAATTAATTTTCTTATTCCACCGTTTTCTGGTTGTTTAAGAGTTATGAATGTATTTGTAAACACTATTTCATTCACGAATTTTAATTGATCAACTCCAAGAATTCCATACTCTTTCCAATTTTTAAGACACATATATTGAGCTGTTTTTGCTATTGAGTTTGTTCTCTGCCTAATTTCTTCATTATTTAATTTTGACAAAGAAACATTTTGAGAACTTGCTCCGAGCATTAAATTGGCAATATCCCAAGCCCCCACTTCTGTCAAAGCTCTATTTTTTAAGTTTGGTTTTACAATCCATTTATTTTCTTCAAAACTTTCTCCCATTAATCTATGTCTAATAAATTCCACAATAGCATCTGGCCTTATCTTATCAAGCAAATCTGCTTTTTCTCCTCTTGATATTGCGGGAGGATAACTTGTTCCAGAAATTGCTCCTTTAGGCACAGGCACTACTTGGTTATTTTCATCCACATAGATTGTATCTTCATTCATTGCATTTCTCCCAAAGCTTCTTCAATATTTTCTTCTGAAATTGTCTTAACTTTTTCTTTTAGAGTTCCT
>Ga0307378_10002549_pt1 | contig 27668 bp, 23 predicted proteins | sample UN1MG_FD_202238 | JGI IMG/M metagenome (GOLD analysis project Ga0307378, IMG submission 202238) | Soil microbial communities from Risofladan, Vaasa, Finland - UN-1 | ecosystem: Environmental > Terrestrial > Soil > Coastal area > Acid sulfate soil | place: Finland: Risofladan, Vaasa | collected... | reverse complement strand
CAGCAGGCGCGTGCAACCCAAGCGGCAGGGGCTCACTAGCCGCCCTGCTCCCGGGCCCTTCCTCCTCGCCCACGACCCCCGTCGCCGCCCCCCCGTCCGCGCCCCATGCCTATCTCGGGCGCTTACGATTCTCCTTGAGGATTGCCTCTACTTGGGCTTTGGCCGCCGGGTCGCCCTGGAGGACGATGGAGAGGGGCTGGGGGGCGTTAGAGTCATTACAGCCGAGCACGAGGCAGACTACGCACGCAGACAATGGGAGGAGACAATGTCGAGTGCTCATTCGCCTCTCCTGTCTTTGCAGAACGTCGAGGGTCAGGCGCGCTGTAAAGCGTCGCCTGCACCCTCTTGTTGGCCATCCGCTTTGAATCCTTCGTGGAACGTGACGGTGCCCTGCGGACAGTGCCCGTCGAAAGACAGAGCAAAGAAAACCTCCTGTGGGACTCCCTCGTGGACGAGTCCTGGAACGTTCTCGAAGCCGAATCTCCTGTAGTACTCCGGATGTCCCACCAGACAGCAGCCCTGAGCACTCAAGTCATTCAAGCGGGATAGTCCCTCCCGGATCAGAGCCTTGCCAATGCCCTTCCGCTGATACTCCGGCAACACTGAAACAGGTCCAAGTCCATACCAGTTCTGGGTGCCATCCGAAATGGTCACGGGAGAGAACGCGATATGTCCCACCACACGGCCATCCACTTCTGCGACCAGCGATAGCGTCAGAGCTTTTGCGGCACGCAGTGCCTCGATGATGAATTGCTCCGTGTGGTTGCTGATCTCTAGAGTCTTGAACGCCGCGACGGTCACATCGGCTATGGTGGTGACATCGGCGTCCGTCTCGTTTCTGATGACGATTGTAGGGGTCATGGAACTCTTATCCCTCTTTCTGGCCAACGACACGGATCACTGGGTCGCCGCCAATACTCTTTGAATACAATTCCGACTGGACCGGCGACTCCAGTGCATCCGCTGGTTATCGTGCGTTCATTCAAATCTACCGATTGAAAACGGTATCCCAAAGTCGATTGCCAGGCTCTTCTCGCCCGTTCTGATCCTGCGTCTCGGCCAGCCTATGGGCATTCAACGGGAAATAGTATGCAATCACCTCCCAGTCGGCACGGCGATAATCGGTCGGCAACCTCGGGGCGGGGCGTTCAGGATCATAGATTCGCCCGTCACACACAACGACAGCATGGCCTAGAGCGTCTTTCGACGACAGGGTGAAAAACGAGCGTCTACGTCGAATGATGACAAAGTAGTTGCGGTTGGGCTTGCAGAACGATCTTATACGCCCAGAAAGTGATGGTAATGGTCCCAGCCAACGAACACGTGTCAGTTTTCGCAGGAGGTCTCGTATCTCGCGCGGGTACATTGGACGTTCCCCCGGCCACACTGCAGTCAATTCCGCAGCACGTCGATACGTGCAGTTCGCCACAATTGCCGCCGATGCGATCACGCAGTCGGAACCATGCCGTTGCGTGAGATGTCTTAACACGCGGCTACCAGAATTGTCAGGCATAGTCACTTCGAGCACGATAACACAAAGGTCAGCGACGCGGGCGCTACCCCGCGTTCGCTGAACCGATTTGTTCGCCCAATCCTGTGACGCGATTGAAGTGCTTCGTTACCAATGACCAGTCCCGGTCTTCCTTTACTCGGTATTCCTGCAAGTCACGGGGCCCTACGGCGCAGTGAGTTGATTTTGGATTCTTCCGCCGTCGAACTTCCCGTGGGAACGAATCCCCTTTGGAGTCCTTGAGGTAGGTCTTGAGGCAATACTGTTGCAAGGTTCTCAAGGGAAGAATGTAGAACTCATCTCCTTCGTCGGGCTTCAGCAGAACGAAGACACAGACCAGATCCGGATTGCGGAGCTTCTTCTCGCCCTTCACCACTTGGCAATCGCCCTGCTGCTCAATCTCCAAGAACGTTTTCGCATTGAACTGCCAAGACCCCCCGTTGATCGTCTTGACTTGGAGTGGGAGGGAATGACCTGATAGGTCTGAGGCAAGCACATCAAAATCGGGGACGTTTCCGGCAAATGGCGTCGCGAGGATACCAAGCCGACCAAGCTTGGAAACGACAAGATGCTGCCCGATCTGGCGTGTGAGTTGATTGTTATGTTTTGTTTTCATTTTGTATCGGCGAACTTGTGATTCTGCCGCCGGCCCGGCGCCGTCGTAATTAGTTATGGCGGCGATTCCGGCGGCGTAACGCGCAGCGCAACAAAGTGCATCTTCGGCGTGAAGTAGGAACCAGTCAAGCACTTGCGGCCGCCTCCCCCCCAACACGCCCGCGTGTTCTGCGGTCCGCAGAACGCTCAGCCCGTCAGCGACCAGACCACCCGTTAGGAGACCATTTCATCGGCGCCGCGTGTTCTGCTGCACGAGGCGGCGGGAGAACACGCCGCATGGCTCCCCGTAGATGCGAACCTAACTTGCTGCCAGGCCAGCAGTTGCAGCGCGTGCGTCTGGAGGGATCGGAGAGGTTATGCCGCCGCCAGCCTTTCCTCGGCCTAGCTGATCTTCGCCTGCTTCTGCTGAAGCTGCTGCAAGCGTCCGACGAACGACCGTAGCCCTTCCCGGTACACTTCGGTCCACGCCGGGTTGGGATCGACCGGCTCGGCAAACTTGACCAGGACCGCCACGGCGTCGGCGACGGTGAACGGCTCTTCGATGCCGCGTGCCTTGCGGTGGTGCGACTCCACCGCGGCCAGCGCCGTGACGGCGGCGCCCAGGGCCGGGCCCTCGTCGGATTCGAGCCGCTCCAGCCGGCAATCGAGCACCGAGGCGAGGATCTCGCACATCAGGTCGCTTCTGGCGATGCCGCCGGAGACGGTGATTCGGGTGACGTTCTGGCCGGCCTTTCGGTGGGCGTCGACGCCCAGACGGATCAGGTAGGCGATCGCCTCCAGCGCGGCCCGGTATTGGTCGCCCTGCGACGGCGGCCTGGCCGGGAACCACTCGGTGTGCGGCCGGCGGATCCCGAGCGAAGGCTCCGACTTGGAGAACGGCAGGACGAGGGTCCCGCCGACGCCCGGCGCGGCGGCCCGACCCGCCTGCTCGAGTCGGCCCCAGTCGGGGTCGGCCCCGACGACCGTATCGAGGAACTGGGCCCCGTTGGTGTAGCATCGCATCCAGAGATAGGGGCCCCAGTTGAGGCGCATCACGTCGAGATCGTCGCCCTGGGGAAGCTGCTCGGAGGAGGAATTCACCACGGCGGAGTTGCCGAGGATCACGGCCACCTGGCCGTCGTCGACCGCCCCGCCGCCGACCAGGCCCGCCTGCTGATCGTCCGAGGTGGGGAAGACGAGCGGGCCCGTGGCCGGATCGATCCCCACTTCCAAGGCGACGTGGTCGGCCAGCGGGCCGATCGGCTCGTAGTGGTCGACGATCCGGGGCAACTGCTCCCAGGCGAGGCCCTGGTGCTCGGCCGACTCGAGCGCCCCGAGCATCTCGCGGCGCCACTGGCAGGTCCTCAGGTCCATGATCCCGGTCGAGGCGGCCGAGGAGACGCTGGTCGCGTCGAAGTTGCCGGTGAGATATCCGGCGGCCAAGGGGCCGTGCGGGAGGATGCGGTACGTCTGGTGCCACGCTTGCGGTTCGAGGTAGTCGGCGTCTTCGTCCTTCACGAGGTGGCTCAACGAATAGCGATCGGCCCAGGGGCCGCCGATCAGCTCCCTGACGCGGTCCCTGCCGCCGAGCCGCGTTTCGCCCTGCTCGCGGTATCGGGCCAGCGTCTGGTCGTTCCAACAGATCGCCCGACGCACCTGGACGAAGTTGCGATCGATTCGTCCGGCCGTGTGGTGGGTGGCGGAGATCCCTCCGGCGACCCAATGCGCGAGGTGTCCGCCGTCCCGGAGCCGGGCGACGATCGCGCGCACGCTGGCCCGGGCCTGACCCTCCAGTTGCATCAGGTTCAGCTCGGCGACGTCCCCGGCTTCCCCGGTCCACACGTCGGTCGGCAAGCGGATCTCCTTCAGCACCCGGCCCTGGAGATCGAAGGCCAGACACTTCACTCCGCCGGTGCTGAAGTCCCAGCCGGTAATGACGCTTTCCGGTTCGACGCACTGCAAGGACTGGGCCATGGTTTTTCTCGCCTGCGTAAAGGTCGCTGCCTGGGGACGAACGTACGACGGTTGTACCACTTACGGGCACGGGGCTCAAGCGGTGCGAGCCGGCGGGCAACTTCCCGACTTCCGTAGCAGGCACACGCCGTGTGCCGTCCGCAGACGTCAGCTTCGGCCGGACCAACGACGCCTCCAGACGATTCTCGGGGCGACCGGTCGATAGGCGGACGGCACACGGCGTGTGCCTGCTACGCCGCGCCGCGTCACGTGAGCTGGTAGTAGAAGCGGCCTCCGGACCGCGTTCGCAAGAGGAGCCCTTGGGCAGTGAGCTGTTCGGCGTATTTGACCACCTCGTTGGGGTGCATGCCCAGCCCGGCGGCGATATCGTCCAGCGTCGAGGGGCGGCGGCGGAGCAAGTCGAGAATGCGATCCCGGTTGGCGGCGACTTCGGGCCTCTCGGCTTCAGCCCGGAACTCACAGATCACCTCGGCGGGAGGATGGAACCGCCGGGCCAACTCGTCCATCCGGGCTTGTGATACGGCAAGGGCGAAGCTCTCCACGGGTGGGCGGGCCACCGTGTTCAGTTGAACGCGATTGGGCCTGATCCGATCCACGCACGCGACCAGTCGGGACACCTCCGCATCGTTGGCCGTGACGTCGGCAAGCAGAAATACTTCCAGCCAATACTCCCCACGGTACTCGTCCGCCAGCGCGACCAGGCCCTCCACGAGCCGCTCAAAGGAAATCTCCTCATGGGGCCGATTGACGCGCCGGAACGCCTCCTCGCACCCCGCATCCAGGGAGGGAATGATCAAATCGGCTTCCCGCAACTGGCGACGCACTTCTTCCTGCCAAAGCAGCGATCCGTTGGTCAGCACGGCCACGGGGATATCGGTCATCGTCCGGATGCGGTCGATCACCTCGCCGATCTGCGAGTGGAGCGTCGGTTCGCCGGATCCGGACAGCGTGACGTAGTCCGGTCGCGCCGAAAGCCCGTCCGCGAGCTCGGAAAGCACGTCGTTGATCGGCACCCACGGCTTCCGCTCCGTGGTCTTCCGGCTGGTGCGGCCGAGCTGGCAGTAGATGCAGTCGTAGCTGCACGTCTTCATGGGCACCAGATCGACGCCAAGCGATCGGCCGAGTCGGCGTGACGGCACGGGTCCGAATACGTGGCTGCTCATGGGAACTCCGCCCCCACGCCGCCGAGCGGCGCGTCAATGGTCGCAGAGGTTATCCCCCAGGGGCAGGCTTCCGTTCAGGTACGCGGCAACGAGGTCTTCCGGGGTTTCGGACGGGGCGCCGACCGCGACCCGGATTCCCTGCTGGGCGAAGAGTTGCTGAGCCCTTTGCCCCATGCCTCCGGCGATGATCAACTCGGCGCCCTGCTGGTGGAGCCAGCGCGGCAACGCGCCGGGCTCGTGCGGCGGGGGGACCAGGTACGTCGTCTCGACGACCTGCTGGTTCGCCTCGTCCACGTCGACCAGCGCGAACTGGTCGCAGTGTCCAAAATGCATGCTGAGCCGGCCATTGACCACCGGAAGTGCGATTCTCATCAGGATCATCTCCGTCTTGCTAATTGCGTATCGTTTCCGCCAGGGAAGCTCCGCATCGGTCGTCAGGACGGGTTATCGGCGGCCAGGATGGTGTGGACCACCTCGGAGAAGGCCGCCGCGGCCGGCGACCGGGGCCCGTCGCGCAAGAACGGGATGCCGGCGTCGCCCAACGTCACGATCTCCGGGTCGATCGGGATCTGCCCCAGAAACGGGACGCCCATCTCCAGGGCAAGGGCTTTACCACCACCCCGCTTGAACAGGTCGATTCGCTCGCCGCACTTCGGGCAGATCAGGCCGCTCATGTTCTCCACGATGCCCACCACGGGCAGCGACAGGGTTCGGCAGAATCCGACGCACCGGCGGACGTCGGCGATGGCCACGTCTTGGGGCGTGGTCACGACGATCGCCCCGGCGGACGAGCCGACCATCTTGGCCACCGACAGCGGCTCGTCGCCCGTGCCCGGCGGCGAATCCACCACCAGGTAATCGAGCTTGCCCCAGGTGACGTCCTTGAGAAACTGGCGAATCGCCCCGTGCTTCATCGGGCCGCGCCAGATCACCGCGTCCCGGTCCGTGGGGATCAGGAACGCGATCGACATCACGGCCAGACGCTCGTTCACCCGGGCCGGGAAGATCTGCTCGCCGACCACCTGGATCACGTGGTCTTCCACGCCCAGCAGCTTGGGAATGCTCGGCCCGTGGATGTCCACGTCCAGGAGCCCGACCTGCTTTCCCGCGTTGGCCAGCGCCGCGGCCAGGTTGGCCGCCACGGTGCTCTTGCCCACGCCGCCCTTGCCCGAGAGAACCAGCAGCTTGTGGCGAATCTCCGCCATCCGGTTCTGGAGGACAAGCTCCTCTTGCTCCTGTTGCGACGGGTCGGCCATGCGGAGAGAGTCTGTGGGTTTTTCCATCTCGTCCATCCTCGGAGGATTTCCGGCTCACAACACGACAAACGGGCTCGAACGGTTGAGCTTCTTGGACACCTCGGACCAGAGGTGCCTCACGTCGGCCGCCGCTCCGCCCGCAGTATACTCGACCACGGCCTGTCTGCTCATCTGCGCTTCGGTGACGGACCGGTCGTAGCGGACCTTGCCGACCACGCTCAGGCCTCGCTCGGAAGCCCGACACTTGATCTCCCCGCAGACGTCCGTGTTCAAGTCCGCCTTGTTGATCGCCACGAGCGTCTCGATGCCGAAATGGCGGGTCAGCTCCGCCACCCGCTCGAGATCGTGGAGGCCGCTGAGCGTCGGCTCCGTGACGATCAGCACCAAATTCGACGCCGTGATCGAGGCGATCACGGGGCAGCCGATGCCCGGGGCCCCGTCGACCAGGACCACGTCGAGCCCCCGCTCGCCGGCCGTCTTCTTGGCCTCTTGGCGGACCACGCTCACCAGCTTGCCGGAGTTCTCTTGCGCGATGCCCAGCTTGGCGTGGACCATCGGGCCGCACCGCGTCTCGGACACGTACCACCGGCCGCTCGCGACCGGGGCGAACTCGATCGCCTCGGCCGGGCAGAAATGGGCGCACACCCCGCAGCCCTCGCACGCAATCGGGTCGACGCGGTACGTCTTCTCGACGAAGTCATTGCCCGGCCCGTCGCAATGGACGGCGTCGAACCGGCACAACTGCCGGCACTTCGCGCAGCCGACGCAAACGTCCGACAGGATCCTCGCCCGCGAACCCCCGGAAAACTCGACCTCACGGAGAATCGTCGGTTCGAGCACCAGGTGCAGATCGGACGCGTCGACGTCGCAATCGGCCAGCACCGCGCCCTCGGCCAACACGGCAAACGACGCCACGATCGACGTCTTGCCCGTGCCCCCCTTGCCGCTCACTACCACCAGCTCCTTCATCCGGCTGCTTCCCCGTCGCGCGTGATTTGCTCCGCCACCGTTTCCAAAAGGCGGAGGAATTTTGAATCGTATTCAGGCAGGGCCTCGCAGGCCAGCTCACCTCGGCTGTACGCCTCGGCCAGCCTCCGGTCGTCCGGGATCTCTTCGAGGATCGGAATGCGCCGGGCCGCACAGTACGAACGCATTTGGTGGCCGTCGAGCGTGGCCCGATTGATGACCACCCCGCACGGCAGTCCCAGCGCGTCGACCATCTGGACCGCCAGCTTCAAGTCGTGGAAACCGAACGGCGTCGGCTCCGTCACCAGGAGGACAAAGTCCGCCCCGCGGACCGACTCGATCACCGGACACGACGTCCCCGGAGGGGCGTCGGCGATCACCACGTCGGCTTCCGGGGCGGCCGCCTTCACCGCCTTGATCACGGGCGGGCTCATCGGCTCCCCGACGTTCAACAACCCGCGCACGAACCGAATCGGTCCCGCGCGGCCGGTCTCCAGTCGCCCGATTTCCCGGAACGTCTCCGCGATCGCGTCGGCCGGACACACCAGCCCGCAGCCGCCGCAAGCGTGGCACAGCTCCGGGTAAACCAGCACCATCCGGCCGAGACACGCGATCGCGCCGTACTGGCAGATCTCGGCGCACAGGCCGCAATGGGTGCATTTCCCTTCGTCGACCGCAGGGACCAGATTTCCGACCGGCCTGGTGTCGGTGATCCGGGGCTTCAGGAAGATGTGTCCGTTGGGCTCTTCCACGTCGCAGTCGAGATAGGCGACGCTCCGGCCGTTGCGGGAAGCCACGGTGGCCAGGTTCGTGGCGACCGTCGTCTTGCCCGTTCCGCCCTTGCCGCTTGCGATGGCAATCCGCATCGCGTCTCCCTTGTACCGGCTCACTCGCCCTCCCCCAAACGGCGAATCCGCTCCTGGATTTCCTGCATCTGCCGGCCGAGTTGGTCGGCTTGCTCTTGGAGCATCCTCAGTTCGTCCGCTCTGCTGGGGCCCTCGGATGCCTCGGCTGGCGTGGCCTGCCCGGCACCGAACGCGGCGCCGCCACCCATCCCTTGCCCCTGGCCGCGCCCCATGCCTCGCCCCTGACCGCGGCGTATCCCCTGGCCACGCCCTCTGCCTTGCCCCATGCGTCCGCCGCCCGCTCGCCCCATGCCTCGCCCCTGCCCACCGCCCCTGCGTTGTCCCCTACCGGGCCCTATGCCACCCATGCCACTGCCAGGGCCCTCCGGGTTCGCGGCATCGGGCACGACGGATTCCCGCTGGTCGGGCTCCGCGGCCGGAGACGTTGCAGGGGCGGCGGATTGGTCAGGGGGCGGCGCGGACGGGGCGGCTTGGTCGGGGGCGGCCGGAGCCCCCATTCCGAAATGCCCCGCCACGTTCGGCCCTCCGGTCGCCGACAGGCCATCCGCCTGGAACTGCGCGACGACCTCCCGCACTGGGCCGGAACACCCGGTGATTATCTCAATTCCGGCCGCCGACAGGGTGCGATAGGCATTGGGGCCGCAATTGCCCGTCAGCACGAACCTTACGCCCTTTTCGCTCATCAGTTGGGCCGATTGGATACCGGCCCCGCCTCCGAGCACCACGTTCGGGTTCTCCACGGCCTCGAAGGTCAAGTCGTCGGTCTCCACGATGAGGAAACACGCACAACGACCGAATCGAGGGTCCACCGCCGCGTCCAACGAGGGCTCCCCAGCCGTAACGGCCACTTTCATGAGATCCACGTCCCTTCCTCAAATTGCCGAACGGTGGGACGCCGGGGCAGCGCGCTGGGGCACCGTCCCGACGTTCCCCACGGTCCATGCCTGGTTCCGCTACTGCCGTGGTTGGGCTTCGAGCTCGTCGATCCGCCTCTTGATTTCGTCCAGCGCGCCGGCGAAACCTTCCGCCTCACGCCTGAGCAGATCGAGCTCTTGGTCCCGGGTCATGGCCGGCGGGGCGACAACCGGGGCGCTTGGGCCGCCGACGCCCCCAGCGAAGCCAGAGGGAGGCCAACCCCAAGCCGCCCGCTGCCAACCCGGCACGCCGGTCGCGTAGAACCAGTTTCGCCGCCCACGGCCGCGTCCACGTCCGCCGCCCCCGAAACCGCGTCCCGGCCCGCGATTCGCGAACCCGGGCGCCGGATAGCCCGCGCAATAGCCTGCTCCGCGCCCCGTCATCGGGCCCCTACCCATCGGGCCTGTTCCGTCTCCACCTGGCATCGTGATGCTCCCTTCTGAAAAAATGGCTTAGTCAGTGTATTTCGTCACGTTTCTTCGAGTGCTCCCGATCGCGCAACGCGAGCGACGCCTCTAGACAGACCGCCCCCTGCCACGACCGCCTCGAAACCGGCGGCGGCGACCGCAGCAACCCGGCATCACGAAGGCGTCGCCGACGAGCTGGCCGGACAGGAACGTCCGGAGCACCTCGTCCACTTGCCCGCAGGTCTGCGGAATCACCTCCACCCCCGCCGAAACCAGCATCGAGTGGAGCGGCCGGGAGATCGCCCCGCAGATGAGCACGTTCACGCTCAGTTCGGCGATGCGCCGGGCCCAAAGCTCGGGTGACTGTTCTTCCAGGGCCTCCTCGGTTCGGCTTGCCACAACGCCTTGCTCGGCATCCGCCACGAGCAATCGCCTGGCCACGTCGAAGACCGGGGAGACCCTGTCGTCGGCGATTGGGATGGCGATCCTCATGATCGGACGGGAATGCAACCAGCGTGCCCAACACACGGCTGAAATGGATTCCAGGCCACAAGCCGTTTCGAGTACGTCACTTGTGTCACAAGGCCCCGGAATCGACGCGGCATCGCATCGTCGCAACCTGCAATACTCCCCCTTGACACATAGCCGCATCGTGCACTGGTGCTTCCGCTTGTGCATCACTCGGAGAGGGGGTAGTCTGGACGGGACGAGGTGTCGCGGCAGCCGCCTTCTCAACGGCCCGGCCAGCAGCGCGTCCTGAGGACCTCTCCCGAGGTCGGCTACCCCCGGCCCATCCGTTCGAAAGGCCAGTATGAGCATCCAGGTCGAGTGTCTCGGGTGCGGCAAGCGGTACTTGGCGCCGGAACAATGGGCCGGAAAGCAGGCGAAATGCCCCCAGTGTGGGGCGACCGTCGAGATCCCGATCCCCGTCGAGGACGTCGAGCCGGCCGACCCCGCCCCGACCGCCGTGCCTGTGCTTGACCTGCCGGGCGACCAGTTGTCTGCCGGCCCGGCGGTTGCCGATCTGGTGTCGGACCCTTTCGCCGCGATGTCGGACCCGGCGTCACCGTTTGGGGCCGGCGGCGTCGCGCTCCCGCGACGCAAGGCGCCGCGCAGGACCGGGCAAGCCTCGGGCGGGGGCCTGGCGGCGATGCTCCTTTCCCGCAAGCTATCCCTCGCCGTGGCCGCGGCGAGCTGCCTCGCCTTCCTCGTGATCGCCGCGCTGGAGGCCCCGCTGGCGGGACTGGTGGTGGCCGCGATCGGGCTGTCGATCGCCGCCATGGGGCTCAACGCCCGAACCGCCGACTTCGGCGTCGCCGCCCGGCCGGAACCCGTCCGCATGGCGAAGTACTTCGGCGCGGTCTTCACGACGGCCGGGCTGATGACCGGCGCCGCCGTCTGGCTGGGCCGCGACTTCCGCCACACGAATATCAAGATCGGCTTCATCCTCTGCATGTTCTTCTTCGGAGTGGCCGGTCCCACGGTCGGCTTCTGGGGGAAGGCCCTGTTCCAGCGCTTCGGCCTGTTCCGCGTTGCGGCCTGCTCCTACCTGGGGGCGTTCGCGGTGTTCATGGTTGTGGGTCTCTCGGGCGTTTTCGGGCTGGTGGCCGCCAGTCGCCCCCTGACTTGTCTCGAAAACCCGCAAGAGCTGTTCGCCCTCGACTCGGTCCCGCTGCCCGGCTTTCCCGATCGCGGCTCGCCCCGGAACTTGCAGCCCGGCGTGGACGTCGTCGACGTCGAGCTGAAGGTCTCCCGCGGCAAGCCGGGCCACTACAACCGATTGCGGATCTACACGCCTTCGGGCTCGCACGCTCCCGGCTCGCTCCCTTGCGTGCTCATCGCCCCGGCCGGGACGAACCTGCTGAGCGGCTCCCACCTGGGCACCGATCCGGACCACCCGGAGCGGGTCCCATACGTCGAGGCCGGCTTTGCCGTCGTCGCCTTCGAGCTCGACGGCGAGTACTCGACCGAGGAGCCCAGCGACGCCGAAGTCGTTGCCAAGTATCGCCAGTTCGCGGCGGCGCACGCCGGGCTGGTCAACGCCCGCAACGCGCTGGAGTACGTGCTGGCCAAGATGCCCGAGGTCGATCCGGACCGGATCTACGCCGTCGGCCACAGCTCGGCGGCCGCGCTCGCCGTGTTGTTCGCCGAGCACGAGCCCCGGATCCGGGCCTGCGCGGCCTTTGCCCCGGTCACCGACCTGGACAAGAGCTTCGGCCAGGAAGCCGAGATGCTCAGCCAAATCCTGCCCAACGGGGAGAGCTTTCTCGTCAAGGCATCGCCGATCACCCACGCCGCCAGCCTCAAGTGTCCGCTCTTCCTCTTCCACACCGACCACGACTCGGTCGTTCCTGCGTCGCAATCGTACGGGCTCTCCAACAAGCTTCGCGATCTGGGGGCGGACGTGACGCTGGTCACGCCACCATTCGGCGACCATTACGACGCGATGATCGAGGAGGGCATCCCCAGGGCCATCCGGTGGCTCCAAGAGCTGGGGGGACCGAGCGGGGTGGCGTCCGCGGGGGGCGAGACGACGCCGGCGCCGCGTCGGCCGGAGCCCGAGCAGACGCCCCGGCCCGAGCCCGACGAGACGGCGGGTCCGCCGGATTCTCCGGAAACGCCCTTGCCGCCCGACATGCCGGGGCGGTTCCGTCCTCCCGGAATGCGGTCCCTGCCCCACAGGCCGGGAATGCCGCCCGGTTCGCGCCCCTCCGCACCGACCAACCCCTTCGAGACGGCACGCCCTGATTCGCCGGCCACCGTCCCCTCCCGGCCGTCGGGAGCAACACCCGGCGGCGAAGGGGGACTGGATCAACTGCTCCAGACGATCCGGTCGTCCCCAGGCGATTGGGTGCGGTGCCTGCCCGCGTTGAACGCACTGGCCGGCATGCAGCCGGTCGAAGCGCGGCGGGCGGAAGTCGCCGCCGTGATCGAGCCGCTCATCACCGATCCGAACCCGGCGATCCAGAGGACGGCGATCCAGGCGCTTGGCACGTGGGGCACGAAACAGAGCGTGCCGGCGCTGGCGAAGCTGCTCACGGGGCCCGACCTCGGCGTCCGCTGGACGGCCATGGACGCCCTCGGGAAGCTGAAGTCCGCCGAAGCGGTCGACCTCCTTGCCGAGCGCGTGCCGGATAGGCAGGACGGCATGCACGCCGTCAGGGCACTCACCCAGATGGGCCCGGTGGCCGAAGACGCCGTGATCAAGCTCTTGGGCCACGGAGATTTCCTCGTGCGCATGAAGGCCTGCAACGTCCTGGAGCAGATCGGGGGGCCGAAGAGCGTCGAAGCGCTGGAGAAGCTGATGGAGGTAGAAACGCACCCGGCCCCGAAAGGCGCGGCAACGCGCGTGCTCGACAAGCTGCGGAGCAAGTCCTGAGAAGCGCTTGCCGATCGATCCCCGCCCGTTGGTTGTCTGCCCCCTGGCGGCCGCCTTGTACGCCTCGGACGCCGTGGCCGGAGGGGCATCGCCCGTAGTGGCCGTAACCGACCCGGGGACGAATCACCCCGTTCGGCCGCCGGGGCTGGGGAGAAGTGGGGCAATATCCCGCCCCGGCCGGAAACGGCCTTGAGGCTCGGCGCTAAGATGCTAAGATCGAACGCGTTGGGCCCGATACTCGCGGCTCGGAAGCCGCCGAAACCGGCCGTCGAAGTGTCCGGACAGGCCGCCGATGAACGACTCTAAACCTATACCCGGAAACACGTTGCGTCGCAACCCTTTATTGGGCAGGTTTTTTCAGTCCGGCCGTCTCCCGCCGAAGCGGCGGGCGTGAGAGCGGCGGACCGGGAGCGTGGCCGGTCCCCGTCTCCTCGGCCGGGACGGAACAAGGGGTATGAGGGCTGGTGCTTATGCGTATGACGTTGGCAAACAAGGTTTCCATGTGCATGGCGGGGGTGATCGTCCTGGCCGTGCTGAGCAGCGTGGCGGCACTGTTCTCTTCCTGGCACGTCCGCAGCCTGATGTTTCGCACCATGAGTGACAACGTCAAAAGCGTCCGCGCGGCCGAAGAGCTGGAAATCGCCCTCTTGGAACAACGGGGGTTTGTCTCCTCGTACTTCCTCGACGGGGGCAATCGTGACTGGCTGCGGGAGCTGGCGAAGCGCAAGAACCGTTTCGGGGAGTGGCTGGACCTGGCCTACCAGACCGCGCATACTCCCGAGGAACGCGAGATCCTCGCCAAGCTGGAGAAGGTCTACGAGCAGTACGACGTGGAGAGGGACGAGGTCGTCGCCCTGTACGACGGTGGCGACGTGGCAGGGGCCGAGCAGCGTTTTGTGCGCGAGGTGAACGGACTGTACGACCAGGCATACAATCTGTGCGAGGACTTCATCTCGTCCAATGAACGATACGTCGAACTCGCCATGACTCGCGTTCACCGGCAGATTCAATGGGTTTCGTGGGCCGTGGGCGGGTGCGTTGTCCTGACCATCAGCCTTGGGGCGGCTTTGCTCTGGCTGTTCTTCTTCGGAGTGGTCTTTCCGCTCCGAGCCGTGGTGGCCGACGCCCGAGGGTTCGCCGGAGGGACTGCCCCGGTGAACGGCGGGCTTCCTACGGACGAGCTTCGCGAGGTGGGGGTCTATCTGCGCCACCTGATGTCCGACGTGGCCGACACGCGAACCACGCTGGAGCAAAGTCGCAGCCGATTGAGGGAGGCGGAGAAGCTGGCCTCGGTGGGCAAGCTCGCGGCCAGCGTGGCCCACGAGATCCGTAACCCGCTCACCTCCATAAAAATGTGGCTCTTCTCGATCCAGAAGGAGGTGGGCGGCGAACCGGCCCTGGATCACAAGTTCGAGATCGTCTCCGGGGAGATCAGGCGGCTCGAGAATATCGTGAGGAATTTCCTGGAGTTTTCTCGTCCCTTGGAGTTGACGCTGCGCGTCGAGTCCATTCCCACGCTCCTGGACAAGACACTGGAGTTGGCAGCGCCGCGAATCGCCGATCGCAAAATCAGGCTGGTGCGCGAGGATGCCCCGGACCTCCCCGCCGTCCTGGCCGATAGAGAGCAGTTCAGGCAGGTGCTGATCAACTTGCTGAACAACGCCGCCGAGGCCACGGGCGAAGCGGGCCGGATCAGCGTCGTCACGAGGGCTGAGTCCGATCCCGACGGGCGGAAGATGGTCGTCGTGCGCGTCTCCGACACCGGCGCGGGGATGTCGGAGGAGGTCCGGCAGCGGGTCTTCGAGCCCTTCTTCAGCACCAAGGATGGGGGAACCGGCCTGGGCCTGTGCATTGCCGCGCGAATCATGGCCCGGCACGAGGGACGGCTTGTCGTCGAATCGTCCAGCGAAGCGGGAACGACGCTGGCCATCCACCTTCCCGCAGCCCCGGCGGAGCCGACATGAGCAAGATCCTGGTGGTCGACGACGAGTTGAACGTGCTTTCCGCCTTCCAGGACCTCCTCGGCAGCGGTGGACACGACGTGGCCACCGCCCGAGAGGCCGAAGCGGCACTCGACCTGGTCCGCGCCGAGCCGTTTGACCTGGTCGTGATGGACGTCTGTCTCTCGGGAATCAACGGCCTGGAAGCGCTCCGCCAGATCAAGCAGCAACAGCCCGCGCTGCCGGTAATCGTAATGACCGGGCACGGGACGATGCAGACGGCCATCGAGGCGACGAAGTCGGGGGCCTTCGACTACCATTTGAAGCCGTTCGACCCGGCGGAGATGCTCGCCACCATCGACAAAGCGCTGGAAAGCACGCGGCTGACCCGCAGCCACGTCGTCCTCGACCCGGAAACGGCCGCCGTCAGCGGAGACGCGATCGTCGGCCGCAGCCCCGGCATGCAACAGGTCTACAAGGCGATCGGCCGCGTGGCCGCGACGGACGCCACCGTGTTGATCCGAGGCGAGTCGGGCACGGGCAAGGAGCTGGTTACCCGGGCGATCCACCAGCACAGCCTGCGAGCCGCCCGCCCGCTCCTGGTGGTCAACTGCGTGGCCATCCCCGATACGCTTCTGGAAAGCGAGCTCTTTGGCTACGAGCGAGGCGCGTTCACCGGGGCCAACGCCCAGAAGATCGGCAAGTTGCAGCAGGCCAGCGGCGGCACGATCTTTCTCGACGAGATCGGCGACGTGTCGCTGGGAATCCAGGCCAAGATCCTGCGGGTATTGCAGGAGCGGTGCTTTGAACGGCTGGGCGGCAACGAAACCGTTCAGGTGGACGTCCGGGTCCTGGCCGCCACGAACCGGAACCTCGAAAAGGCGATCGCCGAGGGCTCGTTTCGGGAAGACCTCTACCACCGGCTGAACGTCGTAACGATCCACGTGCCGCCGCTCCGCGAGCGACGGGAGGACATTCCCCGGCTCGTCGACTACTTCCTCGAACGCTACGCCCGCGAGTTGAACGTCGACAGGCCGCCCGTGGCCCCCAGCGCCCAACAGTTGCTCCAGGAGTTCCCTTGGCCCGGAAACGTCCGTCAACTAGCCCACTGCATCCAACGGGCGTTGATCTTCACCCGAGGGTACCCCATTCAAGCGGGGGACCTCCCCCTGGCGGGCGAAACCGGCTCGGATCGAGCCGTGGGTTCGGGTCTGGCGGGCGAGGAATTGGGCGAGCTCGTCCGGCGCTATCTGGCGACCTGCACCCGGGACCGTGCCCATGAGGAGTTCATGGAGCAGGCCGACAAGCTCCTGGTCAGCGAGGCGCTTCGGCGGGCCGGCGGCAACCGGACGCACGCCGCCCGGCTCCTCGGGCTGCCGCGTCCGACCTTGCACGCCAAGATGCAGAAGCACGGTCTCCACGGCAAAGGCGACCCGCAGGCCGGATCCCGTTAGTGCCACAAGATGAGGGTCCTACGCGGTTTGCACCCATCTTCCGGCCGGTTTCGTAGTCGCCGGGGTTTACCTTGAGAGGCGTCTTCGTTGAACCCCGCCTCGTTCGCGTTTCTGGAGCCGGGAGCGCTACGCCAAGCAGCCGCCCGCGTCAGGGTGGGAGATGATCATGCGCCGAAGACCCTCCGACTTTCCTTTTGTGGCCATCGTAGGCACCACTGCCTTGGCGGTGCTCAGTAGCTTCGTGGCGCTGTTCTCGTCCTGGCAGATCGCGAGCCTTTTCCGTTCGGCGGTCACCGAGAACTTCCCGGCGCTTCGTGCGGCGGAAGAGCTGGAAATCGCGTTGCTCGAGCAGCGAGGATTTGTCTCTTCCTACATGATCGAGGGCGGGAACCGCGATTGGCTCGAAGAGCTGGAGCGCAGAAAGGAGGCATTCAACGATTGGCTGACCAAGGCACGAGAGACCGCGCGTACTCCCGAGCAAACGGAAAAACTGAGGGAGCTGGAACGAGTCTATCGAGCGTGCGACGGAAGGCGGGATGACGTGGTCGCCATTTACGACCGGGGAGACACCGAACAGGCACACATGGTATACCTGTACGACCTAAACGTCCTTAATGACGAGGTTTATCTCCTCTGTGAGGATTTCGTTGCGGCCAACCAGCGTTACCTCGACTCGGCAACGGCACGCGCCCGGAGCCAAATTCGGCGGGTCACGTGGATGGTGCTCGTCTCCGTGGGGCTGGCAGTCGTGCTTGGCGCCACTCTCGTCTCCGTCTTCGCCCGCAGTCTTCGTGCGGAGCGAGCAAGAAGCGGTTACGAAGCACATCTCCTTGCGGCTCGGAAGATCCAGGAACACCTTCTCCCGGACACGATCCCTGAATTGCCCGGATTCGATATCCACTCAGTCTGGCATCCTGCCGAATTTGCGGCGGGGGACTACTTCGACTATCTTCGCTTCCCGGACGGCTCGTTGGGGGTCGTCATCGGCGACGTAAGCGGCCACGGGTTCGGGCCCGCCCTGCTGATGGCTTCGACGCGTGCCTACCTGCGATCGCTTGTGGAAACCCGCGCTGATCTCCGTGAGATCCTCACCCTCACGAATTCGATCCTTGTTCGGGACGCCGGAGACGGCCGCTTCATCACGCTCCTGCTGTGCCGGCTCGACCTCCGGTCGAAGAGTCTCACGTACGTCAATGCCGGGCATCCTTCGGGCTACGTACTCGACGCTTCGGGCAACCTGAAAGCCCGTCTGGAAAGCACGGCCCTCCCCCTTGGCGTTTCGCCGGATGCCGATTTTCCCTCAGGCAATCCCGTCGCTTTGGCGCCCGACGACGTCGTCGTGTTGATCAGCGACGGGGTCCTGGAGGCGAAGTCTGCCGGCGGTGGTTTCTTCGGCACCGAGCGCGTGCTCGAAGTGGTCCGCGGCAACTGCACCAGACCGGCCCGACAAATCGCGGAGAGCCTTGAGCAAGCGCTTTGCGAGTATGCCGGCCCCGGGGAGTTCACGGATGACGTCACCGCCACGGTGGTCAAGATCCAACCCGGCCAAGGTGATGCCCAGGCCCGGTAGTGTCCGTTTTCTGGCGGGCCGTCAATCTATCGACGGATGAAGCCTGCCTCGGCCAACGGCGCCGCTCGCCGCGGTCTGCCTATCCCCTTTTGCAGCCGCTACTTGGGGTTTTCGTTCGTTCTGATCCCGCCACTTGGAATGGGTTTTGCATAGGATGCGAGTTGCCTCGGAGCAGTCAGGCCGTGCGGTCGAGGCAGACCGAGTCTCGTTTCCACTGAAGCGGAGCCGGGCCATGACGACCGAGCCCAAAACAGGCAAGGCGTTCAAGCCCTGGACCGGCAGGATGTACCCTCCCACCAGGGCCAAGACGACCGCTCCTTCATATCGCGCGGGCGGAGCGATTCCGTCGCAAGACGCAACTTGTCGCTGCCCTCGCTTCACATACTTGGCACAGACCCGCACACCACAAGATGCGTCAAGCACGCCGGGTTACTGGCACAGACGGGCGACGTTCGTCGCCCCAACATGCGGACGAAATCACCTCGGGTGTGCGGGGCTGTAGCCGAGCCGGTCTTCTACTCATGGTCGCCGTCGAATGGGATCGACAGGTCGTCTCTCAAACCGCAGGCCGCGCGGACACAGCCGGGAAACTCGCGTCTGTCAGTTCGCTGCCGTGCGGCGACTGGCAAGACCGTTCGAGGTCGAGACCAACCCCCGATCCGCGGGTTGGATTCTGAGCCGACCTCGGCTGACCCGGAGGGCGAAGACGCGGAAGCTCCGCGCGGAGGGTCATAGGTGGGCCCGTCAGTGTCGGCTTCTTGACGACCTGTCAGCAGACCGGCACTCGCGACCATCCCCGAACGGCTGTCTTCTGCCGAAACCGTTCATCTATATCCTTATCCGGCAGTGATTTGCGTGTCATGGCCCCAGACCCGCGTATTTGGCACACCTGTTGCACTCCTGGGAGCCGTTAAAATTGGACACTCTTTCCCAAATTGCCGATGCCCCTCAGATGCCCACCATCCTGATAGCCGACGACAACAAGAACATCCGCGAATTCTGCCAGCGCGAGTTGGAGGAAGAGGGGTATCGGGTCGTCCTCGCCCGGGACGGCGCCGAAGCGGTCGGATTGACCTCGCGCCACTGGCCCGACCTGGTGATCCTGGACATTTGCATGCCGGGCATGGACGGGCTGGAGGCGGCCCGGCGGATCAAGGCCATGGATCCCGAGGTCCCGGTCATCTTCTTTACCTCGTTCGACGACGTTTGCATCCGAGATGAGCGGTCTCTTCATGCCACGGCGTGCGTGGAAAAGCGTGAAGACCTCGAGCAGCTAAAGCGCGTAATCAACGGCGCATTGAGCTCGCGTCGTGAGAATCGACCCTACCGCCTGGGATTGCCTCCGGCGGTTCTCTCCGGCAGCCCGACCCGGTAGCAAGCGAGGCTGCATGCCCCCCCCTTGGGAAGGAATCCCGCGTCATGTTAGTGCTTAGCCGAAAGATCGGTGAGGAGATTGTACTGCCCGCAAACGACGTCAGCATCGCGGTGCTCGCGGTCAACGGAAAGCGGGTCCGGCTGGGAATCCGAGCGCCCTCGAGCACGGTCGTCCATCGTGCGGAGGTCTGGCAGCGAATCATGGCCCCCCAAGCGCCGCCGAAGACAACCGCAAGCACCGAACAGCCCATTTTGCCCGCGTTCGGTCCCATGAGCCAAGATCCAGTGCAAACGCAGGGAGTGTTGTCACGCGCGTCTCGGCCGGCCAAGACAAACGGATGATCGGCTCCTGCTCTTCACGTGGGAGGAAACCGTCACCTCGAGAGTAGACACCTCGTCAAATCATCGGGCCAGTCGCCGCTCGTCTGTCCGTCCTTTTCCGAAGGAAGCAATCATGGAAGTGTTAAACGCCGGCGCGGCGACCGAACGTCCAGACGTCGCTTCGGAACGCATTGTCGCGGAGATCCGCCGCCGACTCCATTCGACGGGCTTCCACGCTTTGCGCTCCGTCGAGTGCGAATACCGTGACGGCACGGTCGTGCTCCGCGGTCGAGTTGCCACGTATTACCATAAGCAGCTAGCCCAAGCGGTCCTGCTGATCGACCCGTTGGTCGAGACGCTCGTGAACCTGATCGATGTCTCCGACAACGGCGGCAGAGCTTTCGCGAAGCTCCCGTCGTGATCAACGCGCCCACCTCCCCAAGCCGCGGCGAACCGCGTGCTCGACAAGCTGCGGAGCAAGTCCTGAGAAGCGCTTGCCGATCGATCCCCGCCCCTTGATTCTCTGTCCCCTGACGGCCGCTTTCTGCGCCCCGGACGCCGTAACCGGAGGGGCATCGCCCGGGTTGCCGACGAGCCAGCCGCACGCGATGGCCACGGCGACCGCGGCGACGGGCTGCAAGCGTTTTGCGCGGGGGGCTGAGGAATTCCGCTCTATCTCTAATCCGCCTTCTCTGTCTCGGTCTCTTGGGCCGAAGGTGCAAGCGGCCCCACGCCGAAATCGCGGAAGGGGTCGATCTGGCCGCCGTCGTCCTTCTTGTTGGTGCCGACCGAATAGATGAGCCAGCCTTCCGGCAGCTTCTTCACACGGAGGCGATCGCCGGTGAAAGGGTCAAGGACAGCGTCGGCGGGCAAGCCGAGATCCGCAAGATCCGGCTCGTCGGGCCCGCCTTGCTCGGCGGCCTGCTGGAGGGCGTTGAGCACGCGGAGGCAGCGGACCTGGGCCCGGGTGCGTTCCATCGCGTCTCGCGTTGCCCGCATCGTGGGAAGCCAATTCCGGGCGGCAGGCGAAAGGCTGAGGGCGCTCTCGGCCCGCTTGGATTCCGAGTTGGTGCCTGAAGCCCGCGAGAGCGATTCCTCGAAGTCCTCGAGGTAGGCACTCGCCTCCTGGCTTCGTCGGGCCTTGCCCAGCCATCCGTCTGCGGGCCGGCCGCGGATTCTTTGCAGCCCGTCAGCCCGTGCGGTCTTCAACATCGACTCGTATCCCTCGACGCCTTCCTGACGCGCCAGCTCCGCATCGAGCGATTGCCGCGCGTCGGGCGAGACCGGCCCGCTCCGAAGCACGAGGTTGGCGCTTTCCACGGCCAGACCGCGGCAGGCCAGCGCCACCAAGTAGCCGGCGACCGTGGGCTTCTTTTCCAAAAGCCGCGCGAGCCGGAACATGGCCACGCAGTCACCGAGCGCCTCGTCCCGCCTGCCCTGGGACAAAAGCATCAGAATCCGGGCTTGGAGCGCCCGGATCGCGGCCCGGCTGGCCTCGTGGTCTCCGCGCGGAACGTAATCGTCACGGGCCGTTGCCTGCTCGAGCAGGGTAACCGCCTCGGCGTGCGCTTCCAGGGCCGCCTGAATCGCCTTCACCTCCGACTCGGTGGGCCGGCCCTGCTGATAGGTCTCGCTCTCGGGGACCTTGTCCAACGCTTCGATGATGGCGAGGAGCCCCTTCCGGGCGCGGTACAGGAACTCGCCGGCGTCTTCCTCCGGCGGAATCGACCGGTTCCGCAGCTCCGCCAGAGAAGTCGGGTCGCCCGCCGCCCGAATCGCCGCGATCTGCTTTTGCAGCGTTGATTCGGAGATGGCACTCAGAATCGCAATCAGGCCCAGGAAGATCGTGCCCGCCGCGACGGCGAGAATCGCGATCCACGCGAGAGCCCACAAGAGCCGTCTTACGACGTCGGGCATGGTGCATCCCCGGCAAACGGTCGTCCGACTACGGCTGCACCCTACCAGAAAACCGCCTGCCTTCACAAGCCCCCGCACGTTCTCTCACGCCCGGGGGTGAAACTTCCGGTGCACCGCCTTGAGCCGGGTGGGGTCGACGTGGGTGTAGATCTGCGTGGTGGCGATGCTGGCGTGGCCGAGCATCTCCTGCACCTGGCGGAGATCGGCGCCGCCGGCCAAGAGGTGCGTGGCGAAGCTGTGCCGCATGGTGTGCGGGCTGACGGCCGCCGGGGCGCCGACGCGCCGGGCGTATTTCTTCAACAGCTCCCAGATCCGCTCCCGGCGGAGCCTTCGCCCTCGATACGATAGAAACGCCCAGGGCGGGTCGGCCTCGGCCCGATCGGCCAGCCCGGCACGCTCCTCGTCCAAATAGAAGCGAAATGCCTCGGCCGCCCGACCGCCCAGCGGGACCAGCCGCTCCTTGTTCCCCTTGCCTTGGCACATGGCGAAGCCTTCCTCCAGGTGCACGTCGCGAAGCTTGAGGTTCGACACCTCGCTCGCCCGGCAGCCGGTGGCGTAGAGCATCTCCATCAGGGCCCGGTCGCGCCGCCAGCACGGGTCGCTCTTGCGCGGGCTTTCGAACAGCCCGTTGATCTGTTGCGGGCTGAGCACCACGGGCACGCGCTGCCAAAGCTTCTGGCTCCCCAGGAGCTCGGCCAGGTTGTCCTTGAGCACGGCTTCCAACTGGAGGTAGCGGAAGAAGACGCGGAGCGAGACGAGATGGCGCGCCAACGTGGCCGGGCCGAGGTCCTTCTGGTGGAGCCACGTGGCGTAGTCGGCCAGGTCGCGGATCGAGAGCTGCGGGATGCTCCGGCCGTCGAGCCACTCGAGGAACCGCCGCAGGTCGCGCCGATACGCGGCCACCGTGTTGTCGGCCAGGTGGCACTCCCCGGCCGCGTACTCGACGAACCCATCGACCCACACCCGAGCAAGGCTTCGGGCCTCAAGCGGCTTGGGACGACGCGGTTTTCGCGGCTTGCCGAGCATCCTGGATCTCACTCCACGTTCCGGCGGTACAATGCCCCCCTATCTGATTTCGGATCGGAGGGGGGCCAGGGTGCGGCAAAGCTCCAGAATGCGGCTTCGCACCCCCATTTGGGCAGGGGAGCGCCCGGCCATGTTGGGCAGTCGGGCGTGCAAATGATCGCGCCGCCGGGTGGTTCTGCCTCGACGGCCGGTCTCCGACGGATCGAGTTACGGACGCCGGGCCGGGGTGAGCGTCAACCCGCCCAGGTCGAGGGGCTCGTCGGACCGCCCGCCGGGCATCTCGGGAACGGTCAGCGCGTGCCGCAGGTTGGCGATCACCGGGCCCGGGACAATCTGACCGCTGGCGGGCGGCGCTTGCAGCCGTGCGTGCAGTAGATAGTCGCCCGCCGGGACATCGTCGAAGCGAAACGATCCGTCCGCCTCGACCTTCGTGCTGTAGTGCTCGGATTGCCTTTCGTTAACCGCCTCGGCGTAGCGTTTCATCTCCTCCTGATAGCGTTTTCCCTCTTCGGTCTCCTTCCACGTTTCCCACCACTTGATCGCGGCTTCGCGGTCTTTCTGGGGATCGATTTCCTTCGGGAAGGGCATCGGCGGCGAGGCCGGCGCGGAACCTTGCAGGGAGATCATCGCATAGTGCCAAACCGGGGCGATCTCCGCGTCTTGGGGCGCGAGAAGCTTGCCCACGACCGGCCGTCCATCGCGGCTCACCTCGACCTGGGCCGTCTCGCCCGGGGCCAAGGTCACCTTCGTCGAATGGGTCGAAATCCAGCTCGAAGTCTGGCCGTGCTCGCTGACGACGCTTCGGGTGACTCGCGCGTCGCCCGGGATGACGTTCTCGAAAACGAAGCGGCCGCTGCGGTCGGTGGTCGCGCGGTAATCGTAATGGACCCGGAGCGATTCGCCCCAGGACGGCTCGTCGCGCTGGAGCGTCACCAGTTGGTCGGCCGCCGGCTTGTTGCCGACGAGGACCGTTCCCTCGATGCGAGCCCACGGCTCGAGCCGAATCTTGTTGGAGCGCTCAAAATCCTCCCTCGCCACGTAGGCCGCGCCCGATTCGTGAACCACCATCAGGGCGAACTCTCCCTCTTGCGGAGCGATGGCAAATCGCCCTTGGGCGTCGGTGGTCGTTCGCGGGCAAGTCGAGTTGGGCGAGACGACGCCGTTGCGGATGCTCGGCCCGAGCCGCGGAGTGCAAACGGCCACGGTCGCCCCGCCGGCAGCCTGGCCTTGCGGCGTCAACACCACGGGACCCGACGCCGCGGCCGGCTCCAGCTCGAAGTCGAGCGTCACGCTTCCCTCGTCGAACTTGATCGGTCGGGACGTGGCCGGCAGGTAGCCGTCGGCCTCGATGCGAATCACGCGCGCAGCCACCGGCGACGCGAACTCGCTCGACGAGAAGTCCCGGCGATAGGTCCCGCCGCGACCTTCCGCCTGACTGTCCTGGAGCCAGTAGTCCGTTTCCCGCCCTCCGTTCCTGAACCCCGGCGTGATGCGGAATCGTGCAATGGGCTGCTTCGTCCGGGCGTCGAGCACGCGCCCCGCGACGCTCAGCAGTTGCACTTTTTCCGGATGCATCGTGACGACGTTCTCCTGCGGACCGGCTGCAAGCTCCCGGTCTCCCACATAGGCGTAGCCCCGCTTGGAGATGGCGAACGCGATCGGCCCTTGCGGCGCGTGGGGCCACGTCCAGACGCCGTCCGCGTCGGTCTCCCCGCAGCCGGAGGGCAATACGCCGGAGATATCGTTCTGCTGCCAAGTCCAGAGCTCGACGCCGACCCGCGGAAGGGGTTTCCCGTCGGGATCGACGACGCGAACGCGGAGCGGCCGTCCCCGCGTCAGCTTGAAATCGACCGGGTCCATATCGGGCGCAATCCGAGTCTTCTCCAGCGACGGCGCCCAACCTTCGGCCGACGCGGTGAGAAACGTATCGCCGGGGCGGCCGTTCGCGAGACGATACGAACCGTTTTCGTCCGTCTCTGCCTTCAAAATCCTGATTCCGTAGTCACGGGAATCGCGGTAGCGCACCACGGCTCCCGCCACCGGCCGGCCCTCTTCGTCGGTCACCTTGCCGGTGATCGGGAGACCCCGCTTCATCACCAAGACGCCCGCCGGGGCCTCGTCGGCGGAGAGCGCGAACTTCGAGGTCGGCTCCGTGGCCCGCGTGGCGAGATAGTCGGGGTGTTCCAGCCCAATCTCGAGTTGCCGGAGGTCCGCCGGAAAGCTGAGGTAGGTCCATCGCCCCTGCGCATCGGTCGTGATATCGGTGCTTGCCCCGAGCGCGCGGGTCCGCTCTTCTCGCATCTTGAGGTTGAACCGCGGGCTGACCTTCGCGCCTTGGATCGGCTCGCCCTCTTCGTTCTGAACGATGCCGCCGATCAGCCGTCCCGGGTCGAGCCGCGCCGTGTAAGACTCGGGAATCGGGTCCGGCACGTCGCGATTCTCCCACTCGGCCCAAAACGGGGCGAAGCCGGGCAATTCCACGCGAAGGGCGTAGTAGTGCGGCGTCTCTTGCGGCACGTCGACTCGCAGGCGACCGCGCTCGTCGCACGGGTGACGCGTGACCTTCCACGGCCCGCGCGTGACTTGCCGGATCCGCACCGTGACCTTCGCGCCGGGGACCGGCTTGTCGTTGTCGTCCAGGACCGTCAACAACAGCGACCGGCTCGCCGGTTTGGCGGCCACACCTTCCTCGGCGTCCCCCGATTCGGCCGCCGTCTCCTCGGAGACGGACGTCGTGGTCACGGTCGAAGCGACCGCCGACTCCCGCGCCGCGCCGATGGCCGTGGTTTCGCCCGCTCGAAAGCTGGGCAACAGAACCAGCCCGAGCACCAGGAGCACGGCCAGGGCCCCGAGGCTGAGCCGCGTCTTGAGCGGCCGATTCGTGTCCAACAGGCGTATGAGTCTTCTCCTCAAGGTGCTCTTCGTATTGCACAGCCCCAGGGCCGTGGCCACGGGGTCGCAGTACGCGCAGGCTCGCTCGGCGACGAGAAGGAACGCATCGCCCGACTGCCGGCGCGTCGCCGAGCCGGCGGCCAGCGCGACGTCGTCACAGGCGTATTCGCGAAGCGCGTGCAACATCCGGCCGGCTATCCACACCGCCGGATTGAAGCAGAACACGCTCGTCGCGAGCTGCTGGAACCAGGCCGCCGCCACGTCGCCGCGGCGCACGTGGGCCAGCTCGTGCAGAAGGACCCATTCGAGCTGCGTCGGGGCCAGACGGTCGCAAAGCTCCGTGGGCAGGACGATCACCGGCCGAAACACGCCCCAGACCGCCGGGCTCGCGATCCGCTCGCTCTCCAGCACGCGAACGTTCTGCCGAAGACCGATCCTCTCCCGCAACGCTTCGGGCGAAAGGGAAAGGCGATCGGAATCGATCGGTCGCGCGCCGCGCAGTTCCCGAGACAATCGCCATTGCACGGCCGAGAACGCCCCCAGCAGGGCAATCACCACACTCGTCCAAGCGAGCATCGCCCAGGCCGCAAGCGAGACGCTCGCCACCCGCTGGTCTCTTGCCGAAACGGCCGGCGCTGCTTCGATCGGCTGGATTGCCGCCGTCGACTCCTGCTCGTCCGGAAGGAACTGGCTCTGCCCTGCCGGACGATCGAGGCTCGAAAACGCAGGCCGTATCGCGGGAGATGGACCCTCTTGCTCGACGGGCGATTCGGCCGGCCCGAACGCCCGGTCGCTGTGTCCGGCAGCGAGATCGTCATCCGCTTTCGTCGGTTCCTCTCCCAATACCATCGTTCCCGGCGATCGCTGCCACATAGCGAGCCGTTCGGCCGCGTAATAGCCGGGCGACGAGACGGCCCAATGCGGCGGAACGGCGATCTCGACCGGCACCAGGAGCTTCACGAAGACCAGCAGGAAGAGGAGATAGCCGAACTGTGCGGACAACTTCCGCCGACATGCGAGCCAGAGAACCGTGACGGCGGCCAACACGACCGTCGCGTCGACCGTCGAGATGACCGCCCAACGCGCCCAGCCCTGGGCCATCGGGTTGAGCCATTCTACGAACATGATCTACCCCTACTCGTTCGTGTCTTCTTCCGGGGCCATCTCGTCGAGAAGCTGCCGCAGCTCGGAGATCTCTCCGCTGGAAAGTCGCCCCTTCTTCACCATGTTCACCAGCACCGGCCCGATCGACCCTTCGATGGCGTAGCCGAGCAACGTTTCCGCCGCGGCGCTGAGCGTGGTCACGGCCGATCGGCTCGGGCGATAGAGGTAACTGTTGCCGACCCGTTTCGTATTGAGATAACCCTTGTCCACCAGGCGGCGCAAGAGCGTCTTCACCGTCGCCACGGCCCAGCCGTAACGCTCGCCCGCCACGGAGTAGATGTCGCGGGCGGCCCCTTCCTTCTGCTCCCAGACGATTTTCATCACCTTCCACTCCGCCGGAGAGAGATCCTTTTGTCCTTTTCTTCCATCCTGTTCCATCATTGTCTGTTTTCCTTACCCGTTATGTACGCTTGACTTACGCTCTGTATGCACCCTAGACGATTACAATAGGCTGCCTAACGCCTACAACTGTAGACGTTTGGCCCGTGTTTGTCAATGGCCGTCGCGGAAGAATTTCAAGACCATTTCTTGGGCGTCAGGCCCTCTTCGGAAACCTCGCCGCGCGCGGATAGCGTCGAATTGCCGACTTCTGAGTCGCCACGGGGGGCAAAGCCGGATCCGGAGAGAAACGAAGACGGTCCTGGGGCGATCCAACGGGGACCTGCATCCCGGCCCACGGCCTGACGACGGGACGGCCGGGATTGGAGCGTCGCCGCCATCCTCGCCCCTGCGCCGGGCGACGAGGCACACGCGAGATGCGCGCGGACCTGAGCGAGCCCAGACCTTTTGTCGCAAATCCGAAGAAACCCACGAGTTCTCGGGCCCGTCAGGCGTCGCGGACGCTCAGAAGGTCGCGACGACGTCCGGCCCTCCGGTAGTAAGCATTCACAGCGTCCGGCTGAGACCAGCATTCCAGGCAACCAGTGGGTTGCCGGGCTTACGGGGGTGGGCGCGACGTAGGAGGATGTGAGCGTCGGGAA
>Ga0307378_10002548_pt1 | contig 27676 bp, 22 predicted proteins | sample UN1MG_FD_202238 | JGI IMG/M metagenome (GOLD analysis project Ga0307378, IMG submission 202238) | Soil microbial communities from Risofladan, Vaasa, Finland - UN-1 | ecosystem: Environmental > Terrestrial > Soil > Coastal area > Acid sulfate soil | place: Finland: Risofladan, Vaasa | collected... | reverse complement strand
ATCTCCGCCGCTGCCGCGCGGGGCAGCGTGCAACTGACGACTCTTCTGTGGTCGCAACTCTTCTACCTGGCGTTCGCCGGGTTGCTGGCCGCGCTTACGAACGCTCTGGCGAGCTTGGGGCTGCGCGCGACGACGGCACAGGTGGTGGCGACTCTCGTCGCCATCGCGATGCTCGGGCAGGTGTTCTTCGCCAACTCTCTCGTCGAGGCGGCGACGGGCGAGCGGGCCAAGATGGCCGTGATTGATGCCATGCTCTGGACCAACCCCTGGCTCATCGTGGGCGGCTCGATCCTCCAGGCCGACCCGCTGCGGAGCGAGAACCTCTACGAATGGTCCGTCGTCATCTACTACGGCTTCCGATACCCTGGCTCCGCCATCGCCGCCGTGTGGGCCAGGGCGCTGTTCCTCAGCGGCCTCTACGCGGCCTGCGCGGCGGCCGTTCAGGCGCTCGCCTGGCTCATCGCTTCTCGACCCAGGCGGCCAGCCAACGTCCAGCAGGTGGACAGTTCCTGCCCACTCTGACGGTAGCCCCTCGTCCCTGGAATCAGGCTGGTTCCACAACCCCTTACCCTGCAATTCTTTGCGACTCCGGGTGCTCCACTTCGAGACTGGCACAGAACTTGCAGCGCAGCCACACGAAGGAGATCATACTCACGGAAACGCCTGCTTGAGGATCTCGAGAATGCGCAAGACGACCGCAGCACTGCTCGCCTGCATGGCCATCGTACTCGCGGGGTGCTCGACCGAGGGCGAGCCGCAGTCGAAGGCCGCCACACCGCCAGCCAAGACCCCGTCCGCCACCACAACAACTCAGGCCCCGGCCGCCGACATCCCCGCCTTGCTCAAGCGTGCTGACGCATGCATGTGCAAGGGGGCCGACTGGCTCCTGAGCCAGCAGAAGGACGACGCGACCTTCGGCGGGCCGGCCGAGGTGGGCAAGACAGCCCTCGTCCTCTCTGCACTTCTCGGCACCCCCGATGCGAAGAAGCTGCGCGACGACGCAAGGGTAAAGAAGGCAATCGGTTACGTCGCCTCGATGCAGCAGCCAGACGGCTCGATCAACACCCCCGGCGAGAAGGGCCTGGCCAACTACCAGACCAGCGCCGCCATCTCGGCACTCGTCGCTTACGGCGACCCTGCGCATACGCCTATCATCAACAAGGCTAAGGACTTCCTACTGAGCATCCAGAACAAACAGGGGGTTGACGCCGGAAGCTGGGGCTACAACGGCGACAAACGGGGCGATCTCTCCAACACCCAGTTCACGCTCGAAGCCCTGAAGGCAGCAGGACTTACGGAGGACTCCGAAGCCTTCAAGAACTGTCTCGCCTTCCTCCAGCGCTGCCAGAACCGCTCGGAGTCGAACGACCAGCCCTGGGCCTCCAACGATGGCGGCGCCATCTACTACCCCGGCTCCAGCAAGGCCGGCATCTTCAAGCTGCCCGACGGGAAAGTCGTCTACAAGTCTTATGGCTCAATGACTTACGCCCTGCTCAGGGGCTACGTGCTCGTCGGCCTCAAGCCCGACGACCCACGCGTCCAGGCCGCCCAGAAGTGGCTCGCCGAGAACTACACCCTCGAGCAGAACCCCGGCATGGAGGGCGATCAGAAGCTCCAGGGCCTCCTCTATTGCTATCTCTCGATGGCGAAGGCACTCGCACTCCTCAAGTCGCCCTCACTCGACCTGCCCGACGGCACTAAGCGCTTGTGGGCCAACGACTTAGCCGAGAAGCTCGTCTCGCTCCAGGAGCCCGAGGGCTCCTGGGTGAACACGGCCATGCGGTGGATGGAGAACGACCGCATTCTCGCCTCGGCCTACGTCCTGTCCGCCCTCGCCGAGTGCCGCGCCCTTCTGGCCCAGTAGCCCGTCGCCTGGGACCCTACACATTACAGGCGGCCAATCCCCCCGCCTGGGGATTTGGCCACCTGTAATCTCCTTAAGCCGTTATCACACAGACACTTAGCCTCCCTCGTCCTCCTGGACAGGTGGCCAGCGCCTTCCTCCGTGCTTCGGATCGCCCTCCGTCGTAGTTCCGGCGTGGGGGTCCGCGCCCAACTGTTCCCTAGATTGCGGTTGACGACCCGCCGCGCCGCTGCTATGATGCACGGCACGGACCGCGAGGCACTGAGGGGGATCGCCGCGATGCCAGAGGTGTTCATCAGCTACCGACAACTCGACGACGAGCAGCGCCTGCGCGTCCGCGCCTTCGCCGAGCGCCTCGTCGCCTGCGGCATCGAGGTCATCCTCGATCAGTTCTACCTTGACGACCATCCCGAGGGTCCGCCCGAAGGCTGGCCGAAGTGGAGCAGCGACCGCGCTACCGAGACGCAGCGCGTGATCATCATCGGCACCGAGGCATGGTTCCGCTGCTTCGACGGCAAGCAACCGCCAGGCACCGGTTTGGGCGCAGCCTGCGAGGCCCAGGACCTTCGCCAACGCATCTATGACCATGCCGGCGTGAATGAGGACATCCGAGTCGTCCTCTTCGACGACGCCGACGCCGGCCATATCTCGTTCAAGCTGAAGGGCTGGCATTGGCTCCACGCCGAGCGCGATTTCGACAGCATCGTGAGATGGCTGGGCGGCACGGCGCCCGCTGCTCCTCCCGTCGCCACCCGCGACGACTTCGAGGCCATCAAGGAGCGCCTCGACCCCAAGACCCCCGGCCGCTACCCGGCCGACTGGGACGAGTGGGCCAAGGCCGCCCCCGACTTCCCCCACATCCTCTGCCTCGGGCGGCGCGAAAACGGCTTTTTCGGATGGCTCCGCGAGCTCATGGGCCTCGAGGGCCTCCTCTTCGCCTACCTTGAGCAGCCCGACCTCATCCACGAAATCTGCCGCTACCAGGTCACCTACCTCCAAACCCTCTACGAGCGCGCCCTGCGCGACGTCGAGTTCGACTTCGTTTTCATGTGGGAGGACATGGCCTTCAAGAACGGCCCGCTCATCAGCCCCGACTTCGTCCGCACCTTCATGCTCCCCTACTACCGCGAGATGATCGACTTCTACCGCCAGATGGGCGCGAAGCTGATCCTCCAGGACAGCGATGGCAACATGACGAAGCTCATTCCGCTCTTCATCGAGGCGGGTCTTGACGGCATGCTCCCCTTCGAGGTTGCGGCCGGGATGGACGTGGTGAAGACCCGCGAGGCCTTCCCCAAGCTTCGCATCCTGGGCGGGATTGACAAGCGCGCCCTCTACGGCACCAAGGCCGACATTGACCGCGAACTGAAGGCCAGGCTCCCCGCCATGTTCCGCTCGGGCGGCTACATTCCCACCCTCGACCACCACGCCCCGCCCGAGGTCTCCTACGGCAACTTCCGCTACTACCTCCGCCGCTGCCGCGAAATCTACGACACCACTCGCTGAGGGGGAAATAAGGTGGCATCGTCGTCCGCCTGTCTGTTCCTCGCTCTGGCGTGCGCCATGGCCGTAAGCGCCGCACAACCGAGTGGGCGCGAAGGGCGCAACTCGCTCGGCATGCGGATGATCCGCATCGAGCCCGGCTCGTTCACGATGGGGGAGACCAATCCCACGCCGGCGCGACTCGGCGGGCCACGTCACCTGGCCAACGGCGATTGGGATGAGCGCCCCGCCCACAAGGTCACAATCACCAAGCCCTCCTTCCTCGCCGAGACCGAGGTCACGGCCGAGCAGTTCCGCCAGTTCCAGCCCGACTACAAGGGCTCCGGCCGGGAAGGCTTCGCTGCCGGCGTGAGTTGGCACGATGCCGTGGCCTTCTGCGAGTGGCTGAGCAATAAGGAGGCCAAGCCCTACCGCCTCCCGACCGAGGCGGAATGGGAGTGTGCCTGCCGGGCGGGAACTACCACGTTCTTCTCCTCCGGCGATGACCCGCCCAAGCCCGGCGAGCCGAACGCCTGGGGCCTGAGGAACATGCACACGGGCGTGCTGGAGTGGTGCCTCGACTGGCACGGCGAGTATCCCGACGCCGACCAGGTTGATCCCGTCGGCCCCGAGGCAGGCATTGCGCGCGTCGTGCGCGGCGGCGGCATCCAGGACCCCAAGGCCGCCTACTACCGTCGCTCGGCGAACCGCGGCGGCATGATCCCTGGCTATCGCGGCGAGCACCCGATCGGCTTCCGCGTCGTCCAGGCCCCCCTGCCCACCACGAAGCCGCTCCGGGTCGAGCCCCCCTTCGTCCAGCAGTGCGTGCGGCAGAGCGCCGAGCACATCGCGAAGGGACCGGACCCGAAGAAACCCTACCTCCGCAAACGCCCCATCCTGCCCATCCCGCCGGAGAACGTCTCGGCGGATGCCATTCACGCGGCGGGCCTCCATCCCGCCTTCCTCGGCCACAACCACAGCCCCGCAATGGAGGTCTGCCCCAACGGCGATGTGTTAGCGGTCTATTACACGTCGGTCGGCGAGTACTCGCCCGACGTGGCGCTGATGGCCGTGCGCCTGCGCTTCGGCGCCGACGAGTGGGACATGCCGAGTCTCCTCCTCGATCTGCCGGACGTGAACGACCACGCACCACTGCTCTGGAACGACGGCGGCACGCTGCACCTGTTCTGGGGCGGCCCGGGCACGCCTGATGTGCCCCTCCGCTGGCGCTCGTCGAAGGACAGCGGCGCGACCTGGGACGAGGTGAAGTTCGCCGAGTTCGAGGGACGGGCCGGCTCCCACTCGCCCCAGCCGATCAACACGGCCTTCCGCGGCCCGGACCGCACGATGTACGTGGCGAGCGACGGGGCGGGCGGCTCCTCCGTCCTCTGGGCCAGCCGGAACGACGGCAAGACCTGGCTCGACACCGGCGGTCGCACCCACGGCCGCCACACGACCTTCGCACTCCTCAAGGATGGCCGCATCCTCGGAATGGGCGGGAAGAACACCGAGATTGACGGCTTCATGCCGAAGTCCATCTCCCGCGACTGGGGGAAGACCTGGGAGCGGAGCAAGACGCCCTTCCCCGCCCTCGGAGCGAACCAGCGGCCGAGCCTGCTGCGCCTCGCCAGCGGGCGGCTCTTCTTCGCGGGCGACTTCCAGCACTACAGCGGCCGTCAGCCCAAGGGTGTGACCGAGCGCGGGGCCTACGTCGCCCTCTCCGACGACGAGGGCGAGACGTGGCACATCAGGAAGCTCGCCGGCGCCCTGCCCCACGAGAGCCGTCGCCACGACGGCGCGACCGTCGGCTACTCCGTCGCTCGCCAGGCGCCCAACGGCGTCATCCACCTCATCACCTCGATGAACCACCCTTCCCTCCACTTCGAGTTGAACGAGGCCTGGATTCTGAGCAAGGAGGCAGGAGCCGACGCCGGGGCGAGCGATGGCCGTTACCTGCTAGAGGGCAAGCAGACCTGGGCCTACCCGAGCGGCCAGAAGCAGTGGGAGGTCACCTACCACCAGGGCCGCAAGCTGGGCGAGGAAACTCACTGGACGAGCGGCGGCACGACGGACTGGTCCTGGCAGCACCGCCCTTCGACAGGCTCAGGGCGTGGTGAGCCTGCCGAACCACGCGACGACGGCACGAGCGTGTGGACCCAGTGGTGGCCCGACGGCAAGAAGAAGGCGGAGTCCACCTGGCGCGACCACCGCTGCGAGGGGACGGCCACCCGATGGGACCGCTCGGGCAAGGTCGTGAGCCAGTGCGAATTCGCCGACGGCGCGCTCGCGAAGCAGTCTCCTGCCCTCAAGTGGTCCGTGCAGCGGAACCTGCGGGCCGGCGACCTCATGTACGGCGACCGCTCCTACGTCTTCAAGAGCATCCCTGACCATCTGGCGGGCTGCGAGTGGATTCGCCCGGCCAACGACAGCAGCGACACGAACTACAGCCCGACCGCGGTCTTCCAGGTGGCGGCGGAGGCCGATGTCTTCGTCCCGCACGACGACCGGGCGAAGCGGCCCGAATGGCTGAAGGGTTGGACCGAGACGAAGGACAAGCTGGTCGGCGCCGAGCCCTCCGACTGCCCCCACACCCTCTTCGTCCGGCGATTCAAGGCGGGCGAGGAGGCGTCGCTCGGCTGGAACGGCCAGATCGGTCGAGCAGGCATGTACATCGTCGTCGTCAAGCCCGTGAAGGCCATTGAAGGAGAATCGGCCATCCGCAATCTCAAGGTGTCCGATGGCAAGAACCTGCGACCCGTGACCGAGTGAAAGGGACTCCCCGTGCCCACCTGGATGCTTTGCCTGCTAGCCGTTGCCGTGGCTGTATCCGCGGCGGAGATGCCCAAGGAGAAGGAGTGGACGAATTCGCAGGGCATGCGGCTCGCCCGCATCGAGCCGGGCAGGTTCAGTATGGGCGTGGGCCAGACGCCTCTGCCGAAGGACCTCGCCGGCCCGCCCTGGCGCCAGAACGGCGACACCGACGAGCAGCCCGTTCACATGGTCACCGTCACAAAGCCCTTCTACATGGGCGTGACCGAGGTGACGAATGCGCAGTACGAGCAGTTCGACCCGAAGCACCGCGCGCTGCGCGGCAAGATGGGCTTCTCGAAGGAGGACGCCGAGGCGGTCGTCTTCGTGAGCTGGCACAACGCCGTGGCCTTCTGCAATTGGCTCTCGAAGAAGGAGGGCCTGCCCTATCGCCTGCCCACCGAGGCCGAATGGGAGTACGCCTGCCGCGCGGGCACGACCACGCACTTCCACACCGGCGACGCCCTGCCCAGGGAGCTCCACAAGAACGCCCGCGAGAGCTGGTATCCCGACCCGCGCCGCTCCGCCGAAGGCCAGGTCGTGCCGCTGGCCGTCGGCAAGACCCCGCCCAACGCCTGGGGCCTCTGCGACATGCACGGAAACGTCGAGGAATGGTGCCTCGACTGGTACGGGCCATACCTGAAGTACGAGCCGCATCTGCCCATCAGCATGATGACCCTCGAGGGCAAGAGCGTGCCGCTCGACCACCAGCACTGGAACGACCCGGTCGGCCACGCCGACGGCGATTTCAAGGTGACGAGGGGCGGGAGCCACTCGACCGAGCTGTACTTCCTGCGCTCGGCCAACCGCAGCGGCACGCTGCCCGAGGACCGGAGCTGGGTCATCGGCTTCCGCGTCGTCCTCGGCGAGATGCCGCAGGGCAAGCCCCTCCCCGCGCCCGACAGGCCGCGCCACCAGCAGAACGTGAAGCAGTCGGCGCCTGCCGAGCTCGCCAAAGGCCCCGACCCGGAGAAGCCGTATTTCAAGGGGCCGCGCGTCTACGTCAAGATCCCGCCCAATTCCTACGGCCCGATGTTCTCCACCCACAACCACGACCCGGCGATCACCGACTGCCCTAACGGCGATCTCCTGGCCATCTGGTACTCCTGCGTGCGCGAGCCGGGCCGCGAGCTGGCCATCCTGGCCAGCCGCCTCCGCCGCGGGGCCGACGAGTGGGAGCCGGCCTCGGTCTTCTGGGACGCCCCCGACCGCAACGACCACGCCCCCGCCCTCTGGTTCGACGGTAAGGACACGCTCTACCACTTCAACGGCCTGTCGGCCGCCGGCACGTGGGGCAACCTGGCCACGATCCTCCGCACGTCGAAGGACAGCGGGGCGACATGGTCGAAGGCCCGCATCATCCTGCCCGAACACAACATCCGCCAGATGCCCATCGAGTCGGTCTTCCGCACCCGCGAGGGCTGGATTCTGCTGCCCTGCGACGCGGTGAGCGTGGGCCAGGGTGGGACGGCCACCTACTTGAGCCGCGACAACGGCCAGACCTGGGAGGACCCCGGCGGGAAGGCGGCGGGCATCCATGCGGGCGTGGTGCAGTTGAGGGATGGCCGCCTGCTGGCCCTCGGCCGCGGCGACAACATCGAGGGCAAGATGCCCAAGAGCATCTCAGCCGATATGGGCAAGACGTGGGCCTACAGCGCCAGCCCCTTCCCGCCCATCTCCAGCGGCCAGCGCCTCGTGCTGCTCCGCCTGCGCGAGGGGCCGATCTTCTTCGCCTCGTTCGCCAAGAGCATCGAAGTCACCGACGCCTCGGGCAAGCGGCGGCCGGTCTCTGGCCTCTACACCGCGCTGTCGCTGGATGAGGGCGACACGTGGCAGGTGAAGCGCCTCGTGAGCGACGACGCGCCGGCCCACAAGGTCGAGGCATTCGACGGGCGGCCCGTCACGATGAGCCCCCGCAGCGCCGAGCCGAACGGCTACCTCTCCGTCTGCCAGGCCGCCGACGGCCTCATCCACCTCATCAGCAGCCGTCTCCACTACGCCTTCAACCTCAAGTGGCTCACGACCCCGCCCCCAGCGGCGGGGACACCGTAGGAGCAAAGGAGTGCCAACATGAAGACAGCCTGGTTCCCTGTTCTTGGCCTGCTCGTCGCCGCGGTGGTTCACGCGGGAGCGCTGGAGGTCAAGCCCGACAAGGAGAACGTCGTGGCGAGCCGCCTGTGCGGCAAGTGGGTCGTCGAGCCCAAGCTGAGCCAGAGGCTGACCGCCGGGGTGGTAGACCGCGAATCCCCGTCGGGGAAGATCGAGTTCGCCAGCGACCCGGCCGTGGCCGGCAAGCTGCCCGAGAAGTACCTGGAGTTCCTCAAGGACAAGCGCATCTACATGGCGGGCACGATGAAGTCGAGAGAGAAGGACTGCCCCTTCATCCTCATCGAGCACTGCGGGAACCCACACGTCGTCTGGTTCCGCGAGCGCGACGGGGACCCGATGGGCGATGCCGAGTCCTTCAACGTCATCCTCGCCGTGGCGAAGAACCCGATTGACGACCTGCTCTTCATCGGCGGCGACTTCAACAATCAGCCCTTCCGCGCCCTCGAGCGCGCGGAGCGCGCCGAGGCGAAGTGAGCGGCAGGGGCTCAGAGACCGGACACCTCGATCCAGTAGAGCAGCCCCACAACGGCGAGCACGACGGGGACGATCACTCGCCACGCCGGCACCCGGAAGAGTTGCGGGAACGTCAGGTCGCCGAAATCCCCCTTGCCGAGCACGCAGGCCCTCAGCCTCGGGTAGAGCGCGGCGAACAGTGCCGCGCCGATGAGTGCGCCCACCACGCCGCCGAACAGGGCGTCGAGCGCGCCCTGCCCCACCGCGCCCACCACCGTGCCCGGGCAGTAGCCCAGCGTGCCGAACCCGATGCCGAAGACCAGCGCCCCAGGGACAGTGGAACCGGCCGACCCGGGCTTGGGATGCAGCTTCGCCAGGCCAAGGCCCCGCAGCAGGTGGACCCCGACCATGCCCGTCACCATCGCGGAGAGCATCACCTTCAGGACAGTGAAGTCCTTGAACAGCAACTGGCGGACGATCACGTCGTAGGTAGTCACGCCGGCCTTCTGGAGCAGGAAGCCGAAGCCGAAACCCATCCCCAGGCCGAGAAGGAGCTGGGCGCCTTTGCGCGAGTGAAGCGTCGCGAGCATGACAGTCCCCTTCAGCCCAGGATGACCGCGAACAGCAGCACGGCCGCAACGATGCCGCCGACGAAGAAGCCGGCCACCGCGATCCAACTGCTCACGGCGAGCTGGAGCGTGCCGCTGATGCCGTGGCCGCTCGTGCAGCCGCCCGCCCAGCGCGCGCCGAACCCCAGGCAGATGCCGCCGAAGAGCGCCACGGCCCATCGCGCCGCGGGGTCCGCGCCCGCCCTGGCGGCCCAGAGCGGCGGCACCCAGTGCAACGCGAACTCGCCGGAGAGCCACGACGACGCGGCCGCGCCCAGCAACAGGCCGAGGACGAGCATCCACTCCCAGTCCACCACGGGCTTGAACTGCTGGTAGTATGGCTGCTCGTCCACCCGCGTCCCGCGGAACAGCCGCTCGATCATCCCCGCACTGCGGGCGAACGCGGTGGAACAACCGATCGTCTTGTCGGAAAGCAGGAACGCCAGGCAGCACAGCACGCCGATGCCGACGCCAGCAATGTAGGGGGACCAGCGGCGCATCGTGAACGGGTCGCCGCCCGAGGGCTCGGGAAGGACCCACTCTCCCAGCGGCTGCCCGTCAGGCCCGGGCGGTGGGGCGCCCTTCGCCAGCGCCGGCGATGCCCAGGACATGGACAACCCCAACGCAAGGGCAATTGCCAGCGTGCGCATGACGGCTCCTCCTGGATCACGGCTCTGGAACGCAGAGAGCTATTGGACGACCCGCGGCCCATGGGTGAGGGCGCACGTGGCGCACTCGGGTGCGAAGCCGGCGGCGACCCAGGCCGTCATGCCACCGGCCATGACCACAAGGTCGCGGAAGCCGTGCTGTTGGAGAATGCTGCCAGCCGTGCTGGCCCGCGCGCCGCTCTTGCACACGAGGGCGATCGTCGCCTCCTTGTCCAGCTCATCGAACCGCGTTCGCGTGGCCGGCAGAGGCATGTGGACGGCGCCCTCGATGTGGCTGACGTTCCACTCGCCCTGCGCGCGGACGTCCAGGATCACGACAGGGATCCGGTTGCTGCACATCTCCTGCGCCTCGTGGACCGTGATGGTGGGCATGCGGCCGACGGGCAGGCCGCTGTTGATCCAGGGGCCTATGCCGCCATCGAGGTAGCCCACCACCTGGTGGAGTCCGACGCGCCGGAGCATGGTGGCGATCCCCGGTGCCTCGTCGGCCGAACGAGTGACCAGGACGATCGGCTTGTCGGGCGGCAGGAGCCAGCCGCAGAAGGTGGAGAAGTTGTGGGCGGCGTCAATGTTCCAGGCGCCGGGAACGTGGGTGCCGCCGAAGCTGGCGTAGTCGCGGGTATCGAGCACGGTGTGCCCCTGGCCGGCGAAGGCCCGGACCTGGGCAGGCGACAGGGGGACCGGGGCGGGCAACCCCGCGAGGAGGGCCGGGCCGCGGCGATTGATGTCCGAGCACCGGGCGAAGTGGTCGGGCGCCTCGGGCATGCCGCTGAGGAGGGCATTGCTGAAATCCTCCAGGCTCTTGTGCTGGAGGGCGGGGTTGTGGGCGCGCTCGTAGCCGATGGTACTCACGCGCATGGCGCCCATCGCCTTGCCGCACAGCGACCCCGCGCCGTGGGCGGGGTAGACGAGGCAGGCGTCGGGCAGCTTCATCAGCTTCGTGTGCAGGTTCTCGAACAGGCTGGTGGCCAGTTCCTTGCCCTTGCCGGGGAAGAGGTCGGGCCGCCCGACGTCGCCGACGAACAGCGTGTCGCCGCTGAACACCGCCACGGGCTCCTCGCCCCGCGACCTGTCGGTCACCACGTAACAGATGCAGTCGGGCGTGTGGCCTGGGGTGTCGAGCACCTGGACGTGCATGTCCTCGATGTCGAAGCTGTCGCCCTGGGCGACGGCGACGTGGGTGTACTTGCAGCCGCCGGACTTGGGGGCGTAGATGCCCGCCCCCGTCCGCTTCGCCAGGTCCATGTGCCCGCTGACGAAGTCGGCGTGCAGGTGGGTCTCCAGGATGTGGGTGACTTTGAGCCCCATCGCCTTGGCGATGGCGAGGTACTCCTCGATGTCGCGGCGCGGGTCAATAATAGCGCACGAGTTCTTGCCGCCAAGGAGATAAGAAAGGTGGGCGATGCCTTCGACGTAGAACGGCTGGACAAACATGCTCGGCCCCTTTCCACCAGCGGCTCACGGAAACACAACGGGCGCAGACGCAGACGCGCCTGCGCCCGTGAGACAACCAGACAGGAATCCCCGCCCCTCCCTCAGGCCTTCCACAACCCGTGGAGGTTGCACCACTCGCGAGCCGAGACCTGGCCCGCGACGATGGGGAAGAGGGCCTCGGGCTTGTCGGTCGGGGTGAGGAACTGGCGATACACCTTGCCGTCGGCGATCAGCTCGATCCACTGGATGTAGTGAGCCGGCGTCATCGGGTGCGGGACGCTGCCGACCTTCACCTTGATGCCATCGGCCGTCTTCTCGATGACGGGCACGTGCTTTTCCTTCGCGGCGTCCACCGTGTTCTCTGTGAACAGTTTCATCGGCTCGCCGCAGCAAACCAGCTCGCCTGCTCCGCCCTCCAGCACCTCGATGATGTTACCGCAGATGTCGCACTTGTACACTTCGAGTCGTTCGGCCATTTCCCTGTCCTCCTTTCACTCCGTGGCTGATGAATGCCGCCCGTCTGCCGCTCCCATCGGCAATACCCCTATCCTAGTGTGGATCGCGTCTGGAGTCAACACCTGCCTTGACACTTCCCGAGGGATTTGGTACCGATGTAGCTTGGTTTCCGTTGCGAGCCCCAGGAGCATCGCGCCGTGACACCGCGAGAGAAAGCCATCGCCGCGTTCGAGCGCCGCACGTCCGAGGGGCTGGTGCCCCACGTCGAACTGGAGTTCCAGCTCAGCGAGGAACTGGTCGGCCGCAAGGCCCTGCGCCGTGACGACCTGAAGGACGCCTCGCCCGCCGAGCGCGACCGCCGGCTCCACGAGAACGTCGAGCATTGGCTCGAGGTGTGCGAGCGGCTGGACTACTGTATCCTCACCGGCCTCCACTGGCTCGGCGTCGAAGACCAGATCGAATCGTTCAAGATTGTCCGCGAGCGGGTGGGCGACCGCTACATGCTGTCGGCCTTCGTGGACGGCACAGCGGGCATCCCGAACGGCACGAACATGATGGAGCAGGCGTGGCGGATGGCCGACAAGCCCGACGAGGTGCTGGCCGAGCACGACCGCTGGGCGCGCGACGCCGCCGAGGTGGGCAAACGCCTCATCGGCGCGGGGGCCGAGGTGGTGTTCATGTGCGCCGATTACTGCTTCAACGACGGCCCCTGGCTCTCGCCGGCCATGTTCCGCCGCTTCGTCACGCCCTTCCTCGCCCGCAACATCGCCGAGTTCCGCAAGGCGGGCGCCTACCCTGTCAAGCACACCGACGGCGACATCATGCCCATCCTCGACCAGCTCGTCGAGTGCGAACCGGCCGCCATCCACTCCCTCGACCCGATGGCGGGGGTGGACATCCGCGAAGTGAGGCGGCTCTACGGCGACCGCGTCGCGCTGATGGGCAACGTCAACTGCGCGCTCGTCCAGGCGGGCACGCACGAGCAGATCGCCGAGAGCGCCCGCTACTGCCTCGAGCACGGCGGCGTGGCGACCGGCGGCTACTTCTTCACCACCAGCAACTGCATCTTCGCCGGCGTGCCGCTCGACAGCTACTTCGCCATGCTCGACGTCCGCCGCGAGCTCGGCAGGCAGCCCGCAAGCGCGTAGAGGCATGACCTGTGGGGAGGCCCGCTGAGCCCGACCCGCTATTGGCCTGGATTCCCTCGACGGCTTGACGCTATACGCTGACGACCTCGACGGAGAGGAGTTGCTTGACCTGGTGCTGGCCATCGAGCATGGCGTCAATGCTGTCGAGGGTACGGGCGTGGAAGTAGCGCTCGCCACACTCCTGGCACACCTCGGCTTTGACATTCTCGACGATGTAGAGCTTGCCCTTGTGCCAGTGCTGCTTCTTCACCCTCCGAATGGCCGTGTCGCCATCGCAGAATGCACACTTCATGGGAGTCACCTCTTCGCGTAAACGGTTATGATCAACAGGGTGCCAACCTCATGGAACCGGCATACGACGTGCATCAGCCGGCCGTCCCTGGCTGGCCCCTCAATTCGGTAGCGAGTGCCTCTCGGATCACGAGTCATCTTCCTCTGGACAAAGCCGTGCAGAATCGCATGCTCCACGTCCGGGCGCTCCAAACCGTCGTCCGCCATCTCGTCTTCGGCATGTGACGACAGATGGTATTCGCGCTCGCGGACGCTCCATCGGATTTCGTCAATCGCTGGCACAGCACCGTCCTCTGGCAACCACGGGGCCGCGTCAGTTTCCCTGACATTATAGCGCGCCGTGGCCGCGCTCGCATCCGCAAATGCGCCTGTTGAGCGAAGTTTGACAGCCCGACGCGGATGTGGTAACGATGGCAGAGGAAGCCGGCTACGCATGCAGGGGCTGCCTCTTGTCCAGAAAACGGACCAGTGCTAGGCGACTCATTGTGATCATCGTCGTCGTCATTGCCGCGGTCTACGTCGGCCTCTGCCTCCTGGTGTACCTTGTCCAGGCGCGGTTGGTGTACTTCCCCATTCGGGAGATTGAGGCGACGCCGCGTTCCCTGGGACTCAGTTACGAGGAGGTCAAGCTCCAGGCGTCGGGCGGCATTGAGCTGTCGGCGTGGTTCATCCCGTGCGAGGGTTCGAGGGGCACCGTGCTGTTCTGCCACGGGAACGCGGGGAACATCTCGCATCGCCTGCACATCATCCGCATGTTCCACGACCTGGGCTTCGGGATGCTGATCTTCGACTACCGCGGCTATGGCCAGAGCCAGGGCAGCCCGACCGAACACGGCACCTATCTCGACGCCCAGGCCGCGTGGGACTACCTCGTCGAGCGCGCGGTCCCTGCCGAGAGGATCGTCATCTACGGGGAATCGCTCGGCGGGGCCGTCGCCGCGTGGCTGGCCAAGGAGAACGCGCCGGGGGCGCTCGTCCTTCAGTCCACCTTCACGTCGCTTCCCGACGTCGGGGCGCGCGTCTACCCTTGGCTGCCCGTGCGGCTGCTCTCGCGCTTCCGCTACGACGCGCGGAGCCATGTGCAGCAGGTCAAGTGCCCCGTCCTCGTCGCCCACGGGTCTCGCGACGAGATCGTGCCCTACGCCCTGGGCCGCAAGCTCTTCGAGGCCGCCAACGAGCCGAAGGAGTTCCTCGAGATCTCCGGCTCGCACAACGACGGGCTCGCACTACCCGACATCACTGGCCTCGATGCCTTCCTGTCAAAGCACCTCCCGCCGTGACGAAGACGCGGGGAGTGGTCTCGGTCAGAACTCGGTGAACTCGCGGCGGCGCCCGTAATGCCACCTGACGTCACGGATCAAGCTCGGCCACCGGTTCTGGCAACCGCTTGAATCCCCCCCTTCTCGTCCTCGTCATCCTCCAGACTTCAGATGACATGATCAACTCCCCGCGTGGGGATTTGATCATGTGAGGAATCCGCACGCCTTTTCGCCAGCGTGACTTTTGGCTTTGAAAGCGTCGTTCACATGATCAGCCGTGTCGCCCAGCCCTCAGCCCCCTGCCGACGCAGAGCAGCCATGCGCTACTACGCCGCCAATCTCCCCGCCCCTGGGTTTGGCGGTCTAGTGTACAGCCTAAACCGTTGCGTTGCCTGCACTTAGGTCGCCAAGGCCCCTCTGCTAGGCCGCCAGATCCCCTATCCCGTGCTCTTCTCTGGCTACGGATTACCGATCGCGGGTCATTAACCTCCACCTCTCGGGCGGTGGGCATCTGGAAGGCTGGACGCAGGCCTGCCCTGACCACTCGAGGCGTAAGCCGTTAGCTTACAATCACTTATGGGTTCCGTGGCTGCCCTCCCCGATCACCCTCTGTCACCGGCTTGGCTTCGCCCGCTCTCCGCCCTCGAGATCGTAGAAGCATAGCACCGGCCTATCCGATGGGATCAGCGAATCGTATCGTGCCATCACACACGTCTGCGAAACCGGCGACCAGACAGGAAGGGAAGTCCAAGCCACCAATGGCCAGGATTGTCGCAGGTCGAAAGCTCGACCCGAGTGCGTATCCAGGATGCGCACGCTGTTCATTGGGTAGGACCTGCGGTGCCGGGCCTCGAAGAGCCAGAAATGCCTGATGTCGGCGACATGCCGGCCATCGAAGGACACCGTTGGGCTACAGGGATCAGGGGCATCTTCGCACATCAGTGATGGGGCGACATCAATGGCCCAGCCGGCAGGGGAGAGCTTCCCTGAGGATAGGTCCAGAAAGGCCCGTTCGCCGTCGTTCGTGAGGAGGAGTCTCCCGTCCGACAGCCAGGCATTAGGCCACCAATGGCGAAGCTGCCCAGGGAGGCTAAGCTGCCGCAGAACGGACAAGTCGAGGAGTTCGGTTCTTGTCCGCGGACCCCCTTCGTCCCACAGAACTCCCCAACGGCCGCAGGGCGAAATGGATGCCTGGGGCCGATCGCCAGTCATGCGGCGGACAAGGCGCGGCTCGGGGCGCCCGGGCTGCAGGAGCCAAAGAGCGACCTCATCGTTGCACGTTTCGGGAGACGATGGTCTCCGCTTCTCGGTGAGCAGCAACGCGCCATCGGCTCGCCAGCAGGGGGACTCGAAATCCGAGAAGTTGCCCCACTCCCCGACCTTGGTCACGGACCCGTCGCCAAGGTCAAGGACATAGAGCCTCTGCGTGCCGTCCGAATGCCCGGCTCGGAAGGCCACCCTTCGATGGTCCGGAGAGAATGCCCCTTCGGCACGTAGCTCGATTCGCTCATCCGCATGCACGGGCCGAGCGGTGTCGTCCGCCGTGTCCCAGACCCACAATTCCCAGTTGTTGGGGCGGTTGCCGGTGATCATGACGCACGCTACGTGCCGCCCATCGGGCGACCCGGCTAGCGCGAAAAACAAGCTCCCTGGGATGCACCGCTCTCTGAGAAGGAGGCCCTTGGGGTCTACGGCGTAAAGCGCAGTTGTGCCTGTTGCCCAACTCGTCCATTCGTCGCTGACGGCGCACACGAGGCGCCCGTCAAGGGACCACTTGATCTCCCCGATATTCGTCGGGAGGCGCTGCGTGCGCCTGCTTGGCAATGGCTCGCTACGAGCGAGATTCCACCCGACGACCGTCGCCGCGAGGACCATGGCTGCGAGGGCCGAAGCGACATGCCTCCCCCTCGGACGCCAAGGGAGGCAAACGGCGAACGCGACAAGCATCCAGGCGAGGCAGCCTGCGTAGCCGGCCACCAGGAAGTCCGCCCTGCCGAACAGGACCGCAGGGATCTGGCCGAATTGCTGTGCGGCGACGAGAGGCGCCGCGGCGGCCACGAGGGCCCACTTCCAACGCCACTGCCGATCCACCGCTCCTCCCACTACGGCCGCCATCAGCGGCGCCAGGGGTATCCAGGCGCGCAAGCTGTATCGCGGCATGCCGTAAAGCCAGGTATCGGCTAGAGCAGCCACTACGACGCTTATTGCCACGAGTTGGGCGAACAGGATAGGAAGGCGGTGCCGCCACGACACCCGATGCGGTGCATTCAGGTATGCTTGCACACCACTGCTCAGCCGCGCATGGGGAGCGTGCGCGGCTATCTGGCGGATGAGGCCCTCGAGGTCATTCAGAAACCCGGACAGGCAAGGTTGGAGGCAGGTCGTCATCTCCCCCATCACACTGGGTCCAGGCTCCACACTGAGAACCACCCTGGGAGAGAAGAACAGCCCAAAGACTCCGCCCTGGAGACGCATCCCCTGGATTTCGTCCCAAGGGAAACGCTTCCTGCGGAGGAGCGTCCTGTAGTTTAGACCATCTTCCCCTACAGTCAGGCGCTGCCACGCCAGTGCCAAGGCGAGAAGGACAAGCCCGCAAGAAATGGCGCCAAGGAGCCAAAGCGCGTCCCAGGCCAGCCATCGCCTGGCCCGCGCCGCGATCGCAAAGCCGCTTATATCGTAGAATTCGAATGGGATGGCGAACTTGCCGCCGTACGGGCTCTTCTGCACCGACAGGATCATGGCGAGGTAGAGGACGGCCAGGGCAACGCCGAAGGCAAATGCCCCCGCTACGAAGAGGATCGTGTCGTAACGGGTGCGATAGGTTAGTGGCTCGGCCATGTGCCGCCCTTCCAAGGCTCGGCCGGTCTTCCGTGCGCCGAATCCCAGGCCCTCGATACGGCCTGAAGGCCGCACTACGAACTCGGGACACGCCGTGGCAGCAGTCGAGCCGTCCGGGACCTCACAGGTGGCCCTTCTCGGAGGGTGCGCCCGGTTTGGCCTTGAGGATGTTGAGCCTCGCCGCCGCGACGCGCATCTTCTCGCCAGCTTTCACGCGCTCATGAACCAGCAGGCATTCTCCCGACGGCCCGGCCACGAGGCACGGGGCGTTGGCATCCGCGCCCGCCCCGCCGGCCACCCTGCGGTCAGTGAGCGTGACGGCCAGGGTCTTGGCGTCCATCCCCCGGAGCCAGACCTCGTAGCCGGCGAGGTTGAGGCGGTCGGGCTGGATCTTGCCCTTGACCCAGACGAAGAGGAACGAGCCTTCGCCGCTCCAGGCGACGCCGGGCTTGCCGTGGGGCCACAGGCCGTCGGCCGTGCCTTTGAAGCCTCCCGGGGCGCCGGCCTGCCAGCGGTCCGAGGTCCCCCACGTCGCCGTGTCCACCACGTTCGGCACCTTGCGGGCGCACACGTTGTTGAGGTAGTAGCCGTAGTTGGTCGTCTCCTCGGGCGCCGAGCCGTCGGCGTTGACCCGCGAGCAGAGGACGGCTCCCGGCCCGGGCCAGCCCCAGGGATTGGGGAACGACTCGCGCGCCGAGACGACCATGAAGCCGCCCGCGCCGTCGTGCGCGATGGCGATGTCGTTGGGGCAGCGGGTGTTGACCTTGCCCTTGGCTCCGACGGCCTTCAGCAGCTTGCCGCTCTGCGCGTCAACGAGGGCGCCGGCAGACGCCTGGCCGTCGGCCCAGGCGACGAGCGCCTTGTCGCCCGAGACGCACACGGCGGGGGCCGCGCCGCTCTCGGCATAGACGACTGGCTCGGCGTCCAGCACTTTCCCTTCGCTGGAGACGCGCACGCCCATCACCGCATACGTGTCGCGCCCGCGAAGCTCTTGCCACACGACGAGGAAGTGCTCCCCCGTCCAGGCTGCCTCGGGCCTGGCCTGGTTGTGTGGCCGCACGGCGATTCCGAAGTCGGGGGCCGCAACCTTCCCCGTCCTGGCCTCCACGATGGCGCCGCGCACATCGTGGTCCTTGCCGTTGCGGAAGTCCTGCCACACGACGAGGAACGCGTCCTTGCCCGCGGCGATGGCGGGCCGCGACTGCGCTTCGGGCGCCGCGCACACCTTGATCGGCGCAGGGTCCAGCGGCTTGAGCGTCGCTGGCTCCAGACGCACGGCTGCGATGTCGGCCGTGGCGTTCAGCCCCGGCCAGCCGTCCTGCCAGGCGACCAGGTAGACGCCCCCGGCAAAGGCACCTCGCGGCCGCACCAGGAGGTCGCCCTCGACGAGAGACACCTCGTTGCCAACGACCGCCTCGAGACCCTGAGCGGCGGCGAGGACGCCGCCAAGGAACGCGATGGAGAGGAAGGCGAGGAGCTTCATCGGTTGTCCCCTTTGCGCTCGGCGGGCCTGTAGAGGCGCCCGATGCGGCCGGTCCAGCCGTGGCCGCTCCAGAAGTAGATCTCGTGGGGCGGACGCGGGTCCAGGGCGAAGGTGCCGCACCAGCCGATGCGGGATTCCCTGGCGGGGCCTTCGAGGGCCTTGCTGTTCGGCACGCCTCCGGCGATGGTCCGCATCTCGCCGTTCTGCCAGGCGCGGAGGCCCCAGTCGTCCACGCCGTTGGTGTTGAAGCGCTTGCGATAGGGGTCGTAGACGATGTGGCCCGGGGAGTCGTGGAAGCCGCAGTTCTTCTCGGGGCCGTCGCGGTAGCCGGTGCCTGGGCCGACGGCGATGGTGACCTGCCTCGCGGCGAGGTCCACCTTGCGGATGCAGTGGTTCCAGCGGTCGGCCACGTAAAGGGCGCCCTCTGGCCCAAAGCACATGCCGCCGCCCATGATGAGGCTGAACCGTGCGGACTCCAGAGGAGCGTCGTCGGGCTTGCCCGAACCGCCCTGGGGATTGAGCGTCTCGACCTTGCCGTCGGGCGTGATCCGCCGCAGGAAATTGTCGTCCATGATGAAGGCCGTGCCCTGGGCGTCGGCGACGACGTTGGAGTGGAGGTACTTGAAGACGGCCTCCCTGCCCGTGCCGTCCACGGGCTTGTCCTTCCACTCGGGCTTGGATGGGTCGCCGGCGACGGTCTCGACGATCCAGCCGCCGTCCTTCTGGAGGAGGCGTCGGATGCAGCGGTTCGAGCGGTCGCCGATGTAAAGGCCGCCCTTGCCATCCAGACAGATGCTGCTTTGGAGGCCCAGGGTGGCGCGCGTCACTGGCCCGTCCTGGCAGCCGTACATGCCCGGGAGGCCGGCGAGGAAGCGGAAGGTGCCTTCCTTCGAGATGTGGAAGACCACGCCGCCCGTGGCGAAGTATGCCTCGCCCGAGGGAAGAAAGCAGAGGGAGCCGTGGTGGTCGAAGCCGGCCTCGAGCGCGGGGCCTTCGAGGATGCCGCCGGGGTTCGCCGACCCGGCGAAGACCTCTACCTGCCACTGGTCAATGTCGCCCACGTAGCTCACCACGCTGCCCGCTTGGGCCAACCGAAGGCACAGAACGACCAGAACAGCGGCGGCGTGGCTCTTCATTGCTGTTCCCTTACTTGGAGAGTCTGTTCGAGACTTGGGCAGCCACGTGGTAAAGCGCTCGCGCGCGCTCCGCGACGCCCGCCGCGTAGTCGAGCCAGCTCGCGTCCGAGCCATACGAGAACATCGGGCTGCGGTCGAGCTTGGCATTGGCGATCTTGCGCACGCGCTCGTCGAGCAGGCCCTGGGCGCGCGCGGCCAGCTCGTCGCCCAGCTTCGCGCGCTTCGCGGGCTCCTCGAGGGCCTTCTCGATGAAGATGCGCGCCTCGGCCTCCTGGACGCCGAGGCGCAGGACCTCGAAGCGCACCGTGGCCACCGGGCCGTCCTTCGCGGGGAAAAGGAGCGAGCCGTGGGTCATGGGGGGCGAGCCCGGGCGGTCGCGGTAGCCGTAGCGGGCCGATAGGGGCAGCAGCTCGCGGCGCTGCATCTTCACGACGGGCCAGAAGTCGGCCCCCAGGTCGTTCACGCCATCGTAGCCCGATGCCTGGTAGCCCTCGAGCAGCGCGTGGTAGACGCCGACCGGCGAGGTGGGGTTCACGTGTCCCATCGAGCCGGCGCCGTAGCGCGGGAACACCGTGGTGATGATCGCGTTCTTCCAGCCGTAGCGCTTGAGCTTATCGTCGGAGGTGCGTGGCTCCTTCACGCCCCACACGTGCGCGGCCTCGGCGACCGGCTGGCCGGCGAACTTGAGGGTCAGGCCGTGGGCGTGCACGACCCAGCGCAGCTCGGGCGCCACCGCCCGCAGGTCCTCGACCGTCTGCTTGCTGGGTGTGAAGTCGCACACGAGCCCAAGGGCTGCCGACTTCTCAAGGCCGCGCTTGGCGAGACGCTCGCGCAGCCCGTCGAACACGGGCTTCCAGAAGGGCACGCTCTGCGGCGTCCCCCAGTCGGGCGCCTCGCCGTCTTGCGCCTGCCCGGTCGCGGGGTCGAGCACGGTGATGGGCGTGGGCTTTTCGTTCTTCGGCTTGTCGGGCGTCGCCCCCCAGGCCCCGCCGCCCTGCGACGGCATCCACACGTACCAGCACACGAGCGGGCCCGTGCCGAGGTGCTTCGCCACCAGGTCGAGGTATCGCTCGACAACCCCGAAGTCGGGCTTCAAGGAGCCATCGGCCTGCTTGACCCAGCGGACCATGGACTGGTCGTTCCCGCGATGGGTCTTGGCAACGACCGGGATCAGGACCATCCTCACGCCGACCTGGCCCAGATGCGCGAAGACCCTGTCGAGGAGCTTCCAGTGCTCCTCCGACCAGAGCGGCACGCCGTACTGAAGCGCCACGGATTCGGGCGATTCGGCAATCCCCGTGAAGCACGTGTAGCTCCTGGGCTCGGGCAGGGCGAAGTCGGCGACGGAGAGCTCCACGGGCACCTCGGCTGGCGCGGCGGCGTTGACGCTGACGCGCAGGACGCCTTTGTACTCGCCCGGCTTCGCGTCGCCTCCCACGCGAACGGTGAGCCAGACTGGGACGGCGGCTGCGTTCTCCGGCGGCGCCTCGGCCAGGACGCCCAGGAACGCCGCCCCCTGCGGGCGGCGGCTCGCCGCGCCAACCGGCGGCGCATCGCCCGGCACGGCGAAGCGCACGCGCCACGCGGAGGCGGGGATGACGGCGTCGCCATCGGCAAGCTTGAGCGCGCCGGGCTCCACCTTCAGGCCCTTCACGGCCTCGGGGCTCCGCACCATCACCACGCCGCTGAAGGCGCCGTTGCGCGCCCCGGCCAATCGCACCGGCTTGCCCGCCATCCCCGGCTCGCCGGGGTCCGCGTCGAAGACGTCGAGCAGCGGGTTGCCTGGCCAGACGGCGAGCGATGCCTGCGGCCCCTTGCCCCCTCCGAGGCTGAGCTCCTCAAGCCCCACCATAGACCACTGCGGCTTGTCGCCGCGAGGGGTCTTCGGCACCACCGCCGTGTAGAGCAACTCCGAGGTCGGCGCGCGGTGCAGCTCGACGGCCAGGACGTTCAGCCCCTGCCGCACTGCCGACGCCGGCACCTTGTGCGAGAGCGTCCGCACCCGCAGCTTCATCCCCTCGGGCTCCGCCTCTCGCGGCGGGGCGAACAGGAGCTTGCCCTCGGCGTCCACGTAGGCCGCCTTCGGATACGGCTCCCCGGGCGCGCCGGGCGCAATCGCCCCGGCGGGCAGGTTTGCCCGCACCAGCTCCTTGCCGTTGAGGTAGACGATTGCCCCGCCGCGCCAGGAGAGCGCGAGCGTCAGATCGGCAGGCTCGGCCAGCTCGAACTTCCCGCGCAAGAGGATGGCCGCCAGGTCGCGGCGATGCGGGGTATGCACGATCGGGCCGGGCGAGCAGGCCCAGGACGAGTCGTCGAACTCCGCCGCCGTCCAGCCGCCGGGCGCCGCGGCCGACGCCTCCGGCTTGCCGTCCACCTTCTCAATCGGCTTGGGAGCGCCCTTGACGCTGCGGAAGCGGGTGAGCTCGCCGGACTCCCACTGGACGAGTTCCTCCTGCCACACGAAGAAGCACCGCCACTGGCTCTGGGTGCCCAGGAGCGGCGGGCCGGTGTCCGCCGCGTGCGCGCCTCCCGTAAGCCAGGAAAGCAGACTGAGAACGCGAATCCACTTCATGCTATTGCTCCAACACGACCCCGTGGATCTTGAAGCGGCCGACACCCGCGTGGCGGGAGTAGACGACGAGCGACTTGCCTCCGCCCAGCGACGCGAGCGCGGGCTGGCGAAGCTGCACGCCCGGCTCGGCGGCCACCTGGACGCCGGGCGTGGCCTTCGCCTTCGCCTCCTTGCCGGCGGGGGTGTGGTAGACGCTGCGCAGATCGGTGAGGTTCGCTGCGGCGGGTGTGCCGCCGGCATCGAGCGGCCGGGCGTCGGCCGGGTCGAGCCGCGTGGCGACGAGGCGCACCGAGACCGGCTCGTGCCTCGGATTCTCGCCCACGAGGCTCGACTGCTCGACGACGGCGACGAAGCTCTTGCCGTCGAACGCCGCGGCGCACCACAAGTCGTTCCGCGGCGGATGCCGCTCCTGGAGGCCCAGCACCGCGTGGCGCGCGCCCGACCCGTCCGGCTGGCACACGCCGGCCAGGTACCAGACCTGGTAGCTCCCGTGCTCGCCGCGGGCGTTGCTCCACACGAGGAATCGCTTGCCTGCGGGGTCCGAGGCCACCGAATGGGTCCAGCCCAGGAACGGGGGGATCTTCCAGGGCTGGGCCTGGCCGTCGGCCGAGACGCGGATCGCGTAAGGCAACGCAGGCTGCCAGCCCGGGACGGCGTGGCCCGCCACGATGCCGAAGCCCTCGCCATCGTAGGCCACGTGGGGAAGCAGCAGGGAGCACTTGTCCCTGGCCAACTCCTTGCCGCCCGGCTCCACAGGCTTGCCGTCCTGGACGAACGAGCCGTAGAGCCGGTAGAGCTCCGGCGGGCTCGATGGCCGCACGTCCGACCACACGACGAGCGAGCGCTTGCCGTCCGAGGCGACGCTCGGGTAGATCTGGTTCCCCTCCACGGCAGCAACGGCGAAACCGTCGGCATCCAACACCTTGCCCTCAGGCGTCACGCGGGCGGCGTAGGCATCCCAGTCCCTCTTCCCCCGGTAGTCCTGCCACACGACGAGGAAGTTGGCTCCGTCGAACGAAACGGCGGGGTAGCTCTTGAGGCCATCGGCCCTGCACACGGGGAAGCCCTTGGGGTCGAGCGGCTTCCCGTCGGGCGCCACGCGGGCGGCGAGAATCTGTGTGTCGCGCACGCCCGCCATCGCCTCGCCTTCCTGCCACACGACCAGGTACACGCCGCCTCCGGCCGCGATGGCCGGCCAGCGCTGGTCGCCGGTGGCAAGCTCGGGCGTCAGGTCGAAGGGCTTGCCCACCGTGAGGCCCTCGCCGGCAAGCCCAACAGCCGCAAGGGCCAAGAGGAAGACAATCGAGGACGAGGGACGAGGGACGACGACGATTGGGGAGATCATCGCTCGCCTCCCTTCGCGTCGAGGCGTCGGATGCGAATCCAGGCGCTGCGGCTGTGGAAGGGGCCGGGGGCATTCCCCTCGGCTATGGATCCCTCCGCGTTCATCGAGAGCGATTCGGGCGGGACGAAGAAGTCCCTGGAATCGGCCGGCAGGAGGCCCCACGCGAGGTCCTTCTGAAGCACGAGCACGCGGTCGGCCTCGTAGCGGGTGCGGGCGAAGGGGATTTCGTTCTGGAACCACACGACGCCGCCCGCCCCGACGCCCCAGCCCATCGAGCAGTGCGGCTCGTAGCACGCGGGGTCGCCCGGCCCCCAGCGGGTCTTCATCACCTTGTCCTTCGGCGCGTAGTTCACGAGGGGCACGAACTGCCCGGCGGCGGTCACTTTCCACGCGGACGGCCAGGTGCGCCCGCCGCCGTAGACCGAGCCGTCGGCCCACGCGATGAGGCCCACCCCCTCTCCCACGCCCAGGGCGATCCTGGGCACCTTGGCCTCGGGCCACTTCTGCTTGTAGACCGCCGCCAGGTCGGCGTTCACCTTTTCCGGGGTGATCAGCCAGGCCACCTGGCCATCGGGCGAGGCACGGACCAGTCCGCCGTCCATCGTGAAGTATGCGTTCCCCTTCGCGTCCATGCCCAGCCCCTTGCCGATGCGGCCGAGGTCGCCCATGACCCCGGTCTGGCCCGGCGGCAGGCGCTTCGTGCCCTTGCCCGCCGCGGTCTCGACGGCCCACGTGCCGTCGGCCCCGCGCTGGATGCGGCGCAGGCGCCCATTGTCGGCCACGTAGACCGTGTGACCGCTGGCGACCACGCCGTCGTGGTGGCCGCCGTAGACGCCGCTGTAGTGGAACTGCGCGTGGATGGCCGGGCCGTCGGCCTCGCCGACGTCGCCCATCCCCGCGATGGGCCACACCTCGCCCTTCTCGAGAAGCCAGAACTGCCTGCGCTGGTCGCTGAAGTAGATGCGGGTATCGGACTCCCTGTCGCCCGTGTAGAGGCGTCCGGGCTGGTCGGCGGGATAGGCGGCGTAGGGCAGGCATCCGCCCACGGCCCAGCGCGCCGGCCCGCCCACCGGCTTCCCCGTGTGGCCCTGCGTGAAGGCCACGTGCTCGAGCGTCCAGCCCTCGAACCCCTTCGTCTTGAACGGCTCGAACGGCGGCGGGGGCAGGACGCCCTGCTCCCCCGCCACGGCCGTCGCGCACGCCAACACGATGCCTACCCAGCCTGGGAGCCTCACGGCCACGCCCTCGATGATATGGCCCTCACCTCGCCACGGCAGTATAGCCCGTCGCGTGAGGAATGCAAGGGGGGAAACGGGAACGCGCTGGACGCCACTCAGCCCGAGGCAGGACGCGGCAGGGCTGAGGAGGCGTCGAAGGCTGAGAAAGATTTGAACGGGGCGGGCGGCATCTGTATACTATGGGGCCTATCCGTACGTCCCAGGACGAGAGAGGAAGAGCATGTCGAGAGTGTGCGAGCTGTGTGGAAAACACACCGCGTTCGGGCGCAAGATCGCGCGGCGCGGCCTGCCGAAGAGCAAGGGCGGCGTGGGCCTCAAGACCACGGGCATCACGCGCCGCACGTTCCGGCCAAACCTCCAGAAGGTCCGGATCCTGGAGAAGGGGCACGCGCGGCGGGCGCGGGTGTGCACGGCGTGCATCCGCTCGGGCCGAATCCGCAAGGCGCCCTAGCGCGGCCGGCGACGAGGCAGTGTCCCCTTCACCCCATCGCTCGGAGGATCCGCCGTGGACCAGCAGGCCGCGACCGGCGAACGCAGGGCCGAGGACATCGAGGCCGTCGAGAAGCTCGGGAAGGCGCGTGACATCCTGGTCCGCGAGATCCATCGGGTCATCGTCGGGCAGGACGCCGCGATCGAGCACCTGCTGTGCTGCCTGTTCCTGCGCGGGCACTGCCTGATGATCGGGGTGCCGGGGCTGGCCAAGACCTTGATGATCAGCACGCTCGCCCGCGTCCTGAAGCTCAAGTTCAACCGCATCCAGTTCACGCCCGACCTGATGCCGAGCGACATCACGGGCACCGAGATCATCGAAGAGGACCACGCGACGGGCAAGCGGTCGTTCCGTTTCGTCAGAGGCCCCGTGTTTGCCAACGTGATCCTCGCCGACGAGATCAACCGCACGCCGCCCAAGACCCAGGCCGCCCTGCTCCAATCCATGCAGGAGCATCAAGTCACCTGCGCGGGCGTGACGTATGACCTGGACCCGCCGTTCTTCGTCCTGGCCACGCAGAACCCCATCGAGCAGGAGGGCACCTATCCCCTGCCCGAGGCCCAGCTCGACCGCTTCGCGCTGAACGTGATCATTGACTACCCGACCCGCGACGAAGAGCGCGAGATCGTCAAGACCACCACGTACGACACCGAGACGGAGCTGCAACCCGTCCTCCGCGGCTCCGACATCCTGGCCATCCAGAAAATCGTCCGCCGCGTGCCCGTCTCCGACCACGTGGTGGACTACGCGGTGAACCTGGTTCGCGCCACCCGCCCCAAGGACCCCACCGCCCCGCAGTTCGTCAAGGATTGGCTGTCGTGGGGCGCCGGCCCCCGCGCCTGCCAGTATCTCATCCTGGGCGGCAAGGCCAAGGCCATCATCAACGGCCGCTACAACGTCTCCTGCAACGACGTCCGCACCCTCGCCATCCCCGTCATGCGGCACCGCATGTTCACCAACTTCAACGCCGACGCCGAAGGCGTGAGCACCGAGGACATCATCAACGAACTCCTCCGCGTCGTGCCCGAGCCCGACGAGGCGGCCTACGCCAAGCGCCCCCACGCCACCGCCCAGCCCGCCGCCGGCGCCTGACCGCTCTCCGAAAGGAGCCGCCCGTGCCCGACCTCACCTACGACCAGTTCAAGCAGATTGACCTCCGCGTCGGCCTCATCGCCGCCATCGAAGACCACCCGAACGCCAACAAGCTCTACGTCCTGAAGGTGGACATTGGGGAGGGTGTGGAGCGGCAGCTCGTGGCCGGCCTGCGCCCCTACTACCCCGACAAGGCGGCCCTCCTCGGCAAGCGGATCATCGTCGTCGCCAACCTCGCCCCCGCCGTCCTTCGCGGCATCGAGAGCCGCGGCATGCTCCTCGCCGCCCAGGATGGCGACCGCGTGATCATCCTCACCACCGACGAGCCGATGGCCCCAGGCTCCAGGGTTCTGTGAGCCTGGATCCCCCTGTCGCTATAGCTGCGTACACTGCCCGCTCGGCCGAGTGAAGCGCGCCGAGCGCCGCTCCTCCTCGTGCGCGAGCCTGTGGTGGGACACGACCCGGCTCTACACCACAGGGGAGATTTCCGTGTCGGCCCAGGCGGCGGCCGTCCCTGAGCCGTGCAGCCGGAGCCTTCTTGCCCTCGGAGGCGTGGGCCTGCTGCGGCGCAGGCGGCGAACGTAGCCGCTCCAACCACAAGATGGGGCTATCCTGACGCGACCCCAGTTTGGCCACTCGGCGGTTGGAAGCCCTGCAAGGGCGTCATGTGACAGCCCAGTCTGAGCAGGCGCGCTCCCAGCCCCGCTAGGGGCGTCAGGTGGTAGCCCACGGCGTAAGCCGTGGGATCGCCAGGCACCGCACAGGCAAGCCCCGTAGGGGCGACAGAACGCCCGGTGCCGAGATTTCTGCCGCCCCTACGGGGCTGTGGACCTTATGCCCGCCTGAACCCACGGCTTACGCCGTGGGCTACCCTCTGACGCCCGCCCTCGGCGGGCTACGGA
>Ga0307378_10002546_pt1 | contig 27695 bp, 43 predicted proteins | sample UN1MG_FD_202238 | JGI IMG/M metagenome (GOLD analysis project Ga0307378, IMG submission 202238) | Soil microbial communities from Risofladan, Vaasa, Finland - UN-1 | ecosystem: Environmental > Terrestrial > Soil > Coastal area > Acid sulfate soil | place: Finland: Risofladan, Vaasa | collected... | reverse complement strand
TTTATAAATCAAAATGGTTAATATAATTATCTACTGCCTTAGAAACTTTTTCTACAAAATCAAAAGCATCTTTATCTTCAATAGGATCAAGTTGGGAAATTAAATCATCAATAGTTTCTTCTATATAATTTTTTATAACATAATCTTCTCTAAAAATGTTTTCCGTTCTTAATCCATGGAGTAGAAAATACCACGCTGTTTTCACCTTGATTAACTGGCCATCTTCAAATTTAACTACCCATCCTTCTTTATTTTCTTCAATTGAAGATTTTTCGATAAGTTCATCTAAAGTTGCTATTTCATTCTTTACAGTTATAACTGTATCTGGAATATCTATTACTTCATATCTAAATTGTTCTGTTCCAGAGGGAAAATAATCCCCAGTTAAATTATCTCTAACTCCAATATATCTTAAATGGGCTTCTTTATATTTAAGAACTATTCTATTATCCCAAGAAACATATTCAAAAAGAGGAGTATATCCAGTTTTAAGAAGATCTTTAACCCATAAAACAGATTCTTCAGAATTATGAAGAATTTTATAAGCAGCTTTAGCCTGGTCCGAAACAAACGATCCTATAGTCTTTGCAAATAATTCTTTATCTGGTGTCATCATAAAAGCTACTAAAGAACCATCTTCTTTCTCTGAAATAGTATTAATAACTTTATCTTTAACCGTATTATACTGAGTAGCATCTACTTGATTTAAATTAAAAAATTTTGGAAGCATAAAGAAACGTTCCCATAATTCCCCATTCTTATCAAATACAAAAGTAGTCCCCCGCATATCAAATGCATTTACTTCTAATTTATCTGGTAAAGGATTTTCGAAATCATCCCACCCACATATAAAATAATTAAAAGTTGCTACTTTATATCCATTAATCTCATACTGAGATTCCCAAAAGTTTTTTTGATTATATCTTTCAGCAATGGCTTTAGCATCTTCGTATGTTAATAGATAATTAATCATACCGCTAATATACAAAAAAAATCTTTAATAAAAAAATTATTAAACAACTTCAAAAGTTTTTTCAAATTCCTCCTTAGAATAAATTTTAGAAATAGTTCCTAAGTAAGGCATGTTAAAATTAACAACCCAAACTGCTCCATCGGGATTAATTGAATTAATTCTGGCATATTCGTCTGGACTACCTTTCGGCTCATCTAATTTATGAACAGTTCCATTTACTATTGGCTTTTTCATATTTATAATTTTTATGAATTCAAAAGATAAAGAGCATGGTACTTGGAGCTTCACCGCGTCATTTGTCTTTAACCATTTTCGCCTGATTAAAAACCCTACTCTTTATAATATTATGAGGAATATACGAAATAATTTTAAAATAAAAAAATGCTGTAGTTAAAAAATCGTTAAATAAATACTGTTAAATAGAACGCGATACGTTCGCGCGTAAAAAGAATTAACGATTTTTAACAATAATGAATTTTTTAATCCCATTTCTTTTGTGTATATTGGAATCAAATTTAAATAAAAATTAAAATGAAAACAAAAATTACCGGACTTTTGTTATTTCTACTTATAACAAGTGGATGTTCTAAATCTATATTTAATGGACTTACAGCTCCAGAAATTTATAAATTAGGATATTATGACGGTATTCTAGAAAAAGGACCTGGGATTTATAATTTAGGATATTATGAAGGTGCCATAACAGGAATGGTATCTATTATTTATTCTAAATTTGATGGCTATGTGTTTCAAGAGTTCAAAAGAGACTCTATATTTTTTGAACAAAAAGAGATTTTATATTTTTTGGATAAACCATTTTAATAATGAGACTTAAATTAAAATATTATGAAAAACTATAGTATAAAATACGATAAAAAGACAGGGGAAAAATACTATTCCCTTAATAAGATAGCAAGAATTAAAAAGAGGATTAATAGGATATTAAATTTTGCTTATTCAAAAATCATAAGAATAATTCCAAAATTTATACCCTAAATTAAAACATTTAATAGACTTTTTACTATAAAAATTTTAATATATAGGAAAAGATTAGAATCATGGGAAATAATAATACACATATTATTGAAATTGCTGTTGAGAAATTACATAAACTCGCACAAACGGTAAATCGTGAATCGGCAAAGACTCAAGGATTTTTTGATGGAAGATTTGGCTCTCGTGTAGAAGATTGCAAAAAAAAATCTGAATACTTAAAAATCAGAAGGGATAAACATTCACTGAAAAGAATATAAACTATGGAAAATCCATGTATCAATTGTGATGGTGACTGTCCTTTAGAAGGATGTACTCCCTGGATGGCATATAATCAATCATATGATTATTTTGTTGAGCAGATTGAATTAGAATCTTATGTTTAATTATGTATAATAATTTTAAATAAAAGGCTCTTCAAAGGAGCCTTTACTGTTAATACAAGTTGGAAAGGAAATTAATTATGACACAAAAACTAGCATTTAGAAAACTTGATGGTACTGCAATCGGAAATGTAAGTCAGTATGTTAAAAATTGGATAACTGAATATCCTTATGGAGAAATTATAATCGGCTGTGATTCTCAAGAACATTCAAGATATGTAAAATATGCCATTGTTATTGTTATGCATGTATTTTTTGAATCTAAGTATGATAATCCGGATAGAGTTGGAAATGGTGCTCATGTTATTAAAGCTATCATTTTTGATAAAAATTACAAAACTCCAAAAGGAGCTATGAAGATAAAAGAGGGAAGAAGAGATTTCAATACTTCTACTATTCATGGAAGACTCTGGAAAGAAGTAGAACTTACAATTGAAGCAGCCCAAATGTTAGAAGGCTGCCAAAAAAAGATTATGATTCATATTGACTATAACTCTGATGAATCTGCTGCTTCTCATACTCTTTACGCATCAGGTATTGGATATGCAAATGGAATGGGTTATGAAGCAAAGGGCAAACCATTTTCGTATGTAGCAACTCATACAGCCGATAGATTATGTCGTTAGTTTAACGAAATTTTAACAAAATGGACTCAAATAATTTGAGTCCCTTTTTGTATATTGCAATTAAATAATATAGTTATGAAAATAGAGGTAATGAAATATATTGAAAAAGTATGGGCTCCTGTTTATATAGAAGAATTAGAAGGAGATAATATTAACGATTGGTATTGGGAAAAAGGAACTACTGCAATCTTATCGAATATAAATGTTATGAAATACAAAAATGTTATTAATATCCAATGGGAAATGAAAACAATGGAGGATTATGCGAATGTTATAGCTATAGTTACATATATCCCCAAAGTGAAATTTCATACAAAATACTAAATATATTATGAAATACAAAAATCCATTTGAGGGCTGGTTCACAACACAAGCTGACTTACCTTTAGAAGATGCTTTATCAGGGGTAGAACTAATTGTTCTTCTACCCGACAAAAAAATTATCCACTATGCTACTGAAAATGGATATGAGTATGAAGATAGGGTTCCTAAAGAATATAAAAACGAGGAGGCTTGGAGTAATGACATTGGTCCTTTATTAGAAGACTTTGATAAACTCGAAGATAGCAATATAAACAAGGATGCAGTAAAAGCTATCTATGATATATTTCCAGAAGAATCAATAATCTATTTTATGGAATTTTAATTATCAAAAATCAAGAATATGAAAACAATATTTAACAAGAAGAAAAGAATTCAAGAAAATCAAATTTTAAAGAAAAAAGTTTGCAGAACTATACGCAATTTTTTTGAATATGCAGATCTTAAGGCATCTATTATATCCTTTGGAATTACTGATGTGTCTGTAGAACAGAATAAAAAGGAGATGAAGATAACGATTACATTAGAACGTCCTGGCCTTCTAATAGGAAAACACGGAAGAGTTATTAATGCTTTAGGAACTCATTTAAAAGGTGTATTTAGCATGGATGTTTCAATTAGTATTAAGGAATCAAAATTATGGGTTTAATAGATTTTATTACATTTGGACGTGAACGCAAACGTCTTGAAATGGGGCTTGAATATAAAGAAAATAAAAAGGAACCTCAAGAGACTACTGTAATAACTTACATGATAGATGAGGTAGAATACACCGAAATAACAACTTGGTGGTATCGCTGGAATAGATCTCTCAAATTCTGGATGAGGGCAAGTGGAAGTACTAATAATATACCAACAGTATTATTGAATCCAGTTCCTACTTTTGAAAAAAGAGAAGATCCTTATAATGCTTTAAATATAGGTAAAAATAGGAGAAAATGAAACCAACTAAAGAAAAATTATTTTATTTTGATGTGGAGTGGGTTCCTGTCGTTCAGGACTTAATGAATCTAAGATTAGATTATCCATTATTATATAATGCATTTGAACATCAAGTTAAAAAATGGGAAAGAGAAAGAGATCCATATGGACTGGAGCCAACATCAAAAGATCAATACTGGAAGGAAAAAGCTCACTTTTATCCGGAATTCTGTAAAATTATCTGTGTTTCCTATGGATACTTTAACAAGGGAGAATTCATTATAAAATCTCTATATGGTGATGATGAAAAGAAACTTTTGGAGCCAATTCCCGAATTATTTAATAAAGTAAATAAATCCGGATTTTATCTATGCGGATATGCAATAAAAAGATATGACTGCCCCTGGATTTCAAAAAGACTTATGGCAAATGGATTTACTCCTCCTTCAAATCTCTCCGTTTATGGGAAGAAACCCTGGGAAGTTGATGTCTTTGATTTACCAGAAGTCTGGGGACAAGGAAACATGCAAGAATCTTATACCCCATTCGAAGTAGCTTGTGCAGCTGTTGGTATTGAAAGTTCAAAAGATGATTTATCTGGAGATAAAGTTTCTGGAGCTTATTGGGGTGGAGGATTAGAAAGAATAAAGAATTACTGTGAAAAAGATGTTCTAAAAACAAAAGAACTTGCTGTTAAGTTAATTGATATGCTACCTTAATACCTTTCTTATTATGAAAAAAATAAAAACCGTTAATTTTAGGCTTCTTAAAGGATTAAAACCCGACATATATGGCGGCGGACCGGTATTTCACATTCAAATAAAAGGCTGGTTTGGATGGAAAGATCATTATGTGTATAGTGGAGAAGGGGAGACTTATGGTAGAGAAATAGTAAGTTTTGATTCTGAAGAAGAAGCAATTAAAGAATTAGATAATATTTTTTGGTATAAACAGACCTCAGAATTAAACTATATTCAGCATCCAACTCTTGAAATAATTGTAAAAAAGTTGAAAAAAAGTTGAAAAAATTTTTTTACTTGGGAAGTTATTCGTATATTTGTATTGTAAATTAATTATTTAATTAAAAAATACAAATTATGTCTGAATTAACATCAATCGGTTATCCAACCAAAACAATGGAGGATCTTAAAGAACTTGTTCCTGCAGCTTTTTCAAATGTAGCACATCCCGATCGTACCTCTCGCTATTCATTGTTTTCAACTGTTCAATTTTTGGAAGCTTTTGAAAAGCTTGGATGGTCTCCTTATTCAGCTAAACAACATGGGGCAAATCCATACTCCCGACACATTATTCGTCTTCATAATCCAGATATGGGATTTATCCCTGTCTTTGGAGATAAAATTAAGCCTCAGCTGATGCTTGATAATTCTCACGATGGTTATACACCCGGACAAATTCATCTCGGCCTTTTCCGCCTTGTTTGTTCTAATGGACTTGTTATTGGAATTCCTGGCTTCAATGAAACTGTTAAATTCCGCCATATTGGACTGAACCAAAAAGAAATGATTCAGATTATTGCTGAAACAGCCGAACAATACCGAAATATTGGAGATCATATCCATGATATGCAGCAGGTAACGATGAATGAAGATATGAAAACGGAGTTTGCAATGAAAGCAATTTCTCTTCGTGAACCCAATCGTTTCGTTGATAAAGATGGATTTCTCTCTGCAAAAGAAATTACTGCATCTTTGGATCCAAGAAAACTCTGGGAACCAGTAAGACCCCAGGATGAAAAAGATGATCTCTGGACTGTATTCAACGTAGTTCAGGAACGGACTGTTCAAGGTTTGTATGAGAGAAAATCCAAATCTGGTCGCAGAACTAATCCGAGAACTATTACAAATGCTGCTCGTCATTTGAATTATAATAAAAAACTCTGGAATTTGGCTGAAGAGTTTATGCCAGAGGCAGAAATGGTTTAGTTTCCTTGCTTGTAAATTGAGTTTTAAGGGGGTCTTTGTTATTTAAGAAGATCCCCTTTTTTTAAAACACTTTTTATATTAAAACTATAATATAGATGGCAATAAAAGTTAATCAAAAACACGAAAAAGAAATTATAGCTCTTAATATATTCGAAGCTGTTCGACTTCGACCAGGGATGTATATTTCTAGTATATCTCCAATAGAAGAGAAAATTCCTATTATTCGAGATGGAAAATTACAAAGTATAGAAAAACTATGGTCTCCAGGTTTTATGCATCTTATTATTGAAATCTTAGAAAATGCTATTGATGAAGCAAAAAGAATGAAAGGTAAAATGAAAAATATTCATGTTACCATAAATTTAGATACAAACCGAATTACTATAACTGATACAGGAGGGGGATTTCACAAAGCTAATTCTCGCCATCCAAAAACCAAAAAAAATGTAGTTAGAACTGCCATGGAGGATCTTCATGCCGGGTCTAATTTTATAGATTCCTCAACAAATATATTAGGATTACATGGAGTGGGTTCTGCAGTAGTTAATATTCTTTCTAAAGAATTTTCAATAACTACTATTAATGGAACTCACTATATTCATTATGATTGGGAGGACTATAAAATAGTTAAAGAAGATCGTAGAAGAAAAGAGACCGGTGAAATAAGAGGGACCTCTATATCTTTTATTCCTTCTCCAGAAATTTTTCCGGGTTTCAAATGGGATAAAGAATTAATTAGAACTTACTTATCACTCAAAAGTTATCTTATGTCTCTTGATCCTCAATTAAAAAAACTTCAACTTGATGCCAAATTTGTCTGTGAGGGGGTCTCAGAGGACGTAGGCATCACGAACAACTTCTTGCCAGAGAAACATATAGCTATTAAAAATGAACTTGGTACAGTGCTCCTATGGAAATCTTATGATCAATCCTGTTCAACATCATTTGTTAATGGATCTCAATGCACAGGCATCCACCAAAAAATTATTAATGATTGGGGAAATACTTATTTTGGATATAATCTTGCTCATCATTTTTATGAAACCCTTGTTTCTTTAAATGTTCCTTCCTCTCTTATGAGATTTGGGGACCAAAATAAATCTAAATATGATGTGACCAGATTTGAAATAGAGGAATTATTAGAAGAAAATTTTAAATCCAAATTACTTAGGGGACTTAAAAATTCCCCGATTTCAAAAGAAATTGAAGCTGATATTGAAGAAAAACTGTATGCAGAAAACATTAGAAAAATCAAAAAAGCTCAGCGCACTTCAAAACGAAAAATCTCTCATAAGTATTCTCCCGCTTCAAAAAAGAAAGAATTTCTTTATATTACAGAAGGAATTTCAGCTGCAGGATCTCTTAAACAAGCAAGAAATAGTGAGATTGAAGGGGTTTATGCCTTGAAAGGAAAGATCAAAAATACAAAAAAATTAAGTGATCTAGTTGAAAATAAAGAAATATTAGAAATCATGTCTATTCTTGGAATAGATCCTTCAAAAGAATCCCCTCCGCTTTATCAAAATATTGTAATTGCAGCAGATGAAGATTGTATAGATGGAGAGCTTAGGATTATAACTAAAAAAGGGCCTAAATTTATAAAAGATATTTCTTATGAAGATAAAATACTTACACATAATAACAAATATAAATCAATAGAAAAAATAATAGAAACTCATAAAGAAAAAATAATAGAAATTGAAATAAATGGAAATATATTTTGTTGTTCGGAACATCATAAATTAATAATTTTAAGGAAGGGAGAAATAAAAGAAATTTTTGCGAAGAATTTAACAAAAAAAGATTTTTTATTATTAAAAAATGACATAATATGAAAGCCAAAATAAAATATATAGAATAAAACGGCTTTCATATGAATAAAAAAATAAAATGCTTAATTTGTAATAAAGAGATCACAAATAATAATTCTTATATAGGTTCTCACGTTAAAAGAATTCACGGGTTATTATTAAAAGAATATATTTTTAAATATTATAAAAATGTAAACCCAAGATTTAAAATTGTTTCATGTGGATTTTGTGAAAAAAATGCAATACCTGAAATAATAGCAAATCATATTAATTATACCTATGAAAAAAAATATACCAAGGGATATTCATGTAAATCTAATGAATGTCGAAATAATATAAGCTTATTAATATTTAATACAAACTATAATAAAAAAACATATGAGCACATTGGATCCAATGTAAAATATATTTCTTTATTACATAAAAAAACGGAGGATGAAGTAAAATATAAAAAATCTAAAGGTATTAGATCTATGGATTGGACCACCTCCTTAGAAGGATTTATAAAAAAATTCGGAAAAGAAGAGGGAACAAAAAAATACTATGCAAGAAATAAAAAAATTTCAAAAGCTAATACTAGATCTTGGTTTATAGAAAAATATGGTGAAAAAAAGGGAAATGAAAAATATGAATTATTTAGAAAGAAAAAACATAAAGCTTTTGGCCCATCAAAATCTATTAAATCTAAAAAAATAAATAATATTTTAGATAAAAATCAAATTAATTATATAGAAGAATATAAATACGAAAACGAAAAAGGCAAAAATGGTTCAATAGATTTTTATTTGACAGATTATAATATAGCTATAGAATTTTATGGGGATTATTGGCATTGTAATCCTAATTATTATAATTCAAATTATTTCCATAGAATAATGAAAAAATTTTCTTATGAAATTTGGGAAAAAGATAAAAAGAGAATCAAACATATATTTGAAACAGAATATAATAAAAATATTACAATATTAATAATTTGGGAAAGTTCCAATTTTTCAGAAGAGTATTTAATAGAATTATTAGAAGAGATAAAAAATAAAAATACAATAATCGAAATATGAAAATAGATTTAACGAAATATAAATTGGTACAGCCATCAAGAATAAACAAGCGAAAAAAAGAAAAAGTTATGTATGATATTCAAGTTAAAGATGACCATACATTTCATGTTTTTTTAGATGAAAATACTAAATTATTATGTCATAATTGTGACGGTCAACATATTGCTTCTCTTATTATTAATTTTTTCTATCAATGGTTTCCCTATATTATTAAAGAAGGAAGACTTAAAAAATTCGTTACCCCTCTTGTGGTTTGTAATTGGAAAAATAATAAAAAATATTTTTATTCTCTAAAAGAATTTCAAAATTTTTCAGAAAATGAAAAACTATCTGAAGTAAATTATCTAAAAGGATTAGGATCATTAGATATGGAGGATTGGCAATGGGTAATGTCTAATAAAATCCTATTTAATATTATAGAAGATCGTTCTGCAAAGAAATTCTTGGATATTGCATTTGGGGATAATACAGAAAAAAGAAAAAAATGGTTATCTAAATAAAAAAACTTATGTCAGAGTATACTTACGATCCTTGTGAAGATGATGAAAATGATGGACCTAATGATATTCAATATTCATCAAAGATTATTGATTTCAAAAAAATAAAGGCAATAAAATTTGGGGATCCTATTATTAAGGGAAAAATCAAATTTAAATCTTGGATAGATTTTTATAAATTTGATAGTGTAATTGAAGCATCTTTCGAAGCTGACTATGGACTTGCCTATCTTCTTTATAAATATTCTGCAAAATTTGATATTATTCCAAGATATATTACAATAGGAGATGGAGTTATAAGAGAAAATTTTTTCGATAATTTTCGTAATGAAATGGATATACCAGATGAAAGCTATAATTTTAGCCATATATATGATAATAAAAATGTAGATATTAATTATTTTTATATTTATATGGAGAGGATGATTTTTTATTCTGACGGATATACTTCTTATTTAATTTATCCCCCCGAATTTCTAAAAGATAAAGAAAGTTCTTTATATATTTTTTTAGGAATTATAAAAGCTTATAAAAATCCTCAAGTATCTAAAAATAAAATTTATGTTGTTCATAAAACAAGTCAGGGATTTCAAAAAAAGGCTTTCAGTATTAAAAAAAGAAACATAGATCTTCAAGAAAATTATAATGATGATTTCGAAGAAATTTCTAAAGAAATTATTTTAAAACTTAATAATAAGAAAAAAACAGGATTAGTTATTCTTCATGGAGCTCCTGGAACAGGAAAAACTACATTTATTCGCTATTTAGCGGGAAAACTTAAAAGAGATATTATTTTTATTTCTCCAGATATGGTTTATCATATTACTACTCCTGAATTTATTCCATTTCTTTTAAATAACAGTAATTCTATTCTTATTATTGAAGATGCTGAACCAGCTCTACAAAAAAGATTAAATGGAAAACAATCTGGAGCAATTTCAAACATACTTAATATGACAGATGGTCTTCTTTCTGATTGTCTTAATATATCAATAGTAGCTACTTTTAATACATCAACAAAAGATATCGATGAAGCTCTTTTAAGAAAAGGAAGATTACTAAAATCCTATAAATTTGAAAAATTAGAGGTTTCAAAAGCTCAATCTCTTATGAATAAAATTTATAAAAATATAAAAATAAAAGAGCCCATGTCTTTAGCTGAAATTTATTTTTATGAAGATGAAAATCAAGGAGATGATTTTTCTCATAAAAAAACAGGTTTTGGTAATTAAAACTTAGATTTTTCTATTACATAAAAAGACTATGAAAACATCTAATTTTAAAATATATAAAGGAGATATGGGGGTATCCATATGCATATATCCTCCATTGGATTGGACTGGAGCTCAGTATCTTCCTCTTGCCCCAAATAGACAAACTTTTTATGCTAAAAAAGCAAATGAAATAGATGAAAAGGAATATGAAAAGATATACAGGGAAGAAACCTTATCTAAATTAGATCCACAAAAAATATATGACCGATTTTTTAATAATGTTCTTCTTTGCTGGGAACCACCCGGGGAATTCTGCCACCGCCTTATTGTAAGTAAATGGATATTTGAAAACTTAGGAATCAAAGTCCCAGAATGGCAACCTGGAGATGAGGACCCAGTAAATTTTCAAAAACCCCTATTTTAAAATAGAGGCAGAAATCGAGACACTATATCTTAATTATTTAAAGCTATAATTAAAAAGTAAAAATCATGAAAGAGAAATTTAAGGTAGAAGATTATCGTAATATATATAGATTAAAAATAGGTATTAATGAAATGTATGAACTTGGATATAAGCCCATTTTAATGACAGAGAATTCAGGCCTATTTACTGTTGTATTTGAATTTGAAATACTTCCGGATGTATTATTAAAAGCGTTATCCGGGAAAGAAATAGCAAATTTAAAAAATGAAAATTAAATGAAAATTGTAGATAATTATGAATCTAAAATCTGGTTAGGATTAAGAGTAGGATATACAGACTCTTATTTTAACAAAGCAGATATTGCTAGAGTTATTAGTGAATGGTGTAATGAGAAGAAACAGTGCGTTACTATAACACCTACAGAATTTATATATGTTGATGGAAAAGAGCCTGGAGTAATTATAGGATTTATAAATTATGCACGATTTCCTCAAAGTGAAGTAGAAATCCGAAATAGAACTAGAGAATTAGCTACAATATTAATGAAAAAATTTAAACAATACAGGGTTTCCTGTACTTTTTATCCTTCTCATGCAGGAGGATCTATGATGTTAGAAAACACTAAAATAAAATAATTATGGCTTATTTACATTGTCACAATTGCAATTGGGAACAAGATGATTTCTGGAACTGGACTATTAAATGGAATAAATTACATAAATGGAATTCCAGACCATTTGGATATAATCCTCTGTCCTTAATTCTTGAAGATTTTGCCTGTTATTGGAAACCAAGAAGAATAAAATTTGACAAATACACTGCAATAGAAATGGGATTTAAAACAAATAATATTCATTCTTGGAGCATGCTAAGACACGGATTAAAAATACACTTTAATCGTTTATTTACACAAAAATGGCGAACTTGGGAAGCTTGGAAAAAAGATAAAGATTCTGGTGTAGCAGAGTGTCCTGGATGCAGATCCAAAAAAGATTTTGATATTGATTAATATAAATAAAAATATAAGATTATGTCTGAAGTAAGAAGAGTTGAAACTTCTCAAGTAGATGAGAAATGTCCAATTTGTGGAAAAGGCTGGATGAGACCAAATGGACTTGTTTCCGGAAATCAATATCAACATAAGTGTACAGCTTGTGATTATACATCATATTATCCTATTAGATATCCATATATTGTTCATGAATAATTTTAATGATGGATTATCTTCATTTAGCACATAAGAAGAATTTAAATTCAATTCTGAAATATGGCTTGCTTCCTTCTTATATTCAGAATGATGTACATTGGGAGATTTTTCAAAACTACGATTTAAAGAAAAGAAGATGTGTGTATTTATGGAATGGTGAAACTTTTAACAATACCAAATTCATTAAAGATATGGTATATACAAAATTTTTTATTCATCCCAGAAACAAAATTTTTGAAGAGAGCGAAGATAACGAAAATTGGGTGGATTTTAAAAAATTCGGCAGAAAACTTTTTGGAGAAGATTCTTCTTTTTACTTGATAAAAATTTTTAATTTTGAAGATTATTTTGGGGGGTTTCGACATACACAAGCTCCAGGGGAATCAAATGATGCAACGTGTACTATAATGGATGATGAATATGCACATGACAATAAAATGGTTCATATAAGTCATAAAAAAATCAATCCGCAGTGTTTTGAGGTCATAGAAAAAATAAATGTTAGGATTTATGAAAATAATAAATTAGGATTTACATTTAAAAAATATACAATATAATATTATGGATATAGGATCAAAAAATACATACCCGGCAAATTCGTTAAGTAATTTCTCCCCCCACCCTTTCGAAATTGATGGGGTTCAATGTAATTCAATGGAAGGATTTCTTCAAAGCCTTAAGTTTAAATCCTCTGAAATGCAAGAAGAAGTTTGTAAATTAGTAGGATATGCCGCTAAGAAAAAAGGAAGAGAAAAAAATTGGCAACAATCTCAAACTCTTTTTTGGAAGGGTATACCAATAAGAAGGAATTCAAAAGAATATCAGATTCTTTTAGACAGAGCTTATACCGAGTTATATAAGAATTCTAAATTCAAAAAAGCTTTAGATGCTTCTAAAAATGCAGTTCTTACTCACTCAATAGGTAGATCGAATCCTAATGAAACGGTTTTAACAAAATCCGAATTTTGCTCAAGATTAACTAAACTTCGAGATTTTGGAACCTTAAAAAACATAAAAAACATAAAACTTATTTAATTTATTTTTTTTATCTAAGAATTTTTTTGTATATTAGCTGTATAATATTATATTATGCCAACAAGAAAAAAAATACAGGAAGAAATAAAAGCGAATCCAACAGTTATAAAAAAATTACCCATTTCTAAATTTATAGATTCTAAATTTAGGGATTATGCTTTATATGTATTATCCCATAGGGGAATTCCCTCTTTCTATGATGCTCTTACTCCCGTACAAAGATATATTCTAATGAGTTCGCCTACAACTTTTACTAAAACTCTTTCTGTTGTTGGCAAATCTATTGAAGATGGGTATCATCATGGAAATATCTCAATTGAAAAAGCTATATCTAAATTAGCAAGACCTTTTGGATCTGCTCTTCAAATTTTACAAGGTTATGGGTTTTTTGGATCAGAAGTTTCTCCAGACCCTGCTGCAGCAAGATATACATCTATTAAAATTGCTTCAAAAGCAGCAGAAATACTAAAAAAATATAAATATCTTTTTACCAGAGAAAAAGATGGTCCTCATGATCCTTTTTGGCTAGATTATCCTCTTGGATTAACTATACCCATAGTAGGAATTGCAGTAGGATATAAAACAATGGTTCTCCCAAGACGATTAGAACATATTAAAGAATATTTTGATGGCAATAGGCAAACGATAAAACCATACTTTCAAGATTTCTCAGGTAAAGTTCAAAGATATAAGGATATAGATAAATCCTGGCTTATTTCTTCAGAAGTTAATATAATAGATAAAAGAATCGAAGTAAGAGAACTTCCTCCTGTAATGAAATATGCTTCTGCTTTAAAAAAACTCGATTGGTTATTTAATAAATTTGAAGGAAAAATTAAAATTATTAATAACTCTAATACTAAAGCTCATATTGATATTATATATTCTGGAAGAGATGAAAAGGAATGGAAAGAAATACAAACTTATGTTCAAAAAGTATTTTCAGTTATCGTGACTGAAACTCCTGTTTTTATAAAAGATGGTCAAGTTCTTGTTTATGATAAAGTTGAAGAATATTTAGATGATTATAGATGGCAATTACTCCGATTAGATGCAAGAAATAAAGAATACCAAAGAGATTGGACTTCATTTGAATTAGAATTTAATAAAGCTAAAGAACTTTTTATTACATTTATACTCCAAAAGAAAAGATCTATAAAAGAAGTAGATCTCTTTTTAAAAGTTTATAATGATAAAATTAAAAGTAGACTTGAAAGCATGACCGCTAAGAAATTTACTTCAGATGAACTTAATGCTACAAATAAAAAGATAAAAGAACTTATAAAAGATTTACGAAATAAAGAAATAGAATTTATAAAAGCTCAAAAAATCTATGAGGCTAAAGAAGATCCCACCTTAAAACGAGGAATTTCTTCAAGAAAAACTACAGTGGATTTATTTAATACTGAAGACCTAGAAGAATACCAAGGAATAGCCATTTGGACAGGGGAGGACCCTTTTGAGAAAGAGCAAGATATTAATTTATTTGACGAATAAATAAAGAAAACTCATTAAATATGTCACCCTCTAGATCAAAAGCCCAGCAAAGATTCTTCGGAATGGTCCGTGCAAAGCAAAAGGGAGAATTAAAAGATGGCTCTCCTGCTATTACAAAAGCTGCTAAAAATATGAAGAAAAAAGATGTAAAGGATTTTGCATCAACTAAACATAAGGGACTACCAAAAAAAGTTAAAAAGGAAAAGGAAAAGATAGAAGAAGCTTTTGGAGAAAAATTAGATCTCTATGTTCAAATTATTTATAGATGGTTAGAAAGTCAAGGATATAGTGAATCTGAAATAGATGCAATTTTTGAAGATCCGGACTCTATTGACATTATTCAAAATGCAGAATATAATGGAGGCCATCCTATAGAGGATGCTGCTAAAAAACTTATAGCTTCGGATGTAGGTGAGCCAGAAGAAGTTTCAATGCCTGAATCTTTAGACAATAACTATTCTTATGTTAATGAATCTCTTGATAATTTTGTAAATGAAATAAATATTAGAAGTAAAGATCCAGAAGAAGTAGAAATTTTTATTGATACTTTATTAACAGCTCTTATGGAACGAGGGCTTACATCAGAAGAAGCAGATTTTACTTTAGGACAAATAGAAGAATACTCCTTAGAAAAATGGGCTCATCAATATCGATCGGATCCAGAAGAAATAAATGATATAGCAGATGGTATAGTAAAATATGTCTTTAGGAAATAAAATTAATAATGGGATTAGTTAGGGAATATGTTAATTTCGAGAGAGGAAAAGAGCCTAAACGTTCCATGGGAATAGGAAAATTCTATGAAATTTGGAGAAGCGAATATAATGAACAACCTATAATCCAAATAGCTGCAGATTTATCAAAAATTAATGATGAAGCTAGATGGGAAATTTATCTATTTTATAAGAAGGATTCGGACAGTTTTCAATATAGCGGAGAAATTCCTGAAAAGGACACTCTTTATTTTAATGAAGAAAACAGACTTGGAAATATCGGAACTTTAAAGCCCGATAAGTATTTTCCAGATCCCGAAGAATCTATACATTATTCGGATCCAAAAATGTTTGATAGAGAAATTATTGATACTTTGACAGATAAAGGAGATGCTGGAGCAAGGTATTTAATTGAAGAATATATTAAGGAATGGTGGGAGGACAAAAGGCGATTAGATGGCATTTTAAAAGTCTGGTTTGGATCAGGAGGATGGAAAGTTGACAGGGTAGAGGTAAAATCCCTTGTATAATTTTTGCAAAAATATTTTTGGGACTTAAAAACTTAAGTCCCATTGTTGTGTAAAAAGATCAATAACTATTAAAAATATTATCATGGCAAAAACTATTGATTTTACAGCTCAGAATGTAAAGCCTTTTTCTGCATGGCTTAAAAAATTTGCATCTATTGAAAATTCATTATTAATAGAAGTAGATGAAAAAAATAAATGTTTTGTAGCAAAATCCTATAACGAAGAAAAAAGTGTTGTTAAATATGCTAAAATTTCATTTGTAGATGCAGGATTTTCTCTTAAAAAAGAGTCAAAAGATTCTCAGTTTATTAAAATTGGGATTTATAATATATCTCATGTAATTAAATCTTTAGATCATTTTTCAACTGGAGAATTTTCATTCTCAGTTCAATATGAGGAGATTCTTGATAATCAAGAAAAAAATTTAGCAGGAACTGCTCTTCTTATAAAAAATCCCTCTTTAAAAGTAAAAATTGAATGTACTTCTTTAAATATATTTAAGTATATTTCTGATGATCTGTTTATGAATAGAATAGCTCAAACAGATCCTATTACAACATTTGATCTTCCAAGTGTAACAATAGAAAAAGTTAATTCTCTTTGTGATCTTGATAAAGAATATAAATTTCTTGAATTTATGATTAGAGATAAAAAAGTTTTTGTTAGGGGAAAATCTTTTGAATTAGAGGTAGCGGATAATGGAGATGAAAAAACCCTACTCTCCCTCTATAAGGATCAATTCGAAAAAGTCGATATAGAAAATTACAAAGTTAATTTTGGAGAAGATAAATTAGTTTTTAAATCAAAGGATAGTGATACTGTAACTGTTACTTCTATGGTAGTTAAAGATGAAAAATATGAAGAAAATTCTTTGGAATTTTAATATTTTATTGTATCCATGAAAGAAAATAAACTTGAATTTTGTCAAATAGATCCTAATAATTGTTCTATAGAAGAATTAAAAATAGAAATTCAAAGATTAGAAGGTATTAAAGACGAATATAATGGTTTACAGCATTCTATTAAAATTTTCATTAATTCTGTTTATGGTGCTTGTGCATCTATTTATTTTGTAGGTTATAATGTACACGTGGCAGAAGCAGTTACCCTACAAGGACAAGATCTTATTTTTTACGCAAATAATACTTTAGATGACTATTTTTTAAATAAATGGCATCTTGATAAAAAACTCCATGAAGCTTTAGGCTTAACTCATGTAAATAAGATCTTAGCAAAAACTATAGTAATTTATAATGATACTGACAGTTGTTCCTCTGATACTATCATACAAACTCCTACACAAAAAATGACCATAGAAGAATTTTATAATAATAATTCAAAAAAAAGTCCTACAAAAATTACACTAAAAGGCCATGAATCAATAAAAACTCTTCAAAAAATTCTTAATTGGTCAGAGAAAGATTATTTATATTATGTTCCTGTAAAAAGAATAATTCGTCATAAAGTTAAAAAACCCAAGTGGATTTTAAAAACCAAATCTGGAAAAAAAATACTTGTAACAGATAATCATTCTATGATAATTTTTCGAGATGGAGTTAAAAAAGAGATAAAGCCTTCTGAAATATTGAAAACAGATAAAATACTTTGCGTTAAATAAATTTTTATCCTTATTATTCAGTAAAGAGATGATAACTGAACAAATCAAAAAATTTAATTCCAATCAATCATATAACTTATTTAAAGAAATAATTTCAGAAATATTTAAAGATAGGGAAAAATGTAGAGAATGCAAAAAAGAAATTTACTATAAAATCTCAAAATTTAGAATTAAAAAAACTGGAAAAATTGAAATAATAGGGCCTTCTTTTCAGACTGCTAAGAAACATGGAGATAAACTAAAAGTATGCGAAGAATGTATAATAAAAAAATTTCCTGAATATCCAAATTTAAATAAATCTAGGATATTTAATACATCTAATAAAATAACTTTATGGGCTTTCGATATAAAAAATTTAGATTTATATAAAACAGGGCCGACAAAAGAAAAAATGATTAAAAAATATGGAGAAATAGAAGGGCTAAAAAGATGGGATTTTTATAGACAAAAACAGGCTTATTCTAATTCTTTAGAATATAAAAAAATAAATCACGGATGGTCAGAAAATAAATTTAAGAATTTTAATAAATCAAGAGGAATTACATTAAATAATTTAATTAAAAAATATGGCATAGAAAATGGAAATAAAAAATGGGAAATTTATTTATTTAAACAAAAAACTACGAAAAGTTTTCCCTATATGGTCAAAAAATATGGATTAAAAAAAGCTAAAGAAATAAATTTAGCTAAAGCATTAACTTTAAAAAATTTTACTAAAAGATTAGGAAAAAATAAAGGATTAAAGGCATATGAAAAATATATTCAAAAAATAAAATCCCCTTATTCAAATATATCTCAAAAATTATTTAGGGAAATAGATGAATATCTTAAAAAATATAAAACATATTTTGCTACTAAAAATACCGAATTTGCTGTTAATACAACAAAAGGATACAAAAAATTAGATTATTTTATAAAAGATTTAAATATATGTATAGAATTTAATGGGGATTTATTTCATGGCAACCCTATTTATTTTAAAAAGTATGATCATCCACATCCATTTAACCCAAATTTAACAGCACAAGAAATATGGAATATGGATTCTATTAGATATAAAACTCTTTTAAAAGAGCATCATATTAAAACTATAGTTATATGGGAATCTGATTATAAAAAGGGATTAAATATAAAACAAATACTTATAGAAAATGGAATTTTATTTTGATGAAATAGAATCTTGTGAACAAATTGGTAATTTTGAGGATGAATATGTTTATGATATTGAAGTTAATGATAATTCCCACACCTTTATAGCAAATGATATATTAGTTCATAATTCAACTTATATGACTTTCCAACCAATACTTGATTCTTGTGATTGGAAAGGAAGTCCGAAAGATTTTATCTTAAAAATAAAAAATCTTCGAATAGAAGGATATTTAAGAGAAAAATTCGAAGAATATGCAGAAAAATTTAATACAGAAAATCTTCAATATTTTGAATTAGAAAAAATTGCTTATTCAGGGCTTATGATGGCTAAAAAGAAATATGTCCTTGATGTAGCTTGGAAAGAACCTGGAATTGAATATACTCCCCAAGAAAAATTAGCTTACACTGGTGTTGAAATTGTTCAAAGTTCTACCCCTAAATTTGCTAAAAAAGTTCTTAAGAATCTTGTAAAATATGTCTTTGAAATGGGAAAATCCCTTGATTATTCAGATGCTGTTAAAAGATTAAAAAATTATAAAAAAGAATTTATTATGCAAGACCCTGATGATATTTCAAAATCTGTTTCTATAGGGGATTATGAAAAATATGTTTTGGATGATAGAAGAGAAATTACTTTAGGCGATAAATGCCCCATTAATGTTCGATCTTCAGCAGTTTATAATTTTATTTTATTTAAATCCAAGTGGAAAAGTAAATATAATTTTATTAAAACGGGAGATAAGATAAAACATTATTATGCTAAGGGGAATTATGAAGTTTTTGGATTTTTACCAGGAAATTATCCATATGAATTTGCTCCAGAAATTGATTATGATCGTCAATTTGAAAAAATTATAATTGAGCCATTTAATAGATTTATTGAAACTTTGGGACTTCCAAGTATCCCAGCAAATCTTATCTATGCCAGAAGTTTATTCTAAAAATATCCATTAAATTTTTTTATCTAAGAAATTATTCGTATATTACATTTGTAATGAATTTTGAAAGACACAAGGATCCAATAGAATCCATGAAAATAGGTACTAAAAGAAATGCTATAAATTTATCATTTATATGGGTAAATTCTGAAGCTGGAATAGTTCCTTTGATAGAAAAAGAAACAATAATTTTTTTAAGATCTGGTTATAAAAAAATAAATGAGAAGAAGCCAATGGTATCATATCATCTTCATATAATAAAAAATGGCCACCGAGACTTCGTAGGTATAGAATATATTAATAATAAATGGATATTATTTAAAGGCAAATATTACTATATAGAAAATATAAATAATGACAGCTAACGACATTTTTAAAAATATAACTCCTGAAATTCAAAAAGAAATGGAATCTATTTGGTTTACCGCGGATTTACATTCAGGGCACCCTAAAATTATAGATATATGTAATCGACCAGTTTACGTAAATTATGAAGGCGAAAAATCTCTTAAAAATCCAGAATATAGGAATCTTTTAGATCAAGCACATAATGATTGGTTAGTTAAAGAAGTTTTTAATAAATGGGTTAAAAGGAAAGATATAGTTTTTATTCTTGGAGATTTATCTATGGCAAAAAGAATAGATGCTGAAAAATTTATTGATAGATTAAATGGTAATAAATTTCTGATTTTAGGAAATCATGATAAAAACATTCATAATTCTACACGATTTTCTCAAATTACTCAGATTAAAGATTTTACATTCTCCCGAAAAAATCCAGATATTAACATCCATATTGTTCTTTGCCATTACCCTCTAGCCTCATGGAATCGTAAAATGTATGGCTCCTGGAACCTTTATGGTCACGTTCATGGAAGATACAAAAATTCTGGATTATCTTTAGATGTTGGAATTGATAACTCTGAAATTGGGTGGAAATCTATAAACTTATATGAAGTTTGTAAAATTATGCAAGATAAAGAAAAAACACTAGGAATAGAAAAAATTACTTTTGATCATGGGATTTATAAATAAATCCCATTTTTTATTTAGATAAATATAGAAATATAGTTTTATATTATGGGCATTGTAAAAGAATCACTTATCACAGAAGAAAAACAAAGATTAGAACTTTCTGCGGGACTAGCTATAATCCAAAAAGGCGCTATTCTTCTTGGCCATCCTAAGGGACAAAAATGGTGGGGAACTTATTCTATTCCAAAAGGACATGTTAGAGAGGGAGAAGATCTTCTTCAAGGAGCTATTAGAGAAACTAGAGAAGAAGTGGGAATAACTATAGATACTAAAGATATTATTAATGAGGAGCCTTATTTTATAGATTATAAAGATAAAAAAGGAAATCTCTATAAAAGAGTTTATTATTATGTTGTAAACCCAGAAGAACCTATTCATCAATCTGCTATTACTCCAGACCAATCGGAAATAGATTGGGCAGGATTTATTCTCAAAGATACTGCCGAATCACGTATTTTTTGGAGACTTAAACCTATTTTAGATCATATCGAAGAAATCAAAGAAACAGAAGAAAATACAGATGCAGAAATCGAAATAGACTTAAAGGAAAAAATTCCCGAAGAAAAATAAAACTTTCCCCTTTATAGCCATAAAATAATAAACTAGATAAAATATGGCAAAAAAGAAGTCACTCGTAAAAACACCCAAGACCTTTTCAGAACTTAATGATTTTCTTAATACGATTGCTCCAATGGGAGAAATGCTAGATATTAATCCTATTGCTAAGATTGATGAGTGGATAGGAACAGGTTCATACATTCTTAATGCTGCTCTTTCTGGATCTTTATTTGGAGGATTACCAAATCGTAGATCTCTTGTTTTAGCAGGGGAAGAAGGAACCGGCAAAACCTATATTGCATTAAGTATTTGTAGAAATGCTCAGAAAATGGGTTATACTCCAATTTATTTTGACTCCGAAGGATCTATAGACGTAGACTTCGTAGCTAAACTTGGTGTAGATGTTTCAAATATTCGTTTACAACCCGTAAATACCGTAGAGGAATTTTCACATATAGCTGCTCAAATTATTAAACAATTTGAGAAGGCAAAAGCTAAAGGGGAAACGCCACCTAAAGTTATGGTAGTATTGGATTCTCTTGGAAATTTAACTTCAATAAAGGAAAAGGAGGATACAATATCAGGTGATAATAAAAGGGATATGACTAAACAACAAGCAATCAGAAAACTTTTCCGAGTTAATGGCCTTCAGTTTGCTATGCATGGTATTCCTTTTGTCATAAACAACCATGTTTATGATGCCATGAGTATGTTCACAGCTAAGGAAATATCTGGTGGTGGAGGAGTAAAATATAATGCTTCCATTATATTCACACTTGGTAAAGGAAAACTTAAAGATGATGATGCTGAAGCAATAGCTTTATCTAAAAATATAGATCCAACTAGAGTAGGAGTTACTATTTATGTAAATCCATTTAAACAAAGATTTGCAAGACCAATAAAGGTACAACTCCATATTCCATATTACAAAAAGCCCAATCCATACGTAGGTTTAGAAAAATTTGTTTCTTGGGATGCTTGTGGAATAATAAGAGGACGCTGTCATTTAGAAAAAGAATATCTCAAACTTGAACCATCAGAAAAGAAAAATTGTATAGAGTGGATGCCACCAGATGGAATACTTCGTTATGTAGAATCTAGAGCAACTTCTAAATGGCTGGTGTGTAAACATCTTAATGGAGAAATTCCTTTAGGAAAACTTTTTACAGAAGAGGTTTTTACTCAAGAAACATTAGAGGAACTTGATGAAAAAATAATCAAACCCACTTTCATGCTCCCTTCTATAGAATCTTTGGAAGATTTAGCAGAAATAACAAAAGAATTAGAAGATGAAGGGAATACAGAAGAAGAAAATCAAGATTAAAAATCTTATAGGAATTGTAGATAATCCTACTCTCGAAGATCTCCTATTTGAAATTGTATCTTTCTTAGAAAAGGAAAATCGGTTAGAAGCTGAATTTATAAAACATGAAGTAAATCTTAAGACTCGATGTAGGATAGAGGAAGATCTTGAATTAGATCTAAAAAAATTAATTGAATCTGGTTTTATTGAACATAAAGGCTGGACAAAATATAAACTTTTAAAACATCCATGGTAATGAAAAATTTAACATAACTCCCTAAACTATTAAAATAATGAAAACAAAAGAGAAAATACCATTTAGAACAACTATATATTTTTATAGATGGAGATATGCTGCAGAGTTTAAATTAGCATATTTAATACCAGCATTTTCTTTTGGCAAAAATGTCCAAGGAGCAACTTTTAACAGATCCTATTCTATTAAGTGGATAAACTGGGAATTAACTATTTGGCACACCCTATTTGATTATCAAAATAATGCGGATAATATACATGAATTAAATGTTAAAAAATATATTTTATCTTAATATTTAAATTTTAAAAAAGTGATCCAGGCGTACAAAGAACAAATCTTCTTTTTTTATATTCTCGATAATAGAATATATCTAAACACAACTAAACCTGAATTTTTTACAAATCAGACATTAAGAGAGATGTTTGAAATTGCTAAGGATCATACTTTAAGATACGAAAAAGCCCCGTCAAGAGAACAAATGACAGAGCTTATTAAAGTAAAAGGGATTTCAGATAAAATTTCTGAAGATATAATAGGGGCTCTTTATAATACAAAAGAACAATTAGAAAATTATGATCAAAAATGGTTAGAAGAAAATGTAGGGTCATGGATTAGAATACGAAATCTTGATAATGTAATGCGTAAGTCTATTGCATTTATGAAAACTTCTAACATTACAGCAGAAAATGCAGCAGAAACAGTAGAAATAGTAAGAAGTATGCTTACTACAGAAACTGCTATTGATTTTAATTTTAATTTAGGAACAGATTTTTTTGATGCTAAATCTCATAAACAAACTAGATTAGCAAGAGCTTCTTCTGGGTATGAGTATATAGATATTTGTATGAAGGGGGGATATTGGAAAGGATCTTTAGTTGGATTTTTAGGTGGCCCAAAAAGTGGAAAATGTGTAGTCCCTCAAACTTTGATAAAAATAAGAAATAAAAAAACAGGAGAAATAAAAGAAATTTCAATGGAAGAATTTCACAATATTAATAAGGATGCCCAAAATCTTTAATTATGAAAAAAACATCAGATAAAAAATTCATAGAGATATTTAATGTATTAGAGTGGGAAGTAGAAACAGAAGATGGATGGAAAGATATTAAAGCTTCTGGAAAAACAATTCCATATAAAATATGGGAAATTAATTTAGAAAATGGCTTATTTTTAAAAGGAGCAGATAATCATATAATTATAAATAATTTAAATCAAGAAATTTATATAAAGGATTTAAAAAAAGGAGATATTTTAAAAACTCAAAAAGGGGATTCTAGAATATTATTAGCAGAGAAAACAAATGAAAAAGTTAATATGTATGATATAGAAATCGATAGTGAAAATCATACATATTATACAAATGGAATTTTATCACACAATTCTCTGTGGTTATCTAATTTAGCAGCAAGATCTATTAGTTTAGGATATAATACTGCTTATGTTACTTTAGAACTTCAAGAAGAATTAGTACATATGCGTATCGGATCTAATCTTTTAGAACTTCCCATAGATAATTATGATAAAATTGCAGAGGATACAGATTTTTTAAAGAAAAAAATAAAAAATTTAAAAAATAGTTCTTTTACCCCACTAGGAAAACTTCATGTAAAAGAATTTCCTTCCTCAACGGCCTCCGTTAATGATATTAAATCATATCTTAAAAAAGTACAAGAAATACTAGGATATAAATTTGACAATGTTTTTGTTGATTATATCAATATTATGAAAAATTGGAGAAATCCTAATACTGAAAATACTTATATGAAGATTAAGCAGATTTCTGAAGATCTTCGTGCAATGGCAATGGAAGAACAATGGACAGTAATTACAGTTACCCAAACAAACAGATCCGGATGGGAAACTTCAGACTTAAGTATTACAAATATAGCAGAATCTGCTGCTCTACTTCATACTGTAGATATGCTTTTTGGTATTGTCGCGGATCCAATAATGAAAGCAAATGGAGAATATCATTTAAAATGTCTTGCAAATAGAGTAGCTGGATATGAAAATACAAGGAAAAGATTTACAGTAGATTGGAAATATGCAAGAATTGAAGAGGATAAAGAAGCGCAAATAGAAGATATGGATTTTATTTTTAATAGTGTTATTGGAGGACAGAAACAAAAAAGGGGTCAAAGAAAAACTGGAGGTCAAAGTTCAATAATAGCTATGATAGGAAGTAATATAGATCCCGATAAACTAGAAAATAATAAAGATATGATACAAGGATCTCAAGAATTCATAAAAGGGGAGGGCCTTTTTTAGTTAAAAAGTTATTTTTAGAAGATGATAAATATTCTTAAGTCCCCTTCTAAAATAACAGATTACTAAAATGTATAATTATTCAGATAATGAAGAAAATCAAAATATGAAAAAAAATAAAATTATTAACTATACAGGAGAAATAGAATATGAACCATTTTCTTCAGTAATGAAAATTGATGATAGGGTTTCTTCACTTTATGAAGATCAATTAAGTGAAAATATGATTGAAACCAGAACTATTAAAGCTCTTAATGAAAATATTTATAAATTATTTTTAGAATCCCCATTTCACGAAAAATATAAAAATCCGAAAAGAGTTGATAAAAGTGATATGGTAAAAATGTATTATTATTTCAAAGAAAAGCTCTTGAGAGAAAAAGCCTATTCAAATACTCAAATTTTTATAGGATTTGCTGAATTTTTCCAAATAAACTATGATCAATTATACATTGAAATCGGGGTATTAGATAAAGAAGGATTACTCCGGGAATTAAATTTTCAAAAAGGATTAAATAAAAAGATAAAGACAAAAAAGCTTTTTTGAGATAAATAAAATAAAGGCCTATTATGAAAGCTAAATTTGTAAAAGAAAATTATCCTACTGGAGCAGAATATGATCCAAAAGCTCCGTGGAATGAATCAGATTTGGATAAAATAGTCACTGTAAATCAATACGATGAAGTTGAATTGATTAAAAGAGGGCTTAACAAAGATGAAGGGGAAGAGGAAAAACAAACAATAGATGGTTATAAAATGAATCAATTTCTTGCAGCCGAACTTAACTTAGATTTTGAAGAAATGGAAGAAGAAGGGGGAAATATAGAAATTATAGAAATTGAAGAAATGTCAAATGGAAGTTATGACATTTTTACTACTCATGGTAATGTTAATGTTTTCTTTGAAGAACTCGAAAATTTAGTATAAAATTTAATAATATATTAATAAAAGCCTAAGAATATTAAAACTCTTAGGCTTTTTTTATGTAAAATATTAATATAATACGATTTTTAAAAAAGTAGCACTTAATATGAATGTGGATCTTTTTGAGTATGAAATACCCACCTTAGATATCTCTTATAATAGAATTTTTTTACTTTCTGATTTACACTTTGGTGTTCGAGCTAATTCAATAGAATGGCTTGATAATCATTTAGAATTTTTTTATAATTTTTATATTCCGTATTTAAAAGAAAATTTTAAAAAAGAAGATATCCTTTTTATTCTTGGGGATTGGTTTGACAATCGCCAGCTCTTAGATATTAATGTAATGAATAAATCAATAGATCTTATTTTTGATTTATCAGATATTCTTCCTGTATATTTTATGACTGGAAATCATGATATTTATAAAAAAAATGTCACAGATGTAAATTCTCTTGCAGCTTTTAGATTTATTCCAAATGTAACTATTTTTGAAAAACCAATAGTTATAACTAATAAAAATAGTAAAATTTTAATTTTGCCTTGGATCGGAAATGGAGAAAAAGAAGAACTTTATGCAAAAGCAAATAAAACGGATTATATTTTTGCTCATACAGATATTGCTGGATTTAAATATGATAACGGATATAATATTAGGGAAGGAGCAAAACTTCAAAGATTACCTGGAGTAAAAAAATTATATGCCGGACATGTTCATAAGAGACAAGAACATAAAAACTCCATTTATATTGGTTCCCCCTATTCTACAAAAAGGTCCGATATTGATAATAAAAAAGGACTTTATATATTAAATCCAAATACTAATGAAGAATATTTTACTCCAAACTTAGTATCTTCAATATTTCAAAAAATTCCGTTAGAAATATTAATGGAAATGACTTTAGAAAAAGCTTATAGAATTTTAGAAAATAATTATACAGATATTATTGTTCCGGACAAATACATTCAACGATTTAATTTAACAAGATTTATAGATCTTTTAAGTGATTGTGTTTACAAACGAATAGAAACTCGAGGGGAAAAGAATAAGTTAGATGATTCATTTGATGAAATATTAGACGGAGAAGAAATTAAAGATATCATAACTTTATTAGAAAATAGTATTGAAAACTTAGAATTTAATATGGAAATGATTGTTAAACTTAAACTTCTCAATAGACAATATTATGAAAAAGCTTCTCATGAAGAAGAATTAATTTAAATTTTAATATTATGGCAACAAAAGATTTTATTCCAGATTACAATCAATTTCCTTCAGAATTTCTTTCTGATGGAGATATTTATGAAATTTTTATGAATCATGGTCTTATAGTAGGTCGTATGATCGCTGGATCTAAATCTGGATACACGGAACGATATCCAGATAATTTAGTAGTTTTTAATGCTAATATAATTATCGAATCTAAAGGAAAGATATGGCATGGGGATCTTGATATAACTAAAGATTATGAAAATCTTGAAAAGGTTGCAGAAGTT
>Ga0307378_10002545_pt1 | contig 27716 bp, 17 predicted proteins | sample UN1MG_FD_202238 | JGI IMG/M metagenome (GOLD analysis project Ga0307378, IMG submission 202238) | Soil microbial communities from Risofladan, Vaasa, Finland - UN-1 | ecosystem: Environmental > Terrestrial > Soil > Coastal area > Acid sulfate soil | place: Finland: Risofladan, Vaasa | collected... | reverse complement strand
ATGGGCTACCTTTTCCGCTTCAAACTTACTTTGTTCATAGGTATTTTTAAAAGTCTGCCCTTGATCTAAAGAGTCTTCAGAGAATGTACCCTGATAAGTCCCGGAGACAACGATTGTACTTATATGATTGACGGATTCAAATGATTTGTTGTGCTGTGATTTGTTCTCCTGGCACATCAAAGCAAAATCTAATATATTCCGGGTGCCGGTGACGTTTACATTTGCTATGTTTTCGTATGGCACGTTAAAGTCACAAAGTGCCGCGCTATGAAAAATGGAAGTTATTTCTTTGGTTAACCTCTCTAATTGTTCGCTTTTTATCCCCAAATTGGGCTGTGTAATGCTCCCTTCAACAGTTTCGATACGATCTTTTACCTCATGGTATTCTTCTTCGCTATAATTATCTTTCAATAATTTTACTATCCGGGAATGAGCAGGGAAACCCTCTTTTGACCTGCCTAAAAGGACAAGGCTTGTATCCTTATCCTTTAAAAGACTCTTAACCAGATACCATCCTAAAAATCCTGTACCGCCAGTGATAAGTAATTTTTTTGTCATAGTGAGTTAACGGGTGGTATTATTTTGTAAATACTCCTCAATGAGATTCATCATATCAGCTACCGTTACCACATCAAAAGCCCTGCTTTCATCGATCTCTATTTCATAGACCGTTTCCAGAGCTGCGAGAGTCTCCATAGCCATTAAAGAGTCAACCCCAAGTTCTTCACGAATGAGAGTATTTTCGGAAAATGAATTTTCATTTACTTTTGCTATTTGGGCCAGGGTTTGTTTAATCTTCTGCCGGTTTTTTGCCGATTGTTCACGTTGAAGTGAAAACATTTCTTTGAGATACGTGGATAGAGTATCCCGTTCATCGTTACCCATATCAATAAAATGCAAGCCGAGGCCATATTTGGACTGGATAGGTAATCCCTTGAGATTAAACATCCAGGCGATGTTAGCTTTTGAAGTTATTTCGCTATTTTTTTCAATTAATCGAATATTAAGATTTAATTTTATTTTTTTTTCAATTAAGTTTCTGGCCAGGATCATATCTTCAATAACAGCATCAAAGGAAACTCCTCCCAATCCAATATCCTGTGTTTGGGTACTGAACTTTTTACGAGATATATCAATGAGGTTATCCTCATATATATCGAAATAAATAGGCAGTTTCCTTACTAATCTTTCATAACGGCGTCTTTCGGATGATTCTGTTATCTCTTCTATAAAAGTGTTATTTTGCATAAAAAGATTTCCTTCCCAGTAATAAATAATACTAATATACGCGATTCATTTTTAAACATCATTAAGATAAGCAAGAATTATACCGAAATCAATATAGTATTTTTTATGAACTGATTTTCTCGCTTTCCTTTGTGTCGTGAAGACGAATCTAAAGAGAAAGGCCCTCTTTTGAAATGAAATGAAGGGAAGGTTAAGGTCGCGTAATAGGGATATTATGAAAAATATTTACACACCTCTATGTAAGAATACGGCACAGAATATTATATCACCGAGGATATAATAAATTATGCAGGGAATTCGAGGGTAAATTTTGATCCCTGGTCCGGTGTACTTTCAACGTAAATTTCCCCATTATGAAAAGCCGTCACTTGTTCTACGATAGTAAGGCCGATTCCAGGTCGATTGATGGGATATTTACTAAAGCTCATTAAGGGTTGAAAAATGTCCTGCCTGTTTTCCGGCATAATCCCACAACCATTATCCGAAACCTCTAAATAGACTTTTCCCTTTCGATTCTCTACCTTGTGCCAGGTTTTCAGTTCAATGATACCCTCTGAAGAGTATTGTGCGCTATCCAGGCGTTTTTCTTCAATAGCCTGTTTGGCATTGATCAATAACTCTTCGATAGCAATCTGAATAGGTCCCTTGGATAGATAAATTTTAGGCAGTGTGCTATCCATCCGGGTTATAATCCGTATTCCCTGCCAATCATGGCGAAGTCCTCTTTTCACAAAGGCTTTGGTAAAATCTACGGAGAGAGTAATGACTTCGTTCAGGTCTTCTAATTCCATCTGGTCTCGAAGCCTGGGGATATCAAAACTTGTCTGCCGGTATACCTCCTCATATATTCCAATTCTTTGCATGAGGGATTTAAGTCGGGCAATCTGCCCGGTAAAATTGGGGTCGGATTGTTTTTCCCCCAGGCGTTTGGTTAATGTTCCCAAAAAAGAAGATAACCACTCGTTGAGCCTGAAACCAAAGAAGCCAATAGCCGAAAGTTTTTGTTGAACAGCAAGTTTTTTGAGCAGGAGCCCGTTTTCCTGTTGCAAACGATTTTTTTCTTTTTTGATGTGATAGAGTTCCACTGCTTGTTTAATCAAAATTTCCTTATCATCGCTGGAGATTTGCTTGGGAATATAGCGATATATTTCGCCTTTGTTAATGGCTTCAATAGCTGCGTCCAGATTCGTATATCCGGTAATCAATACGCGAATGCTTTCCGGGGATAGGCGGCGCGCTTTAGCCAGAAGAACAGAGCCTTCCATTTGGGACATTCTCTGGTCCGAGATAATGACTGCATATTCTCTAGCCTGAATCATTTCAAGGGCTTTTTTCGGATCATCGGTAGTTTCTACTGTGAAGATATCCTCCAGGAAGGCTGCGAGCGTTTCAAGAATGGCTGGGTCATCATCAACCAATAAGATGGGATATTCTTGATAATCGGGCTCATCGTTCATAATCTTACTCCTCCCTCTCTCCTGGGAAATAATCTCCTTGCCAGTCTCAATGATGGCCATGATGGGGAGTATTCCCACAATATTTCCGAATAAGCAACTACCATTAAGATCTTTTCGGCTTATTCCTCTATTCCTTCATTTTTTTTAATCCCTGTCCTTTACTTTTATTTTTACTATTATTTCTAACTTTTTCCTACCGGACACTCTTTATTCCGGTTATTCCGGCATGAATGTTTCATTTTGTTGTCAGGGAATGAAAATTTTAGCTTCTGAAGAAAGAATCTTTCAAGAAGATTTTGGTTAAAACGACCGATAACAGTGAATATAATAGAATTCCCCTCTAATCTAAAAGCTGAAGAAATTTCATATGATAGCAGCAGATATTATCCAGGGCATACGCCAACATATCGATTTACAGAATTTGGTTGATTATCTTACGGATATTATTTATCAATTCTGTGCGGGTCCCTCATCCTTATTGCTGTGGGAGTCCAAGAGGAAGTGTTTTCTTGTGCGATCACAGCGAGGCGTGAAAATTCAGGAGGATTTGGTCCCCAGGCGCGAAGGAGCACTTGTTCAATGGCTTTCCTCCAATCATTCAGACCTTTTGATTAACGATCATCCAGGTCCTTTGACCTCCAATCATTCAGACAGGTTGGTCTGCGACAGTGCTTTCGGGGAAAAGTCTCATCCTGCCAAGAATGACGCGCTGCAGGAATTGAAAAATCTAAAAGCTCAGGTGTGTTTTGCATTGCGATCCGATGACAGTGAAATCATTGGCTTGTTGCTTGTGGGAAAAAAGAAGGATGGCGGAGACTACTCTGAAGAGGAGTTGAATATATTAGGAGAAATAGCGAAACAGTCTGCTTCGACTATGGAGAGAATCAAAATCTACACCCAAATGATCGAAGAGCGAGTATATGCGAATTTGGGGAAAATAGCCATCCAGATAGCCCATGATTTAAACAGCCCACTCAGCAGTATCAATGTGTTTCTTCAATTTTTAGCTCAAGATACCGGATGGAAAAAAGAAGTAAGGCCGGATTTGGCGAATAAATTTTTTACTATCGCCCAAAAAGAAATGAAAAGAGCAACCGCCATTATTAAGAACCTCTTGATGTATTCCCGCCCTGGCCGCTCGATACCATCGCGGATTGCAGTCAATCACCTTATGGATGAGGTCCTGGAAATTAGCAGGGAGCAGCTTACGCGGCATACCATTCAGGTAATTCGTCACTATTATCCTCAAGAGATAGTGATTCCAGGTGAACGTGAGCAACTCACAAGGCTGTTTATAAATCTGGTTCAGAATGCTGTTGAATCGATGGATGAGAAAGAGTCGAGGCAATTAATCATCAGTACGGCACGGGAGGAATGTATGGCAGTGATTTCCATCCAGGATACGGGATCAGGTATCCCCGATGAAATCAAGGATTATCTCTTTATTCCTTTCGTAACCAGCGGCAAGAAAAATGGGCTGGGCCTGGGGTTATCCATTATTGAACGGTTTGTTACCCTGCATGGTGGAGATATTCAGGTGAAAACCGATTATGATCAAGGGACCTGTTTTATGGTCCGGCTGCCATTAGAAAAGCGAGGATCACAACGACTATTGGCAACCTCTTTTGAAGCTTATCGAATTCCGCAGAATGAGGCGCTGTTGATACAAGATATCAGTGCTACCGGGCTTCGCCTTTGCTCCCGTGAATATATTCACTCACATCAACTGCTGAGGTTATTCATTAACCTGCCGGATAATTTACCGCCAATACCGGTTCTTGGGAAGGTGGTATGGATAAAAGAAATCCCTGACCGTAAGGGGCTCCCTTACGATCTTGGTTTAGAGTTTCTTGATATTGGTTTGGAAAATCGAGAGCGAGTTATCAGATGGATCGATTCAGAGAAAAAAACTACCCAACTCCAATTAATCGCAGATGAGAAGTTATCATAGTATCCTGGAAAGTAACTCCCGATTGTGCAGATACAGAAGATGGAATAAGAGGAGAGCAGGGTGTGTGTGAAAAAAACGTAAAAAAATGGCGAATTCTGGTTGTGGATGACCGTGAGGAAGACCGGGAAATGCTCTGTGGTATTTTGATGGAGAGGTACTATGTGCGCCTGGCTGTCAGCGGAGAGGAATGTTTGAAGACAATTCCGGAATACCGGCCGGTTCTTGTATTATTAGATATCAATATGCCGGGAGGAATCGACGGTATTGAAACCCTTCGCCGAATTCGAAGTTTGGACAAATCGCTGCCTGTTATTATCATTACAGGGGTAGGCACCTACGAACGAAATATTGAAACCTACCGGTTGGGCGCCAGTGATTTTATTGCCAAGCCCTTTGATATCCGCCATATATATGAGAGAATAGAAAAGATTATTTCAGAGCAGGAAAAAGCGAGAAGTGAGGAACACAGAATTGGTATTTCCTCTCCGGAAGAGGAATTTTTCAAAAGGGAATATTTAAACACCATTCAAGCCCTAGGCGAATTAATTGAACTAAAAAACCCTTATACCCATAGACATTCCCAAAAAGTAACCAAGTATGCCATAGGAATCGCTGAAGAACTGGGGCTTTCCCGTGAGGAAATTGAACAAGTGAAACAATCAGGCCTGATCCATGATATCGGAAAGGTGGGGATAGCTGATGCTATCTTAAATAAACCTGGACGTCTCACGCAGGAGGAATTTATAGAGATCAAGAAGCACCCTCTTCTCGCAATGAAGGTGCTGAAACATCTTCGCCTTTTGCAACCGGAGATGACCATTGTCGTCCATCATCATGAGCGATGGGATGGGAAGGGATATCCGGACGGGTTAATGGGCAGTAAAATTCCCAGGGTTTCACGCATTCTCGCTGTAGCGGATTCTTTAGATGCCATGCTCTCCAACCGGCCTTACCGAAATGCGCAGACCATCGAGTATGCCATCTCAGAGCTGCACCGCGGCTCCGGGACGCAATTTGATCCGGAGATAGTGGAGGCGTTTTTATCCGTATTAAAGCAAAAACCCGATATTATCGAGTTCGATCAGCAACCACCGGAACCTCCCGCTACATCATAAAAAAATTTTTTTATACCGTGCTTGATTTTCATAGTGAGGGACCATGCGCCAATCCGTTGTATTTATGTTTTCGGGACAAGGCTCCCATTATTATCAGATGGGAAAAGGACTTTTTGAGCACAATCTCGTTTTCCAAAAATGGATGCTGGAAGGGGACAAAATCCTATCCGGGGTGATAGGAATATCCATACTTGACCAGCTTTATTATAACAATTACAAAAAAAATGATCCGTTCAACAGTACCTTATACACTCATCCGGCAATCTTTTTAGTCGAATACGCCTTAGCACAGGCAGTGATGGATAGCGGGATAGAACCTGACCGGGTGCTCGGTACCAGTGTGGGAGGATTCGCCGCTGCTGCTCTGGCAGGTGTCATGACCTTTGAAACGGCATTGACCGCGGTAGTCAAGCAGGCCGAAGCCATAGAAACCCTCTGCCCTCCGGGAGGCATGATGGCGATTCTCAACTCTCCGGACCTGTATTATGAAAATTCTCTCTTCAATCAAAATCTTGAACTGGCTGGAATCAATTTCCCTTCTCATTTTGTCGTTTCAGGTAAGCCGGAATCACTGTCCGAGATCCGGATCTTTTTAAAAGAGAAAGCAATTACCTTTCAATTATTGGATGTCTCTCATGGCTTTCACTCATCTCTCATCGATCCTGCCGCAGCCACTTACCAGCATTTTTTAAACACCCTTGTTCTTCATGAGCCGCAAATCCCTTTTATTTCATGTTCAGACACACATACCCTTGCGTCCGTTCCCCAAAACTATTTCTGGGAAATTGTTCGCGTCCCTGTTCAATTTCAAAAAACTATCGATGCCTTAGAAGAACAAGAACATGCCCCTTATGTCTATCTTGACCTTGGCCCATCAGGGACACTGGCTACCTTTGTGAAATATAATCTAAAGAATAAATCTTCCTGTTCAAAAAGCCTCTTTGTCCTTAACCCTTTTAAGGACGAAGTTGATATCAACGAAAAATTAAAAGATTTAATCCCCTGAAACGATTTGGTCGCCTGATCGCTTCCAGCGTTCCTGCTTCCTGGTCCATGCCTTTATTATGATGCGCTGTAGAATTTTCGTGCTGGCAGTTCCAGGCAGGTCAATGACCTGCCTTTACCTGCACCGGTATCTATCCCGATCTTATTCCTGGTTACAAATGGAACGTGAAACGGCGTATGCCCAAAGATCACCGTTTTGCCGAAGTCATAGGAAGAGTGGATAAACTCTTCCCGTATCTTGACCAGGTCTCTTTCACGCTGCTCCTGCAAGGGGACCCCTGGCCGTAGCCCTGCATGCACAAAGATATAGGAATCCGTTTCATAGTAAAGACGCAGGGAGGAGAAAAAAGCTCTATGGGAGGGTGGTATAATTGGATCTTGTGATTTGCGTTTATAGCTGTCGAGGGTCTTCGTTTTGCAGAGAAGCGAATAATGATTTTCATCGATTTTTCCGCTCAGGTAATACTGAAACAATACCTCGTGATTTCCTTTGAGAAAGACAGCATGATATCCATCCCGCGACAAATCAAGAAAATAGTCAACAATTTCACTGGATTGAGGACCTTTATTAATGTAGTCCCCCAAAAAGACAATAGTGTCTTCCTGCCTTGTGATATCTATCCGTGCCATCAGGGAGAGGAGTTTATCAAAATATCCATGAATGTCGCCTATCGCAAATATCTTAGCCATATTATATCTTATAATTGATTCAAATCAAGGAGAAGGAAACTGGCGAGAGACTTCCGCCGCGATGTACTATAGATCTCCAGGTAAATAGTTGCAGGACAAAAGAAGGCTTCTTGGAAGAAACCCTTTTGAAAAAGGGTTTCTTCCAAACCATCTTCCTAAAACTTTTAATATCTTACTGCAACTTAATTTCTGGAAATCTATAGATAGCCCGTGAGGCCTTGCCCATAAACAAAAAAGCCCATTCTTTTGGAATGGGCATTTTTGTTTAAGCTTTCTAAAGGAATTAAGTTAGTAAAAATTGTGAAATAAATAAAGTGAATGTTACATTTTAAAAAAATATAGAAATTATAAATAAGAGCAAGTCTCTTTCTCATCTGATTGTCATTAGAATAGACGATGCTTTATGGGATCCCTTACGCCTCCCTTTTGAATATATTTTATTAGATTGCAGATTTCGGATTTTAGTAAAGTGGGCTGACTAACTTTCGTGGTTTACCTTGGACAGCACCTCGGCCAGCTCTCTGACGTTATACGGCTTGGCGATAGCTCCACTGAAGCCGTATTCCTTATATCCGGCCATGATAGGATCATTGGAATAGCCGCTGGAAACAATAGCTTTCACTTTGGGGTCCATTTCGTGCAGCTTCTGGATAACCTCTTTTCCACCCATGCCGCCTGGGATGATTAAATCCAGGATTACGGCGGTGAATGGCTGGTCTGACTTCTGGGCCTTTTTATACTGCTCGATAGCTTCATCACCGTCAATGACAAATTCAACCACATATCCCAGAAATGCAAGGACCTTCCCTGCCGTATCTCTGACTATCTCCTCATCCTCCATAAAGAGAATTTTCCCTCCGTCACTATGGGGTATTATTTCCTCCTGTGGGGCGACAGCCTGAACCTCTTGCATGGAGGCAGGAAGATAGAAGGTAAAGGTTGAGCCAATCCCTTCCTCGGAATCCAGGGTGATATATCCGCCATGCCGTTTGATAATCGAATAGGCGGTGGTCAGCCCCAGGCCGCTCCCTCCTTTTTTGGTGGTGAAATAGGGATCAAAGATCCTGCTAAAATTTTCTTTGGCTATGCCCGTTCCCTGGTCCTCAACGGAAGCCTTAATGTAGTATTCCTCGCCCAGGCAGAGATCCTCTTTTTCCCCGGCAGGCACATTTGCAGCAGTAACCTTGATGGTGCCACCCTGGGGCATGGCCTGAACAGCATTAATGATCAGGTTGCTGAGCACCTGGCCTATCTGCCCCTCATCGATTTCAGCAGACCACAGATCATCCGGCAGGGATAATTCACATTTCACCGCGGAGCCACGTACGGAGCCTCTTATATTGAAGTCGGACACCTCCCGTATCAGAGCAGAGAGAGAAGTGGTATTTTTGATCGGCGCGCCCCCACTGGAAAAGGTCAGAAGCTGCTGAGTCAATCCCTTGGCCCTCATGCTCGCTTTTTCTGCCTGGTCCATGAAGGCGTAAATCTTATCTTCGGGGTGCAGGTAAAGCTTGGCCAGAGAGATGTTGCCGACTATAGCCATGAGAATGTTTCTGAAGTCATGGGCTATGCCACCAGCCAGGAGGCCGATTGATTCCAGCCTCTGGGCCTTTTGCAGTTCTTCCTCTATCTTTTTATGCTTGGTTACATCGCGGATAATGGCCATGAGAGCCTGTCTGCCACCATATTCGATGATGGCCGAGGACACTTCCGCATCCTTGGCTGCCCCATCCCCGCATAAAATTTTTGTCTCGTGGAAAGGGGTGACCATATCACCGGCCAGTTGCATAAAATACCATTGGGCTGTCTGCTCACGGTATTCGGCTGCTGCCAGGTCCAGTATAGGTTTGTCCACCAACTCCTCTATAGTGTACCCGCTCATATTGGCCATGGCCTGGTTAACAAACCGATAAAGCCCATCCTGGATCACAACGACTCCATCCCTGGCCTGATTAACCAGGGTGAGATACTTGGCCTCTGATTCCCGCAGCAGTATCTCCGAGAGCCTGTGATCGGCGATTTTCTGCCGAAGCCGTTTATTGGTTGTGGCTAACTCGCTGGTGCGCTCAGTCACCAGTTGTTCGAGGTGGTCACGGTGCCTTTTTAACTCCTCCTCTGCCTTTTTACGATCCGTGATATCAGCCACCAGGGCCAGGACTCCGAGGGAATTCCCCTGATCATCGCTCAGAGGTGAAACCCTTAGACTGGTATAGACCCGTGCCCCATCTTTGCGGATAAATTCAAGGTCCCTCTCGCCCCTGGTGCCTCGCCGACAGTCTTCCAGATAGCGGTGAACAGTCCCTGCTTTTTTTTTCTCCATGAACCAAAATAATGATTTTCCCAGCATTTCTGAAGGGGTGTAGCCCAGGATTTCGGCCATGCGGGGATTGACAAAGGTGGTTATGCACCCGGCATCAATGGCCCAGATGCCTTCCTGTGCGGTTTCAATCAGTTGGCGGTATTTTGCTTCGGACTCCTTCAAAGCATTTTCCGCCTTTTTTCGCTCTGTAACATCGGTAACAGCTATTCTCAGTTGAGTGAAGTCCCCCTGCTCATTCTGCCGGACTGCGCTCTGCAATTGGCTAAAGACTACTGTGCCGTCACTTTTCACCAGTCTCAGCTCACAGATTTGCTGGCCCCTGGTTTCAAAAATCTTCTGGCGATGAGCGGAAAATAGAGCCCTGTCATCTTTGATCACAAACAGATCAAAATATTTCCCGATCAATCTCCTCCTTTCCGCACCCAGGAGCTCAGCGCCGCTCAGGTTAATCTCCTTGATCAGTCCGCGCTCATCAGTGGTAAGATAGCCGATGGGGGCAAAATCAAACAGGTCATAATACCTGTTCTTTGATTCTTCGAGATCCATCTGGGCTTTATGAAGCGATTCATTTTGCATCTCCAGTTCAATCTGATGGACACTCAACTCCTCGACCAGCCTTTGAACATCCTCGACCGGCAGGTTCTGAATGTTTACCTGTTTCTCACGGAACAGTTTTTCAGCCCGCTGACGCAATTCTTTTTGCTTTTGCGATTTATGGTTATTCTCACTCATTGTCTTTAACTTCCCTGTCTTTAACTTCCCTGCGGTTAGTAATGTCCTCAATGGCCAGCAGGATTTTATCCGAGCCTGCTGTCTCACTGATTATTCGTCGGGCATTGAGAACCATTTTTTTATGTCCGATGTTCAGAAAATTGTGTTCGACTTCATAATTTTCAAAGGGGACGCCACTGGTGGTTATGATCTCTCCGAAAAGTTCCTTCAGCCTTGGGATATCCCACTGCCTGTTGCCGAGATCATAGATAAACCGCCCCATTGTTTCATCGGGTTTGACATGAAAAGTCTCATAGAAAAACTGGTTGCAAGAAATAACCTGCAAATCTCTGTTCAGTATCACAAGCGGATGGCGCACGGTATCAATAATACTCTCAGCATAACAGTGGGCTTCCTTGACTTCTTGATCCAGTCGCCGGATTTTTTCTTCAGTTATTTTCTGCTCATGGATATCTATAAAAGTCAGGAGAAGGCCACTAATAGCATTCTCCAAGGTCCTATAGGGCCTTATCCGCACCATATGCCATATGCCATCTTTGGTTTGCACCTCTCTTCCCCTGGGAATAAGGGTCCTGAGCACCTCCTGCGCATCGGAAACCAGGGCATCGTATTTGAGTTTAAGGGCTATGTCCGTAAAGGGACGTCCGACATCGGTCGAAATCAGGTTGATGATCCTGGTCACCGGTAAGGTGAAGCGGATAATCCGAAGATTAGCATCCACAAAGATCGTGGCAATCTCAATGCTCTCAAGCAGGTTTTTCATGTCATTATCGGACTGGGACAGTTCATCAATCCTTCCCTGAAGTTCCGCATTGAGGGTAATATGCTCCTCATTGAGCGATTGCAGCTCTTCCTGGGAGGTCTCCAGTTCCTCATTGGTGCTTTGCATTTCCTCATTGGTGGATTGCAGCTCCTCATTGGTGGACTGCAGCTCCTCATTGGAGGTTTCGAGCTCTTCAATAGTACCCTGGAGATATTCCTTGGTGTACAGCAGTTCATGCTCCAATTCCTCTATGCGTGAGAAGCGCTCTTGATTTTTCCTGTCCCCTTCGATGATTTCTTCCGGTTGGGCCGCTATATCTTGAAAGATAACCATCATCAACCCCTCGGCCTCGGACAGATTCTTCATAACCTTGATAGTTACCCTGACCATCCGGGGATGGTCATCGGATTTGACCTCCACTCTATCAAGGGTTATCTCCTGATTTTCGGTAACCACCTTGCGAAGAGCGATCATAAGCTCCAGCCTCAAGCCATCGCGGGCCATTTTTAGGATGTTCATCAATCCCCCTTCACCGGAGGCCGGTTCCAGGTATTGGCCGGTTCGACCGTGAATAAAGATGATGTCACCCTTTTGGTTGATAATCACACACGGTGGGCCGTAAAGATCGAGGAGCATTTTTTCCGTTATCTGGGCGATATTGACTTTCCTGGGTTTTTCAGCTTTTCCCTTCAGGAGCAAGCCAGTGCCCCTCTGCCTCTGCCCCAGCCCCAGCCCCAGGGGCGGGAGGTCTATGAGCGGCCGGGTTGAAGCTATCGACTCTCTTCGATTAAAAATCTTCCATTTTTTAACAAGCGGAGAAAAGAGGTCTGTGAACTCACCTATGGTTTCAGATGTGCCCAGAAAGAGGATTCCTCCTGGTTTTAAAGCATAATGGAAAAGGGGCAGCAGTTTTCCCTGAACCTCACTCTCCAGGTAGATCAAAAGGTTTCTGCAGGAAAGCAGATCCAGTTTGATGAACGGAGGATCTTTGATCAGGTTTTGGCCGGCAAAGACTACCATGTCCCTGATCTCTTTTTTGATCTGGTAGGTGTCGTTATCCCAGGTGATAAAAAACCGGCTAAGCCGCTCCGACGTTACATCAGCCAAAATGCCGATCGGGTAAATACCTGCCCGTGCCTTCTCAATAGCTTTTTCATCGATATCGGAACCGAAAATCTGAACAGGGATATTCTTTTTGGCCTCATTCATACACTCATGGATAATGATGGCTAAAGAATATGCCTCTTCGCCGCTGGAGCAGCCAGGAACCCATAACCGCAGGATATGATTATCCCCATTGTTTTTCAGCAGCTTCACCATGATGCATTTCTTGAGGGCCTCAAATGCCTCAGGATCTCTGAAAAAGCTGGTCACCCCAATTAAAAGCTCCTGAAAGATAATTTTACCCTCATGCGGGTGCTGCCGAAGATACGTTGCATAATTAGACATCTTATCAATCTGGTGAACGCTCATCCGCCTTGCAATTCTTCGGAGGATAGTGTTTTTCTTGTACATGGAAAAATCATGGCCTGTTTGATTCCGAAGAAAGACAAGGATATCCCGTAAGGAGAGGGAGGTGTCTTCCTGATTAACTAATTCCCTCTTTGGCTCTGACACGAAGGTGTGCTTTTTATACCGCAACAATTGCTCCGGCATTTTATCAGCAGGCATGACATAGTCAACGACACCCGTAGATATGGCGCTTATTGGCATTCCGTTGTATTTGGCTGAATCCGGGTCCTGAGCCATAACCAGCCCAAGTTCCGCCTTGATCTCTCTTACGCCAGATGCGCCGTCTGAGCCAGAACCGGAGAGGACAATGGCAATGGCCAGATCTCTCTGGTCATGGGCCAGGGAGCGAAAAAAATAATCAATGGGCTGCCTCAGGCCCCTTGTCTCTGCCGCCTCCATGAGTTGGAAAAAACCGTTCATGATGGCCACATCTTTGTTCGATGGTGTCACAAAGACACAATTGGGCTCTACCTGCATCCCCGATTCAATCTGAAAGGTCTTCATCCGCGTAAACCTCCCGATCAGGGCAGGCATAACACTCACGTGGTCGGGGCTTAAGTGTGAAATCACGATAAAGGCCATACCGCAGTCAGGTTGCATGGTGGTGAAAAACTGTTCCAAAGCATCCAGCCCGCCGGCTGAACTCCCTATCCCGACAACATACAAGGAGTTACCCTGCATGGAACTTTTCTCAAAGTGGCCTTCATCAGGCTCAGGGGAGGAACTGGCCATCGGTTTAGGGGAGGAGCTATCCGGTTCAGTGGAGGCGCTGACCGCTTCAATGGATGCGCTGCCCGGTTCAGGGGAGACGTTATTCATCGGTTCGGTGGAGGCTCCCGTAGGGCCTTGAGTAGTGGCTTCTAAAGGAGCGGCGGCAGATCGGATAGCATCCTGAGATCCGGACGGTTTCCTTTGGGCGGACGGCTGGGCGGACGGCTGGGCAGACGGTTGGGCATCGGATTTTGGGGCCTCTGATGGTCTACCCTTTAATCCTCTCTTATTGGGTCTTTCTTCTATTGATTTATTTTTTTTGACTGCCATAAAAATTTTTCCTTTCAAGGAACAGCACTGGTTTAGTTTGATGTTGGGAAGACTACCCGGCGGGACGAACTCCGGTACCTCCCCTGGCTGAGGAATTGAGGAACTCGACAGAGCGCCTCCCTCCAAGCTTAACCATTGGCTGACCGCTGGCCATACTGCTATTCACCTTACACCCAGCATCCACTCTCATGGGGGAGAAAACTAGCGGAATATTTCCATCGCGCTGTATTAGGGTGTTTACATGAGCCTGAACCACTTGCCAGGGAGCAAGGACTACAATAATTACAAATACTGTAACTACTCAGGTTGTTAGGCTGTAGGCTGTAGGCTGTAGGCTGTAGGCTAAAAGCCTTTTTGCGGTCGGGACTCGTTGTCTCCTCCTACAGTCTAAATGCCTGCAGCCTATCTACCTGAGTAGTTACCAAATACCTTAATTACAAATATCTCCACCTCTACGACAAAAATTATATAACAAATAAATATATAATGAAAGAAATAAATTACCTATATCAATATTTATTCGACATCAGAATAAATTATTTCTTGACATGGGCGTAGGGGTGTTTTCGGTATTTTTCACTTAGTACACAGCGCATTAAATACGCAACAGGTTTGGGTGTTAAGAGAAAGTTGCAGCACAGAGCACTTTCCTCGTCATTCCCGCGAAGGCGGGAATCCAGAAGCCCCTGAAAAGACTGGATTCCCGCCTTCGCGGGAATGACGAAAAGTGCAAAAGTATAGTTAATCATAAAGTTAAAAAAAAGGCACAATCTGTGTTTTTGGATTGTGCCTTTTTTAGCATATAAACAGGATTTTTTATGCTAAGGATTTTATTTTGTCTTTATTTACCAAACTTTTCTCTGTGTTGCTGTAAAATATTCCAAAAATCTCTTGGAGACAAGATAGGAATAGATTGATAGCGTTTTAAAACCAATAAATCATTATCTCCTGATATGATAAAGTCTGATTGTGCACTGATAGCGAGGCTAATTATTTTATCATCATCCCTATCTCTACTCACTATCTCCCCTAGAGGCAGGGGAGATATTATTTGGGCGTGACTTTTCAGGAATGGAATGATTTCGTTCACTAATTGATCAGGTATTTTTATTTTTGTTCGCAGTTTATTACTTACTTCATTTATTAAATTATCATCAAGAAATATCGTATGGTCATAGAGACAAAGTTCTAACAATGAATGGCATAATCCTCTTGCAGCAAACGCCGCAATGATAACATTTGAATCTAACACCAATCTCATAATCAATCTTTCGCTACCGGACACTTTTCAGGCGCTGACGGAGCAACGCCCTCCGATTATTCCCGTTTTCGCGGGAATGACGAAAAGTGCAAAAGTATAGTCATGATCAATCTCACAATAAAGTCTTAAAAATATCGTCATCTGTTAACAGTCCCTGAGCTTCCGCAAAGGGTAAGACTTTATTGCGAATGGATCTAAACCGCTGGATTGCTACATATTTTTTAATTGATTCTCTTACCAATTCACTGATTGGAATATGTTCTGCTTTGCTTAATTCTTCCAAATCATCACGGATATCATCAGGTATTCGAATAGTCAAAGTTTTTTGCATATGCCTCACCTCCGTAAGACATTGTAATACGATATTTCCCTTTTGTCAATGTGAATACTCAGGTAGATAGGCTGTAGGTAGATAGGCTGTAGGCTTTTAGCCTAACAGCCTAATAGCCTACAGCCTGCATTACTAACAGCCTAAATACCTACAGCCTAAATACCTACAGCCTAAACAACCTGAGTAGTTACTGTGAATAAAGAGTTAAAAATCCGTAACTGCTTGGAGCCATTCGCATTGAGCATTTTCCCTTCACTCTGAATGTGAGTCCGCACTTAAGGCGCAAAAAGGCGCAACCCATATTCAGGGTTGTTCCTTTTTTGCATATAAACAGCTTCTTTTTCATCGTTTTTTGAAAAACACCCGACATATCCATGAAGAGGATTATGCATGAAAAAAGAAAAAATCTCTCAGCCAGAGTGAAGATCTCAAGCGAAGGAGCAGGAGCGAGACACAGGAGCGAGACATGAGGATAGAAAACGATAAATGGAATGATGATCATGATCCTGAAGATGCTGAAAAAGGCAAACCTTCGGCAAAAGGCAGTATCTGGAAGCATCTTTTTGTGATTTTCATCTTAACGATAATCTTCTATGAGCTTTTTCTCTATGGAAGCCAGAAGAAAGAGTACCTTGAAATCCCTTACAGTGAGTTTAAGGAAGAGTTAGTCAAAAAAAATATTAAGGAAATCGTAACCCATAATGAAACTATTACCGGGGAGTTCATCCAGGGTACCTATTTACCCATATTCCAATCCCCCGGGCAAGAAACGGAAGAATATCGGTATTTCTCAACCCGGATACCCAAATTCGGTGATCAGGACCTGATGCGGGAGTTGGTCAAAGCAGGCGTAATAATAAGAACAGATAAGGGAAACGAATGGCTTTTGACCCTGATGATTTTTGTCTTGCCCTGGGTCTTGATTTTAGGCTTTTTCTGGTATACCAGCAAGAAGCTGAACAGCAACCAGAATGCCTTATTCAACCGGTTTAATAAATCAGGTGCCAGCTTGTATAAAAAGGCCAAAAGTAACATTACCTTTGATGATGTAGCTGGTCTAAGCCATGCCAAACAGGAGTTGATGGACATTGTCTCCTATTTGAAAGAGCCAAGAAAGTATGAGCGACTGGGGGGGAAAATTCCTCGAGGTGTTCTTTTGATGGGACCGCCGGGCACAGGAAAAACCCTGATGGCCCGTGCCGTAGCCGGAGAGGCGGATGTTCCCTTTTATTCCATTTCCGGTTCACAGTTCATCGAAATGTTTGTGGGAGTCGGCGCCTCACGGGTGAGGGATTTATTTGGGAAAGCCAAAAAAAATGCTCCCAGTATTATTTTTATTGATGAGATCGATTCAGTGGGGCGGTACCGGGGGGCAGGGCTTGGGGGCGGCCAGGATGAGCGGGAGCAAACGTTGAATCAAATCCTGGCCGAAATGGATGGGTTTGGTGAACATCACTCGGTAGTGGTCATTGCAGCCACTAATCGTCCGGATGTCCTTGATCCGGCTCTGATTCGACCAGGGAGATTCGATCGCCAGGTAGTCATCGAAAGGCCCCATAGAGACGGCAGGCTGCAAATTTTAAAGGTCCATACCAGAAAGGTTCGACTTGCTGCCGATGCTGATCTGGAGAGCCTGGCCCAGGGAACCCCTGGATTTTCCGGAGCGGATCTGGAAAATCTGGTCAACGAGGCGGCCATAGATGCAGCACGTGAAAATAAGGACCAGGTGTATATGGAGGATTTGGAAAGAGCTAAAGATAAGATTATTCTGGGAGGATTGCGGGAGGATTTATTAAATGAGGATGAAAAAAAGATCGTGGCCTATCATGAGGCTGGCCACACCCTGGTAGCCAAATCTTTCGCCGATTCCGATCCCATTCATAAGGTTACCATCATTCCCCGCGGACGCTCGCTGGGTGTAACCGAACAAGTTCCCAAAGAGGATCGGCATAATTATTTTCAATCCTATTTGATGCATCGGCTGGTGATCGACCTTGGTGGCAGGGCTGCGGAAAAACTGATATTCAATGATGTAACTTCCGGTGCGGAAAATGACTTAAAGGAAGCCACTCAACTGGCCAGGCGCATGATCTGTAATTGGGGGATGAGTGAGCGGTTGGGGCCGGTGGCCTTCCGGCATGGTGAAGGGCATGTGTTCCTCGGCAAGGAGATTGCTCAGGAGAAAGATTTCAGTGAGCGGACAGCGGTTATCGTTGATCAGGAAATTCGGGCCATGCTGCAATTTGCTCTGCAGCAGGCAGAAGAATTTTTGACCAAAAACCGCGCTACACTCGATAGGCTGGCCAACGCGCTTATAGAAAAGGAAGTACTTGGAGATGCGGAGGTAGAAGCATTAATAGCTGAAGAAAAGCGACAACAAACGAGCGAAGCTCATGCTTGACTCCTGATGGGCTTGGTTTCGGGCCTTCGGTCTCTGGTGCTTTGCGACTTCGGCTTCTGGTAACGTATAGACCATTTGAATCGTGATTGATATATTCATTTGTTCAATTTCTGACAGGGAGCGGACCTTTTGCAATGATTCGGGGCTGATATTACAAGGAGTTTTCAGAAAAACCTTCGTGGTACTTATCTTGCATTTTCGGCTAACATAAAAGTAATCACTAATACACATTTACATACACATATACATACTAATTAAATTTTCAAAAACTCTATTGAGGAAGGCGCATCATGGATATGTTAATTGTTCCCATTGTCCTGTATTTCATAATCGGGGCCAATTGTATCATCGCAGAGCCAAGCCAATTTTGCCATGATCACACAACGAATCTGTCGAGTTTGATAATCCATATCATCCTTTGGCCACTGTTCTATCATGGAAAAGCATAATTTTCCCGCAGACAAGGGAAGGGGAAAAAGGATTTGCGCTCAAATGACTCAGTTGGCAGTTTCCGGATGGACGCAAGGGATCGAAGAGGAAGAGCGAAGAGGTCAGAGAGAAAAGGTCAAAGCGAAAAGGTTAGAGCGAAGAGGTTAGAGCGAAAAGGTCAAAGCGAAGAGGTCAAAGCGAAGAGATCAGAGCGAAAAGATCCTCGTTAAAATATCCATAATCGGATAATATTGTTGAACTACTTGCTCGATCTTTTTCTTATAGCCGTTATTAATGCGGTAAGTTGTCTGGAAGTACTGAATAAACCGGTCGAAAGCGAAAAGGTATACCTTTTCATCCTCCACCACTTTTGACTTCCATATCCAATAGTAGCCCACGGAAAAATTAATATTTGCCGACTGAGGCATAAAATATACTGCCCGCCCAAACTCGTCCTCGGCCGCGGCCAGGATAGATCTGAAATGGTCCATGTTTTCGTCCAGCTTCCCCTGATCCAAAGTGTGCCAGGCCAACTTTAAATGATAATAAGGGTTGGCTGGATTCAGCATGATGGCTCTTTTCAAGGCGAGTAAAGCAAGATCATTTCCTGCTTTCCCCTCTTTTCTGTCTTCTCTATCTTCTCCCTCTTCTCCCTCTTCTCCATCTTTTCCATCTGTTCCATCATGATTTTCTTCCTGCTTTTCTCTATTCCCCTCAGTGCTCGCATTCTCCTCAATGCTCACATTCCCCTCATTACGCTCGTTACGCTCATTACCCCACGCGTTACTCTCATTACCCCTCGCATCAGCGTGCAGTTTCTCGAGTACAGCACGGACTTGCGGCTGGTCATACTTTCTTTGCTGATCTCCCCCTCCTTCTTCCAGGATAGAAGCCAGCCAATAGAAATATTCCGCATTTGTCGGCTCGTGGGAAATAGCTTTACAGACTACTTCGAGCGTGGGATCTTTTATTTTTCGGATGGTGCTGTCAGGCAAAGTGGGCGCAACTTTTTCAGCCAGATAAGGCGCCCTCACCAGCATCACTGCATAGCAAAATCCGGTTACCAGGAATAACGCCAGGGGCCAGCGAAACCATGCAGGAAAATACATAGTCACTTTCTCCTGCTTCTGCTGTTTTTTCCTCAACTGCTCCTCGGCTGCACGATCTTCACCCCTCCTGTGGCGGTGATAGGTCAAAGCTCTCAGCGTAATCCCTACTACCATGCTTAGAAGCAGGGCATTGGCCGGAATATGCATATTGAAATCCGTAAGGCTATGCAGGGCCAGGGAAATTATGGCTCCCATACCTCCAAGGCCAATCCCGATACTGAGACTGTTTTTTCGTTTCATCCAGAGAAAGAAAAAATAGCCCAGGCAAAATACAAGGAAAAAGATACCCACTCCAAACCCGACAAGGCCCGTTTCAGCAGCCAACTGCACCCAATCATGGTGTGCATGGTCGATTGTCAGCCCATCGTCTTTCGGGTCCTGATATTTCCGGTAGGCATCTTCAAAGGTTCCCCACCCGGTACCCAGCAAGGGATAGTCTCTCACTATGCCCAGGGATGTCTCGGCAAAGCGGATTCTTGTCTGTGCGTCGTCACTCATCTTACTGTTCTCAAATCGCTTCAGCGTGGCATCTAAACCCGTATAAAGCCCGTAGCCCAAAGCAATGAGCATTATGACCAGTCCTGCTATCGCGTATCTCCTCGTCTTGCTTCGGGACATCAGAAGGGTACTCATTACCATAAAGGCCGCAGCAAGAGAAAGAATGCCTCCCCGTGATCCGGAAAGGAAGATGGCAAGGGTCATGATAGCTATGAGGAAGATCAACAGTATCTTCCTGGCCTGGTCATGATCGTCTATGTTAAGGCTTAAAAGAAAACCCCTGATTCCACCTAATTTCCCGCCCCCTTGATTATGCTCTCTACTTTTGCTGCCCATGGCCACCAGAAGCCCGAAGGACATGGGGATAGCCATTTCCAATAATCCTGCCAGATGATTTCTGTTAAAGTACGTGCCGTTAACACTTCCGCCGTACCAGATGTTCTGGAACCACCAGATGTAACGATACTTTCCCAGATACGTCAGCAGTCCATAGATGGCCTCAATGGAGCCAATCAGGACGAAGGGGAGCACCAGTGCCATTATCTTTTCCCTGCTGTCTGCCCAGTTGATGATCAGCAAAAAAGCTCCAATATAGGCCAGTATCTTGAAAAGGCCGATCTTAGAGCTAAAATTGCAGATAGATAAGGTCATGAAATCAGGCACTTTCCCCCAGGCAGCCTGGTACATCCTGAATGTTCCAGGAGAAACGGCTTTTACCCACGAGGCAGGCCAGGGCAAAACTTGAAGGATAATCAGGCCAATAAAGGCCAGAGCAAAGTAATTTAAAGGACTCTTTCTGAAAGAAAGCTCTATTCTCCGAACCCTTCTTTTGACTGCACCTCTTCCCTCAGTCCCCTCGCCAGGCGCAAAGTCTCCCTTCCGACCAGGGTTGCTGAAAAGCTGCTTCATCAGCCAGCACAGCCACAGGCCCAGGACCGTAATCTCCATCAGGGTAAAGGAAAAGATGTGTACAGCCCCGAAAGCCAAAGGGCAGTAAATGATGAGGAAGATAAGACCGTATTTTATAGCTCTATCCATCTTATGCGCCGCTGTCACCTTCTCAACCGATTTCAGTCCCACAATAACCTTATCACAATAACCTTATCATGGACAATGATGTCCGCACGGTACCCTTCGTCCAACTTGATATTTTTGTACTGGATCGGTACCGGAACCTGATCCTTCAGCCCTTGGAATTTTGGGGACACCGAATTCTGGGGACACCATACTTAATTGGAATTTTAATTAAGTATGGTGTCCCCAGAATTCGTTTCTTCGGATAGGCACTAAGGGGTGCTGTTAATCAACCTCTTGCTCTTATACCAGGGACATCTTCAACTTCAACGAGTTGCTCATCTTCAACGAGTTGCTCATCATAAAACGGCATATCGTCATTGAATATCTGGGGCTTATATTCGGGCACAATCTCCCACAATTTTAATTGTATTCCCCTGCGGTCGTATCTTTTTGCCACCACGAGCAGTTCCTCGATTTTCTTTTCCAGATCGCGGTATGACATTCCGTTCCCTGAGCCGGTTCCATCGCTTCGTAAGACCATGAGCTTCTCATGAGTGGTAGGAACATTTCCCTCCCCTTCGGTGATAAGCTCCTCATAGAGTTTTTCTCCCGGCCTGAGCCCGGTGATGTTGATACGAATGTCCTTGTCAGGATCAAAACCGGACATTCGAATCAGGTCCCTGGCCATATCAAGGATCTTTACCGGTCTCCCCATTTTCAGGATATAGATCTCTCCGCTCTCACCCATGGCGCCAGCCTGAAGAACAAGCTGTACTGCCTCGCTGATGGTCATAAAGTAGCGGGTAACATCAGGGTGGGTAACGCTCAGCGGCCCGCCGCCAGCTATCTGCCTCTTAAAAAGCGGGATAACACTGCCTGCACTGCCAATTACGTTCCCAAATCGAACGGCCATGATCTTGGTTGTTGTTGTGTTGGTTTTTGTTGTGTCCGTTGTTGCTGTGCCGGTTGTTGTTGTGTTGATTGTTGCTGTGCCGGTTGTTGTTGTGTTGATTGTTGCTGTGTTAATTGTTGATACATTGATTGTTGATGTTGATGTGTTGGTTGCTCGTGTGGTTGATGGAGCTGATGGAGCTGATGTGGGCAATCGTGATGTGGTGAATCGTGATGAGGATGCTCCCTGAGCCGCGCCAGTTTCTTTTAAACTTGCAGTCAGCTCTTTATGCTTGAGCTGCAGGATAATTTCCGCCACCCTTTTGCTTGTGCCCATCACATTGGTTGGTCTCACCGCTTTATCCGTAGAGACCAGGACAAACCTTTCGACTTTCGCCTCCACTGCTGCATCCAGGACATTTTTCGTACCAAGGATATTGTTATACACCGCCTCCCAGGGATGGATCTCCATCATGGGGACATGCTTATAGGCTGCCGCATGGAAAACCACCTGAGGTTTGAGCTGATGGAAAATCCCTCTAATGAATGCCGGGGTAGTTACCGAGCCTAAAATCGGGGCAAGTCTCTGTTGAGGATAAAGGTCCTTTAACTCCATTTCGATATCGTACAGGCTGCTTTCCGCCCGATCCAGCATGATCAAATTCTTCGGCTTGAACCTGGCCACCTGACGGCAGAACTCAGAGCCAATCGACCCTCCGGCACCGGTTACCAGAACGCATTTGTCTTTCAGGTAATCGCCGATCAGGTTCATATCCAATTCAATCTGCCCTCTGCCCAGAAGATCAGCGTAAGATACATCCCGGATTCTTGATATGCTTACTTTATCATTAATCAACTCCCCTATACTGGGGATGGTCTTGCAATGCGCCCCCGTTTCCTGACAAAGATCAATGATGCGGCGCATCTCCTCTGCTGAGGCTGAAGGAATGGCGATAATAATCTCGTCAATGTTCAGACCCTCGACCGCAGAGGCAACCCCCTCGATTTTATCCAATACCTTAATCCCGTGAATAGAGTGGTTGATCACATCGGGATCATCATCGAGAAACCCGACCACCTTATAGTGCATCAGCTCCTTATTATCTTTAACCTCACGGAGGATCTTCTCTCCTGCACCACCGGCCCCGATTATCAGCACTCTCTTTTTTTTCTTTTGGCCATTCCTGTTTTCCCCCCATAAACGAAAGGGGGAAATTCCCTTTTTCTGGTATGTGAAATAAAGTCTGATTGCTAACCGGCCCCCACCTATGAAGAAAATGGTGAGAAGAGTGTCTATGAGGAATACGGAGCGGGGGAACCCGGAAAGTCTGACCGTAATGGCAGCATAGGCAATCATGGACAATAAACTGGCCAGGGATGCCCTGATGATATTCTCTAAATCCTCTAAGCCTGTATAGCGGAACATGCCCCGATAAAGGCCAAGATAGTAAAAAATGGAAACTTTTAATATGAGAATGGGGATCAGCGTTTTCCTGAACAGGAGATACTGTTCAAGGGGAAACCTCAGATCAAAGCGAAGGAGATAGGCTCCGGCATAAGAAACGGTAAATAGCGCTATGTCTATAAAGAGAAGAAGGAAAAAGCTTTTTCTGAACTTTTGCTTTAAATTCAGCATAGGTTCGTAACCTCCAAGGGTAAAATTGGCATTAAGCGGCATTTTTTCAGCTATAGATTTTCCGGATAAGTCTACAAGTTTAGGTATTCAGCCAAAAAGGCATCAATCCCGTCATTCCCGCGAAGGCAGGAATCCAGAAGTACTTGTTATCACAAAGACTGGATTCCCGCCTTCGCGGGAATGACGGCAAATACTTACACTTGTAGACGTATGCGAGATTTTCAAATAAATAACGTGAGTTCGATATCTCGAACTCACGTTATTTATGTTCCTGATCATGCCTTCTTAACCATATTTCTAACAGCGACCATAATATTTTTATATGTAGGATAGTATTCTTTTTCTAACTTGGAACTTGCCGGGGCGGGAGTATCGGGCAATGTCACTCTGACAATTGGCGATATCAAATGCTCAAAAATATTTTCTGATATCAAGGCGGATATCTCAGCGGCCACACCACAAGTTTTCCAGCCACCATCGGCGATGGCTAACCTGCCGGTTTTCCGAACGGATTCAAACAGCAAATCCTCATCAAGTGGTTTTATGGTACGAAGGTCAATGACCTCAACATCTATCCCCTCTTCCCCTAACAATTCGGCAGCTTTTTCAGCCTCATGCACCATGTATGAAGTGGCCACCAAAGTTATGTCTTTTCCTTCCTTCCTCACAACGCCCTTCCCTATCGGTATGGAATAGATTTCTTCAGGGACATCTCCTTGAATGCCATAGAGCCATCGGTCATCGATGAATATCACTGGATTATCATCAAGGATACTGGAAACAAGGAGACCTTTAACGTCATAAGGCGTGCTCGGCATAACCACCTTCAATCCTGGAACATGAGCAAAAATAGCTTGTATGGCTTGTGAGTGCTGTGAAGACTGCTCTCCTCCGCGATTAATGATCCCCCAGACAGTAAGAGGGACACTAACCTGGGAACCGAACATATAATACCAGTTAGCAGCATGGTTGATGATCTGATCCATAGCCAGATACATGAAGTCCATCCTCGGATGGACTACCACCGGCCGCATCCCGGCAATGGCGGCACCAACCGCAGCACCAGTAATCCCATTCTCAGCAATAGGGGTATCTATTACCCGTGAGTCGCCAAACTTTTCGAGCAGATCTACCGTCGTTGCGCCTACGTACCAGGGGCTGATAACCCCTTGGCCTATCAAAAAAACGTTCTCATGCTTATCCATCATCTGATGGAAGGTTTCATTTATCGCTTGAGCAAAGGTTAGTTGTCTCATTTTATATCCTATTATATCTCACTATTATTGTTCCGTTATGATGACATTGATTGATAGCATTAATCGTGTTGATTAATAGCATTATTTGTAGACTTGGCTTATCTTGTCCTCAAATTCCGGAAAGGGGCCTCTCTCAGCAAACACGACTGCATCCTCTACCTGCTGTCTGATTCGCTCTGTAATGTGCCGCTTTTCATAGTCGGTGATTATGCCCTCTTTAAGCAGCATTTCCTCAAACTTTTTAATTGGGCAATTATTCATCCACCAATCAACCTCTAATTGTTCTCTTAATCCCTTATCAATGTCATAATTGGGGCCTACGTGGCCGCGCCAGCGATAGGTGAGACATTCAATTAAAGCCGGGCCCTTGCCATTTCGTGCCCGTTCAATCGCAGCCTTAGCCGTTTGGTATACCTCAATGATGTCATTGCCATCTATCTGGGTGGATGGTATATTAAATACCGCACCCCTTTTATAGAGGTCAGTGTTTGCCTGTATGCTGGATATGGGCATATGGGTTGAGTAATAATTATTCTCACAGATAAAAATGACAGGAAGTTTTTTCAAGGCTGCAAAATTCAAAGATTCATAAAATGCTCCCTCGCAGGTTGCACCGTCACCAAAAAAGGAAACCGCCACGTTTTCCTTCCTCTGAATTGCAAATGAGAGGGCAACTCCGACCGCTAGAGGGATCGTACCAGCAACGATAGCCGAGCTACCGGGAAAGCCGATATCCGGTGCAGCAAGGTGCATGGAGCCACCCCGCCCCTTTGAACATCCCGTAGCCCTTCCAAACAATTCGGCCATCATGGCCTTGAGATCTCCACCCTTGGCCAAATAGTGCCCATGAGAGCGGTGCGTACTAAAAACGTAATCCTCCCTCTCGAGTGAGGCACAGACCCCGACTGCGACAGCCTCCTGCCCCTCGTAAAGATGGCATGGGCAAATTATCTTCCTCTGGGAAACCAAATCAGCTATTTTCCCTTCAGCCTGCCTGATCTGCAACATCATCTCATACATGAACCTTAGTTTTGCCTGCGGTACACTTTCGATATAATCTATTGTAGCTAAGTCTGAATGTGGTTTATTAATCATGTGTTGCTCAGTTATCATGATAATTGCTCCCTTTTTAAGCTATTGTTTCCCAAAAGATAATAATTCAATTAGACAAAGAGCTCCCTTCTTTTTTTGTTTGTGACTCATGGAATTGCGGCACTGTTGCTTTAATGCTCAAAGAGATAATGATGGAAGCAGTAGTGCAGGAGGAGTAAGGATTATGCAATAAAAGAAGCTATTCCATCCTTCATTAAGCAGATATTCACCATTGAGGTTGAGGAGCAGCGAATTTTGTTAGAGCAGATATCAGATTAAAATCTTCTGCGCTTAGCACCCAGTCAAACACCCGTGAATTATTCTCGACCTGTTGGGAATTCTTTGCTCCGACGAGGGCGCACGTAATGTTTTTATGCTCCAGCACCCAGCGAATGGCGACCTGTGAGGGATGCTTGTCATACCTTTTGCTTATGCGAGTTAATTCTTCGATTACTTTCAGGTTTTGTTTGAACTGTTCTCCCTGGAAATTTTTGTCCTTCTGCCGGGTATCATTTCCGCAAAACTTCCTCTCAGACACATATTTTCCTGATAAAAGCCCCCTGGCCAGCACTCCATAAGCTATTATCCCTATATCCCATTCAGCGCGAGATCGGATAATATCCGCTTCAGAATCTCTCTCGATAATGTTAAAGAGCGTTTGCAGGGAATCAAGCCGATGCACCCTCAATGCCTCCTTGATGAGTTCAGCAGAAAAATTAGAACAGCCAATATGCATAATTTTTCCTGCTTCCTGATATTTCTTGAGCGTATTCATTATTTCAGGAATCGGTGTGACATGATCGTACCAGTGGATTTGATAAAGTGGGATGCAATCTATCCGCAACCGGCGAAGGCTTCCCTCAATCGCCTCATGGATACTTTTGGGACTACAGTCTTTATATGTCTTGCCATCGGCATCCCAGCAGACGCCAAATTTGGTGGCAATCACTACCTTTTTTCTTTCCGCGCCTAGAGCCTTTGAAAGTATCTCCTCCGAATGCCCGAACCCATACACATCGGCAGTATCAAAAAAGTTAATACCTTCATCCAATGCCTTTCGGATAGCATTGATCGACTCTGCATCATCTACATGGCCATATCCATGTCCGGAAATTGCCCAGCAGCCGCAGCCAATACGGGATATATTCAGATTGGTGGTTCCTAACTTTGAATATTCCATATCGATTTAATTCTGAACATTTGCATGATGGTCATGAACAAAATTTTAAGATCAATAAAAAATGAATTTTCCTTTGCATACTTTACTCTGAGCTCGTTTTTGATTGGCTCTATTTCTCGAATATACTTTTCATCAACATCCTGATCACCAAGAAGTTGCTCCAGATTAATAAATTTAATCGATGCATAGTCTGTTAATCCTGGCTTGACCGTCAAAATAATCTGTTCCTCTGGAGAATAGCGTTTAACGTATTGTTCAACTTGAGGCCTCGGCCCTATTACACTCATTTCACCTTTTAAGATATTGAATAACTGTGGCAGTTCATCCAATTTATATTTTCTGAGAAATTTACCTAACCTCGTCAGACGAGGATCATTAAGAGCTGTAGAGGGACCGCCGATTTTCTCTGCATTTCCTACCATTGTTCTGAATTTAAATATCCTGAATGGCTTTCCGTACAAACCAGACCGGACACCACGATAAAAAATTGGCCTGCCGGAATCAATCCAGATGAGTAATGCAATTACCAATAAGACAGGACTTAAAATTACCGAACCAACTAAGGTACATGAAAAATCGAAAAGCCGTTTAGTTATGTGATTTAACATCTTGCCCCACATTTCATATCCCTTTATATCCCTATAAGGTTCACTATGACTTTCTAAATCTCTAATAAAAAGAAGGGGGGTATCCACTTCGCTCAAGTTGAGTTATACTTCTCCGTATGGAAGAGCAAAAGTTATATCCAGTCGGTGGGGTAGACTATCCCCGAACCCTTCAA
>Ga0307378_10002543_pt1 | contig 27744 bp, 15 predicted proteins | sample UN1MG_FD_202238 | JGI IMG/M metagenome (GOLD analysis project Ga0307378, IMG submission 202238) | Soil microbial communities from Risofladan, Vaasa, Finland - UN-1 | ecosystem: Environmental > Terrestrial > Soil > Coastal area > Acid sulfate soil | place: Finland: Risofladan, Vaasa | collected... | reverse complement strand
GGTTGGCCGAAGCGGTCGCCGCATTCCGGGAATCGGAGTTGGGGACCGGCGATGCACTGGCCGAAGCGGTCGACGCCGTCAAGACGTCGGCGGGCAGCGCGGACGCGTTGGCCGCGGCGCGGGCGGTTTTCGCGCGGCGGCGCGGCGCGTTGGTCGGCCCGGAGCAGACGGTTTCGCAGTGTCGCGTCGCGCTGGAGCAAGCGCTTGGCGAGTTGAAGTTGCGCGAAAAGCCGCGGGCAGCACTGACGGAGACGATCGAGGGGCTGAAGTGGAAGCCGACGGCTCCCGACGCGTTGGAGGCGGCGGCAGCGGCTCTCGAAGCGAACCCGGACGACCGCGCGGCGCTGGCGAAAGTCCTTGCGATCGTCGAGGAAGAGGCCGACGCGCTGAAAAACGCGACCGATCTTTTCGTTCGGGCTCCCGACGCGTTGGTTTCGGCAGTCAAGGTTTTGTCGGGATCGCGGGGCGCCTACGAAGAGGCGCTGGAAGCACTGCGTTTGAAGGAAGACGACGCCGACGTGATTTGGCTGGCGGCCCATTGTGCCGCGGTGAGCGAGGACTACGACCGGGCCCGCACTCTCGCCCAACGCGGCATCGACTTGCATCCTCGTACCGTGAAGATGTATCACACGCTGGCCGACGTGGAGGTACGCTGCCTCCATGAAGAACTGGCGGCGGAAAGGGATCAGGCGGCCCTGGCGAATTGGGGCAAGGTGGCCGAACATCGGACCCGTGCCGTGGAACATCGCGACAAGGCACTCGCCGCGTTGCGCCAAGGATTGGGCGTCGTCAAAGACGACCCGGATTTGTTGTGGACCCTGACCAATCTGCTGATCGACGCGTGCAGGATCGAGGACTTCGAAGGGCAGGCAAACGCCGGAAGCGCCGTGGAGGTCGACGCCGAGAGACTCCAGGAAGCTCAGAAGACGCTCGACAGACTTCGCGTCGTCGAGCATCGCATCATTCCGGAAGCCATGATCGACTATCTGCAGGCGAGGATCGAATACGAGCAGGAGCATTGGATGGCCGCGGCGCGGGGATTCGAGCAGTCCCGGCCGGGGCTGGTCGGGCGGCCCCGACTTACGAGGACGGCCGACGTTCAGCTATCGAAGTGCTACTGGGAGCTTCAACTGTTCGCCAAGCAGGAGGCCGTGCTGGAGCGGATCCTGGAAGAGTATCCCTTCTACGCACCGGCCCTGGCGGCGTTGGCCGATCTGAAGATGTTCAACGGTGAGCCGGAAGAGGCGTTGGAAGAGTTCGACAAGCTCGTCGCTCAGAACAAGCTTCCGGCGGCCGGCTGGTTGCCGCTGGCCCGGATGTTGCTCCTGAAAAACATGAAAGCGGAACCTTCGAAACGCAATTGGCAGGAGGTGCTCGATGCGTTGGCGAAAGCGGCCGAGGTGATGCCCGGTTCGCACCAGGTCGTTCTGCTTACGGCGGAAGTTTCCCGGGCGCGAGCGCGCGAACAGTTGGTCCGTGCCCAACTCTTGACAGCGGAGGCGGAGAAAGAGAACGTCCCGGCCCAGAAACAGCAACTGCTGCTAGAGCGTCAACAGGCGCTGAGCCAGGCCGAGGCACATTACCAGGCCGCCGAAAAGCTGTTGTTGGAGGCACGAAACAAGAGCCCGCAAATCACGGAGTTGTGGGCCGCGATGGTCGCGCTGGCCTTGCGGCGCGAGGCGTGGGACCAGGCCAAAGCCATCCTGGAACAGGCCGAGAAGTCGCTGGGCGACAAGGTGGAACTGCGACTCTCCCGCGCGGTCTATCTGACGCAACGTCCGCAAGCGCCCGCCGCCGACGAACTGCGGGCCCTGGCGGAGAACACCGGCGCGCTGACCCGGCAAGAGCAAGTTCGTTTGTTCAGCGGGTTGCTGGAGGTCGCCTTCCGAACGGGTGACGTCGAGCAAGGCCGGCGGCTATGCCGGAGGATCGCGGCCCTGGAACCCAACAACGTGCGCGTTCGATTGACGCTCTTGGAAACCGCGTTGCGTGTCCGGGACGAATCGACCATGGAAACGGTCGAGGAGGCGTTGGCGGAAATCCACACAGTCGAAGGCGAGGGGCCGCATTGGCTCTGGGGTCAGGCGGTCCGGTCCAGCTTGCAGGCGTTCGCCATTCCCCGGGACGCGGCCGACGACGCACAGACCAGAGCTGAGATTCAAGAGAAACTTGGCCAAGCGCAGCAGTACCTCGATCGAGCCCGCCAGTTGCGCCGCAACTGGTCGCGCGTACCCGCCCTGGCCGCGGCGATCTACGAGCAGCAGGGCGACGCCCGGAAGGCACTGGAAAACTACCTGGCGGCCATCGACCTGGGGGAGACCAACCCGATGGTCTTGACCCGAGCGTTGAAACTCCTCTATCAGAATCGGCAGTTCGAGAAGGCCCAAGAGGTGACGGAGAAGTTCGCCGGACGGACGGATATGGATTCCGACGCCGGCCGCATCAAGCCGCTTCTCGACTGGGAACGGGGAGACACCGAGGCGGCACTCAGCGGCGTTAGGGACTTCGCCCGGGGGTCGCAAGAGTATCACGACCACCTCATGCACGGTCGGCTGGCGGCCGAGATGGCGCGGAGAGACGAATTGGGCGGACAGACCGATCGAGCCGGCCAAAGGTTGAAGGAAGCCGAACAAGCGTTTCGCCGGGCCGTGGAACTCGCCTCGAACACCAGCGAAACCTGGGTGGAGTTGATCCGCCTTCTCGCCGCCACCGGGCAGAAGCAGGAAGCCCTGGCCGCCGTCGAAGAAGCGCGGAGCAAGGTTCCGCCCCAGCAGTTGCCGCTGGCGCTGGCCCGCTTCTACGCCGTGTCGGGCGAGAACGATCGGGCAGACGCACAATTCCGAGAGGTCCTGGCAGCGGCCCCGGACGATCCGATCGTGGTCCGCTCCGCGGCCGATTTTTTCCTGGTGACCAACAAGGTGCAGGAAGGCGAGCAACTGCTGAGACGATTGACCGAAGGCAGCGTCCGGGGCAGCACGGACGACGTCGTCTGGGCGCGGCGCCGCCTGGCGGCGATCCTCAGCAATCGCCCGGACTTCCCCAGCCGCGTGGAAGCCATCGCGCTGATCGAAAAGAACCGGGAGCAGACCGATTCGGCCATCGAGGACCTCCGCTTGCTGGGAAGTCTGCTCACCGGTCATCCGAATCGCAACGAGCGGGCGCGGGGAATCGAAATCTTCAAGGAAATCGTGCAACTGCCGTCCGTGATCCCGGAAGACCGGTTCATTCTCGCCCAACTCTACCTGGCCCAAAAAGACTGGTTCCACGCCAACGAGCAGTTCGTGGCCCTGTTGACCATGCCGGGCGGGAGCCAGCCGCGCTATTTTGCCGCTTCGATCCGGGCGCTGCTGGCCAACGACAACACGGAAGAGGCCGCACGCCGGTTGACACGGCTGGAGCAAGTCGCCCCCCACGATTTCACCACCGTCGATCTTCGCGCCGCCGTGGCCTTCGCGCGCGACGAATACGCCAACGCGCTGGGCGAATTGACGAAGTACGTCGGAGACAACACGGCCTTGCCCTCGGATCCCGCCGTGCGGTTGTATCAGGCCGCGTTCCGGTTGGAACAGCTCGCCGCGCGACTGGCCCGAGACGGCAAAACGTCGCAGGCCGCTCTGTTCCTGGGCGAGGCGGAATCGATGTTCCGCAAGTTCGTCCGCGACCGCATGGGGCAGGAACTGGTGCTGGCGTCGTTCCTGGGCCGGCAAGGCAAGCTCGATGAAGCGCTGGCCTGGATCGAACGCCATTGGGCCGAGAACCGGCCGGAACAGGCCGCCGGTGCCTTGGGCTACGTGTTGAAGAACTCCGCGCTGACGCCCGCACAATCCCGCCGCGGCGAGGCCGTCGTGCACGCGGCCCTGCAGAAGTTCAACCGGCCGCTGGATCTGCTGCTGGTTCTCGGGGACGCCATGACGCTGCAGCAACGCTACGTCGAAGCCGAGAAGTACTACCGCGAATGTCTCGCGAAAAGCGACCGGGACGCTCGGGTGATGAACAACCTGGCCATGTTCCTGGCTCTTCAGAAAAGGAATCTCGACGAGGCGCTGGAACTGATCAACGGAGCGATCGAAATCCAAGGCCCCACTCCGGCGATGTTCGACTCGCGGGCGAGCGTCTACCTGGCCATGGGTGAACCCGGCAAAGCACTCGCCGACTTGAACGCGGCGCTAAGCGAAGAGATCAAACCGACCTGGCTGTTCCGTCAGGCGCTGGCCTATGACCGGATCGGCCGGCCCGAGACCGCCGCCGTCTCGCTGAGAATGGCCGTCGAGCAAGAAGGTCTCACGGCCGAAATGCTGCTGCCCGACGAGCGGGCGGTTTACCAAGAGATGAAAAACCGACTCCTCTGACATGCCGCCGGCCCGTGTATCTCGGCGATGCTACCAGCGAAGGAACACGACCGGTGAAACCGACGAGCGGCATCCCGGTCGACCTGGTCATCCCGGTCTATAACGAAGCCCACGTGCTGGAAGGCTCGGTCTGCCGACTGGCCGCCGCCATGGCCGACGTCGATTTCCAATGGCGGATCGTGGTGGTCAACAACGGCTCGACCGACGAGACGCTCTGCGTCGCCCGGCGACTCGCCGAACGGTTCGACCACGTCGAGTGTCTGCACCTGGACCTCAAGGGCCGCGGTCGGGCACTACGTAAAACGTGGAGCGAAACCGACGCCGAGTTCTCGCTCTACATGGACGCCGACCTCTCGACCGAACTGGCCGCCGTGCCGCGCGTCGTCGAGCGGCTTCGCCAAGGGGCCGACCTGGTGACCGGCTCCCGCCTGCACGCCGATTCCCACATCACCCGCTGCTTCCAGCGCGAGGTCCTCTCGCGGAACTACAACCGGCTGATCCGCTGGATGCTCCGCACGCGGAGTTTCGACGACGCCCAATGCGGATTCAAGGGCGTGCGGATCGAAACGGTCCGGCCGCTGTTGCCGCTGGTGCGCGACCAGGAGTGGTTCTTCGACACGGAGCTGCTCGTCCTGGCCGAGTACGCCGGGCTGTCGATCCACAACCTGCCGATCACCTGGGTCGAAGATCCCGACAGCCGCGTGAACATTCCCAAAACCATCTGGCAGGACCTCCGCGGCCTGACCCGGCTCCGGCGAACGGTACTCCGTAGGTCAGGGCTTGCCCTGACGGAACAACGCGACGGCATTTCACCCAATACTTCCTGAAGTACGTCGATTCCCAAGGCCGCTACGCCGACTTCCATTCCAACCGCCACACGTTCATCACGAATCTATCGCTGGCCGGCGTGTGCCCACGCGACGCCCAGGACCTTGCCCGGCATAGCGATGTCAGGCTCACAATGAACGTCTACACGCACATCGGGCTGGATGACAAGGCGAAGGCGATCGGGAGGTTGGATGTGCCGGGGGAGGGGGTAGAATCAATGTGCAGGGAATCGCTCGCTGGCGTAGCCGGTCAAGTGGATCTGCAGGTTAGACGGGCTGCACTACTGTCCGGGTTTCCGCCACACTTCTCGCCTGCCAGACCCGTCATTTCTGTAAACCGTCACAACGTCGCCGGCTTCGAGGTAAAACAAGTACGCACCTGCGGTTGTACGTACTTGCTGACGCTTGCCTCTGGCCCAGTTCGGCATGTTCTCTGCACTCTTCGCAGTACCGTACTCAGGGTGCGTATTGAGCCAGGTCGCAATCGCCGGAAGAACTGGCGGAGTAATCTCTGCTGCCTCTTCGGTGCGGCGACACCCAGAAGACAACAGCACGGCGGACGCCACCAGCAATATCAAGAGCTTGGTGGTGGATCTTACGACGTGTGCCATGCATCGTTCCTTGGAGCCAGTCGGTGGGCTGACTGCTCCGCCGTCTCACTTTCAATTCTGCTACTGCCGCCATTATCCCGCCCTGCGGCCGGGCGCGTCAAGGGCGGTGACTGATGGAAGCCAAGGCGATTGGGAAGTTGGATGTGTTTGCTGTGGCTGGCTTGGCTACAACCCCCTTTTGGAGTTCAGCCACTCTTCCGGATTCCAAATCACTGGTTTCCCTCCAACTGGGTCAAATGATGCGTCTGCCCAGTCCGTCTGGATGAGGGAAATGAGAGCTTGCCAAACATCAGGTGAGTCCAGGAGTTGTGTGCGAGAAAATCGAGAATGGCCTGTGCTGTACGCCGAAATGCATGCTGGAATGCGTGGTAGTTACGGATTCAGCCGAACATCTCCTGTCGCTCCGCGACCGCGGCGCTCTCCGAACAGACCGTGCCAGCGCCTGCTCCGGAAACTCGATGGGGCCACCCGTGGCGAGTTTTCTAAGATTTCAGAAGGCGCAACAAGGTGGCAGGGTTTGCTGTCTAGCCCACTACCGGCTGTTCCCCAATATGGAGACTTCTTGGTACACTAAAGTCCTCGTATCTGACTGGCCATGCGGTTGGTCCGTTCAGTCGGAGCCTCTTTGCGGGCGACCGGTTCCAGGTCCGTAAGAGGACAGCCACGGAAAGCGAGCCATGACACTGAAGAACATCATCGAGGGGCGCGATACAAGGGCGGGTCGCGTCTTCGACTTCGGCGTGCAAGCGTTCATAGTAGTCTCCCTGATAAGCTTCTCCCTGGAGACCTTGCCGAATCTCAGCAAGCAATGGCAGTTCTGGTTGTACGTAATCGAGGTGGCGACCGTCGCGCTGTTTACGATCGAATACTTGTTGCGGGTCCTAGTCGCGGAAAGCCGGCTCGGATTCGTGTTTAGCTTCTACGGCCTGGTTGACCTCACCGCTGTCCTGCCCTTCTACATCTCGACCGGCGTAGACCTCCGATCGGTTCGCATTCTTCGCTTGTTTCGGGTCTTTCGGGTTTTCAAGTTCTTTCGTTACACTGAGGCCATCCGACGCTTTCGGGAGGCTTTCGCAGATATCAAAGAAGAACTCGTGATCTTCCTCTTGGCCACCGTGTTCGTCCTCTTCCTTTCGTCCGTCGGGATCTACTACTTCGAGCGCGACGCGCAACCGGAACAGTTCGCTTCCATCTTCCACTGCATGTGGTGGTCGATCGTGACCCTGACTACCGTCGGCTACGGCGATGTATATCCGGTTACGCTTGGCGGAAAGGTCTTCACAACGGTCATACTCATTATTGGCCTGGGAGTCGTAGCCGTACCGACGGGGCTTTTCGCGTCAGCATTGACGAGAACTGACCATGCGGCCAAATCAGACCGGGGCACCGCCGATGTAGAAGAGTCGTCATGAATTGAGTTACCCGTCGGGCCGCCCTCGCCCTGCCAGCAATCTTGCCGGCATCACGGGAACCTACTGGCCGAAAACCGACAGCAACGCCCGCGACAACAGCAGGCTCAGAAGCGCTCGCGCAACATGCCACCAACCACAAACGTAGCGGCCTTTTCGACGTGTAATGGATCTACAGTGTCAGTCTCTGCCAGGTCGGCGATGGTGCGGCTAACCTTTGCCAAACGATCCATCGAACGAGTAGAAAGCGTATTGTTCTCGATGCATTCTTTGTAACGCGCAAATCCATCGTTGGAGAAAGCGCAATAATCCCGGACATATCCGCCAGGAATTGCCGCATTGAAAGGAATTCCAGTACCTTCAAATCGTTTTATTTGAATCTGACGCGCCCGTTCAACCTTTGCTCGCAAACGCGGACTCACATTATTCTCTGTGTCGGCAAATCTCTCCTCGGTCGATAGTGGTTTCAGGTCAACTTGGAGGTCGATTCGATCTAGCAACGGGCCACTGATTTTCTTTTGATACTTGTCAATGTCGGCATCGCGACAAACACAGCGGTCAGTGCCGTAGAACCCACAGGGACAAGGGTTCATGGCGGCCACTAAGGTGAATTGACATGGGAACTTCAGTGTCGCACCTGTTCGCGAAACCGTGATCCAACCCTGTTCAATAGGCTGGCGCAACGCTTCCAATGACGCGCGTGGAAACTCGGCCAATTCATCAAGGAACAGCACGCCTAGATGCGCCAAAGTGATTTCGCCTGGGTGCGGTGTTCCGCTGCCTCCGCCAATCAGCGCCGCCTTGGAAGCAGTGTGGTGAACAGGCCGCATCCCACGCCGTGTGACAGCCATAGCATCATGGTCGAGTTTACCGCAGGCTGAGTATATTCGTGTTAGCTCGACCTTTTCACTGTCTGTTAGCTTTGGAAGAATTCCAGGAATGGCACTGGCCAGTAATGACTTCCCTTCGCCCGGAGGTCCAATTAGTAACAGGTTGTGACCACCGGCTGCTGAAATAACAGCCGCCTCGCGCGCGGCCTCTTGGCCGCGGATGCGCCCGAAATCGACTGCGTGCGAAATGGCGGGTTCGAACCGAATCTGTTCACGCAACGCGTTTTCGAGACGACGTTTGCCCTTGAAAAAGTCGATGACCTCGTCCAATGTTGAAACGGGGAATACCCCACACCCCTCATGTCCCGGCTTGGCAAGTATCAGCGCACATTCCTTTTCGTTTCCTGCGGGAACGATCAAAGACTGACCGGGTTTTGCCCTGAACGCCAGCGACAGCGCACCGGGCACTCGACGAATCTCGCTATGAATCCCCATCTCCCCCATCAGTATGAAATCGCCTTCCTTATGTTCGGGAAGATCAGGTAGGTGGCCGGATGCCTGAAGCATGATGATCGCCAGCGGGAGATCAAGCCACGTGCCGTATTTTGGGAGGTCCGCCGGGGCAAGGTTTACAAGAATCTGAACGTTGGAATCTGGAATGCCGAGCTTCGCGAAGGCGCCACTGATACGCTGGAGCACCTCGCGAACGGCACCGGTTGCCATGCCCGTAATCGTGGTGGCCTGGGGCACCGAACAGGGACCACGTAGCACCTCAATGGCACGCGCCTGGATTTCGATGATGTGGCCATCCAAGCCGAGCAGAATGGCGCCATTCAAAGTGTGGTCCAGCTTCAGGAGATGTCCAAACTGCCGTTGTCGCTGTTGCAGTCTTTGTGTTGCCATTATTTATGTTCTTGGCGCGAGAGGCCAAATAGTCCCGGACTCTGCTGCGATTACCCCCACTTGGCTTCCCCGTCAATATGAGGAGCCTATGGCAACGTGTCAATGGCCATAGAAGCGTGGACTGTACTACCCACATCGGAGCCGAACCACGTTCTCCACCCCATGCCTTGCCCACCCGATTGACCACTTCCGCCATAGTGACCGCTCCTATGACCTCAAAGTCGCCGCGATTTGCAGCCGTAGCGACAAGTTTGCAGCGAAAACAGCCCGACTGGGTGGTGTGCGGAAATCGCCGCAAGTTCCGACGGTGTCGGGGCTCGTGGCGCAAGTTGCTACCTGTCAAGTACTTGTGACGCGAACCGCCAGGCAACAGCCCAGGCAACAGCACCCCGAGCCCGCAGATTATGATGCTGCGGACTGGGGAGACGGTGTGCGGCAAGGGGATGTGGCGAGATGTGGCGGGAGGTGGCACAAAATGCGATGTGGATTTTCGCACAGCGATGGTGTACACATAACCATGTGTCTATCCGCCTTGCGTGCGGGCGGGCTCTTTGATAATTCGGCACAACGGCCTTCCGAAGTCTTCCCCGTCGGATCGCCGATTCCGCCGGGCAACGGCCTCTTCAACAGCCCGCTCGACCCGGCCTGCACCTCTTCGTGCGGTCGGGCGGCGAGGTGGTGTTCGAATTGTTTTCTTTGGAAAGTCGAAATCGAGAAAAAGTGGAAAACAATACCGTAAGGTGCTTTGGTGTAACGTCTTGCGCCGAGGAAACAAAGGCCCAATCGAACCGATCGACGCCGGTTTGTCAATGGGCCTTCGGACGACGCAAGTCTTTTCCGGAGAACGACTTGCGCACCGGCACGACCGGCGGACGTCGCCAGTCGCGCAGGCGTGGGGCGGAAAACAATCGCGCCGGGAGCCTTCGCGGCATCCGCCCCTGTTGGCGCAAGGCGTTGCACGACATCAGGTTCCGCCGGCGGGTGCGGATGCCGCGGATGGCCATTGTTGCGTTCGACGCTCGGAAGCGGGTAACAATGATGCGTCCGGAAGTTTAGTGCCGTCAGGGCGAGCCCTGACCTACGGGGGTTCTTGCCCGGCGGGGGCGATCGGGCGAAACAGCGGCGGGAAGCGTTCCGGCCCCGGCAGACGACGTTCGGCCTTCAGCCAATGGGCCCAGCGGAGGTCGCGACAATACAACCTGGCGCCCCCGGTGGATTCGAACAGCACTTGGTATTCCGCCGAGGGCGGAGGTCCCTGGGCGATCACCAGCGGGCGTTTCTCGGCAGCTTGGGCAGCCAACTGAGAATATCCCAGCCACGTGTGATGTCCCACCTGCCACGAGATCAAGCCACGATCGTACATCGGGTAGATCATCTTGGCCCAGGCACAGGCCTCCTCGTACGAATCCGTCTGGAACGTCGTGGCCGTGCCCAGTTCGCGGTTGAGCGTAAACATGGGGCGCTCGTTTGGCCGGCAGAGAAACAGACACGCCGCCAACGACGCCGTCGCCAGCAGCGGCCCGACTCCCTTCGGTCCGATCGCCGCCGCGGCACCTCGGGCAGACTTCAGCCACAGCACCAGCGGCAGCGGCAGCAACGGCCCGAGATAGTGCAGGTTCTTGTGCCCGGAGCCCAGCACGATCAGCAGATAGGCCACCGCCACGGTCGCCACGGTCCGCTCCCAGGCCGTTTCGTCGCGGGTACCGTTTCGCCAAAATCCGCGAAGCAACCCGAGGACCGGGATTCCGCCGCAGCCGACCAGGAAGAGGACGGCGTATCGCAGGTTCGTGCGCCAGGGCGTGGCGGGAGCGAAGTACTTCTCGACGTTCTCCCTTTGCAGCGTGCTCCACCAACCCGGCAGGGAACCTTCGGACCAGCCCACCACGAGATAACCCAGGACGATGGCCCCGAGCGCGAGCGTCCCGCAAAGCGTGGCCCGATAGAGCTGCCCGCGTGCGACCGGCCGCCAAAGCCACGCCGCGGCGGCCGTCAGCAGGAACACGACGGGCCCGGCATAGAAGAGCAACGACGCCAGGAGCATCATCACGACCCAACCGGCGCAGTCGCCGTGTCGCAGGCAATCCAGCGCCAGCAGGAGCAGCAGCGTGAACAGCGCGTCGAGCACGCCCGGGCTGGCCGGATCGGCCATGTACGGATAATAGCCGACGTAGAACGTGTACCAGACGCTCGTCATGAGCAGCCCCAGCGCCAGGGGAACGGCCGGCAGCCAACTGCCCCGTTCCCGGTCGCCTTGCACCATCCGCAGCGAGACGGCAAAGATGCCCAGCCACCAGATCCAGCACGGCAGCCGCGTGGCCAGTTCGCCGCCGCCGAGGAGGAGCTGCCACGGCAGGCTCCAGTACGAGCAGATCACCGTCGGGTTGGCCATGTAGGTGCCGAACCGCTCGGTCGCTTCGATTTCCCAATAGGGGAGAAAATGCTGCCGGAGACTCCGGGTCACCTCGAACTGTTCGGTTCCGTCGCCGTTGAAACACTGAACGAAGTGTTCGCGGTGGAACAGTCCGACGCCGGCCGCCACGGCCGCCAGTCCGATCGCCAGGCCGGGCCCCCAGCGCCGCAGCGCCGAGCGGACGTCGCCGAGCGGGTCCGCCGTTTTTCCGGCAACCAGAAGCAAGGCGACGGTCCACGCCAGCCAGCCGATCAGGAAGCTTGCCCTGCCGATACCGACCGTGTTCCTCAGCACCAGACACACCAGCACCAACGTGGCCGAATTGACGGCCAGGCTCCAGGCGCCGGCCGTGGCCCGTTTGGTTTCCCATCGCGAGATCGCCAACATGCCCAAGATCCACGGCACAACCACCACCAGCAGGCTTGCCCCAACCGCCATCGCCACGGCGGCGATCACGCGAGCGGGCGCGAAGTGGTGCTCGACCGTGGGATCGAAACATGCCGCCTCGCCCAAAGCATGACCGTCGGCCGCCGAAGCCGCCCACAGCCCCAGGCCGTAGCAGACCGGTCCGGTGGCCGCCAAGAGGCCGAGGGTCATCCATCGCCGGTTTCCTGCGTTTTGCGAAGTCTTCTGCATGTCCAAAGCGTCCCACTACCTCATTGCCGTCCAATCCGTCTACCAGGATCGCTCCGGCGTGATCGGCAGGCTGTGGAAATCGGCCGCCAGCGCGCGGAGCACGGTCAGGTTCCATAGCGTAAGCCAAACGAACAGAATGCCGACGACCACCAACAACACGCGTCCGGTCACGGCCCAACGCGCCGGCGCCATGTGCAGCGGCAACATGAGCGGCATCAGGTGTTTCGTCTGCCGGTAATCGACCCAAGTGAACGCCACCGCGGTCAACAGCATCCAGACGGCCCACCATCCCGGCATCCCGCGCCAGCCGAGCGTTACGCCGTCATTCGCATCGTCACCCTCCCCGGGCCTCATCCTGCAAAGCCACACGACGGCCAAGATCCCCAGCGGCAGCAGCACGCAGCCCGTATGTTCCCACAGCTCCTGCCAGAGGCCGTTGCGATCGCCGATCCGCCAAATCGGCAGCGGATAGCCCGTGTGGCCGAACGGGTTGTGGTGCGTCACGCGGTTGATCACGTGGATCTCGACGAAGTCGGCCCAGAAATCTCCCGGGCTGATCACCAGTCCGTAGATACAGAACGCGGCCGTTGCGGCGACGAATCCCAGCACGACCGGGTGCCCGATGGATCGAGCCACCCGCTTTCGCAGGCCGCCTTGTCCGTCGCGGAAGAATTGCCAAACGATCAAGGCCGCCGGCAGCAAGACCAGCTTGTTGTTGCAGAGCCCGGCGAACGCTCCGGCCAAGAAACACTGCCACCAGGCGGCCCGACTGCGATCGGTCATCCGACGCTCGACGGCCAAGAGGATTTGCATCGACGCGAACATCGAGATGGCGAAATAGCCTCCGTAGCTCGAGCGGACGAAGACCTCCGGGCTGGTCGCGTAAGCGGCCGTCACCAGCAGCGCCAGCCACCACCGCCCGGTGCGGCGACCGATCCAACCGCCCAGCAAGGCCGCCGTCAACGCCGCCAGGAAGATGTTCGCGGTGCGGGTCTCGAGTCGTCGCGGGTCGCGCTCGTAGTCGTCGTAAAGGATCAGGACTTCCAACTCCCGCACGGGCAATTCGGTCACCTGAAGGCGGTTGTCGTACTTGGGCAGAGGCGGGTACACCAGGTAGTTGCCCCGCCGGACGTCGACCACCTCGTGTCGGGTCATGCCTTCCTGCGGCCCGTCCGGCCGGCGAGCCACCCGCGCGTCCGCAAAGCGGTAGAACTCGCGGACGACCGGCTCGATCGGTTCCCCCGACTCCGCCCGACGCGCGCGATCGGTGGCCGTCTCGAAACGGGCCAGGTAGTCCCATTGATCGAAATACAGGAATGAGCCGGCCTCGTAACCGTTCAACAAGAGCGGATGGGCGAAGTAATGGAGCAGCTTCCGGTCGTTGACCACTTCCGGCTCGAAGCGGGTCAGCAGCGAATAGCCGGGCCCTTGAATGTCCAGATCGTGATCCAACATCGGCGGCACGACTTCGGTTGCCCCGATGGTGAACGCCGCGTACGCCGCGACGAATATCGGGACCGTAAGACGCCAGTTCGTCTCGCGAAAACGGACGCCCCACGCCGGCGGGCCGCCCAGCAATGCGTTGAGCAGGATCGCCGCATTGGTCAAGATCCACGTTCCGTTCCATGCGACGCTGCCGCTCAACGGAATCCCGGCCACGTTCACCACCAACAGGACCACCGCGAAAACCGCAAACGAAGCGGCCATCACCCAGAGCAAACCCGATCGCGGCAGCCATCCCCGCTTGATCATCAGACTTACCAGCGGCAGGCCGGGCACCAAGAATAGCACGGCGCCCACGGCCAGCGAGCGCACCAGCGGCGCGTCGATCAGCGTCCAGCCGGGATGGCACAGCACCAACGGCACGTTCAACGCCACGGCACCGCCCACGTAACGCACCGAAGGCACCTTGAACGCCGCACCCAAGGCGACCGCCGTCCGCATGGCCGACCGTATCGGCAGAAACGATCGGAAACGCCGGCTGCCGACGCCGAGCAGGATGCCCATGCAGCCCAACAGCGTTATGCCCGAGACGAGCCCGCCCGAAATGAAACTGTCGGGCAGATAATAGAATTCGATTTCGAAGGCACCGGGAGTAACGTCCACGCCAACCAGCCCCTGCGACGCCGATCCTTCCGGTCCCGGCTTGACAGTCAGCGTCTCAGACGTCCCGTCAACGTTCCGCCGGACGGCCTTCCAGCCCGGGAAGAAGTTCTGATTGAGCACGAGCCGATCCGCCGCGTCGGCTTCCACGGCGACCTTCACCCGCGACATCGTCCAATCGGTGATGCCGGCGGTGCCGTGCTCGGTCTCCAGCCACGCTTCGCCCCGGTAGTCCCCGTCGCCGACAAGCCGGATCTTTCCCCTCGGGACGGCAATGTTCTCGTATTCCCGCAGCACGCCGGAGTTGTCCAGGACATATGGATAATGGGCGCTGTACATGGCCGCATAGCGCACTTCGTCCTCGACGTAGCGCTGGGCAAACCCCTGCCCCGCATGTTCCGGCACCGGACGCGGCGGACAGACGAAGACGTCCGAGAACAGGTTCCACGCCAAAGCGGTCAGTTCAATGTAGATCGCCAACGCCAGGGCGCATTCCAGGGCGCGTCGAAGCCACTCGCCGCCGACCCGCTCTATCCGGCGTCCCAGCCAATCGAGACCGAATCCGCCGCACACGGCCATCGCGAAGACCACGGCCGCCAGGAATCGCGAGGGGACCTGCAGCGAGCCGTACATGGGCAGCATCTTCCAGATCGCCCAGAGGTTCAGCGGCAGCGTGGCCCCCAGCACCAGCAGCCCGGCAATCATGGCCGTCACGTACAGCGGCCACCGTCGGCGAAACGTGACGACCAGCCCTCCTACGGCCAGGGCCAACCCGATCCAGGTCGCGTAGAAACCGTATTCGTGCCAGTCGTAGGTCATGCCCGAGCGGTCCAACTCCCATCGCAACGGGGTCGGCAAGGGCGCGAGTTGTTCGCGGTGGGCGTCGAGGACCTCCGTGGGCAGCAGGTATTCGTTCCGCTTCTCGCCGCCCCACTCGTCCAGGCCGACGTCGGTCGTTTCGAGCGGATCACCCCCGGGCGTGGCGAAGGCCAATGTGGTCGTGCCCTCGAGCCCCTGCCCGACCTTCACCCGCACTCCGTCCTCGTGCAACCGCTGCACGACCAGGATCGAACGGAGGCGGATTTCCTCGCGCGAGGGATTGCTGCTGATTTCCAGGGGACGCATCAAGGCCCGTTGCCCCGGCGGCTCGTGCTCGGGGTCCTCGACGCGGAACAAATACGGGCAGTCGGCCACATCCGCCGTACACCAGTCGGCCGTGGTGGTCAGCGTGACCTCGATCAGATACCACGGCGTGTCGGGATCTTCCCGGTAAGGCGGATCGCCGCGAAGGATCGCCTCTCGGGGGATGGTGAACACGCGGTCGTTTCCCGGCACGTCCGGTACCACGTCGGGATGGACCTCGTCGATCAGCGGGACGCCGTTTCGAGTGACTTTCAACTCCGTCGTGCCGTCGTTGCCCCGGGTGACGACGAACCGCATGTTCCCCCGGTCGGCCAATCGGGCGTAAAGGGTCGCCTGATGCGTCACCCTCTCACCGGGCGTGTCGTTGTCGACGGCCATGCCCGCGGTGCTCAGCGGCATGCCCCCCAGTTGCCTCGAACTGCGGTCCCACGGATCGGGCTCGCCGAGAAATAGCACGTAGTCGAAGCCCTCGAAGCGGAGCTTGGTCCAGTCGGAGTCGGTCGTCAGCGCGACCTCCAGCCGATGCCATTTTCGGGCGTTGAACTTGGTGGCCGAGAGCGGCAATTGCGCGGGCAACAGCCGGGCCAGCTCTTCGTCGGGCGGATTGCGGACGTCGCGGGTCGCCCGATAGTGGTCGGCTTGACGCGGATCGAGCAACATCCGTGCGAATTGCGACGGGGCTACCTGCTCGTGTCGCTCGGTATCACGGGGATTGGCCCCGAGGAATTCCAACCGGGGAAGGAGCACCACGGCGGAGAGCAGGAACGTCAGTCCCATCATCGCGGCACCGGCGGCCGCCGGCCTCCATGATTGGCTTCGCACGCTCTCCAACGCGGCCCAGACGAGCAACAGCGGGACGAAGACGATCACGATGTAGATCGACCCGTGCAAGAGGGCCGAAGTCAGCACCAACGCGCCGAGGATCGCGAACCGCCAGTCGTCTTTCGCCCGGACCAGGCACCACGTCACCCAGGGCATCAGTCCCAGCACGCACCATTCGAGGTGTCCCTCGGTGATGTGCACGACGAAATGGGCGCCCATCATCAGCATCATGCCGCCGGCAAAGCACCCGGCGGCCGAAACGTTCCAGCGTCGAAGCAACACCGCCATGCCCGTGGTGCCCAAAGCCACGAAAAGCAGCACCTGAATCCGAAGACCCAGCGGGGCGCCCAAGACGAGCGTAGGCAGGTACCACGGGGAAAAGGCGGGGCAATGGGGATGGGCCAACAGGACGTTCCCGCCATTGACGTACGGGTTCCACAGCGGGAGTTGCCCGTCACGGAGCATGGCCACGCGCGGCGTCTCGTAGCGGAAGGAGAACTGGTCCCAGTCTCCCCGTCCCCAGTGATCCGTGGACGTCAGCAAAGGCAGACAGTAGACCACCGAAGCCGCCACTAACAGCGAGTAGACGCTGAAGACAGCTCGCGACACCCTTCGTTTTACACAAACAGACCCATCCACTGGTGGCATCATCTGTCCTCGTTCAACGACGAGTCGGGCCGAGTGAGCGGCAAACGCATCGAGTTTTAAGTTTAACACTCCGGCGCTCTCGGCGAAAGAGGGGGTCGATATACCCCATGCGACCCGTCCCATCCCCGGCGCATAGAGAATAAGCCAAAATTCTTTCCCATTTTCTGGAAATCTGGAGTATTATGGAGGTTTGGGTTATTACGAATGATCGCTACGAACAGGCAACTGGGACGAGGAGCATTGGACATGAAAGCGACCGATCTGACGAGATTCTTCAAGGCAACTATGTTCTTGGCTTTGGCGACGGCCTTGGTGTCGTCGACGCTGGCCGCCGACGAAAAGGAAACGACGGAACAAGAAGCGAAGAAGCAGGCACCCCGTCCGGCCGTGGTTCGGATTTCGGCGGCGGAAGGCAAGGCGACTTCCTACGGGTCGGGTTCCCTGGTCGGCCTCAGCGAGGATTATGGCCTGGTGCTGACCAATTGGCACGTGGTCCGCGACGCCACCGGCGCGATCATGGTCCATTTTCCCGACGGAGTCCGTGCTGAGGCGCGTCTGTTGCTGACCGATCGCGTCTGGGACCTGGCCGCGCTGTTGATCTCCCGGCCCAAGGTCGAGCCGATCCCCGTCGCCGCCAAGGCACCGGTCAAGGGCGACCGACTGACCATCGCCGGGTTCGGCAGCGGGGCGTATCGCGAGGCGACCGGCAAGGTCGTGAATTTCGTCTCGCCCGGCGAAAAGGAACCCTTCGAGATGCTCGAGGTGAACGTGGCCGCACGTAGCGGCGACTCGGGCGGACCGATCTTCAACGAAGACGGCCAGGTGGCCGGCGTGCTCTTCGGGTCCGCTGGCGGAAGCACCAACGGAAGCCACTGCGAGCGCGTGCGGTGGTTCGTCCGCAGGGCATTGGCCAAACGCCCCTCGATGGCCGAAGCGATCGCCTGGGTCGGAAAACCCGAGTCCGAAGCGGTCTCTGCGGAAGAAGCACAGGCGGTAGGGTCGGCGGTCGAAAAGGAAACGAAGCTCGTGGAGCCCGTCGAGGACGGTTCCTAGCACCAAACGGTTTTTGGCATCGTTGCGGTAAACTCTGGGGTGGCACGCCCTGAGGAACGAAGGGCGTGCCAGTCCTGCAGCGCCGGATTGCAGAATGTCGACGTTTAGCGGGACTACTGCAGCGCCAGAATCATTTCGAGCACCCTGATCGTGGCTTCCGCGTCGGCGATGGCGCGCCACGCCGGGCGGCTTGCGGGGGGAACGGGAGGCGTGTCGCTCGGGGCCAGCTTCGTCGTGGTCGCCTCGAGTTGCTTCAGCATCGCCAGCCTGGCCTGGGCCGCCGCCAGTTCCTTCTCGACGATCGCGCGGAGGATCCGGATCTTGTTCTCCGCCGTTTGACGATTGATCTTCGCGATCGCGATCTCCAGGTTGGTGACCACGATACTCTGGCGAAGTGCGGTGAGCGTCTCCACCTGCATCGTGGCGATCTTCAACTCGCCCAGCGTGTCGGCGTAGGAGGTGGCCAGGCGGACCAGGTCGCTGATTCTTGTCGACTCGTCGTCGGTCGGGATTTGTCCCCAAGCGGTGCCGCTGTCCAGGACTGACGCTCCCAGCAGCAGGGCCGCCACGCACATCGCCCCACGCACCGGTCGCCATGACCCCGCACCCCGAATTGCCGATGAGACCGTTTGTCGATGATTTCGCATGTTCGTATCCTTCCACAACTATAGGTTGTTTCCGCCGTCACGGAATGGCTTCCCACACGGCCCGGATCGCCTCTTCGATCGGGAGCCTCTTGCGCTCGAAGAAACCCGCCGGACGAACCTTGCCGCCCACCCCCACGCCGGCCGTATCCTCCGCAGGCACCGGGATCGGCGGCGGCTCGGGAAGCGGCGGTGCCGGGGGTATGGAGATCTCCGCGGGCAGCGGAATCGCCTCGGGCACGCCCATGCCCTGGTCGCCGCAACCGTCGCAGACGTACTCGACCACCCAGTAGACCACCGGGACCTCCCGAAATTCCGTCTTTCTCAGCAGCCTGTTGCGGGTGCGGACCTTGCAACAACCGGCGCAAGGGTCGGCCCCGCACGAGTTGTAGCCTTGCACGCCGCCGCACCCCCCCTCGCCGCACTTGTCATCGCCAACGCCGCACCGTCCGCACTTGCCGCACCCGCCGTCGGGGCACTGGACCTGCTTCGGCAGACAGATCTCGTCGCAGACCGAATCCCAGTAGGTGACCTCCACCCGTCTCGTCGTGACGATCGGTCGGCAGATTTTCCGCACGCCGCTCTTGCAGCCGCATTGGTCGCAGCAGTGCTCGGCGGCCACGGCCGCTTCCATCAGTATAACCGCCAGCGCCGCGGCCGACAACGTTTGGTATACGTTTCGGATGGCATGCATCGCTTGGAATCTCCTTGGCATCTCTGCTAGAAATCGACCTGCAGCCGCATGGCGAAAACGTCGCCGTCGGCGTTGACCAGCCCCGGAGGATCGGCGGCCGGGCTGTTGTGGGCGAACGGATGAATCCAGTTGAACATCAACTTGGCGTACGGGTTCCAGTACCAGTTGACGCCCAACGTCAAATCGTTGAGTTGTTGCCCCTGAATCTCCGCGAAGTTGAGACAGGACCATCGGGCGGCAAGCTCCCAGGCACCCCAGCCGGACCGGCAGCCGCGCGGCGTGTTGACGATCCAGAAGTTTTCATACGGGGTCACCCGACCGAAGGTACCGTCCAAACGGTCGTACGGCCGATGTTCCCCGGTGAGGAAGTAGCTGGCGTAGGCGTACGCGCCGTAGAGGTTGACTCGGCCACGAGTCACGTCGTCGACGCCGGTCCAAAACAACTCGCTTTGGATCGACAGCGGGCCGTGGACCCAGGCCAATTCCGCGTCGAGCATTTGGTACTGCTCGGCGTCGAGGTCTTCATTGCCGTCGATCGCGTCGTCGTCATCTACCCGCGTGTCGATCAATCGATCCCCTCGGTGGATTTCCGGGCGGGACCGAAATCGCACGAATCGGCCGGAATAGAGCGACTCGTCGAGTTGACGAATATCCCGTCTGCGAGGGCGGGTATAGACGTAGCCGAGCCCCGTGTGGAGCAGGTAGCGGCCTTCGGACAGCTCGTCGTAATGGGGCGTCCACGTGACGCGGCCGACGAGCCGGACGCCTTGATTGTCGTCCTCGATGGCGTGTTCCATCTCCTCCATTTCTTCGAAAAAGGCCCCATAGGCCCAAGTAAGTCTCTGGCTGACCGAGTGATTGTAGGCGGCCATGCCGACTTCGCGTCCCGGTGCGAAGATGTGAGGCAACGACCGTTCCATGAACGTGACGAACCTGCTGCCGGTCAGCTCCGAAAGACTGAAGGGAGCCTTGAAGTGGCCGAAGCGAAGGTAGCCGAGGTACGGGATATCGTGGATGCCCAGGTAAGCATCTTTCAACTCGATGCCGAAATCGCCCAAGTTGACCTCGCCGCCGACTACTTGGTCGTCTACCACCGACGCGCCGGTCACGGGAGCTTCGAGGTCCACCTCCGGCGCGAATTCAAGCTGCAGTTTATAGTCGTAGACGCCGTAGCCCGTGCCGGAAACGGACAAACGGAGGCGGCGGAATTCGAAGTAGTTCCGCTGTCCGACGTGAACGGCCTGCGGTGTCGGGTCATCGTTCATTTCGAAGCCGAACTGCGAATCGTCGGCCCAGTTGACCCAATCGGTTATGACCCGGCCGCTCACGGTGTGGGTCCAACCCTCTTCGGTGACGTCGGTCCATTCATACTGACGGAGCCGCTCCAGCAACGATCGATCCTGGCCGTCGGTGGCCAACTCCTGAAGCAGCAACAACTCTTCCGTCGTTGCGGCACGCGGACCGATCGCCGCGGGACCGAGCGGCTGATACGGGCCGATCGCCTGCGGGCCGGAAGGCCCGGGGGGCAACGGTTGGTAAGGAGCTTCATCGGCCTCGGCCGGCTGCCAGGCGGCCACCGGCTGGCACGGGCCGCCGAACGCTTCGCCGGCCGACCTGGAAGCCAACGACGGAAGCGATTCCGTCGGCAAAACCGCTCCCGCCGGGTTCGATCCGGCGGGCAACATCATCATCGGAGGCATGTCGTCCGGCCGCATCACCACCGTAGCCCCCTGCGGCGCGTGAAGGGCAAAATAGTTCTCCGGCGACCGCTCGCCGACGGTCAAGGTACCGACGTGCGTCGCGGTCGGCTCGGCGTGGCGAGGCACGTCCGGCGGCAACTCGGATCCTGCCGCGTCGAACTGCCCGAAATGAACGCCCGACTCCTGCGGCGGGGCGCCCGGCTCGTAGACCGACATCTCCACCAACGGACCGAGCCAGTCGGTACCGGGGGCGGGCGGTTCCGCGTGAAGCTCGCCGCAGATCGCCCCGGGGATGCCGAGCAATCCCACCAGGACCAGGGCAACGCGTGATTTCATTTGGCCTCTCCGTCTTCTCGTCAGCCCTTTCTCGGGCTTGGGGGCAGTCATTGGTCCGGCGTCAGACGCATTTCCTCTGCACAGAAATGGCATCGGGTGTTCCGGTGGGAGAACATTGTCCGATTTTGCGGATTATTAGGGCTGTAGCGGTTTTTCCGGCCACACGACCCACATAACCCGCAAAGTCATCGCATTTAACCACGATTTCCCATTTTGTGGACCGGAGGCCGCGGGGGGAGCGGTACATGGTGAAGTGTCCCCTTCGCCATTCACACTGGTGGTGCCCGCCAACCCGGCTTGCGGCCTTCGCGGATTCCGGGGAAAATGGAGACTCCAAGCCTTTGACCGGGTGTTTCGCAACGACACAACGAAAGGATCTCCCATGCGCCGTATTGCCACCGTCCTGGTCGCCGGGGTTTGTCTCGTTGGACTGGCGACGGGCGGCTGCCGACAAGCATCCGACGGCGATGGGTCGGACAAACTGACCATCGCCGTGATTCCCAAGTGTACCAGCCATGAGTTCTGGAAGACGGTGGAGATCGGAGCCCGTGAGGCGGCCGAGGCCTACGGCGTCGAGATGAAATGGGAGGGTGCCAGCACCGAGACCGATCTGGCCGAACAGAACAAGATCATCGAGAACATGATCAACCTCGATGTGGACGGGATCGCTCTGGCGCCGCTGAACCGCCAGGCCATGCGAAAGCGGGTCGAAGACGCCGTGGCTGCCGGCATCCCGGTGGTCATCTTCGATTCGCCCGTCGACGGCACTGCCCACAGCAGCTTCGTGGCCACCGACAACGAGCAGGGAGGCGTCCTGGGAGCCCGGCACATGCTGGAACTGCTCGACGGCCAAGGCGACGTGCTCGTGTTGCGCTACATCCAAGGGGCCGGCAGCACCGAGGACCGCGCCGAAGGGTTCATCACCACGGCCGAGGCGGGCGGGATCCGCGTGGTCGCCAATCCCTATTGCGAAGACGGCGAAGTCTCCGGAGCCAAGAAGACGTCCACCAACACCCTGGAAGGTTTCATCGAAGGCAACCGGCTGCGGCTGGACGGAATCTTCTGCTGCAACGACCGTTCTTCGCTGGGGATGCTCGACGCCCTGGAAGACCTTCGCAAAAGCGGCATCGAAATCCAGGCGAAGTTCATCTGCTTCGATTTCGCGCCGGACCTGGTCGCCGGGCTGCAACAAGGGAAGATCGACGCGATGGTCGCGCAGAATCCGCGCAAAATGGGATATCTCGCCGTGGAAACGCTGGTGAAGCACCTGCGCAAAGAGCCGATCGAGAAAACGATCGACACGGGCGCGGAACTGGTGACCATGGCCCGCTTGGAAAAGGAGCCTGACCTTCGCCAATTGATCGGCGCGGATGAGCCTTGACGAATTCATGGCCGACCAGATCGCAACAGATCGAGCCGACGCCGTACCGCGGCTGCGGATGCAGGGCGTCCACAAGCGTTTCGGGGCGACGCACGCGCTGCGCGGGGTCGATCTGACGGTTGACCCCGGCGAAGTCCACGCCCTGGTGGGCGAGAACGGCGCCGGCAAGAGCACGCTGATGAAGGTGCTCTCCGGGGCGCTGGCGCCCAACCGCGGACGCATGTGGCTCGACGGCGAGCCTTACCTGCCGGCTCATCCGCTGCACGCCCGACGCTGCGGCGTGGCCATGATCTACCAGGAGTTGTCGCTGGCGCCGCACTTGTCGGTGATGGAAAACGTCCTGTTGGGAGTCGAGCCGACGCGCGGGCCGCTGATCCGCTGGGCCGAAATGCGCCGCCGCGCCTCGCGGGCGCTGAAGGAAATCGGCCTGGAGGATCTTCGGCCGGAAACTGCGGTCGGCCGGCTGTCGATCGCCCAGCAGCAGATGGTCGAGGTGGCGCGTGCCGTGGCGTTGGATTGCCGCGTGCTGGTATTGGACGAGCCCACCAGCAGCCTCGCGCAGACCGACACCGAGAAGCTCTTCGCGTTGATCCGGCGTCTGAAGGCCAAGGGCCGCGCGATCGTGTACATCTCGCATTTCCTGGAAGAGGTGCGGGCGATCAGCGACCGGTTCACCGTGCTGCGCGACGGCGTGAGCGTGGGCAGGGGAGTTACGGCCGAGGCGGCGACCGAGGAGATCATCGCCATGATGGTCGGTCGCAAGGTGGACGAACTCTATCCGCGGTCCTCCCACGTATCCGGCGAGGTCCTGCTGCGGCTGTGCAATCTGGCCGGCGCCGAAGGGCCGCTTTCCGCGTCGCTTCAACTGCACCGCGGCGAGGTCGTCGGCATCGCCGGACTGCTCGGGGCGGGGCGCACGGAGATGGTCCGCACCGTCTTCGGACTCGACGAAGTGATCGACGGCACCGTGACCGTGGGGGCGTACACCGGTCCGGCGTCACCGGCGAAACGCTGGCGGCAGAGCGCCGGCATGGTCAGCGAGGACCGCAAGAACGAGGGCCTGGCGCAAGGGCTGTCGGTGGCCGACAACATCACGTTGCCCCGGCTCGAAGGGCTGGGACCGTGGTCGCTCGTCGTGCCGTCGAGGCAGGCGGCCGCATGCCTGCGGTGGATCGAGCGGATTCCGATCCGCTGCCGCTCGGCGCTGCAGCCGGTCCGTTCGCTCTCGGGCGGCAATCAGCAGAAAGTCGCCATCGCCCGGCTGCTGCACGCCGACGTGGACCTGTTGCTGCTGGATGAGCCGACTCGCGGCATCGACGTGGGCTCCAAGGTCCAGATCTACCGGCTGATCGACGAACTGGCGACCGGAGATCCGGAGTCCGAGCGGCGGCCCAAGGCCGTGTTGATGATCAGCAGCTATCTGCCCGAGCTGCTGGGGATTTGCGACCGGATTGCCGTGATGTGTCGAGGCCGGCTCGGCGACGCCCGGCCCGTGGACCAGTGGAACGAGCACGAACTGATGGTGGCTGCTACCGGAAGGGATTGAGAACGATGGCCGAATCACGCACCCCGGCTGCTTTGCCCGATCTGCAACGCAAACCGCCGCTCTGGCAGACGCCCTGGTTCAACACGCTGGGCCGGTTCGCGGCGCTGATCGCGGTGTTCGTGTTGTTTGCGGTGTTGGTCGAGAAAGGCAAGTTCTATTCGGTCCGCAATCTGGAGAGCATCCTGCGTCAAAGCGCGGTCTACGCCACGGCCGCCCTGGGAATGACGCTGGTGATTATCGCGGCGGGCATCGACCTGTCGGTGGGTTCGATGATCGCCCTGGCCGCCGTGATGGCCGCCTGGACGCTGAACTTGAACTTCGCCGGCGCGGAAGGCGAAATGGTCTACGTGATCGACCAGTGGCCCGTGATGCTGCCTATCTTGGCGGTGGCCGCCGCACTGGCGACCGGGACCGCCGCCGGAGCGCTCAACGGCTGCACGATCGTCTATTTGCGGCTGGTGCCCTTTATCGTGACGCTGGGCACCATGGGCATATTCCGCGGGCTGGCCAAGGGAATCGCGGAAGACAAGTCGATCTCTCCGAAGGACGGAGCGTGGGTCGAAGATATCATGGAACCCACGCTGTCGGGGCTGGCTACGGAGTTGGGCAAGCCGGCCGAGGTCCGCGGCGATCTCTCGCCGTATTGGACGCTGTTGCCGCCGGGCGTGTGGATGCTGATCGTGGCGGCCGTCTTCGCGGCCCTGCTGCTGCGCTACACCCGCTTCGGGCGGCACGTCTTCGCCGTCGGTTCGAACGAAGAAACGGCCCGGTTGTGCGGCGTGCCGGTCGCCCGCACGAAAATCATCGTCTACGCACTGGCCGGTTTCTTCGCGGGCCTGGCCGGACTGATGCAATTCTCGTTCACCAAAGTCGGAAGTTCGACGACGGCCATCTCCTACGAGCTTCACGTCATCGCCGCGGTCGTCATCGGCGGCGGATCGCTGCGCGGCGGCGAGGGATCGATCGTTGGTTCGCTCATCGGGGCGCTGGTAATCACCGTTCTGAGCATGGGAGGCCAACAAGCCGGCTGGCCCAAGTGGGTCCAGGAAGTCGTGATCGGCGTGATCATCATTGCCGCCGTCGCGCTGGATCAGCTCCGTCACCGGCGTCTGGCGTGAGTCTTCCGCGAGATGGAGCTTCGTCTCGCGGAGCGAGACGGCTACTATTTGGACGACAAGAAACGGCAACCCCGCCGGCCAACGTCCTCGGCTCCCGGAAATGGGTGGCGAAAACTTCGACCCGCGGGGTCGAATGGTTCCAGCGGTTCGGCCGGCGCCGAGGGGAATCGGCGTCGGGCCGGGGACCTCCGTTTAGCTGCGGTCTTTGGAGTTATGGATGGCAACCGGAACGGCAACGGCCGTGGCGACAATGGCGCCGACGACCCAAGGATTCGCCAAAAGGTTCCTCATTCTCCCCTGCCCGCGGACGGTTTCGCCGCCCACGACGACCAGGGCGCCGGCTTGGGCCGACGGAGGCGCGATCTTCCCCGACCATACCCGGTAGGCTTGGTGGCCGTTGACGGTCACCAGTTGATACATTCCGCTCTGCAGACTGGAGAAGGCGAAGTACCCATTCTTGTCGGTCTTGTAAACGGCGAGTTTCTGGCTGTTGCTGGTGAGCAATACGTCGGTGTCGGCGACGGGGATGTTCTCGACGGTCACCACCTGTCCGTAGAGCACGCCGCCTTCGTGTAGCCGGACGTCGGTGACTACCTGCGCCTGACCGTCTTGCGGCGTTGCTGCCAGTGCCATCTGGGGAAAGCAGACTCCAATTAGTGCCAACCCCACAACGATCTGCCGAATGAGTCTTGCGCCCTGCATTTTTTGACGCTCCATTCTAGAAAGGAAAACCCGAAATCTGTGCCCTGTCGGTCTTGCCGAGTTCCTCTACCCAATTGACGGGCAAATCGCTCCTTTTCGGCTTCTAAAGCGGGTACTTGATTTCGTTATCGGTTCGGAGTCTCGTCTAACTGGAGCTTTGTTCATAAACACTCTGCATGAGTTTCTCCTATCTTGCCGGTGTTCGACAATCCTCGGTCTGTATCGGGTTGCAGCGATTGGCCATCGTGCAGCTAACCCGCCGTTCGGGTGGAAGTTCAGGCGGCATCGACCCGGGTGACCTCACGACGGGGTAACCGGTAGTGTTCCGGTGATTGGACTTGGGTAACCACCGGGTGCTCGGCCTGGTACGACTTGGCCACCCGACGGCGGGACGGCGCGTGACTGGACGCCACGTCTCCACCACCCGCAAACCGGTCCATGGGCGGGGCGGTAGGCGTTGGGGTAACCATTCGCAACCGATTTCCAACTCCCGGCGAGGCCCCCCGCTGCACCAACCGAACTGCCATCTGTCCCAGCAGTCGCCTCAGCAGTGTCCACTCTTCGTATCCAACCAGTTGGAGATTGACCAACAGGATCATGAGCACTCCCAACGCCGCCCACGCCCAGAACTCGTCGTGCCAAACGGCCGCCAGGCAGGCCACCACGCACGTCGTCAGGCAAATCCCTCCCAACAGAACGAGAACTTTCCAAACACCGAGCCCTCGGTCCAGGAGTCGATGGTGGATGTGTCCGCGATCCGCGGCCATGAAGCTCCGCCCGCTGAGCCGCCGCCGCACGATCGCCAAAGCGGTGTCCAGAAGCGGAACGAACAGCAGGGCGACCAGGACGGAAACGTTCGCGCCGGCGGGAGCCGCGCGGGCAACCTCCAGCGCGAGCAGCGAGAGGGTCAACCCGATGACCATGCTTCCACAGTCACCCAGGTAGATTCGGGCAGGCGGACGATTGTAGACCAGGAAGCCGAGCAGGCCACCGCCTATCGCCATTGCCAGAACGGCCACTTCGGCCTGACCTTGGAGCCCGGCAATCACGGCAATCGCCATCGAGACGACCAGCCCGATCGCCGCTGCCAAACCATCCATCCCGTCCAGCAGATTCAGGGCGTTGATCCCGAGAACCAGCCAGCCGATCGTCCAGACCGCGCCCAGCCAGCCCATTTCGATCGAGCAACCGAAGATCACAAGTCGCTCGAGAAAGCATCCTGCCAGCACGATCGGCAGCGTGGAAACGATTTGGCCCAGCAACTTCCATCGGGCAGGCAGGTCGCGCAGGTCGTCCCAGCACCCCAAAAGGCAAAGCAGCCCGGCAGAAAGCGTGAATGCCCAATAAAGCGGCACCGCTTCGAAGCCCCGTTGGGCGACGGCAAATCCCAGAGCCGCGGCCGTGGCGAAGAACATCGACAGGTAGAGGGAAACTCCACCCAGAAGCGGCGTCGGCCGCGACTGCAATTTCCGTTCCCCGTCGGGTCGACACACCGCCCCGCATTTCCAGGCCGCACGCTTGGCCAAAGGCGTCAGCGCGAGGCTTGCAACGATCGCGGTCGCAAGTGCCAGGACGGCTTCGACTTGCACGTGCTGTTTCTCCAAACCGGGAGGGGGGAAAGCGGCCGGGCTGGGCAGACGTTTCGGGGCACGCCGAACGGTCGTCGCACGCGGAGGTAAACGCCCGCGAATTCCCTCCGGCGAGGATGGAATGGAAGATCAGAGGTCCGCGGTGACAGGTTCCCGGCCCCGGGGCGTCATCGCTGGCACTATCGGGTGCTCGTGCACGATCACTTGACTGAAACCTGGCTCAGTTTCGCAATCGCTCGCCTTCGGGCCTTCGTTACAAGCACTCCTGATTCCCCTGTACTCCCAGATCG
>Ga0307378_10002542_pt1 | contig 27745 bp, 27 predicted proteins | sample UN1MG_FD_202238 | JGI IMG/M metagenome (GOLD analysis project Ga0307378, IMG submission 202238) | Soil microbial communities from Risofladan, Vaasa, Finland - UN-1 | ecosystem: Environmental > Terrestrial > Soil > Coastal area > Acid sulfate soil | place: Finland: Risofladan, Vaasa | collected... | reverse complement strand
ACGTAGGCGGCGAGCTTGCGCGAGAGCAGGCGGCGCTCCATCTCGACGACGAAAGGCCGCGGCATCTGCCCCTCCTCTTCCAGCGCGGCGAGCGCCCGGGCCGTCAGGCGCGCCACCTCGGCCGAGAGCTCGGCGCCGGCGAGCGCGGACGGCGCCCCCGCGGCGTAAAGCTCGCGCAGCACGTCGTGGACCACCTTGCCCCGGGCGGCGGGCGCCAGCGCGAGCGCCTCCTCCGGCTCCTCCCACGCCCGCAGCCGCAGAATTCTCCCGAAAAAATATTTCCGGGGACAGGCCGCCAGCGTCTCCAAATCGGACGCGCCCACCGGCACCACGCCCCGGCCGTAGCGCTTCGCCAGGAAACCCCTCCCCTCCTCGGAGGATACCAAGCCGTCGAAGGGCGTCAGGTCCGGCGCCCGGGGGGAGGCGGCCGCGTCTCGAGCCGAGGCGTACCGCTCGTCCGCGGCGGCCAGGTACGCCGCCACCGGCCCGTCGCCCAGCTCGCGGGCGCGGCCGGCCCAGTATTCGGCCTCGTCGACGGCGTCCTCCGCGGCCGGCGCCTCCGACGCCCCCACCCGCCGGAACCACGGGTAGGCCGACGCCGCGCGGTCGAAGTCCTCGGCGCCGAACGCCGTCCCCGCCGTCGCGGCGGCGAGTTTTAAAACGTAATGGGAGGGAAAACGCTCGCGGCCTCCGCCGTCCAGGCGGTGGTACGAGACGCGGAGGAACTCCCGGGCGGAGCCGAGCGCGAGGCGGAATATCAACGGCTCCTCCGCCAGCCGCTCGCCCCGGAGGTTGAAGCGCCACCGCCCCCGGGCGAGCTCGTTGAACGCGGCGCGTTCGGCGTCCAACGTCACCGGGTCCTGCGACGGGCGGAAGGGGTACGCCCCCTCGACCGCGGCCGGTATGAAGACCGCCCGGAAAGCGAGGCCGCGCGCGTGGTCCGTTTTTATCAAATTGATGCCGTCGCGTTCGAAGCGGCCCGCGGGTACGGATGTATCGGCCAGGCGGCGCGCGAAGGTCTCGACGAAAGTTTTCAGCGGGACCGGCGCCGCGACGAGGTCGTCGTAGGCGGCCATGCCGCGGGCGAGGCCGAGGACCTCCTCACGTTCTCGGGACGGCTCGAAGTACTCGGCTACGACGTCGCGAAGCGCGTCCGCGAACTCGCGCCACGAGCCCCGGGCCGGGAACCGTTCTAAATAGGTGAATAATTTTTCCGTAAAGGCCGCCAGCGCTTTTACGTCCGCGGCGTCGTGCCGTCGGTCCTCCGGCGACATCCGCTCGCACGCCGCGGCGTAGCGCGCCAGCCGCTCGGCCCACTCCGCGCGGCCGTGGACGACGCCGGCGGCCGCGGATATATCGTCCCACAGCGCCGGCTCGAGCCGAGCGCCCTCGCCCGCCGCTTCCGACTTGAGCGGCACCGTCTCGACGAAATCGACCACCTCGCGACGGCCGAAGGGGCGGGGGGAAGTCCGCGCGTGCCACGCCAGCTCGAGCAGCCGCCGCGCGCCCTCGCCCGCGCGCGTGGCCGTCAGGAGCCGGCCGCCGTATATGTAATATCTGCCGCGGCCGTCGTCGCCGGCGAGGACGCGGTCGAAGACCTCCGTCAATACGGCCAACGTCTCGTCGCCGCGGTAGAGGACCGCCATCTCGGCGAGGCGTACGCCGTGCTCGCGGCTGAGCCGCAGCGCTTCCCGCGCGACTTCGCGCGCCTCGGCCTCCGCGTCCGGGGCGGAGACTATTTTCACGTCCTCCGCCGGGGCCGGTTCGTCGCCGCCGCCGAACTGGTAGCCAGCCGCCGCGACGTCCGCCCGAAACCCCAAGCCCTCGAGCCAATCCCGGGTGGCGCGCGCGAAGCGGAATTCCCGCCCCTCGCCGAAGGGTACGTAAAACCCCAGTCGAACGTGGCCGCTCAAGGCCTCGAGCAAGCGCCGCTGCAGCTCGTTGAAGTCGTAAAAGCCGAATACGAACAGCTCTTCTGCGCCGAAGGTGTCGGCGAAGGCCGCGGCTCGAGCCGTCGCCGCCGAAAAGACGTCGTACTCGTCCCGGTAGGCGCGCTCGCCCTCCGCCAACCGCGCCCGGTAACGGTCGAAGAACTTGCCGAACAGCGTCAGCCTGTCGCCCAGGTTGAGGTCGGTATTCCAGCGGCCCAGGCCGGCCTGGCGGGCGTCCTCGGCCGCGGCCGCGAGCGTATCCGCGAACCCGGCCTTGTCCTTCACCGGCCCGAAGAACGACTCGGCGGGCAGGTCGGCCGCGAGGGAGCTGAAGACAACCCGTTCGCCGCCGGTCGGCACGTCGTCCCCCGGGCCCGCCAGCCGTCGGGCGAGGTCGACGAAGGTTGGGAAGCGGACGTTGGCGAAACCGCCGGCCTCGCGGGCCAGCCGGCGGGAGAGCTGGAGGGCGACCAGGTTGGAGCGCACCAGGACGACGACCGGCGCCAGCGGCCGGCCTTCCCGGGCGGCGCGCACGTCGCCGAACAAACGAGCCGAAAGGGCCGCCTCGGCCATCGAAAAGTGGAGGGCGTGTTTAGAAGCGTCTACCGTCATCCCTAAGGATAAGTTACGATAATTCACATAAATAACAAGTCGAAATTGAGCCCCGGCGGCCGCCCGTCGCCAGAATATAATTGACACCCATTTGCAAATCTGGTAGATTTTAATGACCCATAAGTAGGAGGACCCGTAATGGTAAAGAGCGTCTCGATTGTCGCCCTGGTCGTTTTAGTCGCCGCCGGTTTATGCTACGGAGCGGCCTTCAAGGCCGGCGAGAAGTTGGTATTTTCGGTATCCTGGTCCGACGTCGTGAAGGCCGGCACGGCCACGCTGTCGGTCCCGGGGGTTAAGGTCTTCAACGGCCACAAGGTCTATCACATCATATCCACGGCTTCCTCCGGGCCCCAAGTCTCGGCGTTCTTCTACACCCGCGACCGCATCGACGTCTACCTCGACGCCGTGGACTACACTATCTGGAAATCGGAAAAGCACCTGGTCGAGGGGACGTATAAGAACGACGAGGTGATATATTTCAACCCGCCCAACCGGACCGCCACGCGCGGCGTCACCACCATGCGCACCCTCGCGGAACCCCGCGACGCGCTGGGCGGCTTCTACTACGTCCGCTCTCTCGACCTTCCGGTCGGCAGCCAGGTTACGGTGAACTACGCCGACGGCAAAATCTCCAAGCCCATCGTCATCAAAGTCCTGCGCAAGGAACAGGTTACGGTACCGGCCGGGACGTTCGATACCATCGTCCTCGAGCCGGTGCTCGAGGAGACGGAGGGCATCTTCAAACAGGAAGGTCGTATCTGGATCTGGGTAACGGACGACGAGAAGAAGATGCCGGTCATCTTGAAGTCGAAGATCGCCATCGGCAATATCGAGGTCAAACTCGAGTCGTACACGTTGGGGTCGTAAACTCACATCGCGTTATGGCCGCGGACGAATCAGATTTCTCCAAAGTTAAAACCTACCCGTTCGCGGAGCGACGGAACCTCGTGCGGGTAGAAGACTTTCGACGGCCGCCGGAAGACCCGGCGGCCATCGCTCCTTTACTCACGTCGCTGCCCGACGTGCTGGGGGCACGCGCCCTGCTCGCGCTGGCGCGGGCGATAGTGGGCGCGCACGGTAGCGGCCGGGGCGTGGTATTCGCGTTGGGCGGCCACGTGGCCAAGACCGGCGCGGGCCTGCACCTCATTCCCCTCCTGCGGGAAGGGTTCGTAACCCACCTCGCCGTCAACGGCGCCTTCCTGATCCACGACTACGAGCTAGGCCGCTTCGGCGCCACGTCGGAGGACGTGGCCGCCAACCTGCCGGCGGGCCGCTTCGGCCTGGCCGAGGAGACGGGCGCGGAGCTAAACGCCCTCGTGGCCGCGGCGGCGAACGAGGGCGAGCCGGCGGCCGTACTCGCGGGCCGGGCCGTCGCCGAACGGGGCGGGTACGCCGACGCGAGCGTACTGGCCGAGGCCGCAGCGGCGGGCGTACCGGTTACCCTCCACGTCGCGCTGGGCGCCGACGTCGTCCACCAACACCCGGCGGCGGACGGCGCGGCGTGGGGCGAGGCGGGCTTGGCCGACTTCCGGCGGCTGGCGGCGGCGCTCAAATCGCTCGACGGCGGCGGCGTCTTCGTCAACGTGGGCTCGGCGGTGCTCTTGCCGGAGGTCTTCGTCAAAGCGCTCAACCTCATCCGGAACGTGGAGCCGCCGGTGGAAAATTTCACCACGGCCAACCTGGATATGATACAACACTACCGGCCGCGGCAAAACGTGCTGGCGCGGCCTACCGCCGGCAGCGGCGAGGCGCTGGCCCTCACCGGCCACCACGAGATAATGGTGCCGCTTCTCTCGGCCGCGGTGCGGGCTTTCGCCCGGGAGCAAGAATAAAAACCCCACCGACGCGTAATTATTTAAAACAAGCTCGATGCTGCACGTATTCATAACGAAGGACCACTTCCCCAGGTGCCACGAGGCGGCGCTCTACGGCGTCCGGCCGTCGTCGGTGAACCAGCTGGCGCAGGTGCGCGACGGCGACGCGGCGTACCTCTACCAGCGGGTGGCGGGCGCGCTGTACGGCCCGTACGCCTGCCGGGGGCCGGTGCGGTACCTGGGGCCGACGGTGCCGGCGCCAGTGTGGGAAGCGGCGGCCCGCGGCTCGAGGCGGGAGAAGTTCCGGTTCGTGGTCCGGCTCGAGGCCGGCCCGGAAGTCAGCCGCGTATCGGTGTCGCAGCTCTACGAGCTGGCCCGGGCGTCGGGGGTCGAACTCATCCCGGCGGATTTCGTCAAGCGCAGCGTCTACACCTTCCTGCCGGCCGACGGCGCATGCATAACGGAGGCGCTGGCCGCGGCGCCGCGCCAGTTGGCGATGCCGTTTCTGCCGCCGCCTCGTCCCTACCCGCTCGAGGGGCGCCTGCCGGTGGGCGGCGACAATCTGGCGTATATATTGCAATACGAACGGCTCGACGAGTCGCTGCTGGAGTTCGTCCTCGCCCGCGAGGAGACGCCGCTCGCGCGCGACCTGGACGCCCGGCCGGCGTTCAACCAACTGCGCATCGACGACCGCGGCAACCGCATCGACCTGGTCTACGCGTCGCCGGCGGCGCTGTACATAATAGAGCTCAAACGCGGCCGACGGGACGCCGAGGCCCGGCGCGACATCCTGCGCTACGAGTTATGGGCGCGCGGCCGGCGCGAGGCGCTGGCCCGGGGATTGCGCCTCCGGGCGCCCCGCCCCACGGTGACGCCGGTGCTGGTCGCGGACGGCGGCCCGCCGCGCCCCGCCGAGTGCCGCATATACGATTGGCACCTGGAAGACGAGCCGACGCGCCTCTCTTTCACCCGCGTTCAATAGAACGGGCGATGATGCCTTATGACGTTACTCGACAAAGTTCACGAGCAGTTTCGCGAGGCCGCCGACCTCGCCACCCGCTCCCTGCCCGTCATAGATAAATACCTGGTGAAACTCGCCCAGGAGACGGCCTCGCGGGTGGTGGTGGGCGGCAAGGTCCTCTTGATGGGCAACGGGGGCTCCGCCGCCGACGCGCAGCACATCGCGGGCGAGTTCGTCGTCAAACTAAATTACGAGCGCGCGGCGATGCCGGCCCTCGCGCTCACCACCGACGCCTCCGTGATGACCGCGGCCGCCAACGATTACGGGTACGCCGAGATCTTCGCCCGCCAGATACAGGCGCTGTGCAACGTCAACGACCTGGTCGTCGCGCTCTCCACCAGCGGAAACTCGCCCAACGTCGTGCGGGCGCTGGAGACGGCGCGCGAACGCCGTATCTTCACCGCGGCCTTCCTGGGCGGCGACGGCGGCGAGGCCGCGCGCCACGCCGACATCCAGATCATAATCCCCTCCACCAACCCCCAACGCATCCAGGAACTGCACGCCGTTATGGGCCACGTCTGGGTCGCGCTGGTGGAGGAACTCGTCTTCCGTGGAGCGCGCTGATAACGTCATGCCGGAACCGGCCGGACTTCTCGAGATCCTGGAGCGCGTCGCGTCTACGCGCCTCCTCGTGATCGGCGACGCCATGCTCGACCACTACGTCTTCGGCGACGCGGCGCGCCTCTCGCCCGAGGCGCCGGTGCCGGTGGTCCGGGTGGAGCGCGACGTCTTGCGGCCGGGGGGCGCGGCCAATACCGCGGTCAACGTACGGGCGCTGGGCGCGGCCGCGGAGCTGGCGGCCGTCGCGGGCGACGACGAGAACGGCCGGGAGCTGCGCCGCACGCTGGAGGAGGGAGCGGTGGACGTCCGGGGGTTAATCGTCGCCGCCGGCCGCCCCACGACGTGGAAGGGCCGCGTCATCGCGCGGCAGCAGCAGCTCGTCCGGCTGGACCGCGAGGTCGACGGCGACATTTCGGCCGAGCTGGAAGACGAGCTGTTGGCTTACTTCGCCGACGCGCTTAAGCGCGCCGACGGCGTCATCCTCTCCGACTACGGCAAGGGGGCGATAACGGCGCGCGTCGCCGCGGAGGTCATCACCCGGGCGCGCGACGCCGGCAAAGTGGTGTGCGTCGACCCCAAGGAAAACCACTTCGGCCTGTATAAAAACGTAACCTCCGTCACGCCCAACCATCACGAGGCCGCGGCCGCCGCCGGCATCCGGGAGCGCGACGACCCCGACCTCGAGCGCACCGGCGCCGCGCTGCTGGAGATGCTCGGGGCCGACTCGGTCCTCATCACCTGGGGCGAGCGCGGGATGGTCCTGTTCGCCGCCGACGGCTCGACGAGCCGCATCCCGACGCGGGCGCGCGAGGTCTACGACGTGGCGGGCGCGGGCGACACCGTGGCCGCGACGTTCGCGGCGGCGCTGGCGGCGGGGGCGAGCCACCTCGCCGCGGCCCAGCTCGCCAACTTCGCGGCCTCCGTCGTCGTCGCCAAGATGGGCACCGCTACCGCGTCGCCGGCGGAGGTCAAGTCGGCCGTCGAAACGTACTACGAGGCGACGCCGCGTGAGTAACGCCTCCAACTTCGCCGACCGCCTGGTCGAGCGCATACTTCGGATAAATAGCCGGGTGTGCGTGGGCTGCGACCCGGACCCGGCGCTCTTCCCCCCCGAGCTCGCGAAAAAGGAAGACGCGGTCGCGGCGACGGCCGCGTTCGGCTTCGAGCTGATGGCGGCGGTGCGCGAAGTGGCGGCGGCCGTCAAGTTTCAGGCCGCGTTCTACGAACGCTTCGGCCCGGCGGGGTTCGAGGTCCTGGCGCGGCACCTCGCCGCGGCGCGCAAGGCCGGCCTTATAGCTATTCTGGATTGCAAGCGCGGCGACGTGGGCCACACGATGCGGGCGTACTGCGAGGCGTACGCGACGCCCGGCGCGCCGCTGGAGGCCGACGCCGTCACGCTCGCGCCCTACCTCGGGTCCGACGGCCTGGCGCCGTTTAACGTATGCGCCGGCGAGCACGGCAAGGGCTACTTCGTCGTCGTTAAAAGCTCCAACCCCTCCACCGCCGACGTGCAAGACGTCAAGATGGAGGACGGACGGCCGGTGTACCACCGCGTCGCGGAGATGACGGCCGCGATAGGCCAACACCTCGTCGGCGAGAGCGGGTACTCATCCGCGGGCGCCGTCGTCGGCGCGACCTACCCCGACGTCGTGGCGCGGCTGCGCGAGCTCATGCCGCAGCAGTTCTTCCTGATGCCGGGCGTGGGCGCCCAGGGCGGCGACGTCGCGCTGCTGGGGCCGGCGTTCGACACCCGCGGCCTGGGCGCGCTGGTCTCCTCCAGCCGGGGCGTCGCGTACGCCTGGCGGGAACGCGAGGGCGTGAGCTGGCAGGAGGCGGCGCGGGCGGCGGCGCGCGACCTGCGCCGCGCGGTCAACGAAGCGCTGCCGATATGGTGATAGAAGAGCTGCTGGGCGAAATATGTCACCAGCTGCCGGCCCGCTGCTTCACCGTAGCGGGCGTTACTATGCCGGCGTGCGCGCGATGCTCCGGGATTTACCTGGGGGTATTGCTGGCGGCGGCGTTCTACGCCGTACCCGGGAGGCGCCGCCTGTTCCTGCACTGCCCGGGCTACGGCGCCGCGGCGCTGGCCGTGCTAGCGGTCGGGCCGTGCGCGGTCGACTTCTTCTTCGGATGGTGGGGATACCCTCTCTTCGCCGGCAACGGCGCGCGCTTCGTGGCGTCGCTCTTCGCCGGATGGGGGGCGTGGGTGCTCCTGGCGGGCGCCGCGACGCGGCTCCGGTGGGACGTCGCGCCGGAGCGGCGGCTCGACCTCGGCCAGCTAGCCGGCTCGCTCGCGGCCCTGCTCGTGCCGGGCCTGTTGGTGGCGACGCCGCGCCCGGCGGCCGCGAAGGTCTTCGCCGGGGCGACGCTGGTCGGCGCGGTCGCCTTCTACGCGCTCTTGAACTACCTGCCGCTCGCGCTGTTCTTACATAAAAAGGGGTACCGGCTCGCGACCGGCCTGGTTATCCTGTGCGGTCTGGTCGCCCTGGCCGTCGCCGAGATAAGGTGGGGACGAGTCGTTTACGCGAACGTCGCGGGTATGTTACACTAAAGCGGAACAGGGGGCGTCCGGAACGTACGCCGCCGGAAGGAGTAAATGTGAACGGCAAACGGGTGGTCGTATGTACGCTGTTCGGCGTCGTCGCGGGCGTCGTGTGTTGGCTGGGCTCGTACCTGGCGGGTAGCGTACCGGTGGCATTAACCGCGGGGGTCGTCCTGGCCATCGTCTTCAATCGCGCGTTCATCGGCTTCGCGATCGGCATATCCGGTTGGCGAATTCCCTGGCCGCTGCACGGCGTCTTCGTCGGCCTGGCCGGCTCGCTGCCGGTAGCGATCTACCCGCTGTTCGCGCCGGACGGCCTTCCGGGTTTTTTGATGTACGAACTCGCGGGCGGTTTGTGGGGTTTCCTTATAGAGCTGGGCGCGCGGGCGGTCGGCGCCCGAAGGGATTAAACCGGGCCGCGGCCGGATTTTATAAAGAAGAAAAAAATCGCCCCGCGAGGGGCCGGCATTAATTAAATCCTACAGGAGGGTACGACCATGACGGGCAAAAGGGTACTCGCGTGCACGCTCTTCGGCATCATCGCCGGCATCTTGTGTTGGCTTGGGATGCAGTACGTGGGCAAGGCCCCAATTACCTTCACCACCGCCATTATCCTGGGTTTTATATTGAACCGCGCGTTTATCGGCTTCACGCTGGGCATCTCCGGCTGGCGGACGAACTGGGCTTTCCACGGCGTCGTCATAGGCCTCGTGGGTTCGCTACCGCTGTCGGTATTCGCGCTCGGGGACCGCGCCGGCTTAACCGGCTTCCTGCTCATAGAGTTCGCCGGCGGCATTTGGGGATTACTTATCGAGTTGGGCGCGCTGGCGGTGCGGGCGAAGAAGAAGGGGTAACCGCCCCGTCGGCCGAGATAAAAAAAGCGGCAGGGTACGCCCTGCCGCTTCGTCGTTAACCGCTACCGATCTGCTAGCTTCCCTCTCTCTCCTTCTGCGACGCCTCGATGACCTTCTTCGCCACGTCGGGGGGCGCCTGCTCGTAGTGGGAGAACCGGACCGTGAACGAGCCCTTGCCGCCGGTCATGGAGCGCAGATCCGAGCTGAAGCGGAAGATCTCGGCCTGCGGCACCAGCGCCTTGACCTCCTGGAAGATGCCGGCCGGTTCCATCCCCATAACGCGGCCACGCTTGCCGCTCAAGTCCCCGGTGACGCCGCCCATGTAATCCGCCGGGACGCGCACCGTGACCTCCACGATGGGCTCCAGCACGGTGGGCGACGCGTCGCCGAAGGCTTTCTTGAAACCGAGCGAGCCGGCGATTTTAAACGCCATGTCGGACGAGTCCACGGTATGGAACGAGCCGTCGCGGAGCGTGACGCGCAAGTCGACGACGGGGTAGCCGGCCAGGACGCCGCCCGCCATCGCCTCCACCACGCCCTTCTCCACCGACGGTACGAATTTCGACGGGATGGCGCCGCCGTAGATTTTGTTTACGAACTCGAAGCCGGCGCCGTGCTCGAGCGGCTCGAGCTCTAGCCACACGTCGCCGAACTGGCCCCGGCCGCCGGTCTGCTTCTTGTAGCGTCCCTGGGCCCTGGCGCCCTTGCGGATGGTCTCGCGGTAGGCGACGCGCGGCAGCTTAGTCTCGACCGCCACGCCGAAGCGGGACTCGAGCTTCGAGAACATCACCTGCAGGTGCTGCTCCCCCATCCCGGAGGCGACGAACTCCTTGGTCTCGACGTTGCGCTCGACGTGGAACGTGGGGTCCTCGTCGGTCAGCTTCGCGAGCGACGACGTCAGCTTGTCCTCGTCGCCTTTGGAGCGGGGCGATATGGCGTACGGCATCACCGGTTCGGGAACGACGAGCTCCGGGTACTGCACCGGGTCGCCGGGCGCGGCCACGGTGTCGCCGGTCTTGAGCGGCTCCGCTTTCACGAAGGCGCCGAGCTCGCCCGCCGCCAGCTCCGTAACCGCCTTCTGGTTCTTGCCGTTGATTTCCACCAGCGACGGGACTTTGAACTTGGTCCCGGCGTTCACGTCCAGGACCTGGTCGTCGGCCTTCAACTTTCCGGAATACACGCGGACGTAGGAGAGCTTGCCGGCGAACGGGTCGTTGACGGTCTTGAAGACGAAGCCGCTCATGGGCGCGGTGGCGGCGGCGGGGCGCTCGAGCTCCTTGGTGCCGCCGGGCTCGACGCCGATGCGGGCCGGCACGTCCGCGGGGGAAGGGAAATATTTCAACACCGCCTCCAGTACGGCGCGGCCGCCGACGCCGTCGTACGCGTCGGCGCAGAACACCGGCACCACCTTGCCGGCCGCGATGCCCCGCGAGAGGCCGCGGCCTATCTCGTCGGCCGAAAGCTCGCCCGCTTCGAAGTACTTCTCCATCAGCGCGTCTTCCTGCTCCGCCGCGGCCTCCACCGACGCCTTCGTGAGAGAATCCAGCGTATCCGCCAACTCGGCCGGGACCTCGCCGTCCGTCGACTCGCCCGCCAAACCACCCTCCCACAGAACGGCACCCCCGCCGGTCACGTCGACGTAGCCCTTGAACGCCGCCTCGGCGCCCACCGGGTACGACATCACGACGAAGTTGACGCCGCCGAAGGCTTCGCGCAGCTTGCGCAGCGCGCCGTCGAAGTCCGCGCGCTCGCGGTCCATCTTGTTGACGACCACGGCCCGGGCGACGCGGTTCTCCTCCGCTTCCCGCCACGCGCGCTCGGTGCCCACCTCCACGCCGGCCACCGCGCTCACGACGACGACCGCCACGTCCGCCACCCGCACGCCGGCGATGAGCTCGTATATGAAATCGGCCGAACCGGGAATGTCCAATAAGTTGATGCGGTACCCCTTGTAGTCCGCGGCCAGGAGCGCGGTGCTCACGGAGAAGCCGCGCTTTATCTCCTCGTCGTCGAAGTCGGCGGCGGCGTTGCCCTCCTCCACCCGGCCCCGCCTTTTCAGCGCGCCGGCGCGGAAGAGCAGGTCCTCGGCCAAAGCCGTCTTGCCGGCGTCGCCGTGTCCCACCAACGCCACGTTGCGAATTTTTTCAATTTCGACTTTCGCCATTCGGTTTTTCCTCCTAATAATCAGGCCGCCGGGCGCCACACGGCGACGAACGCCGGCGACGCGCCCCGGGGGCCCCAACGCCGGCTGTACAACGTACTAAAGCGGAATTTTGGAAGCCGCTCTCTCTTCGGGGGAATAGGCCCGGCCGCCCGCCGCGTAGGCCGCAGCCACGAAGGTCGCGAACAACGGATGCGGCGCCAGCGGCCGCGACTTGAGCTCGGGGTGGAACTGGACCGCGACGAACCAGGGGTGGTTCGACAACTCCACCACCTCGGCCAACAAACCGTCCGGGGACGTCCCCGTGACGCCGAGGCCCGCCGCGGCCAAAGCCTCGCGGTAGTCGTTGTTGAGTTCGTAGCGGTGGCGGTGCCGCTCGCCGACCTCGCGTACGCCGTAGGCCCGCGCCGCCCGCGAGCCCTCCGTCAGCACGCACGGGTAAGCGCCCAACCTCATCGTCCCGCCCATACGAGTAACCTTCTTCTGCTCATCCATCAGGCAGATGACCGGGTCGCGACAATCGACGTCGAACTCCACGGAGTACGCTTCTTCCAACCCCGCCACCCGCGCGACGTCTATTACCGCCACCTGAAGGCCGAGGCAAATGCCCAGGTACGGAACGCCGTTCTCGCGGGCGTAACGCGCCGCGGCTATCTTGCCCTCGATGCCGCGCTCGCCGAAGCCGCCCGGGACGAGGATGCCGCCCACGCCGTCGAAGTACGGCGCCGGGTCGGCGTCTCCCTCCAGGTCGGTGGACTCCACCCACCTTACGTTCACGCGCGCGTCGGCGGCGATGCCGCCGTGGGCAAGGGCCTCGATGATGCTCTTGTACGAGTCGCGCAGGCCGGTATACTTGCCCACGACCGCGATATCCACCTCGCCGCCGGGACGGCGCATCCTCTCCAGCATCCCTTCCCAATCGCCCAGGTCCCCTTCGCCGACCGGGAAATCCAGCCGCTCGAGTATCAGGCCGTCGAGGTTCTGCTTACGCAAACGGAGCGGTATGTCGTAGATGTTGTCGGTATCGACGGCCTCCACTACGGCCTCGGGCGGCACGTTGGTGAAGAGGGCGATTTTAGCGCGCGTCGAGGCGTCGAGGGGCCGGTCGGTGCGGCAGATGAGCGCGTCCGGTTGTATACCAATAGCGCGCAGCTCGCGGACCGAGTGCTGGGTGGGTTTGGTCTTGAGCTCGCCCGCGCCCCCGATATAGGGGACCAGCGTCAAATGGATGAAGAGGCACCGGCGCCGCCCCACGTCGAGCGCGAACTGGCGAATGGCCTCCAGGAACGGCTGCCCCTCGATGTCGCCCACCGTCCCGCCTATCTCCACTATAATAACGTCCGCGCCGGCCGCCGCGGCGAGTTTATGCACCCGGGACTTTATCTCGTCCGTTACGTGAGGAATGACCTGGACCGTCCCGCCCAGGTAGTCGCCCCGCCGCTCCTTCTCGATGACGGCCCCGTAGACCATGCCGGTGGTAGCGTTGGACAATCTCGACGTCGGCCGGTCGGTGAAACGCTCGTAGTGACCGAGGTCGAGGTCGGCCTCGGCGCCGTCGTCGGTCACGTAAACCTCGCCGTGCTGGTACGGGTTCATCGTGCCCGGGTCGACGTTGATGTAGGGGTCGAACTTGAGCATCGCGACGTCGAGGTCGTGGGCGATCATAAGGCGGCCGATGGAGGCGGAGGCGATACCCTTACCCAGCGACGAGACAACGCCGCCCGTCACGAAAATATACCGCGTATTATCTTCCTTATGCGCCATCATGGCAAATAGGTCCGAGTGCGCCGAAATATAACAAAAACCGTAACGTCCTGTCAAACGAAATCCCGGCGGGGCGTAGTTTTAGATTGATTATACGCGCCGGCAAGGTAAAATAGACCCGATGGGTTCGAATCGATATAAGAAGACAGCCGGCCTGGTAGTCGGGGCGCTCGCGGCCGCGCTACCGGCGTTGGCCGGGTGGTCGCCCCCCGAGACGATATCGCCCCCGGCGGGCGATTGGCGTACGTGCTACAATTTCGCCCGGGCGCTCGTCGCCGACGGCGACGGTAACCTCCACGCCGTCTTCTTTGAGAACGAAGGGGCCGCGGCCTTCTACCGCCGCTACGACCGCGCCGCCGGCCGGTGGGAGCCGTCGTATCGGTTAGACGAGCAGGGAGGCCGCGACGCCGCCATCATCGCCGACGCCCGCGGCGAGCTGCACGTCTTCTTCAAAGCCGGCAGCGCGATGTGCCACCGCGTAGCGGACGACGCCGGCCGATGGGGCGTGCGCGAATACGTCGCCGAGTCGGGATGCCGGTTCGGCCAACCGTCGCCCCTGGCGCTGCCGTCGGGCGACGTAGCGTTGGCAATGGTGGGCGAGCCCGTGGCCGGCCGCCCGACGCATATCTGGTTCACCATCTGGCGCCGGGAAACGCAGGGCCTCGAGCCGCCGGTCCGCCTTACCGAAAGCACCGGCGAGAACGGCAGTTGGATGCCGACTATGGCCTACTTCCAGGACGAGATCCGGCTGGTGTGGCGGGACGACAGTACCGGCGAGTTCGAGGTCTACGAGCGGAAGTACGACGGCTCGCGCTGGACGCCGACGCGCCGCCTGACGTACGACCCGGCGCCCACGTTCCATCCCCGCCTGGCCGTCGACGGCGACGGCGTGCTTCGCCTGCTGTTCATGGACAAGCGTACCGGCAACCCGGCCATCTGGGAAATGGTGGACCGCGGCGGCGGCTGGGGTCCCGAGCACGTCCTCTACGACGGCCGCGGCCGGGCCCACCACCCCAACGTCGCCCTGGCCCCCACCGGCCAGCTGCTGGCGTTCTGGGAATGCGCGCGCGAGTCCGCCGAGCGCGGAATATATTTCGGCTCGCTGTTCGGCGGCGTGTGGAGCGAGGCGGGCCCCGTGGGTCCGACGCCCGGGGCCGACTCCACGCTGGCGTCGCCGGCGGTCACGGGCCGCGAAATCGCGGTGGCGTACGCGCAAAGCCCGGGCAAAGTGTGCGTCCAACGGCTGCCGTTGAGCGAGGTGCCGGTGGGAGGCGTAACCTTCGTCGCCCGGCCGGCGCCCGGGGCCGTGAAGTTGTGGTGGGACGGCGAAGCCGTCGGCGCGTTCGACCACTTCGACGTCTACCGGCGGTCGCCGGCGGAAACGAACTGGCACCGGGTGAACACCGCGCCCATCGCGGGCAGCCGCCCTTACACGTATAACGACGAGACCGCGCTGCCCGGGGACTACGCGTACAAGCTGGAGGGCCGGACGGGCACCGGGTACGCGCTGACGTTGGGGACGGCCCGGGCCGCCGTCGGCGAGGCGGAGCGATTCGTCTCCGGCTTTAGCGTCTCGCCCAACCCGTGCCGGGGCGCGCTGCGGGTGGCGTGGCGGCAGGAGGCGCCGGCGGCCGCGGCGGTCGACGCGTACGACATTACGGGCTGGCGCGTTGCCTCCGCTACGGCTCCCGCCGCCGTCGGTTCGAACGTCCTGGTGCTCGAGACCAGTCGTCTCGCGCCCGGGTGCTACGTCGCCGCGTTGACGGCCGGCGGCGACAACCTCAGCACGATGTTCGTGGTAACGCGTTGATTCCCAAACTCCCGACTCGAGGGTGAAGAAATGAAACGAGTACTTGCCGCCGTCGTCATATTACTCGCCGCGGCCTGGGGCGCGGACGCCGCGCCGTCGCGCGAGCGCCCGGCCGAACTCGGCGCCGCCGTATACTACAAGTCCTCCGTTCCCGTCGCGGGCGAGGACGCGCAATCGTCGTGGACCGGGGGCGCCGCGCGCTTCCGTTACGGCCTGACGGAGGCGCTGGCCGCGACGGCCGCGTTCGCCTACGACCGCCACGAATTCGCCGAATCCCCGGCGGAAGCCGTCGACCCCGGGGAAGCGGTCGAACGCCAGCTGCTATCCTTCCGCGGCGGCGTAGTATACGACTTACCTCTGGGGTTCATATACCCGTACGTCGGCGGCGGCCTGACGCTGGCGCGCGAGAAGACTTACTTCCGGTACGGCAGCCTCGAGCCGAAGGTCCTCTACCACCCGGGGCTCTACGCCGAGGCGGGGACGAACGTGGCGCTCATCGGGCCGCTGGCGGTGGACGTCGGGCCGGAGCTCGCGGCGCTGTTCGGCAAGCGCGTCGCCTCGTACGAAACGGCCGTCAACGATTACCGATACGACGGCGGCGCGGCCCTTTATTTCGGCGTCAAGGCCGGCCTCGCGATATATTTTTAACCGCCGCCGCTTTTGGGGTTGAAAAAGGGGCCGGCCGTTATTATAATCACGCCGCGGATTTCGGGGGATTGAACCTTTGGCCAAAGACGAAGGCAACCTCGTACTGTTCCAGATCCTCCCCGACGATGAGAAGGCGGCGGAGGAGCTCGCCGAGAAGGCCGGCATCTCCGTCGCCGACCTCGTCCTGCTCGCGCTGCGGTATTGCCTGCGCGCGAAGGGCGCCGCGCCGTTTCGCGAACTCCTGACCAAAGGCGGCGTATCGGCGCCGGGCTCGCCGGAGATAATAATCGAAGTGGAGCGCGAGCACTTCAAGTAGGACCCGGCCGGGCGGCCGGGGTTTTTTCCACCCGAATTAACCGCCCCCCGCGCGCGTGTTACGATGCCGCCGATACTCGGGCGGTTTTTTATGGCCTTCTATAAAAGGACCTCGTTCTGGGCGGCGGCGCTGATAGCGCTCGCGCTGGGGCAAAAGCTCTACGGCTTCGACCGGCCGCTGTTGGGGCATCACCCGTGGCGTCAGGCCGACACCGCGGCCATCGCGCGCAACTTCGCCGCCGGCGGAATGAAGTTTTTCTACCCCGAGGTCGACTGGGGCGGCCCGGGCCCGAACTACTGCGAGACCGAGTTCCCGCTTTACTCGTACGCCGTCGCCGCCCTCTACCGCGTCGCCGGCGTCCGCGAATGGCTGGGGCGGCTGCTCGCGCTCGCCGCCTACGGCCTGCAATTATTTCTCGTTTATAAAATCGGGCGCCGATTAATAACGCCCGGCGCGGCGCTGGCGGCGACGTTCCTCTTCGCCGTCTCGCCGGTCGCGGGTTTTATGGGCCGGGCGTTCATGCCGGAGAGCTGGGTGTTGGCGGCGTCGTTGGGCTCGGCGTACTTCTTCCTGCGCTGGCTGGACGACGGCCGAACGGGCGACTTCTTCGACGCCGCGGCCTTGCTGGCGTTGGCGGGCACGCTCAAGCTCACCGCGTTCCACCTGCTCATCTGGTTCGCCGTATTGGCGCTGCGCTATCGGCGGCTCGAGCTCCGGTCGCCGGCGCCGTGGCTCGTGCTGGCGGGCGCGTTCGTGCCGGCGGCGATGTGGTACTACCACGCGCACCGAATATTCCTGAAGACGGGGCTCACCTTCGGCATCTGGGTCGCCGGCGACAAGTGGGCCACGCTGTCGACGCTGCTCTCCGGCGACTTCTACCGCAAGATGCTCGTCGAGAACGTGGCCGCGAACGTCCTGACGTGGCCCGGGCTCGTCCTGGCGCTGGCGGGCGCGGCGCTGCTCTTCGCCCGGCGAAGCGACTTCCGGTTTAAAATTTTGACGTGGTTGGGCGCCGTCGTCGTATACCTGCTGGTATTGGCGCGGGGCGCGTACGACCACGACTACTACGCGCTGCCGCTGGTGGCGCCGGCGGCGCTGGCGGGCGGCTACGCCGCCACGGAGGGGCTGAAGCTCTTCCGCCGGAACGTCTGGGGCAAGGCCGCGGCAGTAGTAACGGCGCTGGTCCTGGCCGCGGCGGTGCCGTCGTACACCGGGAAGTTCCGCTCGTTCGCCCGGGTGAACGACGCCGCCGCTCGAGCGGGAGCCTATTTAAATTCGGTCGACGAGACCGGCGCGCCCATCGTAACGTTCAACAACGGCGGCCCGCAGTGGCTGTACTACTGCAACCGCAAGGGGTGGATATTGTCGCCGAAGGGACCGCTGGCGGAGGACGCGGCGCTGTTCGCGCGGCTGGTGGAAAAGTATCGCGACGCCGGCGCGCGGTACCTGGTGGTAGACGCGCGGTACTACGGCCTGATGAGTAACGACGTCCAAAATTATATAGACGACGCCCACGAGCGGTTGACTATGGCCGAGGGGTTCGCCGTGTGGCGGCTGCGGCGTTGAACCGGCGGAGCGCCGGGCCGCGTCAAGTCCATATTCCGCTAATACGTAAAAAAGCTGCACGCTAAAAACGCCCCCCCGTGGAGGGGCGTTTTTCTTTGGCGAGATAAATAGGCGGCCTTGTGGCCGCCCTTAATTCGCTCGGCGATACCCGGTTAATCAGTTCCCGAACTTCTCGATTATCTCCTTCTTGCCCAGGCCCAGGATGCCGTACTTCTCGCCGATCTTCTTGAAGGCAGCGATGGCGGCGTCGATGTGTTCCCTCTCGTGGGCGGCGGAGAGCTGGACGCGGATGCGGGCCTGGCCTTTGGCGACGGCCCGGTAGCGCCCGTCCGGGGCATCGCGCTAAACGTTTTGGGAAAAAAACGCAGCGTTGGACGCAAATAATTATAACTAAACTAATTATGTTATCAACTAATATATTAGTTGCATAGTCAGGTATAATAATATAACCTTTATGGCCAGATATAAACCGACCACGTAAAAGAAGCACGGCAAACATCAGGAGGTAGTACGATGAAGAAGTTAGTACTTTTAACACTGGCGTTGGTCCTCGCCGCGTCTACGTTAGCGGCAGCCGACGAAGTAAAAATTATCGGCAACAGGTCGCAAGGCAACTATTGCCCGTGGTGGGGCGCCGGCCACGCCGCGATGCGGTACATGGCGCTCTGGGAAAAATCCGAAATCGGCCTAACGGCAGGCGGCTACATCAACAAGGTCGAGTGGGAGAACAACACCGCTAACAACGCTACCTTCTACCTCGTGCGGGCTTACTTCGGCCATTCGACCAAAACGGAGCTAGATCTGACGTTCGCCAACAACTATTACGACACCCCGGTACAGGTCCTCAACGCAGCGACCAAAACCGTATCCGGTGCCGCCAATACCTGGTGGGACATGGGTATCGACGCCAACAAGTTCGAGTACAACAATACCAATAATTTGGTGTTTGAGATCCGTTGGCGCGGCACCAGCCCGAATGCCCCTTGCTGGAGCGGCGTCGGCGGGATGAAGCGTATGTGGTCGTTTGACGACGCCGCTACCGTCGCGGCATATCGCTTCGGCCAAATCCAGTACTTACGTATAACCGTCGCGCCCGGCTCCGGCGTCGCGCCGACAAGCCTGGGGCGCGTCAAGTCCATCTTCCGCTAATACGTAAAAAAGCTGAACGTTAAAAACGCCCCTCGGAAGGGGGGCGTTTTCTTTCGCCGGGATTAAAACGTAGATTAAGCCCCGGCTCGAGCGGCCCCCCAACTTTTTAGTTGCGATATTGGAAATAGTATGCTTTAATACGGCACGGGAAACGTAGCATAATTCGAACATCTACTAGGAGGTATTACCGTGAAGAAATACGTATTCTTAACGCTGGCGCTGGTCGTCGCGGCGTCTACGCTGGCAACGGCGGCGGTCCACATAGTCGGCGGCGGTACGCCCAACACCAACAACACGTACCCTTTTACCGCCGCGTCGGCGTTCAGGTGGCAGACGATGTGGTTCCAAACCGAGCTCGGCGAAACCGGCCCCGTATCCAAAATCGAGTGGCAAGTTTATTCTGGCGCGAGGCCCTCCCCGGGCGGCACGTTCAATAACTGCGATATCCTACTCTGCCATACTAGCGTAAAGGCCGTAACGTCAACCTTCGCCACCAACTACGGCGGTAAGACCCCCGTTAACGTATTCAAAGGCACGTACGTCCTCCCGGCGAGTGTCGCGGAACAGTGGATGACGATCGTCGAACCGACGAACTTCACGTTCAATAATACAGACAACCTCCTCATAGAAATATCCTGGCAAGGCGGCTCGGCCAGCTCAACGTTTTTTAAAGTACGCATGGTCGGCTCGCCTCTCTACCCCGGCCGCGTATACAATTCGTCGTCGAAAACGGAGACTACCGGAAGCATTACTACCAACTATCACCAATACGGCCGCATCACCATCGGGGCCATACCGGGCGTCGCGCCGACCTCGCTGGGGCGCGTAAAGTCCATATTCCGCTAATACGTAAAAAAGCTGAACGCTAAAAACGCCCCTCCGTGGAGGGGCGTTTTTTTTACAGCCTATCTACGGAGTTAAGTAAAAACCCCGCCGGGCGGCGGGGTTTTCGAGGGTCGAGTTAAGCTATTCAAATATGGCCTTGACCCGGCCCAGGCTAGTCGGTTCCACGGCGGTATAGTAGCCGAAGTTCAGCCGGGTGTAGTAGGCGCGGCCGTCGCCGCGGCCGGTCTCAGCGTTGGGATCGTTAACCGCCCAAACGCGGCGATTGCCCGACAACGGGTCGTTGTTGTAGATGGGCACGCTTATGGCGTTGTCGCCCTCCCAGCGGATCTCGATAAGCAAGTGCCGCACGTTGTCGTACGCGAAGCTACGCGTCATCCTGAGGCCGAACCAACCGCGAGCCCCCGGGATGGTGAAAGCGCTGCGGGAAGCCACCAGCACCGGCGCCGCGTAGTAGTTGACGCCGAAAGTCGTGGAGAGGGACGTCCGCGTGGTGTGGCACAGGTAGACGCGGTAGTTATTGTACCGGCCCGAGGCGCCGTCGTAGTTGTAGTACTCCACCTCGTTGATGGAGCCGGCGTATCTTATGCGCGACTGCTCGACGTTGGTCTGGAACCGCATGCCGCTGTAAGAGGCACCCCAGAACGGACAGGGGTCGTTGGCGTTCGCCGAATAGCAGGTTATCCGCCTGCCGCTCGCCAGCGCCGACGCCGCGACGCCCAGCGTCAGCGCTACGATTAAGATAAGCATTCCCCACCGTTTCATCATTCACGCCTCCTTTTGGTTAAAAGGCTTATTAACGTCGTTACTCAAACTCTTGCGGGTATAGACGCTTCTAAAGTAGTATTAGGCGAAGCTTGTTGTCAAGTCTTTTTTAGGAGAATAATAAGCGACGGCGCTCGGGCCGCCCGTTATCGCGTTTTTTTCGCGGCCCGTAATACGCGTAAAGGCGGCCTCCCGGGCCGCCCTTCGTTGACCCCGCGTTAGCAGCATTAATTCCCGAACTTCTCGATGATCTCCTTCTTGCCCAGGCCCAGGATGCCGTACTTCTCGCCGATCTTCTTGAAGGCGGCGACAGCGGCGTCGATGTGTTCCTTCTCGTGGGCGGCGGAGAGCTGGACGCGGATGCGAGCCTGGCCCTTCGGCACCACCGGGAAGAAGAAGCCGATGACGTAGATCCCCTCCTCGTAGAGGTCGCGGGCGACGTCCTGCGCCAGCTGGGCGTTGTAGAGCATGATGGGGACGATGGGGTGGACGCCGGGGCGGATGTCGAAACCGGCCGCGGTTATCTGCTCGCGGAAGTAGAGCGTGTTCTCTTCCAGCTTGTCGCGGCGCTCGGTGGTCGCCGAGATTATGTCCATCACCTTGAGCGAGGCGGAGACCACCACCGGCGCGAGGGTGTTGGAAAAGAGGTAAGGCCGGGCGCGCTGGCGGCAGAGCTCGACCAGCTCCTTGCGTCCCGAGATGCAGCCGCCGGATGCCCCGCCAAGCGCCTTGCCCAGCGTGGTGGTGATGACGTCGACGCGGCCTACGACGCCGCAGTGCTCGTGGGTGCCGCGGCCCGTCTTGCCCATAAAGCCCGAGGAGTGCGAGTCGTCCACCATCACCATGGCGTCGTACTTGTCGGCCAGCTCGCATATCTCGTCCAGCGGCGCGACGTCGCCGTCCATAGAGAAGACGCCGTCGGTGGCGACCATACGCAGCCGCTTGTCGGCGAATTGCTGGAGCTTCTTCTCCAGGTGCTTCATGTCCATATGCTTATAGGAGTCGTACTGGGCCTCGCACAGCTTGATGCCGTCGATGACGGAGGCGTGGACCAGCCGGTCGGCGATGACGACGTCCTCCGGCGTCAGCGCGACCTCGAACACGGCGGCGTTGGCGTCCATACAGGATGCGAATAAAAGCGTGTCTTCCGTACCCAGGAACTCGCTCAACTTGCGCTCGAGCTCGCGGTGGGTGTCCTGGGTGCCGCAGATGAAGCGCACCGACGACATGCCGTAGCCCTTGGAATCCAGGCCGTCGTGAGCGGCGGCCACCACGTCCGGATGGCTGGAGAGGCCGAGGTAGTTGTTGGCGCACATGTTGATGACCTTCTTGACCGGGGCGCCCTCCGGGAACTCCACCTCGATGTCCGCTCCCTGGGGAGTTAGGATGTAGCGTTCTTCCTTGAAGAGGCCGTCGTTGCGAATCCCGACCAGCTCGTTCCGGTAGAACTCGCGGGCGGCGGTTCCGTAAGCCATCGTATCCTCCTAAGCTAAAATATTCGCGGCGGCGCCTGCTCGTTACACGTCCGCGTACTCGCGGACCAGTACGGCGATGGCGTTAACGGTGTCGAAAGCCTCGGCCGTCGCCTTCTCGTCCGGGATTTTGATATCGTATTCGGTCTCGAGGAAGAGCTTGAGCGATACCATCGAGAACGAGTCCACCAGGCCGCCCGTGATGAGGGGCGTGTCGTCCTTGACCTCGACGTCGTCCCCTTCTTCGACGTACTCGTCGACGACGTATTCGCGGATCTTATCTTTGAGTTCGTCGGCCATACGCTGCTCCTTTTTAAGTATAAATTATTAATTAATCGTCTTCCAGCGTCGACGTATCGCCTATCTCCTCGCCCGTCTCGCGGGCCTTGAGCAGCCGCCGCATTATCTTGCCGCTGCGGGTCTTGGGCATACCGTCCATGAACTCTATTTCCTGCGGCATCGCGAGGGGAGAGAGTTTCTTGCGGACGAAGTTTATAATGTCCAATTTGGTCTTGTCGCTCGGCTCGTAGCCCGGCTTGAGCGCGATAAAAGCCTTGACTACCTCCAGGTTCACCGGGTCCGGCTTCCCCACCGCCGCCGATTCCGCCACCGCCGGGTGCTCCAACAGCGCGGACTCGATCTCGAACGGCCCAACGAGGTGTCCTCCCGTGTTGATGACGTCGTCGTCGCGGCCCACGAACCAGTAGTAACCGTCCTCGTCGACGGTGGCGCGGTCGCCGCAGATGTACCAGCCGTCGACGAACTTGCCGTTATAAACTTCCTCGTTCCTCCAGTATTGGCGAAACATCGCCGGCCACCCGGGCCGGAGCGCAATAAGGCCTACGGTCCCGGTTTTAACCGGCTGGAAGCTCTTGGGGTCCAGCACCGCGGCCTCCATCCCCGGGAACGGCTTCCCCATCGAGCCCGGCTTAATCGGCATCCCCGGGTAATTGGAGATGACGATGGAGCCGGTCTCCGTCTGCCAGAAGCTGTCGTGGAACGGCAGGCCGTAGACTTCCTCCGACCAGATGACGGCCTCCGGGTTTAGCGGCTCGCCCACGCTTACCAGGTGGCGCAGCGAGCTGAGGTCGTGGCGCTTGACTATATCGGCGCCCTCCTTCATCAAGAGCCGTATGGCGGTGGGGGCGGAGTACCACACCGTCACCCTGTACTTCTCGATGGCGGCGTACCACCGCTCGGGCATGAAACCGAGCTCCAGGACGAGCTGGGTCCCGCCCAGCGCCCACGGCCCGATGATGCCGTACGACGTCCCCGTCACCCAACCCGGGTCCGCGGTGCACCAGTAGACGTCGTCGTCGCGGATGTCGAGTACCCACTTGGCGGTTATGTATTGCGCGACCAGCGAGCCGTGGACGTGGAGTGCGCCCTTGGGGGGGCCGGTGGTGCCGGAGGTGTAGTGCAGGACCGACGGCGTCTCCTCGTCCGCGGGGTAGATGTCGAACTCCTCCACCGGCTCCGCGGCGTAGACGTCGAAGTGGGTTTCGCCCTCGCGCGGCTCGGCGTCGCCGGCGTCGACGATTACGACGTGCTTGAGCGCCGGGAGCCTGTCGCGGATGTGGCGCACGCGGCCGGCGAACCGCTTCATCGTCAGGACCGCCGTCGTCTCGGCGTTCTCCAGCCGGGTGAAGAGCGAGTCCTCGCGGAAGGCCGAGAACAGCGGCTGGGCAATAGCGCCGGCCTTGAGTATCCCCACGAACGAGAAGTACAGGTCCGGTATCTTGTCCATAAAGATGCACACCCGCTCGCCGGGCTCGATGGCGAGGTCGCGCAGGAGCTTGGCGTAGGCGTTGCTGTATCGCCTCAGCTCGTCGAAAGTGAACCTCTTCGTGGCGTCGCCGGCGGCGTTCTCCCATATGAGGGCGACCTTGTCGCCCAGGCCGCGTTCGCAGTTGCGCTCCGCCAGGAAGTACGCGATGTTCTTGTTCGGCGCGTCGTCGTAGGCCAGCTCCTCGCGGGCCTGCCGCCAGTCGAAATCCTTACGTCGTTTCTCGTAAGAGCCGATATTGCTCATAGCCGTCGCGTTCTCCTTGAGCTCCGGGGTTTTTTTCGAAATACGGCGATGCCGTTCGCGGGATTTTCAGATGGACGCGTATTTTACAACGGCTGCGGCGCGAGGTCAAGACCGATTTTGCCGAAGCCCGCCGACGGCGAAAATTCCGGCGCGACGAGTCTTCGCGCCGACTTTTTATTGCAAAACGAGGGCGGCGGTGTTATAAAGTGTGCGGGAAGTATGAGGCCGAGTTGATTAAAAAACGAGAGGTATTGTTATGAAAAAAGCCCTAATCGCAACGGCCGCGCTGGTCGCGGCCTCGGCGCTGGCGCCCGCGGCTATCGCTTCGGGCAAGGTCGTCGTCGTCGGGCCGCGCGTGGCCCGCGACGTCGTGCCGTGGCGCGGCGCATCCGGCGATTCCATGCGGTTCCAGTGCCTTTGGCTCCAGAGCGACGTCGACTACGCCGGCTACGTCAACGGCGTCGAGTTCGATAAGGCGGACGCCGCCGGCGGCAGGTTCAACAGCGTGCGCGCGTGGTTTTGTCACACCAGGAAGACGACGCTCGAGACCGCGTTCGCCAACAACTACACCGGCTTTACGCCGGTACTGGTTCTCAATATGAGAAGCGTTACGGTCAGCGGGACCGGGTGGTTCGACCTCCGCATTAACGCGAACCAATTCAATTATAACAACCGCAACAATTTGCTGATGGAGGTCCGTTGGGACGGCGACGACGGCAACGACGTACGCTGCTGGCGCTCGGGCCAGCCGTACAGCCGCTGCTACGCGTTCGACCACAACGCCACTACCGGAACGGTATACAACAACGGCCAGCGCATCCGACTGACCATCGGGACGATGATTGGGCTCGAGCCGACGAGCCTGGGCCGCGTCAAAACCCTCTTTCGGTAACGACCGCTAACCTTTGCGTTAGAACCGCCCCTCGCGTGAGGGGCGTTTTTTTCGGCGGCGCGGCGGACGTCGAAGGCCGGCTATTTTTTGCGCGGCGTTAGTTTTTGTGCTATAATTAAATGAATTTAAGTCACGCAACCCTTAACTGTTGGGGAAGGAGATAAACAGATGACGAAGGTATTTTCGTTGACGTTGGCGTTAGTTATCGCGGCCACAGGCGGCGCGTTAGCGGGCCCGCATATCGTCGGCGGGACGCCACTTGCCGCGGACCATGTCCCGTGGGGTGGTCAGTACTCCGCTTACCGGTTCCAATGTATGTGGTACCAATCCGAGATTAACGAGGCGGGCCGGGTAACGAAGGTCGAATTCCAATTCTGGGGTTACGCCAGTGGTTCGCCACCTATTACGTTCTACAACGTCGACATGTTGTTATGCCACTCAAGCCTCAACGCGCTAACGAATAACTTCCAGAATAACTACGACGGCAAAACGCCGGTCAAAGTATACTCGGGCAATTTTACAATTCCGGCGGGCCTTAATAATAAAGACTGGTTCATCCAATGCGAGCCGAAAAATTTCACCTACAATAATAAGGATAACCTGCTTTTCGAAATCTCGTGGTCCCGCAATACGGCTTCGGTCAATACCTTTTTCTGGCTTTCGATCTCCGGCCAACCCGGGCGCCTTGGCGCCAAGAACAACAAAACCGCTACCACCGCCGATTGGGTTACCAAAGACGGCCAAATCGCCCGGATCACCATCGGCAACCCGGCCGTCGACGCGACGAGCCTGGGCCGCGTCAAGACCCTCTTCAGGTAATAACCGCCAACCTCGTCTAACAAACGCCCCTCGCGTCAGGGGCGTTTTTCGTCGCGCCGTAAGCGGCCGCGCCGATATTCCCCCTTGCCTTCGCCGCGGGGGCGTTGTATATTATCGGCCCGAATAACGCGACGCAATACTCTTTAAACTCCCCCATGAGAGGTCGTTTGCCATGGCGAAAGCCCCCATTAAGAAAATTCTCGTCACCGGCTCGGTCGGTCAAATAGGTTCCGAGCTCGCGCTGGCGTTGCGCGAGCGCTACGGCGCCGAGAACGTCGTCGCCACCGGCCGCAAGACCAAACCCTCCAAGACGTTGGAGGAGTCCGGGCCCTTCGAGTTCATCGACGTCGCCAGGCGCGACACCGTGGAGCGGGTGTGCGACAAGTACGACGTCGATGCCGTCGTCCATATGGCCGCCATCCTCTCCGCGGTGGGCGAGCAGAACCCGATGCGGTGCTGGGACGTCAACATGAACGGGACGCTGAACGTGCTGGAGGTGGCGCGCGAGCGCGAGATGGCGCAGGTCCTGGTCCCCAGCTCCATCGCGGCCTTCGGCCCGGAGACCCCCCGCGACAACACGCCCCAGGAGACGGTCCTCAAGCCGCGCACTATGTACGGCGTCACCAAGGTGGCGGGCGAGCTAGTGTGCGATTACTATTTCCACAAGTACGGCCTGGACGTCCGCGGCCTCCGCTACCCGGGCATCATCTCCGCGGAGACGCCGCCCGGCGGCGGCACCACCGACTACGCCGTCGCTATCTACTACGCCGCGGTCCGGGGCGAGCCGTACGAGTGCTTCGTGCGCGAGGACACGGTCCTGCCGATGATGTACATGCCGGACTGCCTGAAGGCCACGCTCGAGCTGATGGAGGCCGACCTCGCCCGCCTCAAACACCATTCGGACTTCAACGTCGGCTCGATGAGCTTCTCCGCCGGCGAGCTGGCCGCGGCCATAAAGAAGTACGTATCCGACTTCCAGGTGACGTACGAGCCGGACTTCCGGCAGGCCATCGCCGACAGCTGGCCGCGCTCGCTGGACGACACCGCCGCCCGGGAGGAATGGGGCTGGGCGCCCGCCTACGACCTCGACGCTATGACGCAGGACATGCTAAAGAAGCTGAAGAAGAAATACGAAGACGGGACGCTGCCGGAAATGGGGTAAGGCTCCGGTGGCGCTGATTTGCGTAAAATGCCCGCTCGCCCGGTTCCCGGAGCCGACGGAGCAGTGCTACAAAATCGGCGGCCTTATCTGCCGCGTCGACGACGCTAATGTCGGCAAGTACGACGAGTGCCGCTTCGGCTGGGACGAGGGCCGCGTCGCAGAGGAGGCGGAGTGTTTGGAGGAGGATTAACGTAAATATGGGGTGCGAATTAAAACGGGAATAACAACGAAATGATTAATAACGCGGAAGGTTATCTCAAAGCCGCTATCCAACGGTTTAAAGAAGCCACGTGGTTGAAAATAGGCGCGGGGGAGAAAGGTATTCCGGCAAAGACTTATGCGGCGGGCGCGATCTACCTGTCGGGTATCGCGGCCGAATGCCTTTATCGAGGGTTCGTCTTATTAGAAGAACCAAGCGCGGAATTCCCCCCAGGCGAAGTACATAATTTAGATGCGCTGGCCTATCGGCAATTCTTAAAAGACATAAGAAACCCCGATACATATAAAAAACTTAAAAAGATAAACGCATTTTTATTCGAAATTTGGACCATTGACCACCGCTACCGCGACCACGACGCGTTAACGGCGTATTACGGGAAAGAACGCTTTAGAAAACATGTTGGCAAAGTTCAAGGGGACGTGGTAAAATATATATGTGGTAAGGTTATTGAATCCGTAGCTAAACTCTTCGAAGCTGCAACTTCGGACGAGCGGTTTAAAGAGGTGGAAAGAAATGCCGGGTTTAAGGGATAAACTCGAGAAGATATTCCAAAGCGAATACGCCGACGCCCAAGTCCGGGAAGAAGGCGTGGGTTTTGGGAGCTCTTTCTTCGTTTTGATAACGAAAGAATTCGAGGGTATGGACGAAACCGAACGGCAAGACGCGGTTTGGAAGTTGATACGCGAGGACCTGGATTTCGACGAAACCAAACAAGTGGGTTTCGTATTGACGATGACTCCCGAAGAGGAGGAAGCCTACGCGGAATAGAAAGCGCCGCTTCGGCTGGGACG
>Ga0307378_10002541_pt1 | contig 27759 bp, 35 predicted proteins | sample UN1MG_FD_202238 | JGI IMG/M metagenome (GOLD analysis project Ga0307378, IMG submission 202238) | Soil microbial communities from Risofladan, Vaasa, Finland - UN-1 | ecosystem: Environmental > Terrestrial > Soil > Coastal area > Acid sulfate soil | place: Finland: Risofladan, Vaasa | collected... | reverse complement strand
TTTAAAATGAAAGACGTATTTGATTTTTTAAGGTTGGATTGTGCGGGTGATGTAATTAATGCCACATTTCCTTACTTTGATCCAAAGACTATGCTTAATAGAGCATTAGCAATTATGCGGGCATTACGACCACATGTACTGTCTAAAAACCATAACTCTTATAGGTTAGTGGCCTATGGCAGTGTTGGATCTTTAACCGCCGTCTTAGCGGCTCATTTGTTTAAGTCTTTATCAGTTACATGCTATGGAAGAGGTGAAATGCTTTCTGGCTTTAAAAACGTACATAATTTTTATTATTATTCCTCTTCCAGGAAAGACCAATATAATCCTAGCTATAGTTCCAATACTATACTTGTTTGTGCTTTCCCTGAAACATACCAACAGCAACAGAAACTCCTTACTGATTTTCAAAATCATGCTAATATTGTAGGTTTGGTGTTTATACCAAGATTTTTCAAAAATGAAAAAAATATTAGCTCATTTCTGCTAAAAAATCTTTCCTTATCCGCCGCTAATAGATATTACTGGGAAACTTGGATGAAATTTAAAGGTGGTATAGTTCCTTCTCAGATATCTTTAAAGTTCCATCAAGATAAAAGTTTAGGGAATACTGGAAATACCGTGATTTCTCTTTGGAAATAGGTTTAGATTCCAGTGGTACAAAAGAATGGAAAAAATTCAATCTAATCAAGCTGTAAGTGTTCCTTGGATATGTGAGTATTGTTATTGTCCAGTAGAAAAGACTAAATCTATTCAATTAAGAAGCCATTCAGCAGGAAAAGTAACTTGGAGTAGATCTTACCAAACATGTGATAAGTGTAGAAAATATTTACTTGGGGTTTTCCGGTATAGTAGAAAAGAATAAAATTATTTTAACAAAACACTTGACTTTCTGTTAAATTAACATTATCATCTAAATAAGATGATAAATAAAACAAAGGAAAACAAAATGAACAAAGAAGGATTAAGATTATTTCATGTTTACAAACTTACTCGGAGTTGCCGGTTTGATAGACGTAATTTTACAGGTGTTACATTGGAAGCTGGAACATCCGTAGTATTTGTTGGTTGGGAGAGTTATGAAGGGCTTCAAGCTGTTCCATTTTTTAAGGTTGTTGGAGATGTGAACTATGCACCTTATGGTATTAAAGGTGTACTTCCTCATTGCTGGGGTAAGGTTAGTATGGACTTGTTAGAAGATTTGGATAAGAAGTACTAAAGGGTAGTTAGAAAATTATTTTTATCTATGGATACAATGGTTATAAGGCCTGATTAATCAATGAAAAATCTTATAATTACTATTAAAAATGTATACTCTATTCTTAGTGATTATACTAATGAATTAGAGGAACTACTAACGATTAAACACGAAAATTACTGGTTTTCCCCACAATATAAAAAAGGATTTTGGGATGGAAAAACTCATTTTCTTAAGCTTCCATCTTTAAGAGTTCCTACTGGATTATTATTTATTATATATGAGTACTGTAAAACTAATAATATAAAGGTGGAAATAATCGATGAGAGGCTCGTATTTCAATCAATTACTAACCACCCTACTAAGGATATGCTTTCTGGTGTTATTTTACGGGATTATCAGTTAGACGCCGTTAAAACAGCAATTAAGAATCAGAGAGGAGTATTACAACTACCTACTGGATCGGGAAAAACTGAAGTAGCTATTGCTATTATTAATGTACTAAGATGTAAAACTCTTTATTTAGTCCATACAAAAGACCTATTACACCAAACAGTAGCCAGGTTTAAAGAACGGATACCTGGAATTGATGTTAAACCAATTGGGGATGGATATACAGAGTGGGGGGAGGATGTTACTGTTGGGATGATTCAAACTATTAACAGTATACTTAAAAGATCAGGTACTCAGATTAAAAAACTATTGAATAGTTTTTCAATTTTAATCCTAGATGAATGCCATCACGCCTCTGCTACTTCTTGGTATAAAATAGCTATGTTCTGCCATAGCAGCTTTTACAGATTTGGGTTATCTGGTACGCCACTGGCTAAGGCAGAATTATCAAACGTCAAATTACATGCCTGTATTGGTGAACAAATCTACTCATTAAAAGTTACAGAGTTAATTGAAGCAGGTGATTTATCAGAAATTGAAATCACTATGATAGATAATCCAGAAATGGTAACTGCTAATACCTGGAGTGGTGTATATTCCAGTGGTATTGTCCATAGTAATGCCAGGAATAAACTAATTACTGATGTTGCTAAGGAATTGTTTAGTAAGGATAAAAATATTTTAATACTGGTAAAAGAGGTAGCACATGGTAACATTATCTCAGATCTTTTAACTAATCTAGATGTATCCAATGTGTTCCTATATGGAATGGTTGATAGTAAAACTAGGGCTTATGCCACTACAATATTCCAACAAAAAGAGAATAAATTTGTAATTATTGCTACATCTATTTTTGATGAAGGGGTAGATATTCCGGAAATAAATGCTTTAATACTGGCCGGTGGTGGAAAATCCCAAATAAAAACAATTCAGCGGATTGGAAGGGGATTGAGAAAAAAACAGGATGGTAGTAAGTTACTTGTTTATGATTTTAAAGATTCTTCTTCTTTTTTAGTTAAACATAGTAAAAAAAGAATGTATTTATACAAAGAGGCTGGGTTTATAACTTGAGTTATGCAGAGGATTATTCTATAATAAAAGAAAATAAAAAATAAAAAATAAAAAATGAAATACTTTACAGCAGATCCACATCTATTACACGAAGGTATACTCAATATAAGGCCTTTTAAATCAACAGATGAACAAACAGAAGTTATCGTTAAAAATTGGAATACTGTGGTAACTTCAGGAGATATTGTTTATGTCCTTGGTGATGTAGCACTGCCAAAGAACCCAAAATTGCGGGTTTCAGAGATAGAGAATATTTTATATCAATTAAATGGCCAAAAATTCTTAATTTTAGGAAACCATGATTTAAAAAATAAAGCATTATTAGCACTGTATAAAAAGGTGTTTGTCAAGGTGGTAGATGTTTTATATATTAAGGAACAAAGACAAAAAATATTCTTGTCTCATTATGCCCATAGATGTTGGCGGGCATCAATGCATGGTTCCTGGCATTTATTTGGGCATTCCCATGGTTCATTATTACAACATGGAAAATCTTTTGATGTTGGGATGGATCTTTGGAATTTTACCCCAGTATCCTTTGATAGGATAAAAGAAAGTATGGATCTTATAGAGGAGATTATAGAATAATGCCTACTTATGAATACAAATGCCCTAACTGTAAAATTACGGTAACACTTTTCTGTAAGGTAAAGGATAGAAATAACCAAAAATGCTTTAAGTGTAGTGCAATTTTAAAGAAGTTAGTGAGTTCTGCCGGAATCAGATTTATTGGCCCTGGGTTCTACAGAAATGATTATAAAAGGGCAGCGGAGATTGAAAAGGATCATACATTAGATCCAAAAACTATTAGGAGAAAGGAGGACGGATGAAAGAAGAAAATACACTGGTACTTAAAAAGGATGAGATTAAAACTGATCTTATTTCTACATTTAATCAAATACATTCTGGAGCGTTTGATATTTGGTTAATTCTAAGAGCAGAGAGTAAAAATGATAAAACTGTAAAAATTACTATTAGTAAATTAGCATTACTTTCAGGATTTTCTGATAGTAAAGTAATCTGTATTTTAAGAGATTTGGAGAAAGCATTGGCACTAAAACGGTTGGATAAAAGTAGAGGTAAAGCAAAAAAATATGAATTCATTACCTAATCCCTCATTAGTGGATCTAAATGAACCTAAAAAGTTACTCATTAGTGGATTTAATAGATTCCTATCTTATAAATCTGAAAAAACTTGAATTTTATAATTTCATAAAAAAGTTACCTATATATTATACTTATATAGAGTATAGATATTGGAGGTATTTAATGTTAAGTAATTATTATGGTATTTACTTGTATTCTCACTTTATAAAAACAGAGTTTTTACAAAGATGAGTGTTGCCAAGCCAACATCTTTGTTCTCAAAGGTGGAAACCAATATAAGTGATTTTTTGAATGTAAGTACCTATAGACAGGTTGGACAATTATACATGGATCTAGTAAAGAGGTATTTCAACAGAGATACATGGTTTCCAGCAAATCAAGGTACAAAATCGTATGAAAGGGATATTCAGCAAATCAAAAAACTTTTAGAAATTAGCTTACAGTTGGAGACACAATACAATGTTTATATAAAAGCACAGTTTGAAATTTTAGCACCTTGGTTAGTTAAAAAAACCGGTAAATCAAAAAAAGCATTTTTACATTTTTCTACTATGACTACAGCTAAGGCAATTTTAAGATATGAGGAATGGGAAGCTAGACTTAATTCCAGGGTAAAGCTATCCCAGGAATATATTAGGGAGTATTTTAATGATAATTTAACCCATATTAGATCCCAATTTGTTTCCTCTATTGGGAAGTATCTAACTAGGTTACTGGAGTATCCGGAGCTTGAGGAAGCTACTGCAATAAAGGAATTAGAAATGTTGGTGAGGATGAATGCTATTGATCCTATTTACCTTTATTTACATCCACTTAACTCTTCTAGTGAATATTTGATAAAAGCACATAATGCTATGGAATCTGAGTTAAAGTCATTTCAGAAAGATGCCATACTAAGGATAAGGGCTGAATTGGTTAGAGGTATTGAAGGTACGGTACTAAAATATGTCTGAAACCTATGGGTTCTCTGAGCCACTACAGAGAGAAATAGTCTCACTCCTTTTGTTTGACTATCAATCATTTATTGTAAATATGGATATAGTCCAACCAAAATTTTTTGATAATCCAATTCTTCAAATCTTTGTCCAAGTAATTTATACATTCCATGCAAAGTATGTACGGCTACCATCTCCTGCTGAGATGTTGGAAGAAACTGAAGTGGTTATGTCTGGGAAGAAAAAGTTTCCACAGGAGCAATGGGCCACCCTGCTAAATGAAATTCTCTTTCCACCAGAGGATAAAGATTATGGGTACCTTAAGGATAAAGTACGGGATTTTGCTAGGTTTCAGGCAGCTAAATCGGCTATTTTGAAATCTGCTGAGATACTTCAGAAAAAACCGGATTATGCAGAAATCGTGGATATGATTGGTAAGGCTGTACAGATTGGAGAGAATACAGAAGATCTTGGGGATTTTTACTTTAAAGATACTGAGGCTAGGATACAGAGAAGGCAGGATGGTCAGCAGAGGCGGTATATTGCTATTCCTACTGGTTTGGATATTTTGGATAGCAGGCTAGGTGGTGGTATAGCTCCGGGTGAGTTGGGTGTAATTATGGGTCCAGCAAAACGTGGAAAAACTACTATGGCAATAAGTTTTGTAAAGGGGGCTTTACTTGCTAAGAAGAACGTAATACATTATGGATTTGAGGGGAGTAAGGACAGAACGGAGGCGTTATATGATTCGTCTATTTCTGGTGTTGATAAAGATTACTTAGATGATTTCAGGGTAGAAGTTCAACATGCCGTTGATTATTTTCATACTCAGGCTATTGGGGTTGGTAGGTTAGTGGTGAAGCACTATCCTGCACAATCATGTAGTGCTCGTACTATGCAGGCCCATATTGAGAGGTTACGTTTTACAGAGAATTTTATTCCAGATCTTATAGTTGTGGATTATCTTGGGTTAATGAGTAGTACTAAAACTCTAAAAATAGAGGCTTCTTCTGGTGGTAAATATTATCTGTTAGGGGAAATTGCTAAAGAGTTGTTATCTTTAGGGCAGAGGAATAATTTTGCTATTTGGTTACTACATCAAAGTACGAGGGGTTCTGGCTCAAAGGGTGTAATTGATTTGGATGATAGTGGTGATAGTTTTGAACCAATGCGGGATGCTGATTTAATTATTACTTTAAACCAGACAAAGGAAGAAGGGGATGAAGAAAAATTTCCCGGTGAACAGCATATGCGAGCGTTTGTGGCAGGTTCTAGGGAGACAAAGGATAGGGTTACCGTGCATTTATTAGTTAATAAGGGTAACTGTCAAATTAGGGTAAATCCTGAGAAACATACTTGATTTAGTATGGTTAATTTACTATAATAGATATGGGAGATAAAAATGGATAGAAAAGTTATTAGTATGAAAATGGTAGAGGAAAAACTTTTGGATATGGTTCACCTTTTTAAGGAGATTTTTCCAGATCTTGATTATATTATAGGAGTATCAAGGGGTGGAATTATTCCTGCTACTCTTCTTTGGAAGATGCAAAAATATCAGGCTATAAAATTATTAATAGTTAATCCTTTTGATAAGAGTGCTTTTGATGGATTAGAAGGGAAAAGAATTTTAGTGGTTGATGATATTTTGGATACAGGAGCAACAGTAGAATTTTTTAAGAACCTTGCTGTAGAAAAGAAATTAAGAAAGGTTAACTTTACATTTTTATATACTAAAGATTCATCTGATAAACGTTGGTATGTTTTTCCTTGGGAAGGGTCCTTAGATAGTTTTTTTTCAGGGGCTAGGGAGCAGGCGGTGACTGCCTTATTAAGGAGTATTGGGGAAGATCCATTAAGAGAGGGGTTGAAAGGTACTCCAAGTAGAATTTCACGGGCATATGATGAATTATTTTCTGGGTATAATCAAGATCCAAAGGAAATTATTAGTACTAATTTTAATAGTGAATGTTATGATGAAATGATTATACTAAAGGATATAGAATTTTATTCAATGTGCGAACATCACATGCTTCCATTTTATGGAAAAGTTCATTTTGCATATATCCCTAAAAGTAGAATTGTTGGGATTTCTAAAATTTCTAGATTAGTAGAGGTTTTTAGCCGGAGATTACAAATTCAAGAACGTATGACTCGGCAAATAGGTGAGGAGTTTGATGATATTATGCAGACTAATGGCGTAGCAGTTGTTGTAGAGGGAATTCATTTGTGTATGTTAATGCGGGGGATTAAAAAAGAAAATGCAAAAATGACGACTAGTTATATGCATGGAGTGTTTAGGGAAAAAATTGCTACAAGAAATGAATTTTTAAGATTGATAGGGAAGTAATAATGGATATATTAGTATTAGAAGATGATTCTTCACGTCAGATAGCCTTTTTACGGTGGGGTTATGTTGGTAATACTGTTACTGTAGTAGCTACTGTTGAAAGCGCAGTTAGAAACCTTCAGGGGGCTAAATTTGATGTTTTATTTATTGATCATGACTTAGGTGGTAGGGTTTATGTTAATTCTTTTGGTGAAGAGCCTACTGGATATGATTTGGCTTTGTGGTTAGTTGAAAATAGGGATCTACAGCCAAAGACTATTATAACTCATTCTTTGAATGAAGCAGGAAGGAAAAATATTATTAGTGTTCTTCCAGAGGCTTTGGCTTATCCATTTGCCTGGGTGGATAATCTTGGTACTATTTTTACTAATTTAGGGATTTAAGGTATGAATAAATTAACTATTTATTTTGGTCATAGTAGGACTGTTCCTGTTGTAGGTGATCAATCTAGAATATGGTTTGACAAATTTATTGGGAAAGGGCCAGCTGTGTTGTATACTTACTCCGAAATAAAGAGTTATCTGCTGATAAAACTGGGTGTAGGTGGGTTTAGCAGTGGTATGAAAATGATGCTTGATTCAGGTGCCTACTCTATTTGGAAATCTGGTACTGAGGTGGATCTTGATAGTTATATTGCTTTTTGTAAGAAGGAATTAACTGAATCACAATGGGGTGAGTTATATTTTGTTGGTTTGGATAAGATTCCTGGAACAATTTCTACTGCTCCTACTGGTGATGAACTTAAGAATGCTAGTAATACTAGTTATTTAAATTATGTAAGGATGAAGGAAGCAGGTGTTGTTAATATTCCTGTATATCATTTTGGTGAAGATTTAGGAGTTTTAGATAGATATTTGGAAATTGGGGTAGATTATATTGGGATAGGTGGAATGGCTAGGGCTGTATCAGATAAAAATAAAAGGTTATGGTTAGATAGTCTTTTTACTCATATAGAAGATACTGGTATTAGTGTTAATTTACATGGTTTTGGAATTACATCATCATCTTTGGTAAAGGGTTACCCATGGTATTCTGTTGATTCTGTGAGTGTGGCCCTTGCTGTTGGTCATGGTAGTGTGTTTATTTTTAATACTGAACTTAAAAAATTATCCACAGTATATGTTGCTGGAATTATGAGTACAAAAAAAGTATCACCTGCTATATTGGAGTATTTATCTGTGAAGTACTCTATTAAAGTTTCTGATCTTAATGATTGGTGGTGTAGGTGTTACATCTCTTTTCTTGCCTGGTTAGAATTTGAGGACTATATAAACAATTCTAGGGATTCTGGCACTTCAGAGCGAATTGTTAGACAGAATACCCTATTTTGAGGAATATTATGCGTATAAAAGCCAAAGAATTGTATGGTATTGTAGGTATAGTAAAACTATTTTTACAGAAGGTTCCATTTGATCAATCTTTAAATCATATATTTTTTTATAAGGATAGAATTCTTGCCAGAAATTTATATTCTGGGGTAGTAATATTTCATGATTTTCAATTATCCCATGAATTTAGTCTTCCATTTGAGGTGTTGTCAAAGATGTTACCATTAATCCAGACATTAGAATTTGTTGATATTGAGGTATCAGGTTCTGGAATGGTGTGGAAGATGGGAAGAACAAGGTATAAATCTACTTTAATTGCGGATGTTGAAATTAACATTCCAATTGCTGATGCTGATAAGATTATTATGTTTAAAAATCCTACGGAGTTTGTAGAATCTTTGGGTATGGCAGAGTTTGCTGTAACAGAGGATGTGCGGCAATTAAACTTGTATGGGGTGTACATTAATTCTAATAAGATTTATTCTTGTGATAATGTTAGGGCATACTCTTTAGAGTTACCACCTGTTTTTACAGGGATTGCAGATTCCTTTATATCTTATGATTTTTGTGGGGTGTTGAGGGCATTAAAGGATGCCCCGCTTGGGTTTTATAGGGAGAATGGTGTATTATTTTTTATGTACCCAAATTTTTACACTTATAGTTCTGAGTTGGATATAAAGTATCCAGATCTTGAGCGTGTATTTAAAAAACAACTTACTGGTAATTATACAAAGGTTAGTGAATGTAATATTGAGAATCAGGAACTTACTAGTATTTTAGCAATAGTTAAGGGGGATAGGTTTAATAATGATGGGTTAATTTCTATTAATACTGATTCTGTTGGTGTTTTTATAAAATCTGTGAATAAAAATGAAGATTTTAGTACAGAGTTTTCTGCAGCTGTTAGTGGTCCTATTGGCAATTTTAGAATAAATATGGTGTTGTTTATTGAGTTACTATTGCGATGGAAAAATTTTTATGTGTATTCTAATTGTGTTGCTGTAAATGAGGGTAATACTAGGCATATTATAGCGAAAATGAGATAAAAATGGCTAGAGATAGATTACAAAATTTTTTATTTTCTGAGCAGCAGGTATACTCTCCTAGGGAAATTAGGGAACAATTTGGGTTTAGGGTTCCTCAAGTACCAGGGGCAATGCGTTTGTACACTTTGGATGAGGTAGAGGAATTATTAAAAAGTAAGAACCTTTCATTTGATAACTGTATGGATGAGAGGGCTAATCCGGTAAACAGATCTAGCATTGATGTTTGTGATAATTGTACATTAGATCATAGATATTTTGTTCCAGCAACAAGTAATATTATCGATGCAAAGGTTCTTTTTGTGGGGGAAGCACCGGGGGCAGAGGAAGTTGCCGGCGGTGAACCTTTTATTGGTAAGTCTGGTAAATTTTTACGTGGTATTTTGAAGGATATTGGGTTTCCTGATGATCAGGTAGCATTTACAAATGTTTGCAAATGCAGGCCGTCTGGAAATAGGACTCCGGCTGATTCTGAGGTAGGCTACTGTAAAAAGAGGTATCTTAATTCTGAAATAGCTAACTTTGATGGGTTTATTGTGGCTTTAGGTGGTGTGGCAACTAGGGCACTTTTAGGGAAATATTCTATTACAAGATTGCGTGGATATGGGATAAGTAAGAATATGTATGGTAGGACAATTTTTTGTACCTGGCATCCATCTTATGTCATTAGAAGCAATGACCATGCTGTGGAAGAGCAATTTAGGGAGGATCTTGAAAAGGTATTTACTTCTGTGTATATGCCTCCTTCCATTGAATATTCCATATTGGATACTTCTTCTAAAATTAGATTGTTTTTGGAGATGATTAAGGATAGGGGGCCAGTTGAATTGGCGTTTGATATTGAGACTCCTAGTCGTAATTATCATGATGATTCGGTACTATCTATGGCATTTTCAGATGGTATTGATACTTGGTTTATTCCCTTGGAACATTCACAATCCCCATTTAAGGATTCTTCTTTGGAAGTATTGGATGGATTTGATTATTTGTTTACCAATAGTAAAGTAAAATTAATTATGCAGTATGCCCAGTTTGATATGAAATTTATGTTTAAAAGATATGGAATACAGGTTAGGAATTTATACTATGATACTCAATTTGCAGAGTATTTTTTACATGGTAAATATGTACCTACCGGGTTGAAGGAAATGGCTTGGAAATATACTGATTTTGGTGGATATCAGATAGATCCAACAACCTTAAAGGATACTCCTATAGAGGAGGTTGCTGGTTATAATTGTTTGGATGCTTTTCTTACTAAAAAGATTAAGGATGTTCAATGGAGTAATTTAGACGACTTGCAAAGAAAAACGATAACTGAGGTTGTTGTACCGTCGATGATGTGTATTGCAGAGATGGAAGAAACTGGAGTATGTTTGGATCTTGGGGCATTAGAGGAAATGACGGATAACTATATTGATGAAATAACTACCTTGGAAGATAGGATGGTGAATTATAAGGAAGTTCTTGAATTAGCTAAAAATATGGGCAAACCAGTTAATTTTAATTCCGCTGATGATATTAGATCATTGCTTGATATGATGAAGATTATAATTAGAAAGAAAACGAAAAAGACGAAAAAGGTTTCTACTGATGCTGAATCACTTGAGCAAGTAAAGGATAAGCATGAGTTTATTGGTGATCTATTAACGTATAAGAAAAAAGAAAAGATTCTTAGTACTTACTTAAAGAGATATTCCGAGGATATGATAGATTCTAAGATTCACTGTACATATTCATTTACAATTTCTAGTACTGGAAGGTTATCAAGTTCTAAACCTAATTTACAGAATGTACCGTATGATACCAGGCCGGTGTTTACAGCATTTTATGATTATCTTTTGGAAGCTGATTATTCTCAGTTGGAACTTAGAGTACTTGCGGATATTTCTAAGGATGGGAATTTACTACAAGTTTTTAGGGATGGTAGGGATATTCATGAGGCTACTAGGTATTCTATTTTTGGGGATAATTCAATGTTACCTCTATCTAAACAGAATGAGCAACGTGTCCAGGCAAAATCTGTTAATTTTAGTGTAATTTATGGTGTTAGCGCAAAGAGTCTTTCTAGGGATCTTCAGGCTAGTGTTAAGGAAGCCCAAGGTTGGATAGATGCTTTTTTTACGGCCTATCCTGAGGTAAAGGAATATCAAAACCGGGTAATCAATCATGTTTTTAAATTTGGGTATATAGATACTCCATTTGGAAGGAGAAGATACTTTAATACCTCTAATATTTTTGGTCCTGCCGAACATGAAGCCGTTATTCGTGAGGCAATAAATATGCCAATTCAATCCACAGCTAGTGATATTGTACTTACAGGAATTTATCAGGTATGGAAAGAAATGAGGCGTTTACAGTTTAAGAGTAGGATGGTTGCCGAGATACATGATGCCTGTTTATTTGATGTTTGTGAGGATGATGGGATGAAGTTAATAGAAATTATTAATAGTAGAATGGTATCTTTCCCACAATTTCCTTGGCTTACTTGTCCATTAACCGTTGATATTTCTATAGGCACTCACTGGGGTAAGTTGGAGAAATTATCAACTTGATTTTTAATGGTAAATACGTTAAAATAAATATAACAATAGGAGAATGTTTAAATGCTTAAAGTCATAATTAGTGGTAATGAGTATGAGTGTAACTATGTAGAAGAGTTAAAACTTAGTGAAGAGACAATTAATCAAGATTTACAGAGACAGGCAAGTTTATTTGCGTTTTATTCTATTTTATTTGTAAAGGCAGATGGTGTTTTGAGAACAACAGAATCCAGATTAAACAATGAGGTAAGAGATGCTTTTTTAGCAGCTGGGGAGAAATTTTCTGAAAAAAGGATTGAGAGTACTGTATTTTTAGATGGGGAGTATATAACGGCAAAGGAGACTTGTGATGTTTTAAAGTATATTTCTGAGGCTTTTAAGATAAATAAGGATATGGCAATTACCCTTGCTGCAAATATGAGAAAACAATGTGATCCAGAGTTTGTAACAAGAAGTAAAGAAATTGGAGATTAACAAAATTTTTAGGAGGTTTTAAATGGGATTATTTGGAAAAAGGGATTTTGATCAGGAGAGTCAGCAGGCTGCTGAGAATGCAAGCCATGGTAGAAAGTGGTCGGATAGGTTTTGGAAGCCAACCTCAAACATAGAAAATGTGATTCGAATTCTTCCTCCGGCCCCTACTAGTACTAACTGGTACTTCAAGGGAGCAAAGCATTTTATGCGCCATTCTGACGGGTCATTAGAAGTGTTTACTTGTATGAGGGAGGTCTATGGTCTGCCTTGTCCAGTCTGTACCCGTAGGCAGGACCTTATCAAGGAGAAACAGGAACTTAAGAGCAATATGGGAGTGGATAAGATTACTAAGGTTGAGGCTTTACAGGAGTTGGACAGGTTGATTAAGGATTACGCACCTCAAAGGTATGGTTTATTTAATATTGTGCCTAGAGGTGGCGATGGGGTTGTGATGCTTTGGGAGGCCCCTATTTCAGTGTGGACAAAGATTTTTAATATTGTTCATTCAAAGGGTCGTATGTCAAATGTTTTCGATGAATTTGCAGATGATAAGGGCAATATTAGTACTCCTGGACGGGATTGGGTAGTTACTTATGATAAGGAACAACAACCGCAAAATAAGTATAATGCATACCCTGTTGATCAATGTCCAATGGGTTCACCGGATGAGGTACTTAGATGGGTAGAGGATATGATACCATTGGAGGCAGAGAAGGTGGCATTTAGAATTGAACCAGAACATGCAGAGATTAAAGCATTTGGATCTTCAGAAGAACGGAAATTACTGAAGGAGCTTTTACAGAAAATTTGGGAAGAGGAGAACACTAAGTTTAGTTCTAGTGAATCCAATTCTGAAGATACAAAGGAAGAAAAAACGGTAGAAAAGGAATCTGCTGGAAAGTCAGAAAAGGCTGTAGAAAGAGAAACAAAGGCAGCGGAGAAGGTAGCAGAGAAAAAGGAAAAAGAAGAACAGGAGAAAAAAGAAAAAGCAGAAAAAGAAGAACAGGAGAAAAAAGAAAAAGCAGAAAAAGAAGAACGGGTCAAATTGGAAAAGGAAAAGGTAGTAGAAAAAGCTGAGGAAAAAACTGTAGATACGCCTGATCCAAATGATGCTGTTGCCGTGTTAAAGGCTAGGTTAAAGGCGATGCAGAAAGGAAAGTAAGGGTGGTAAACTTTAAGCCACATGGGGTTCAGTTATTGGACCTTTCTTTGCATTTTGCTGATCTTGTTAAGTTTCGTGTTCCTACTGGGAATATTGCTATGGATATAGTTACCGGCGGGGGCATCCCCGCCGGTAAGTTCACCGAAGTATACGGTGATTTTTCCAGTGGTAAAACTAGACTTGTTTGTCATATAGCTGCTGAAACTCAAAAACTTGGTGGGATTGTGATATTTTTGGATGTTGAACGTTCACTAGCCCCTGGGCTTTTGGATCTTACTGGTGTAGACAGGGATTCTATTGTCTCTGTTAATCCGGATGAGGAGCTTCTTACTTTGGAAGATACGTTTGAGGTGATGGAGAAATTAATCACTCAGATTAAGAAAAACCATAAGGATTTACTAGTAACGTTTATTCTGGATTCTATTGCTGTTATTCCTTGTAAGGATGAATTAACTGGTGACTTGGGTGGTAGAATGGTGCCCGCTAGAAGAGCAGCTATAATTGGTAGTGGTTTACGGCGGATAGCCCCTGAAGTACACCGGCATAAAATCTGTATGGTGTTTGTTAACCAACTTAGGGATAACGTTGGTGTGATGTTTGGAGAGCAGGCATCTACAGTGGGTGGAAGGGCTTTGAAATTCCAATATTCTCTTAGGTTACACTGTAGGATTACTAAGCAAATTAAGGATGCCCAAACAAAAGAAGTCACAGGATATGAGGGTAGAATTAGTGTAGATAAATCAAAGGTATGTAGACCATTTGGAGTTGTGAATTTTGAAATGTTGGCGGATTATCCAATAGATCCATATAGCGGATTACTTGATTATTTTGTTCGGCATGGGAAGCTGATTGACAAGGGAAAAGGAAATTATGCTTCAAATGTTGGTGATACTGATGTAAGTTTTAAGAAAAAGTCTTTTCCGGAATATTATAATAACAATAAAGAATTATTTAAATAAAAGTACAAGTTAATGAAAATTTTAATCATTGATGGTAATAATTTTGCACATATGGGGCACTCTTCCCAGGTATTATCCTATAATGGTCAGCGTACAGAGGTTATATTTTTTGGGTTAAATATGCTATCTAATCTCCTAAATATTCATACTCCGGATAGATTATTTATAGTATGGGATGGTGGTAGAGATCCTAGAAGATTGGAAAAATTTCCTGAATACAAGGCCCATAGAAAAAAGAAAAATGAAACTATGATTGAGAAGAGGGAAAGAGAAATATTTTTTGAACAGGTGGATATTTTGAAATCCTGTTTTAGTGGGTTTGGGTTCATTCAAGCAGAGTGGCCGGACAGGGAAGCGGATGATATCATTTATAGTATAATTGATTTATCATCTACCATATTTAAGGATGAACAGGTTGAATTTGTAGTTAGCTCAACAGATAAAGATTTCTTTCTACTATTTTCGGAATTTAGTAATGTTATAATATATAATCCAGTTAAAAAGATTGAAATTACTAAAGAAATTTTTGAGCAGGAATTTGGTTTTCCAGTAACTCATTATCTTGATTATAAGGCTATGATTGGTGATACTTCTGATAACTTACCTGGAGTATCTGGAATAGGGGAAGTTGGCGCAAGGATGTTAGTAGAACGGGTATTTATGGAAGTACCAAAGGAATCTGCTGGTGAAGAGATACCGAATAAGGATCTTAGATTTATAAACCTGCTAACAGAAAATATGCAGGAATTTACGAAAATGAGAGATCTTATGGAGTTTATACGGGTGGATAATGGGGAGCTTAATTTAGCAATAAAAGAGGATTTTTTAACAAATATAAATGAATTACATACTAGGGTAATTGAAGTATTAAATAAATATGGGTTTCAGCATACTATTGATAGGTTTCCTTTGTTTATTCAACCGTTTGAGCTTTTGTTTAAAAAAAGGGCTGCTTTATCCATTGGGGAGTGAATACTATGAAATTTCTTATTTTTGCAGATTTACATGGACATAATTTTAAAGAATTTAGCTATATTGATGAAAATGGGGTGAATAGTAGATTAGCAGAGCAGGTTACTGTACTAGATAGGATTACTAAGGATGCCAGTGAGAATGAGGTTGATGCGGTACTGTTTCTTGGTGATCTTACTCATTTAAAAAATAATATGGATACCCAAGTTCTTAAATTGTTATCTTCTTGTTTTAATCATATGGCAAGGCTTTTTCCATTGTTTATTATTCCCGGTAACCATGATTATAGATTATGGGGTTACTCACCGGCATTTTTAGAGTTGTTTAAAAACTTTGAAAACCAAATACAGATAGCAGATGTACCTGGGTTTCTACATGAAAAGTTTGAGGATTGTAATGATGTCTTTATTCCGTATACTACACCATATACTAGGAGTACTAGTGGTATGAATGAAGTACTTTCTAAAATATCTGGGGATGTCTTCCTTGGGCATCAGGATATAATTGGGGTACATTATGGTGGATTTTTAGTGGAAAAAGGTTTTGATGCCGATATTTTAAGCAGTAAATTTAAGATATCATTTCTGGGGCATTGTCATGAATCTTTTAAGGTTAGGGATAATGTTATAAGTGTTGGGGCTCCTCTTCAGCATACATTTTCTGATGAGGGTGGAAAGAGAGGATGGTGGATACTTGATTTTGATAAAGGGGTAAAGGATCTTAAATTTATTGAAAACACAATTTCTCCAAAATTTTACAGTGTTGATTATTATGATGATGGCACTAAAATTCCAGGAAATCCAGAAGTTGATTATTATAGGATTACAGTACATGGTAAATTACTTCCAAGTGAGTTGGGGGTGATTAGGCATAAGCGGATAACTTATAAATTCAGTGGGAAAGAATCCTTAAGATCTACTATTAAATTTTCTGATTCTTCAGAGGATATTATAACCAAATATGTGGATATGCGTGCGGGTGATTTGGATAAAAATAAATTGGTTACTATCGGTAGGGAATTTTTTCATGGGGTAAAATGATGCAGATATTAAAGGTTAGTGCCAGTAATTTTTTAAGTTTTAAAACCCTTGAGTATACCTTTCCCACATCCGGGTTATACTTTGTCGGTGGTGATGTGATTGGCAGGACTATATCAAATAGTAATGGGGCAGGGAAAAGTGCATTTTTTGAAGTTCTTTGTTTTGCATTTTTTGGTAAAACAATTAGAAATGCTGATGCTGATAGAATTGTGAATAGGGATGTAGGTAAAAACTGTATTGTGAATGTATCATTTTCAACGGAAGAAGGTGAGTATGATATTATCAGATCCATTAATGACTCTGATTTAGGTAGTTCTTTACGTCTTATAAAGGGTTCCCAGGATTTAACCCAATTGAGTAAGAGAGAAACCCAAAAATTAATAGATAGTACTATTGGGTTGGACTGGTTGTTATTTTCTACTGCAATAATTTTTGGTGAAAAGGCTAGAAGGTTTACTGAGGCAAATGATACAGAGAAGAAAAAGATTTTTGATGAATTGATTATGCTAAATATCTTTGATGAACCATGCCAAATGGTGAAGGATAAGATAAAAGAGTTAATTGAGGATATGGGTGAAATTTCCTCTAAGATTACTGGGATAGAGGCCTACTTAGAAAAATGTGTAGTAGACTATAGCCAGTTAAAACTTAAGGGTGAATTATTTAAGAAAAAGGAAGTCGATTCTGCTTTAGTATCAGCGGATATTAATAATAAGAAGAAGGTTTTAGAGGCAGAACTTACCACAGCTAAGGAAGAGTATGAAAAATCTAGTAGTAATATTGAGGAACTTAATGAGGAACAGAATAAGTATTTTGCTGCTTTTAGTGAAATCAGGCTAGAAAAGATTACAGCAATTAGTAATTTAAATGATATTACTCAGAAAAGTAATGTCACATATTGTACACTTTCCGCTAAGGTTTCTACTTTAAAGGACGCCATACAGGCGGTAACTATCTCGGAGAAGGGGGTAAGATGTCCAACTTGTTACTCTGTAGTAGATGAGAAATCAGTTGCAGAGGTTTTGGAACATCTTCATGGTGAGCTTGATAAACTATCCCCATTATTAGATGAAGCCAAGAAAAAGTATGAAGTTGCCCTGGCGGAGGTGGTGAAAATAACCGCTATTTTTGATAAGAAGTTGGATGAGGCGTTGAAATTAAAGAGTGCAGTAGAGGAGTTTATTCATACAGAGAAACTAAAAATGGAGAGGAGAAAAAGTACTATTAGGGAGATTGAAAATAAGATTAGTAATTTTGCTGTAGAACTTAGGAATATTGGTAGGTTACTTGAAACTGAAAAAGAACAAATAGGTGATCAATTAAAGGAACTTAAAGGTAAAATTGCTGAATCAGAGAAGGAAGATGAGGAGTTAAAATCTGGATATGCTGGGATAGAATTAGATATTGAGTATTATAAATTCTGGGTAGAGGGATTTGGGCCTAAAGGAATAAAATCATTTCTACTTGATGAGATTTTACCTGAGTTAAATGATGAGGTTAGTAAGTATGCTTCTGTTCTTTTGGGGGATGAGATGGTAGTTAGATTTGATACAGAGGCAACGTTGAAAAGTGGTGAAAAACGAGATAGATTTTCTGTTCAGATACTTGCTAATGATATAGAGGTTGGGTATGAAACTTGTTCAAACGGGGAAAAGGCTAGGATAGATATTTCTATTCTTCTTGCACTTCAGAGTCTTATTTTTAGGCGAAGTGTAAAGGATTGTAATTTAGTAATTTTTGATGAAGTATTTGAGTGTTTGGATATAGTTGGGATTGAAAATACTGTAAACTTGTTAAAAGAATCATCCAGGGATAAGGCAATATTTGTAATCAGCCATCAAAATGAACTTAGGGATTATTTTGATAATCTTATTATTATAGAGAGAAAAGATGGTATATCAGAGTTAAATGATGGATAAAACAACGGACTATAGAGATATGTGCCATACAGTTGTATTGCAGGAATCTTGGAAGCCTGAGTATGGTGATTTTGTCTGGTCTGGGGATTCCCTTAAGGTTCTTTCATATGACTTTATAGAGGTAAAAGACCATTTTAGGTATGGATATGATAGGCACTTTTATGTGGCTATGCCATCGGACATAACTCCCTTTACTATGGAAAGTAGCCTAGATAGGGTAGTTATGCGTAGAGAGGAATATGTTATTCATAACATATATAATCCAGTTTGGGTACCAAGAATTGATCAGTGGCTAGATATGGTAAAAAATTTTCCTTGTCTCTGGGATAAAACAATTCTACGTGGTGCTGTTAGGATGTTTGATCAGACTAGCCTTACACTTGAGAAATGTCTTTGTTTACATGTTTTTCGAGTACTACATGATATTGCTTGGAATGAAAAGAATAGAAAGTGGGAACAGGCTTTTTAAAGGAGAAATATAATGAAAATTGATTGGAGTTTTACACAAAAGATTCATGGTGCATTACGGAAATTTCCAGAAAAGGAGGAGGAGTATAGGCTACTTTATCCAGCCGCAATGAGGAAGAAATCTCTTCTTTTCAAGGAACTTAAAATTGGGGCATCCTTATGCCATGGTAATTATATACAATCATTTATTCTTACTTGGAGAGAGTTATTAGTTGCTGAATTTAAGGTACATAGTTTTGATGTTTGTGAGGATGATGGGGAGGATGGAAAGAGGGTTGTTTCAATATTAACAGTTGAGCCTGGTTTTGAGGTATTCCACTGTAGCTATGGATTTACGGTTAATAAATATGGTCCAGATCCTGATAAGCCATTAGTGGTGAGTTAGGATGGATTGCGAGGTAAAAACTGAGTGTTTAAGTTTTAGAAAGGTGAAATAATGCTTTATGTAAAATATTATATTGCCACAATAGGAGTTTATATTGAAAAAGGGTAGGCAAAGACCAAAAGGTGGTGCATATGAGTTGGTTGTTGCTAAGTTATTTACTGAACAGTATTACCCCAATAATGAAGGTGTATTTAAAAGGGTACCAAAATCCGGCGGTTGGGATAAAAGGATTATTTGTGGGGATATATCACCATTTTTATTTACTGCTAAAGATGGTGGGGATGGTACAGGACAGCTGGAACCAGATTCTACTTTTCCTTTCTCTATTGAATGTAAGAATTGGAATGCAAAGAATGTAAAGCATTTTTTTTCTGGGTTATATTCCGCTGAATCTGCTATGTTTGATTGGGTGGAGCAGGCTAAATTGGATTCAATTCCTACTGGGAAGTTGCCCATGGTGGTTTTTAAATTATATGGGAAAAATAATATTGCTATTTTATCACAGCCTGTTTTTAATGATTTATTAGATATTTTTGGTGTTCCAGATTCTAAGTTTTATACTATATTTAGTGATGAGGTATTTTGTACGTTTATTCTACTGAGTGAGGTTTTTTCTTGGATTGATTTTGCTCATTATAGAGGATAGTAGAATTGATTTTTATGAGTAAATATTTTATAATAAAGTAAAGGAGAATCAAAATGAAAAAAAGTAGTTTAGTAGCTTTTAATGTTGCTCTTTGCGTTTGTTTTATTGGCCTTGGTGTTTTGTCCTACGCTATTATTCAAGAAAGGGCCCAAAGAAAGGTTGAGTATGTTAAAATTATGGGAAATGTTGAGTCCTTTAAGACTGTATCTAATGAGGTTTTACTTTATAAGAAAATTTTAGATATTTGGTTTGAGAATGGTAGGGAGTATATGGATGATGATACTTTACGAAATTTAGCACTATTAACTTATACTTACCATCAAAAATATAATGGGGAAACTGGGGAAATTCCAATTGGATTAGAATACTGGAAGATTTTTGCCTGGATTGATGTAGAAAGTAATTTTGATCCAACTGTAGAATCTTATGCTGGGGCGATGGGGCTTACACAGCATATGTATATTACGGCTATTGATGGTTTGGATAGATATTTTGGGTTAAAGGGATTATCTAAAAAACAAGTTTTAGAGTATGTTGATGATCCAATATGGAACTTTAGGTTAGGTATAAGAAGGCTTGTTGATTATCAATTGAAATTCATTGCTGGTGGTGTGGCGTCTAAGGATGATTGGAAACTAACCTTTTCATTATATCAGTGGAGTACTATGGCGGTTAGTAATCTTATGGTGGCCGTAAACTCTGATACTCCAAAGGCAAGTTTAAAATATGCCATTTCCATTGAAAAGAAATTGAAGGAGTTTATGTGATGCCTATATCTAATGAACTTCTTTCCCGTGCTACTGAAGTATTCAGAAAAAAGAAGGCCATAAAAACAGGGGAGTTTGGTTTATTAAGGAGTGATCTTAGAATTCTCGAAAAACATGGGTATATAACAAAAATACGGATGTTTGGTGCTAGGAAGTATCAAACAGTGAATCCGCCTATGTATTATTTATGGCAGTGGGTGGAGAAAACTAATGAGTAAGAGTAAAAAGACTAAATCTGGTGTTCCAACTACAAAGATATATGCCGGCAAGGAGGCTGTTAAACTGTCTGAAATTGCCTCAAGGCTCATATACTCAATAGAGCTTTTAAAACATACACGTAATAAATTACGTCGGAATAAACGGTTGACTGAAAGGTTAGATCTTGAATTTAAAATCACTATGGGTACTATTGCTAATATCCTAGATACCCATTTTGCTATGACTAAGGCATTTATAGTAGCGGTAGAGGAAAATATTCATAATAATGAGGAAGAGTTTCAAAGAAATTTAACAAGGTTCATGGATATCCATTATCCAAACGCTGGTGTTTTAGTTACTACAAACTTGGAGAAGGAAATGCAGGATCTTAGTAAGAGAAATATTTTGGCTGGTAAATAGGGGGAAAGGATGGATACTATATTAGTTATGGAATTAAAATTTGATGCGGCACATAGGCTATTAGACCATGATGGTCTTTGTGTCAATCTTCATGGCCATACGTGGAAAGTTCGATTTACAGTTAGTGGACCAGTGGGGGATACTGGAATGGTAGTGGATTTCAAGGTTTTGAAATCACTATTTACTAAAACTATTTCTAATTTTGACCATAGTGTTTTATTGAATCCTTCTGATCCACTATTTGATATGATTGGTAAATTTGGACTTAGAAGAATTGCCTTAACATCAGGAAACCCTACATGTGAGAATCTTGCCTATATGATTTTTAGTCAGGTAGGGGCGGACTTACAGTATTATTCCCTTACCATCTGGAATAAGATAAAACTAGTGTCTGTTCAGGTTTGGGAATCTGATATTGCTAGTGCTATAGTGGTAGATAATAATGAGTAAACATTTAATTGTATCAGAAATGTTTAAGGGGATTCAGGGAGAAGGGTTTCATGCCGGTAGACAGGCAACATTTGTGCGATTTTCTGGATGTAACTTGAGGTGTGAGTTTTGCGATACTGTTTGGGCACAGACCGCCGCAAGTGGTGGGGGATATCAACCTAGAGAGTTGGCAGATAAACTTTTAGAATCTATTTTATTTTCAGATTTTATGATATTCACTGGTGGTGAGCCACTTTTACAAGATCATGAAAGTCTTACTGAATTAATTAGATTGTTAAAGGTTGGAAAGGTGAAGGAAGTTGCTGTGGAAACAAATGGTACCGTCCTAATGAATAAGGATAGGCTTGGGCTGGATTGGGTGACAATTTCCCCTAAAACAAAATCATTTTTTACAGATGGGGATGAATTAAAATTGGTAATAGATAACTGGGATGTAGAAGAATTTAATTTAAAGTACTATGAAAATATGGGGTTTAAGTACTATTATTTACAGCCAGCACTTGCCCAGGAATACCAAAATACCGCCCCATTGTGGGATATTAGAAGTGCTTTTGCTGTGGTATTTGAGTTACTTAGAAAGAATCCAAAGTGGCGTTTATCCTGTCAGATTCATAAAATTTTGGGGCAAGTATGAGGTATCTTAATGTGGATTTGAAGCACCAGGAAACTGTTGCAGAATCTAGATATTATCAAGATGGTGAGAAGTGGGAAGCATTGGCAAGAAGGGTGGCTATAGCACTTTGTTCAAAAAGTGATGGTGATAAGGCAGTTTTAGAGGATACTTTTAATTTAATAAATTCAAAATTATTTCTTCCTGGTGGTAGAATTCTAAGGAATGCTGGGCAGTATAATAGGAATATGTTGAATTGTTTTGTACTTCCAATTGGGGATAATATAGAAGCGATTGGTACCTGTATTAAGGATTCTTTGATTACATGGGCTGCTGGAGGTGGTGTTGGTATAAATTTTTCTTCCCTCCGGCCAAAAGGAACACAGATCCAAGGTAAGGGTGGGTATTCTTCTGGTCTTGTGTCTTTTATTACTGCTCTTGATGCTGTTGCTACTACGATAGAGAGTGGGGGGCAGCGGAGGGCAGCTGCTATTGCTATTGTTGATATTTCCCATCCGGAGGTTGAAGAGTTTATTGACGCAAAATTAAAACATGATAAATTAAAAAATTTTAATATTTCTGTCGCCATAACAAATGAGTTTATTGAGGCGGTAGAGCGTGATGACTTTTGGAAACTTACTTATGGTGCCAGGGAATACAAACAGATTAGGGCTAAGGTTTTATGGCATAAGATTTTAAAAAATATTATTACTAGTGCAGAACCTGGGATTATTAATATGAGTAATCTTTTAAAGGCAAATAGCTTCTATTACGCCCCAGTAATAGCAACTAATCCTTGCGGTGAGTTACCTTTACAAGCATATGGTTCTTGTGATTTAGGTTCTTTGGTATTACCAAAATTTGTAAATCCTAAGGACGGTAGTACAAAATGGCTTAATCTTGCGAAAGCAATTCCTCTTGCTGTGCGGTTATTAGATAATGTAATTGATCTTACTACATTTCCTATACATGAAATGAAGGTTGTGGCTGAGGATAGTAGGAGGATAGGATTAGGGGTAATGGGATTAGCAGATTATCTTTTTATGAAGAAACTACGCTATGGTTCAGTAAAGGCTAATGAGGAGATAGAGCGGTTATTTAAATTTATTCGGGATGAGGCATATAATGCTAGTGTAGAATTGGCAATTGAAAAGGGGGTATTTCCTAAGTTTGATACTGTGGAATTTAGTAAGGCTAGGTTTATTCGGAAATTGCCGGCAAAACTAAGGATACGTATTAAGAAGTTTGGTATTAGGAATGTTGCGTTATTAACTTGTCCTCCTACTGGTACTATTTCTCTTGTTGCCGGGGTTACTAGTGGTATAGAGCCGCTGTTTTCCAAGGCCTATTGTAGGAAGGATAAAATAGGAGAGCGGATATATATTCACCCTTTATATAAAGAGATTCTCTGTAAAAAAGAGAAGATTCCAGATTGGTTTGTAGATTCTTATGATCTTACACCAGAGGAACATTTTGAGGTACAAGCCAGTATTCAAAAATACATTGATGGGGCTATTAGTAAGACTGTTAATCTTCCAGCGGGAACCTCTGTAATCCAATTAGCCAGTTGGTTACAGGAGTACTTGTATGAACTTAAGGGGGTAACCGTCTATGTGGATAAGAGCCGTGCAGAGCAGGTATTATACCCACTTAATAAGAAAGAAGTACTGGATTATCTTGAAAAACTGAAATCTTGATAGAATTTGTTAATTATTTTATACTATAAACATGAAAGATATTGCAGTGGAGAAGAGATGTTGCTGGTAACAGCTGGGCGTTGGAAGCCCGGAATTGTGGGTTCAACTCCCACCTTCTCCACCATTAATTTTTAGGGGAAAAATAAAATGATTATTAAGGAAGGTTTAAAATTAAAAATGACAGTAAAATCCACTTCCAGCTTTGAAATACTTTCTTTTACTGGGGATAAAATAATTAAATCACTTTATATCCCAAAGAAGCCACTTTTAGTGAGTGAAATAATACAACTTTTTCATGGTGCTATAATTGGTTTAGTAAAATTAGAAGAAGAAGAATTGAATAATGCTATAGAGCGTATTAAAGAACTTAAACAAATGGAGACGGTAATTTAAAATGTATGGAGTGGTAGCTCAATTAATAAGAAGAGCCCCCAAAAGTTTTTTGGGGAGATGCCAGTTCAAATCTGGCTCACTCCATTTTTCTTTATTTGGGGCGGTAGTTCAATTGGTAAGAATTCCTGACTGTGGATCAGGAGACGGTGGTTCGATTCCACCCTGTCCCTTCTTAACCCCCTCGTTCAATGGTAGGACACCGGGCTTTGATCCCGGCAATCTTGGTTCGAATCCAAGGAGGGTTGTTTGCCATGGTAGCCCAAATAAGGTAGAGGCAGTAGGCTTAGAACCTATGTGTTGGAAGTTCGAATCTTCTCCATGGCATTATGCCCCAGTAGGCCAATTGGAAGAGCCAGTGGACTTAAAATTCACCAAGTGTCGGTTCAAATCCGACCTGGGGCATTTTTTGGATCAAAATGGTGGGATATGCTAATTGATGATATTTTTGATGGGGAATGGAAATCAAATCAGGAATACTGCATTAGATGCCCATATTGTGGTGATCATCCTACCCATAATCACTGTTATGTTAACGCTGAGGTGGGGTTTTTTATTTGCCATTTTTGTGGGAAAAAAGGTACTATTAGGCAGTTAGCATTAGATTATGGAAATGGGGATGAGATAGAAAGCGGGCCTGGATTAGTTGAGAAAGAGCGGCATACGGAAACAGACTTTTTACAGTTTAGAAAGGTTACTGGTATACATGATCAACTTGACAGGCAGGCTTTAAAATACCTTAAAAGTAGAGGATTTACTAAAGAATTAATAAGGTTCTATAATATTAAATTTGCATCTTTTGGTAGGTACTATGGGAGGGTTTTAGTACCTATTTTAGAGGATGGTAGGATTGTTTGTTTTGTGGCCAGATCCTTTCTAGAAGGCGTGAAACCAAAATATTTATTTCCTCACCATGGGGAAACTATAAATACAACCAGTGAATGTATGTTTGGGTGGGATGCTGTAAGGAAGAATAACCCACCTTATGTTGTGATTGTAGAAGGGATTTTTGATGCAATTTTAGGTTCTGTCAAAGATGGTGGTGCCTTTATTGCTATTAATGGGAAACAGCTGCATAATGGGCAGCTTTTTAAACTTTTAAAATTGGATACGTGTTTTTACATAATGTTGGATGGGGATGCCCTGGATGGGGCTATGAGGATAGCTAGGACATTAAAAGGTTTTGGGCATATTCCTAAATTGTGTAGATTATCAGGTGAGGAAGATCCTGCTAGTATTACAAAGGAGAGGATGAAAGAAGTGCTTAATGAGGCTATGTTCTTTACAACATCAGGGGAGGTTAAGTTACTATTAAGGGAAATGTTGTAATGTATGACCAAGATGAAATAAATGCATTATCAATACTCTATATTACATTTGGGAAAGAAGAGGATTTTAGGTCTTTATTGCACGCTCTTATACCAATGATTAATAAGATATTACTCAGGTTTCCTGATTTTTCAGAATTTTATGATGATATACGGCAAGATGTTTTACTTTGTATTTGGAAGAATTGGAAAAATATAGACAAGTTAAGAAATAGCCTTGAAGATACTGTTCCTGTTAATTTTTTCTTCTTCAAAGTAAGGGGTTTTATGGATTCTAGTCTTACAAGGATATCTAAGCATTCAAAGATTAATTGTGTTCCTATTGATTCTTTACTTATGGAAGTGGATGAACTAGATGATTAAAAAATCGAAGTCCGATATAATTAAGGAAAGTTTATCTGAAGTACAGAGTAGGTATCCAGATTCTATTATTGCAGATTTATTAACCCATTTTGATCAGGATACGGTATTAAAGTTGATGATACTGTACAATGGTAGAACAATATGTTTTCCAAAGATAGATACTATGTGGAAAACTTTTAGAAATAAAATTATTGTTGATGCACTTTCTATTTTAAATAATCATACGAATGTAAAACAATTAGCCCATTATTTTGGTATTCCTGAATATACAATAAGGAATATATATTACTCCCAAAGAAACAGGCTTCCTAGTATGAAATTAACAAGTACTACAGTGGGAAAAATAGTGGAAACAATTTACAGGAAAAATGTTGAAAAATTTAATAAAGATATGAGAGGATTATTTACTGATAAGTATGGTGTTGGGTATTTTTCTGTGCATGATATCACCCAGAATCCTGAGGATCTCTTTGTTCTTAAAGATGGTGTGGATAAGTTAAAGAGTAAATGTATATTGGATGTACAGAAACACCCAATCTTTACAGGCAGGGAGTACAAGATTGATGAGGCGGTAAAATTAGTACTAAAAAAAATTGCTGAGAATCATTGAATATTTTGGTTTTTACTATGGAGAATGGTTAGATTTGCCATACTATATTTATAAAGGGTTAATAAATGAAGAATAATTTTAAAGCTGTTACTACTGAAATAGAAACTATTTCTGAGGCTACTGTTATTATTAAATCAGAAGCTGTTGATCTGGCGTTAAAGGATATTGGCCAAGTTAGAGCTAAGTTAGAGGCTTATAATAAGGTTTACGCACACTTTTCTAAGTTTATAACTTACCAGGCAGAAAGATTAGCGGAAAAGAAATTTGCAGCAGAGGCTAATAGAGAGGTTGCTGTTGCTAGATTAGTACTTCAATGGTTGATAGAAACCGAACATTTTCTTACAGAGATGGAGCCGGTACTACAGGGAGCAGCACAGGATGTTAGAAAGGGGTTTATTGAGGAATCACTTTCTGGGTTGGACTCGGATATTAGGGATGAATTAATGGGGCGGTTGGAAGATAAGAAGTTTGAGATGCTGGAATGGTTTACCAAGGAACTTCAGAAGGCTAAAAAGAGAATGTCTGGGAGAAAATAACTGTGTTGGATAACAGTAGGATAATTGAAAATATCTATCATTCTGGGCTTTCTATTGATGCCCTTGACTCAGGTTTAAATGGAATATACAAAGAAGGGTATCCATTTGTATCTATTCAACAGTTTTTAGATGATGATTATTACTTTGGTAAGATTGCCAAAGATTTGTATCCAGAAAATCGTCCTGATTTAGAAGATATTTTTGATCCAGAAAAGAGTTATATTGAAATAATATTGGGTGGTGCTATTGGTTATGGGAAAACTTTTGTAACCACTATTGGATTATGTTACATGATTGGCCAATTATCTGTATATATTGATCCACATAGATGGCTAGGGGCTTCTCCAACCTCTCCTTTAGTATTCATCAATATGAGTGTAAGTGGGAAGAAGGCAAA
>Ga0307378_10002540_pt1 | contig 27760 bp, 28 predicted proteins | sample UN1MG_FD_202238 | JGI IMG/M metagenome (GOLD analysis project Ga0307378, IMG submission 202238) | Soil microbial communities from Risofladan, Vaasa, Finland - UN-1 | ecosystem: Environmental > Terrestrial > Soil > Coastal area > Acid sulfate soil | place: Finland: Risofladan, Vaasa | collected... | reverse complement strand
GGCGTCGTCGAACTCGGCCAAGGTGAGGATAAGCTCGGGGTCGGTGGAGGGGCTGGCGACGGAGCGCGACGCGGAGAGGACGCGGGCGTCGCGGCAGCCCTCCAGGCGGCGCTTGGCGGCGGCCTGCTCGTCCAGGATGGTGAGCGCCTGCGCCTCCTTGCCGGGGATTACTTTATATAGAGCGAATTCAACGAGCATCTCGGCCTCCTTTTGCCGTTCGCTTTCTCCTTATAATAAACCTCGGCGGGTTACGAAGCAAGGCTAAATTTTACCCGCCCCAATTGAATCACGCGACCCGCACGCGAACCCCGCCTGTCCCAAAGGCGGGGTTTTTTATTCGCGATATATTACGAGGTTAATCGCCGACCAGCTTCTTGTAGCCCTCGGCGCCGTCGCGTTGTTCCTCGTAGAGTATGACCTTGAACGGCAGCTGGGCGTACGGGCCGCCCCGCACCTCCATGTCTATGCGGCTCGCGTCGCCCGAAATCAGGCAACGCGCCCGGGTGTCCGCCGCGCTCCCCGCGAAAGCCGCGATCGCGACCTTGCTCGTCTTCCCGTCGCGCCTGTATACCGGGCGGAAGAGGCGCAGCGCGCCGTCCGCGTCGAACCACGCCTTCCAAACGGTGTGCTCGCCGGTCCCGTGGCCTTGAGCCAGCGCCTCCGCCGCGGCGATCGTGCCGCCCGGGCGGAAGTGCACGCGGTAGTACGGCTCGGCGTCGGTCCGGCTTGCCGTAATTTCGTCGTCCGCGGCGACGGCGGGCCGCGACCAGACCGATACGCCGTCGGCCGCGCCCAGGTCATAAAATTCGGGCGGGAGCTGGACCTTGGGGACTTTGGCCGACGACAACGTACGGTAGTACTTGACCTCCAGGCCGGCGAGGGAAGTGACGGGCCAGCAACCGTCGTACGTGCCCTTGAGCTTCGCCGCGGCCCCCTTGAACCGGGCCATGTCCTCCTGTTCCTTGGTCGTGAACGTCATCGCCGCGGCGATGTGCTCGCTCGAGCCGTGGATGGGGCCGTACCAGTCGGTGGCGAGGTAGTGGTTCATCAGCCAATCCGAATCGAAGACCTGTCCCTGGCGGGCGTACGGCTCCTTCGCGAGCAGCGTCAGCTCGAACCAGTTGAGCTCGCCCAGCTCCGCCGGGGTATAGTCGTGCGCCGGCTGGTAGAGGTGGAGCGCGGCGGCGGCGGCGACCATAAATAAGGTTATGAGTACGGACAACGTAGCCTTCATAAGAACTCCTTTCGGGGCATTATACGTTTAAACGTTACCGAAATAAACCCCTCGCGAAACGGGCGGCTTCACATTTTCCTTGACGCGCGGCCGGGGATGGTATAGAAAAGTATAGGAGGAGGAACGAAGATGAGGGCATTCAATATCATATTAGCGTTGGTAATAATTTTAGCGGCCGGCGCCGGGGCGTTCGAATACATACCGGAGCCGGCTACTCCCATTCTGGAGGAGATTATATACGACGGATGGCTCGTCGAGGACGTCTCGGCCGCAAACGGCTTCGCTTCCGACGCCGAAGGCGACTTATTCCTATACGCTGTTGACGAGGAGCGGTTCGCATTCGGGTCGCTTTTCAAGCGCAAATACGAGGTGTTGGAATCGGGTGTAACGGTACAACGGGGATTTGCCGTCGCTTTCGATAGACGGGGCTACCCCCACTACTTCCAGGAATTCGGTTCCGACGAACCCGGGGCGTACGAGTACGCTTTTTGGGACGGCGCTAAATGGGTAAAGACGAAGGGTAAATTCCCGTTTGAGGAAGGGTACATTTATATCGCATCATTAGTTATAAGTAGCGGCGATCAATTGCACCTCGCCTTCGCCCGGACGGAACGGGAACCGGCGTCCGACGTCGAACGCGTCTCGTTTTATTATGGGCATTGCCGGGCCGACGTTTGGGAATTCGAGGAGTTAGCGTCGGTTACGTCGACCTCGGTCAGCTACGAGCAGCTTTCCCTCGCGGTGGACAGTACCGACACGCCCCATATTTGTTTTTGTTTTAACGCGGGCATCGACAGTGGACTTATGTACGCCACCCGGAAGGACGGCGGGTGGTATACCGAGACGGTCGATCCCGGCGGGAGATTTACGTCGGTGTCGCTGGCGCTGGATAGTGCCGGCCGCCCCCACGTGGCGTATTGCGACGAGTGGCGCGGGGACCTTAAATATGCCCGGCGGGAAACTAACGGGTGGGCCGTCGAGACGGTTGACGCCGTGGGGTGGTGCGGGCCCGGCGCTTGCTTAATACTGGATAACGGTAGCGTACCGTACGTCGCTTATTACGAGGACGGTCCGAGATTCGAATACCCCTCCTTCTACCGGGTGAAGGTGGCGCGCCGTTCGGAAATGGGGTGGCGGGTGGCGCCGCTCGCGCGATTGGTGAGGGAACATAAGTATTTACCAGCCGGGCCTACGGCCCTCGCCTTCGACGCCGAAGGACGCACCCATATCCTGTTCGAGGAGTTCGTTGGGTACGTAGAGATAAAAAAGCGCGCTTGGTCGCGCAATGCCGCGTGGGAGGCCTCCCCGGAAGAACGGATTCCTCAATTCCCGAAAGCCGATCACGCACCGGAGATATACAAATGGGAACCCGGCGCGCCGTTGCCGCTACCCCGCTTGTCGAGGTTGCTCGCGAAACCCGAAGGCGGCGCGGAGGTTATTTTTGAATCTTCCCCGGCCGACGGAACAGAGATAGAAGTGATCGACGCCGTATCGCTACGTAGGACCGACGACTGCCCGATCTACGGCGGCGAGGTTTACGAAACTTGGTATAAAGGCTGCGTTGGAGATTCGGTCGGGTGGGATAGGGCGTGGCTCGGACGGCGCGACTTCCTCGTGGAATTTACCGAAGCCTACGTACCGTTGAGAGAAGGCCCCTCGCCTGTAGCGCCGGCGATAACGCCGGAAGAATATACGAACGAACAATTTAACGATACCGGCCTTAAACCCGCCGTCCCGGCGGGTACGTGGCTTCCCCTAAACGCCGCGTTGAAGGGTTGGTACTGCGTAGGGCACCACGGCGCCGGCGGGTGGTTACCTTCCGCCGCGGGGGGCGTAAGGCTTTACCGTCGGCTTTTCGGATGGGTTTCCGGCGTGGTGCTAGGTAGTTTTAGTTTATTTTTCCCTCTCGAGGGCGATGTGACCACGCTAGTGTTAGAAAATGAAGAGTTCCTCCGTGATTCCCGTTTGAGCCGGGAAGACCCGGTCGTGACGATTACTACGGCCGAGGGCGGAGTTGCTTGCTTCCCTACGTACGCCGGGTCGCGCGGAGCACACGAGGGGTGGACCGATTTCCTAACTGTCCGATTGCCCCGTCCGGTTAAGCGCGACGATATTACGACGATAACCTTCGAGACCGGCGTCCCGGCGCGCCGCTTCAGCATCACCGTCGCCCCCCGCGAGGCCTGGGCCGAGTACGACGCGGAGCGATAAAATAAAACCCCCGCCTTCGGGCGGGGTTCGCATTTCCCGAAGATAGAATCCCCCGTCAATACTCCTCCACCTCGTCGCGGGTGGCGCGGCGCTGGATCTCGAGGCGGTCGACGACCGCGGCGCCGACGCTGTCGCCCCACACGTTCACGGTCGTGCGGCAGCGGTCCAGGAACCAGTCGATCGCGAGGATGGCGCCGATGCCCTCCACCGGCAGGCCCACCGACGTCAGCACGATGACCATCGTTACCAGGCCGGCCTCCGGGATGGCCGCGGCCCCCACCGCCGCCAGCGTCGCCGTGAAGAAGATGACGAGCTGCTGCGCCGGCCCGAGGTGGATGCCGTACGCCTGGGCGATGAAGAGCGCGGCCACCGCCTCGTAGAGCGCCGTCCCGTCCATGTTGACCGTCGCGCCCAGCGGCAGGACGAACGATGCCGCCTCGTTGGAGACCTTGTTGCGCCGCTCGACGGCGCGGAGCGTCATCGGCAGCGTCGCGATGGAGGAGGCGGTGGAGAAAGCGGTGGCGAAGGGCGTGAGCAGGTTGAACGCGTACTTGAACGGGTTGCGCCTCGCCAGCAGGAGCAGCAGCAGCGGCAGGACGACGAAGGCGTGGAGCGCGAGGCCCGCGAGTACCGTGAACGCGTACTTGCCCAGCTTGAACAGCTCGCCCCAGAACGCCTCGCCTCCCCCCGCGGCGCCCAGCTTCGTCGAGACCAGCGCGAAGACCCCCACCGGCGCGAACATCATCACCAGGTAGACGAGCTTCATGACCGCCTCGTTGACGCCGGCGAAGAACTTTATGACCGGTTGGCCCTTCTCGCCCAGCGTCGTCAGGATGCCGCCGAAGACGAGCGCCACGACGATGAGGGGGAGGACGTTGGTCTCGGCCGCGGCCTCGAAGACGTTCTCCGGTATCATGTTGACGATGACGTCGACGACGGAGTACGTCTTCTCCCCCACCATCGACGGCAGCTCCTGCGCCACGGGCGTCACGCCGGCGCCCGGTTTAATCAGGTTGGCGAGGAAGATGCCGATAGCGACGGCGATGCCGGTGGTTACGAAGTAGTAGCCGACGGTCGCGAGGCCGGTCCGGCCCAGCCGCCGGATGTCCCCCAGCGACGCCACCCCCGTGATCATCGACGCCACCACCAGCGGGATTATCATCATCTTGAGGGAGTTGAGGAAGAGGTCGCCCAGGAACTTGACGGCGAGCATCTTCTCGCCGAAGGCCCAACCGCAGACGCCGCCGGCGAGCATGCCGACCATGATGAGCAGCAGGATGATGTGGTGGCCTTTGAGTTTCATATGACGGAAAGGCGGTCGAAAATCGGGAGGCCGCAGGTTCGATTATTAACAGATTGGGGCCGATGCGTCAAGCTTCGTATCGCGGGCGAAAGAGCGAGGGTATTATTCTCGGAGCAGGGGGACGTTCGTAAATAACCCCTCTGTAGTGATGATATAAAAACCCCGCCTATCAGGCGGGGGTTTTGTTGTGCGTTTCAACCTAGGGGCCGCGCGCGGCGCCCGGCCTTCTTCGGCTCGCTACAATAGGCCCTTCAGCAGCTCGCCGTAGTACGCCGCGATGCCGAACCATATCGCCGACGACTTGTCGCGGTCGTTGCGGTTAATGGGGTAGCCTATTTCGGTGGTGAAGCCGATGTCCTTGAAGTTGAAGTCGACGCCGATGAAGAGGTTGTCCTGATAAAGTTCCTGCTTCCCGACGTCTTTGAAGTCGATGCGGCCCGCGAACACGTCGTCCATTAGCGTCATCTGCGGGCCGTAGAACCCTTCGTAGCCGATGTAGGCCTCGGCGATGCGGCTGATGGGCACGCCGCCCACGAGCGAGAGCTTGGGCGCGATGCGCTGGGTGTCGAAGATGTAGTGGAGGAAGAGGATGGGGGCGAAGTCCATACCCTTATCCCGATACTCCGGGACGACGTGCGCCCACCACTTGGCGTGGATGCCGACCGAGTACAGGTTGCCCTGGAGGCCGATGTCGAAGCGTTCGGCGGCGCCGTACGTGACCATCGCGTTGGCGAAGGCGTCGCCGAAGCCGGGCGTCACCTCTTTTCCGCCCGGGCCCAGGACCTTGGCGTTATCTTTTTCGCGGTCGTGGGATTTGACGTAGGCCGGCAGCTCGCCGGCGAGGCGGAGGCGGATCTTGCCGGTGCCGACGGCGCGCGGGCTCATAAAGGTCCCGTACCAGCAGCCCGAACCGCCGACTAGCGCCAAAAGAATTATCGCCACAACTTTCTTCAACATAAGGGCCTCCGTGCGTCGCGTCGTTTGCCGGCCCGGGCGCGGACTCGCCTCGGCGGCGAACGACGTCTACATATCGAAATACAGAATGTACTCGTGGGGGTGCGGCCTCCGGTCGAGGGCGCGCACGTCGTGTTCCATCTTGGTCTCGATATAAGTCCCTATTATGTCCTCGGTGAAGACGCCCCCGGCGAGGAGGTAGTCGTGGTCGCGGCGCAGGTCGTCGAGGGCCGCCACCAGCGACTTGGGCAGCGAGCGGATGCGTCTCTGCCGGGCCTTCGGCATTTTGGCCAGGTCTTCCTCGAGCGGCTCGCCCGGGTCGGCCTCGTTCAGGACGCCGTCGAGGCCCGCCATGAGCAACGCCGAGAAGGCGAGGTAGGGGTTGCAGGCGGCGTCGGGCGGCCGGTATTCGAAGCGGGCCTCCTCGGCGCGGGCCGCGTACTTCGGAATTCGTATCGTACCCGAGCGGTTGCCGATGGAGTAGAAGAGGCGCACCGGCGCCTCGAACCCGGGCACGAGGCGTTTGTAGGAGTTGGTGGCGGCGTTGGTGAAGGCCGCCAGCGACCGGCCGTGCTTCAGGATGCCGCCCATGAAGTGGCGCGCCAGGTCGCCCAGGCCGCCGTAGCCGTCGGCGTCGTAGAAGGCCGAGCGCCCCTCCGAGCCCAGGAACTGGTGGACGTGCATGCCGTTGCCGGCCTCGCCGAATATCGGCTTGGGCATGAAGGTCGCGTACAGGTCCCACTCCCGGGCGAGGTTGCGTATCAGGTACTTGACCCAGAGGTTCATGTCCGCGGCCCGCACCAGCGGGAGGAAGCCGACCTCTATCTCGCACTGGCCGGTGGCGCCTACCTCGTGGTGGTGGTAGCGGACCGGCAAGCCCGAGGCCTCTATGGCCGCGGCCATCTCGGCCCGCAGGTCGTAAAATTCGTCCAGCGGCGGGAGGGAGTGGTAACCGCCTTCGCGGGGGACGTTGTAGCCCGGGGTCGCGATGGCGGCGGAGATGTGGGAACCCTCTTCCTCCTCCGGCGCGTTGGCGAAATACAGGCAGCGCCCCGGCTCGGAGGCGTAGTACACGTTGCGCAGGAGGTGGAACTCGTACTCCGGCGATACCCAGTAGGCGTCGGCGACGTTCAGGCCGGCGAGGTAGGCCGCGGCGCGCTCGGCCAGCGCGCGCGGGTCGCGGGCGTAGCGCTCGAGCGTGTCGGCCTCGTGGATGTCGCAGATGAGCGATATCGTCGGCTGCTCCCAGAACCGGTCCATCATCGCCGTCGTCGGGTCCGGTTTGAGCGCCAGGTCGCCCGCCTCGACCGTTTTATACCCCGGGCTCTGCGAGCCGTCGAAGCCGACGCCATACTCGAAGAGCTCGTCGGAGAGTCGCGCCGCCGGGACGGTGACGTGGTGCCACCGGCCCGGGAGGTCGACGAATTTCAAGTCCAGATTGACGACGCCGTTATCGCGCGCGTACGCCGCGAGCGACGCGGCGTCGGTTATACCTTCTATCTTCAAGGCGCAGCCTCCTGCAGCTAAAGAACCGCGAATGAACTTTTCGAAAAAATATAACACCCGCCCGAAGGGAAGGCAAGCGGTTTTCAAAAACTCTTGAATAAAAAAACCCCGCCGGAGCGGGGTTAGTAGGGACGTTTCGGGTACGAGGCGTGATCGGTGGGTTTAATAAGTTGGGGTTTTTATTCGGCCGCTAACCTTTTTAAATCTATGGGGCTTGCGATGCCGAAGGCGGCAAAGCCGTAGCGGTCATCGCCCGTGAAATTTACGCCGCCTACTCCTTGGAAAAACAACGGTAAGTTATCGACCGGCTTATAAGCCAATACGCCGCCGACCGTGCCGACGCCGGTAGTGGCCGGGGCTTTGGCGCCCTCGGCTAATATTTGCGTTTTAGAATACGAGAAGTTTAATCCGAAACCCAGGTTGGAGAGTTTCTGGTGGTCGGTATGTTTATAGAAGAAGAGGTAAGAAACCCCAGCGCCGGGCGCGAAGCTCGTCGTCTTTTCTCCTTCAGCGTTCTTCTTCTTTCCAATTTCGACGATGAATAGCGGCGTAGGGTTCAAGCTGTCCGGTGTCACAAGGTTCAAGCCTTGTCTTACTATTTTAACTTCGCACTTGCCGCGGTATTCTGGGTCTCCGGCCTTGACTTTTTCAAAGAAAAGAAAGCGGATCGATTCTCCCTTTTTGCCGAAGCCCAGCGTTTTGCCGGTTCCCGGACATATTATCTCCTCGACCGGTTGAACGACGTATTTAGCAGCCTTTAATTTTCTTACCTCGGGATATTTTCGATTAACCGCTTCCTTCAAATCCTCGACGGATACCATGAATTGCGAACTGTATTCGCCCGGGAATTTACCGCTAGTCGACGGTGTCCACGCCTCCGACGGCGGTAAGGGCCCTTCCGGCGCCACGGCCGCCAGCTTCGCCGCCTCCCGTTCTGGCTCGGCGCGGCGCGCAGTAGCAGTTGGCGCCTCGGCCGCGGGTTTTTCTTTTTCGGGTAACACGCCGTACCGCCGCTGGTAGCCGCTAGGCCCTATTACTTGAAATATTACAAACGACCCGTCGGGAATTAGGAAGGCTAATTCCCTTTTTAATTCAACCCAATCCCCGCTTATTATTTTTCGTTCTTTTTGTTCTTCGCGTTGTTTATGTATTTCGAATATGAATACGTCGCCGAATGCCGCCGCGGCGAAGCAAAAAACCAACGTCTGCGCGATTATCATCGAACTTTTCATTACGGCCTCCCGGGTAGCAAGTTAACGTTTAATCGCTTAGTTTAATTAAAAGCCGGGTGGACCCGTGGTCCAACCCGGCGGTTTATTCCTTCGTAAACGCCAGCGCCGCTACTCGTTTTCCTACTCCCGCGTACGCCATTCGTCCTCCGTTAGCCCCCTCAAAACGCCCCTAGCCTTATTAACCGTAAAATTTACTAACACAAGCCGCCCCTCTTGTCAAGAAAATTCCAACATTTTAAACGCGGCCTAGGTCGTCTGTATTCCCGGTTCCTTTAACCTTCCTCCTCTCCGCCTCCGCCGGCCGCCCGGAACGTACGCACGTAGAACTTTTTCCCGCCGAATTCGACTTCGGCCAGCGTTCCGTCGGCCACGAGTTTTCCTACGACCGCGGGCGAAGCGCCCGCCTTGGCCAAAAGCTCCGCCACCGCCTCCTCCCTCATCGGGTGGACCGCGGTTATGCTCAACAGGTCGTCCTCGACGTTGCCGGTGAAGGCGAAGGCGTCGCCGGGATAACCGATGAGCAGTTCCGTCGGCAGGCCCCGGGACACGAAGGCGTCGTACGCCCGGGCGACGGCCTCCTCGTCGGGAGGCCGGACCGTCCCCTCCGCCGGCGGCCGCGTCGGGACCGAAAGGTACGCGACGGCCGGCCCAAGCCCCGCCACGAAGCCGGCTACTTCCCGCATTTGCTCCGCGCCGTCGTTCACGTCCCGCACCAACATCGTCTCGGTGACGAGCGTGCCCGCGAACGTCTTCGCGAACGCGGATATGCCGTCCAGTACCGCGCCGAGCCGGAGGCCGCCGTGCGGCCGGTTGACGCGCCGCCACGCCTCTTCGTCGACGGCGTCCACCTTGACCGACACCCAGTCCGCCCGGGCGAGGTCCGCCCGCACGTCCTCGCGTCCCAGCAGCGAGGAATTCGTTATCACGGCTACGTTGACGCCCAGCGGCCGGAGGAGCTCGAGCTCGCGGGCCAGGTTGACGTCGAGCGTCGGCTCGCCGTCGGGCACGAACGCGAGGTAGTCGACGCCTTCGCCGTGCCGCCGCGCCGCCTCGACCTTGGCCTTGACCGCTTCGAAGACGTCCTCCGGCGCGAAGAACGCGCGGCGCTCGAGCGCCATCGCCGTCGTCCGCCCCACCTGGCAGTAAACGCACGAGTAGGTGCACGTTTTGGGTGGTATGTTGTTTATGCCCAGGCTGCGGCCCAGGCGCCGCGACGGGATGGGCCCGAAAGCTATCTTATTCACAAGCCCCCGCCCCTCATTTGCCGGGCCAGGTGGTCGAGGCCGGCCGGCTTTTCGGGATGGTATACACCTCGACCGTGCGCCCCATCGGGTCCTTGACCGCGAAACCCCAATAGCTGTCGACGCACCACGTCGGGTTTTGGGAGAAGCACTCTACGCCCGCCGCCCGAAGCCGTTCGACGGCGTCCGCGAACTTTCCCTCCGGGACTTCGACCGACCACGACGTAACGTACGACGTTCCGCCCTCGTAGCCGGGTTGGTCCGCCCACTCCTCGAGCACCTCGACCTCCGCGCCGGGCCGGAAGAACATAAGTCGGAAGCCCTCGCTCTGGTAGCAGAGGTAGCGTTGTTCCTCGCTGTAGCCGGCCTCGTCAAGGCCGAGCAACTCGGTATAAAAGCGGCGCATCGCGCCGAGGTCGTTACAGAAATCGTATACGAAGCGGACATTGATTTCGGGCGTAGCTTTTTCGCTCACGGTACTGCCTCCTTCTCCGGCAAACGCGGCGGCGCAGGCCGCGGCCGCGGATAACGCAACCGCGCAAAGGTTCCGCCCAACGTTCATAATACCTCTTTTCTCCTATCACCCGAAGGACACCAGCGCCGCGCCCGCGAAGCCCAGGACGATGCCGAGCGTCCGCCGGCGCGTGATCGGCTCGCGCAAAAGCAGCGCGGCGAAGACGAAGATGAAGACGTTGGCCGTCTGGTTCAGCGCGGCGGCGACGGACGCCTGGGCGTACTTCATCCCGGCCAGCCACAGCGCCATCGAGAGGTACGCCCCCATAAACGAGCCGCCCACCATATAGCGCCAACGCCGCGTCGAGATCACCGACGACACGATGGCGCGCCGCCGCCGGTGGAAGAGAAGTATTATCGCCAGCGCCGCGACGCCGCCGGCGACCCGGACCTCCGTCGCCCACAGCAGCGGCGAGCGCTCGAGCAGCGGCTTAATCATCACGATGCCCACTGCCATCGTCGCGAGGCCCAGGACGCCGTAGAGGATGCCTAATGCCAGGTCGCGGCGGCCTATCAACCCTTTTCCCCACTGGAGCGAGGCCGCCAGGACCGCGGCCACGACCAGCGCCGCGCCGATGCCCTGCAATACGCTCAGCCTCTCCGCCAGGAAGAGGAGCGAAAGGCCGATGATGAAGGGGCTGTAGAGGCAGTCCACGATGGCCGTGAGGCCCGCGCCCAGCAGGTTCAAGCTCTTGAAGAAGAAGGTGTCCCCCAGGCCGATGCCCAGCGCGCCGCTGGCCAGCAGCAGCGCGTACTCCCACGCCGGCGCGTCCCGCCACAGCGTCTCGCCGAAGAGCCACATCGTGGGGAGGAACAGGACGAGCGCGAACAGGTCCTTGAAGAGGTTGAGGCCGATGGGGTGTACCGACTCGCCGCTCTTCTTGAATAATATGACGGCGAAAGCCCACACCACCGCCGTCAGCAGCGCGAAGGTTTCGCCGATATAGGGGGTCGTTCCGTCCAGGGGCGCTACTCCTCGTCGGCCTCCAGTTTACGCTTCATGAATACGGCGACCTCTCCCGCCAGCTTGTCGACGTTGGAGTAGTACGACAGGTCGACGCCCTCGAGGCCGAAGCCGACGGCGCGATAGAAGTCTATGGCCGGAACGTTGGCGTTCTGCGTCTCGCGGAGGGTGACGGGCAACTTCGCCGCGTCGAAGCGCTCCGACTTCGTAATCTCCGGTTGTGCCGTGATACACGCCGCCGTACGCAACGAACGTCCGCGTACCGCTTGTTAGTCCTCAATTATAAGTTAAAGGGCTTTATTTACCAGAATTTATTATTCGTTTGTGATAGAATTTTAAATTGCGGCGGCTAACGCCGCCGCGGCGAAAAAGATTCGGCCCGGCGGCGCGTCGGCGATTAGTCAAACGGCAGGGTGCGGCTTCGGGCCGGATTAAGAGTATCCGGCTTCACGCTTACACGACGACGGGAACGGAAGCGAGACGGAAGGGGTAGCCAGCGTGAGGAAAGCCTACGTACTGATTCTCCTAATAGTTTTAAGCCAGGCCGCGGCCGCGTCCGACGACGAGAAGCCCTTTCGGGGCGGCGCGACGCTATCGTACCACGGGACCGGCGGGAATACCAGTACCCACGGCCTTGCGACCGGCGGAGATTCGGAGTACGCGTACGGGAAGTTCATGTTCGACGGCGGCGGCGACTACTCTTTTAACGCGTCGGGCGGTGAGAAGAAAGCCGAAAGGGCCAAACTTTTCGCCGGCGCCAAGTTTTTCTTTACCGGCGGCGACAGGCTCTACGCGCGATACAAAGCGCGATGGTTACGGAACACGTTCTCGGGCTTCGAATATCGGCTGTCAAATTTCGCCGGTTTGGGGGTATACCTGTTTCGAGAAAAATCGCGGCAATTCGCCGCGGGAGCTTTATTGGGTTATATTCGAGAACGTTACACCCCGGACGTCGCCGAACCTCCCGCGGGCTTCCCGGCGGTGTGCGTGGGTTGCGACTGTAAGATGCCCTTCGGCGACGTTTACGAGTTCGACGCCTCGGTCACGTGGGACGTAAGCCTGGAAGACGCCGCCGATCGAGTGTTGACGGCCGACTTGCGTTTCGGCGTGGTCGCCAAGGATTGGTTGGTTTTCACCGTAGCGGAGCAAGTGGAATGGGATAGCGTAACGCCCGAGGGCTACGCCCAGCAAGACCTGGTTACGACCGTGGGTTTTGCGATCCGCACTCCTTGACGGAGATATCTTCCGTGCGCCCCTCGGCGTCGACCGGCTCCCGAGTCCGGACGTACGGCCGCTCGAGCTCGACGACGATGCGGTCGCGCGTCTCGGCCTTCCCGACCGGGTACTTTTCCCGGGAGGCGTAACCCGGGCCCACGGGCCGGAGCTCCGCGGCGTCGAAGCGCTCCAACTTCCTAATATCGAGTTGTGCCGTAAAACACCCCGCCTTACGCATCGAACATCTACGCACCGCGTATTAATCCTCGATTATACGTAAAAGGGCCTTATTTACCGGAATTTGTTCGGCGTTTGTGGTAGAATCCCGCGGCGGGGCGGTTAAACCCGCGGTAAAAATTTAAAGGCCGCGCGTACGCCGTCCACTAAACGGGAGGACGCGATGTTCGGTGATTTGCCCGTACTTATAATCAAAACCTTCTTCGGCTTCTTCGCCATAATGAACCCGTTTGCGAACACGCCCATATACGTGGGCCTGGTCGAGAGCTTCCCCGAACCGCAGAAGAGAACCGTCGCGCGAAGGTCCGTCTTGACGGCCTTCGTCGTCGTCGCCGTTTTTTGCGTGGCGGGCAAGTTCATCTTCGAACTCTTCGGCCTAACGCTGCCGGCCTTCCGCATAGCCGGCGGAATCCTCATCTTCTGGGTCGGCTTCGAGCTGCTTCAAGGCCGGTTCTCCAAGATGCAAACGCCGTCGGCGGAAGGCCGGAAATCCTCGCGCGACTCCGCGGTACGCGTCGCGCTAACGCCGTTGGCGATACCCGTCCTGGCGGGGCCCGGCACCATCGCCACCGCCATGAACTTCGCCGCCGGCGGCTCTTTATTGCCGGTCGCGACGACGGTAGCCACCTTCGGCGTTATGTGCCTGGTGACGTATTTATTCTTCGTCTACGGCCGGGAGTTCATCGAGTTCCTGGGCGCGGGCGTGGTGAAAATTATCAGCCGACTGATGGGGCTCATCCTGGCGGTGATAGGGACCGAGATGGTTATTCTGGGCGTGCAGGGCGCGTTCGAAATAGTGAAATGAAATTCGCGGGGCGGGGATTTTCGGAAATCGAGGCGCGAGGGTGGCGCCTCGCGAACCATAGGGGGCGCGCGGCGAAAGGGGAAACGGCGTGTACAAGTCTTTCGTAACGTTGCTTATAACTTGCGCCGGCCTGGCCGCGGCGGCGGCGTGCGCGGCGCGCGCCGGCGAGAAGGCGCTCGAGGCCCGGGCGACGCTCTCGTACCACGGGACCGGCGGGAATACCAAGAACCACGGGGCGACCGCCGACGGCGAAGCGGAGTACGCTCGCGGCCGGTGGTTAATCGACGGCGGCGGCAGCTACGCGGTGTCGGCGTCCGGCGGTAAAAAGAGCGGCGAAAGCGCGAGGCTCACCGCCGGGGCGAAATACTTCCTGACGGCCGCCGAAAGGCTCTACGGCCGGTACAAGGCCGAATGGCGACGGAACGTCTTCTCCGGCTTCGAGCACCGCCTGTACAACTTCGCCGGCCCGGGCGTATACCTGATTAAAACCGACCCGCAAGAGCTAAGCGTCGAGGGCGGCCCTAGTTACATCAACGAACGGTACCGCGACGACAGCGAAAAAAGCCCGGCGTCTTTCGCCGCGGCGCACGTGGGCGTCGATTACCAGGTATTCCTCAACGGCACGACCGAGATAGACGCGGCGGTCGTTTGGGACATGAACTTGAAGGACACGTCCGACCAGCTGCTGACGGGCAGCGCGGCCTTGCGGGTGGCGCTCGCGAGCTGGCTGGCCCTGGCGGCGACCGAATATATCGACTGGGACAACGTCCCGCCGGAGGGCTACGGCCAGCTCGACGTAACGACGACCCTCGGCTTCAGCGTCCGCAACTAATGACTCTACCGCTTGCCGGGCGAGATTCGGCGGCTCCGCGCGTTAAACCTTCCCGCGCCGTCGCCGTCAAAATGGGCGAAGACGAAGCCGAATTCATTTGACGGAGGTAATCGTGAAAAAATCAGTCTTAATCCCCGCGTTGTGCATTTACGTGCTGCTGGCCGCTTCCGCGGCCGCGGAGACGTTCACCTTCACCATACCCGACGTCTACCTTAAAGGCGGCGACGCGGCGAAGGAGCCCGTGCTGTTGGAAGTTACGGGCACCGGCCGCGTCAAGGCGGTCCCGGACCAGGTGGTAATATCCGCTCGCATCTACACCGAGGCCAAGAAGGCCGGCGAGGCCTTCGACGAGAACCAGTTCCGGATGGGGTTCCTGATGGATTTGTTGATCGCCCAGGGCGTCCCGCGCGAGAAGATCGCCACCGAGTCGCTGTACATCAATCCCGTGTATAAAAAGGATTCGTCGAAGGTGGACCACTACGTCGTCGACCGCCGCATTAAGATCTTCCAGGACGATATGGACCGGATAAGCGCGGTCCTCGACGCGTTGGTCGACTCGCAGGTGGACGAAATAGGCAGCATCCAGTTCGTCGTGAAAGACCTCGAGCAAAAGTACGAGGAGGCGCTGGAGGAGGCGGCGGCGGACGCCCGGCGAACCGCCAAGATGTTGACCGCGGGGCTGGGGGCCAAGGTCGTGGGCCTCAAGGCCATGAGCTACGACTACGGCGGCGGCCCTATTAGCGAGCTGTCGCGGACGTCGTCGTTCGACATGGGCGGCGGTATGGACGGATACAACCAGATGATCGTCCCCCGCGAGGTCACGACGACGGTGAACGTCCGCGCGACGTACGAGATATTGTACCTGGGCGAGGCCGGCTAGCGCCGGCTCCCGCGTCAACAAAATAAAGCGCCCCGTAAGGGGCGCTTGTTTTTTACGCGCGGAACAATTTTCGGCTGAATATCAAGTACGCCAGCGCGCCCGCCGCGGCCAGCGCCGCCGCCACCACCAGCGCCGTGGTATAGCCGCCGGTGACGTCGAACAGGCGGCCGCCGAACGTCGGCCCCAGCGTCCCGGATATCCCGTACGAGAGGAAGACCAGCGGGTAGCTCCGACCCACCTCGCCCGGGCCGAAGACGTGCGCCACCGCCGCGGCGTAGAGGACGAAGCACGCGCCGAAGCCGAAGCCCACCGCGAACGCCGTCGCGACGAAGGGCCAGCCGAAGCGCGAGAGCGGGACCAGCGCCGCGACCGCGAGCGTCAGGAAGCCGAGCGAGAGCGGGATGGCCCGGCCCTGAATCTTGTCCGAGATGACGCCCCACAGGATGCGGCCGCAGGCGTTGCCGAGCGCGAGCGAGCTTATCGCCGTCGTCGCCAGGCCGGCGGCCACGCCGCCCGCCAGGCCGATGGGCTTGAGGTTGCCGATGGTCAACAGGCCGGCGAAGGTCCCGGCGAACATCCCGCCGAACAGCAGCCAGAAGCGGCCGTCGCGGAAGAGCGCCCCGGCCGGGATGCCGGCCGCCTTTTGGGCCTCTTCCCGAACCTGCGCCGGAACGAAGAGCAAGAGGGCGGCCAGGATGATGGCCGCGCCGTACGCCAGGCCGACGTACCGGAATATCTCGAGGACGTCGAAGCCCCGGGCGAAGAGGGCCGAAGCGAGCGAGGACAACAGCACCGCGCCGCCGCCGAAGCCCGCGACCGCGAGCCCCGTTACGAACCCTTTTTGCTTCGGGAACCACTTGATGCACGTCGCGATGGGGCACACGTAGCCGAAGCCGATGCCGGCGCCCGCTACGATGCCCACACCCAGGATTAACAAAAACAGGTTGCCGCGGGAAGCGGCGGCAATTACGTAACCCGCGGCGAACAGCACGCCGCCGAGGGCCGCGACCAGCCGGGGGCCGCGCCGCTCCTGCCAGCGCCCGGCGAAGATCATCGCGAGCGTGAACGAGGCGATGCAGATGCCGAAGATGAGTTGCGTCGCGCCCATCGAAAGGCCGTAGTCGCCGTGCAGCGCCGGCGCGAACACGCTCCACGCGTAGATGCCGCCCAGGCAGGTTTGAATCAAAATCGACCCCAGCAAGACTAAGTATTTTCTCATGGACCCTTTCCTTCGCCCGGTTCTTTGGGGGGTTTTGAAAAAAAGCCCCGGGGCCGGCCGGGGCTTTATCCCATCCTCCTCAGGCAGGACTCGAACCTGCAACCCTCCGGTTAACAGCCGGATGCTCTGCCAATTGAGCTACTGAGGAATCGCGCCGTTATATATCATAAACGGCGGCCGTTGTCAAGCGGCCGGAGCCGCATCTACCAGTAATAGTAGTTCAGGCCGAAGTCCAGCTTGACGTACTGCGTGTCGCGGTCCGAGGTCCGGGCGTTGTCGAAGGTCCGGTTATAACCCAGCATGCCGAAGGCCGAGAAGCGCTCCGTGAAGTAGTACTCCAGGCCCGGGCCGACGTAGAAGCCGTGGGACGCGACGTCCTCCCACCCCTTCTCGCGCTTTATGCGCTCGTCGAAGACGGCGTAGCCGCCGGCTACGAACGGCATGAACACGCCCATATGGACCTTGTAGATGAGGCCGACTTTGTACGACGTCATATGGGTTTCGCCGACGCCGTCGTCCCTCTCGGCGTCGAACGGGAGGTACAGGTCGGCGCCTCCCTCGAGCGTGAGCCAGTGGAAGAGGTTGCCGTAGAGCCGCACGCTGCCCCCGGGCGCGGCCTTGGCGTCGTGGTCGAAGGCGCCGGCCGGAAACGCGAACCCGGCCGAAGCCCCCGCGCCCAGCCGGACGAGCGCGCCCGCGGCCGCGGCGGCGACCAAAATCGCAACCGCGGCGGCGAGGGTTACCCTAAACGCGGATTTAATAGTCATATTCTTAGGGCGGGACCTTTCGGCATATTCGTTTATGATAGTTTTAGATATTATAAGTTAACCCGACGGCGAAGTCAAAAAAAACCCGGTCCGCGGGCCGGGTTCGAGGTTCCCGGGTAAGCTTATAGGAAGTAGTAATTCAGGCCGACGAGGACGTCGACGTACGTGTCGTTGTAATCTTTTTCTATGCCTGCGGCTTGTGCATAATCCCGGCGACGGGCGGGGAGCCATCCCCACCCCTCCATATCGAAGTTGCCGTCGTTGAAGACGCCGTCGTAGCGGGGCTGACGTCGAGCGCGGGTCGGCCGAACGCGTACGTTACGCCGCCGCCGACGTAGAGGCCCGGGCCGTTGAGGGAAACGTCGGTCGTGAAGTATTCCGGCTCGCGTAAGGCGGTGTTCCACCATACGCCGCCCTTGAGCTTCTCGAAATAGTAACCGCCGCCGGCGCCGGCGTACAGGCCTAACTTGCCGAAGTTAAAGCGGTAGTTCGCGCCCACCGTCACGGGGATTAACGTACTCTTCGGCTCCTCCAGGAAATCGTTTTCTTCCCAGTCTTTAACGCCGTGGCCGAGGTGGTACGCGACCGCGGCCTCGGCCTCCAACCCGCGCCAAAAGCCGATAATCGCTTTCGCGCCGAACTTCGGGCTTAAAGCCATGTCGCTGCCCGTGAACGGCGAGTAACCCGGCTGCCGGGCCGGCACGTCCGATACCTCCCACGTCCCCATCTTGCCGGTGGGCATCGCGACGCCGCCGAAGGCGCCGACGCCCACGCCGACCGCGAAACAGGCGGACGCCCAAAGTAACATCCCTGCCGCGATTCCTCTCAGCATAGTTATTTCCTCCTTTGTCCCTTTTTCCGGCCTTTGGAAACCATACCATCCCTTTCGCACGTCGCCGCGCGTATTTTAGACCCGAGAGTCCCCACGGAGGTTTAACTTTTTATTGTAAGTTGCTTGTCGAGGAATGTGGCGGCTGTTTTCTCGTCGTCGTCGCCCGTCGTACCGGCGCGGGCCCGTAAAAAACCCCGGCTTGCGGCCGGGGCTGAAACGATGAAGCCGGGGAATTGTCGTTACATGAAGAAGTAGTCCACGCCGAAGAGGACGTCGACGTACATGTCTTTGTAATCTTTTTCCCACGGGACCGTACCCGTATAGGTCTTGCCCTCGTACGTTACCTCGACATCCAAGTCGTAGTCGCCGCTGTTCATGACGTAGTTGAAGCGGGGGTTTACGTCCAACGCGAGTTTGCCGAACGAATACAGGAAGCCGCCGCCGACGTAGATACCCGGTTTGTTCATTTTCTCTTCCGCGCTAAAGGTAACGATTTTGTCGTTAACTTTGAACTTCCCGGTGACGTCCGTTGTCATCATGTAGAAGCCGCCGCCACCGCCGGCGTAGACGCCCATGTTGCCGAACATGACCTTGTAGTTGGCGCCGAAGGTTATGGGAATAATAACCGTCTTCGGTTCGTCGATCCCGGGGGTCTCTTCCCAGTCTTTAAACTTGTGGTTCAGGTGGTAGGCGAACGCGACCTCTACGTCAAGCGCCGGTATGACGCCTATTAACGCCTTGCCGCCGAACTTCGGGCTCATACCCAGATCGCTGCCATCCTCGGAAGCCATATCGCCCATCGGCAGCGCGATCCCGCCGAAGCCGCCCGCGCCCATGCCGATGCCATAGGCCGAAGCGGCCGCCAGCCCGAGCACAGCTAATACCGTCAATTTACGCATTCCTCAAATCCTCCTTGGGTATAGGAACGTTATTAATGCCTACGCGCGTAAGCCTCCGCCGCTTTTCGGCGGTGGCTTAAACTTGTGTAAATATTTAACACAATGAGAGGCCGTTGTCAAGGCTAATCTTTTCGTTTGCTAAATATTCCGCCGTCCGCGTTATAACGGTTTCGCCCTAAAGCCGGAAGCCTAAACCCCCCTTACGCGCGCCGCGTTTGGCCCTTGTCGTCGTCGGCCCGTTGTGTTAACGTTACGCTACTAAGGGCGACCCGTCAACCGGTATTGGAGGCGCATGTCGGCCAGCGCCGCCGGGAAGTTGCGGAACCACGATATGAGAGGTACGATGGGCGGCGTTTTTCGGCCTCCGGGTATCGCGTTTTTCACGGACGCCAGGAACGACTCGCGCCCGTCGAAGTCCTCTAGTAATACGTATCCGCGGCCTATTTCGTTGCGGAAATGTGCGTCCGAGCCGCCGCTCCGGCCGAGGTTGTGACGCCGGGCGAAGTCGAACGCCACCTCGTCGTCGGCGGCGTAGATGTTGCGGGCGTTGTAGACTTCGACGACGTCGATGCCGGCGGCGCAGCGCTCCATGAAATCGAGGCGGGGCCGCCGGTGCGCGATGCGCGCGAACGGGTGCGGTACGTTGACTAAGCCGCCCTGCTCGTGTATCTCGGCGATGGTCTCGGCCAGCGGAAGGCCGCGGGTCAGCGGCCGCGATATGAACATCCCCATCGCTTCGCCGTCCAGGGTGTTGATCTCTTGCGCCACGACCGCCTTGGGGCGCGGCCGGCCCGGGTAATGGAGCTCCATGAAGTCGGCGAACTCGTCGGAGGCGACCAGCTCCGCCGCGGCCAGCGAGCCGTCGAGGGCGTTATGGTCGGCGACGGCGAAGGCGCCCAGGCCCCGTCGCAGGCAGGTGGCCACGATAGCCCACGGTTCCGAGCGGGAATCGTAGGAGGCCGAGGAATGGATATGAAGGTCGGCTTTTACCAACATGGCTCGAGCTCGTACCGTCCACGCCGCGTCCGGCGCTATCGCTGCGTTCCGTTCATAGCGGCGGTCGCGTTGTGCGTTTTTGCCGCAGCGTGCGGCGACCGGGGCGACGGCTACTTCAAGGAGGCGCGTCGTCGCGAGGCCGACTACGAGTTCGAAAAGGCCGCGCGGCGCTACGAGCTGGTTGCGGTAGGCTTCAAGCGGTCGCCCCTCCGCGACGAGGCCGCCGCGGGGCTCGCGCGCTGCCGCGCCGAAATGCACTTCAACCGCGCCGAAGAGCTGATGTACGCCGGCGCGGCGTACACCGCCGTCGCCGAGGCCGAGGCCGGCCGACGCCTCGACCCCGAAAACCCGAGGGGTCTATACCTCGTCGGCCTCGTTCACCGCTTTATCGGGCCCCGCGAGTTGGCCCTCGAGGAGTTCAACGATTGCATTAAAAAATATCCGGCGAGCCCGTACGGCTATTTAGGTCGGGCCGAATACTTCCGGTTCCGAGTCGAGCGCGAGGAAGCGTTGGCCGATTACGTAAGGGCGTTCCGGGTTGCCGGCCGCGACGTACGTAGCCGGGGTGCGGCCTTTCGCGGGATACGCGACATAATGCTCAAACTGGGGCAACCCGAAGGGGCCGTTAATCGTTACAAGCGCGAGGTCAGAGACGCTGTTGCCGCCGACGCTTTTAATTATTGGGTAGGTTATTATTACCTACGGAAAAGGCCCGTGGTCTACCGGACCGCCCAGGGATATTTCGACAAAGTCGTCGCGCGGCCGCGCCCCGGGGCGTACGAGGCGAGGGCGTACGCCGCCCGCGCCGAATGTTACTTCGCCTACAAGGACTTCGAGCGCGCCAAGGCCGACGTCGACGAAGCTATCGCCCTCGACGCCGAGAACGACGCATTTTACAAAACCGCGGAAGAGATATACCGCAAGCTCTCGCTCCCGCCGCCGCGAAAAACTCAGAAATGAGCGTACCCGCGCGGCGCCATCGGCTCGACGTCGCCGTTCCGCACTAGCACGACGCCCTCCGCCTCCTCGGTAGTTGCCCCTATTGGCGTAACCTTTATGCCTTTTTCGGCCGCGGCCTGCGTAAGCGCCGCGGCCTCGGTTCGCGGACAGGTGAATAGGAGCTCGAAATCCTCGCCCGCGGCCGTGGCGTACGTTACCGCATCCTCGCCCCTCGAGCCGGCGACGTCCCGCGCCGCCTCGGCGATGGGTAGCGAGGCCGCGTCCACCGCTACCCCCACCGCCGACGCCCGGGCGACGTGCGCCGCCGATTCGGAGAGGCTGTCGGAGGTGTCTATGACCGCGGCCCGGGGCACCCGCCGGCGGAGTAAACGCCCCAGCTCGAGGCGCGGCGTGGGCCGCCGGTAGCGCGCCGTCGCCGCGCCCGCCGCGGACGGCCGGCACTCCCCCTCCCCGGCCAACAAGTGCAAACCCGCCTGCGCCAAACCCAGCTCGCCGCTTACGTAGAGCAAATCCCCCGGCGACGCGCTCGCCCGGGTGAGGAACGCGCCCCCCGGCGCTTTGCCCAGTATCGCCATCGCGAAGAACAGGTGTGAGGGGCTGGCGACGACGTCGCCGCCCACCAGCGCCAGCCCCTCGCGCGAGGCGAGCGCCGCCGCGCCGCCGAAGAAGCCCTCCAGCTGCGCCGCGGGGGTGGCGGCCGGCGCCGCAACCGATATTACCGCCGCCCACGGCTCGGCGCCCATGGCAGCCAGGTCCGACAGGTTGGCGCACGTCAGACGCCACCCGACGTCCGCGGGCGTCGTGAACGCCAGGTCGAAGTGGACGCTCTCCACCATCGCGTCGGAGGCGAAGACGACGGCATCGTCGCCGCTGGCGGCGAGCGCCGCGGCGTCGTCCCCCGGCCCCACCAGGACGCCGGCGCCCTGAGCCGGCAGCCGTTCGAATATCCGGGCCAGTATCCCGGCCTCGCCGACGTCGCGTAAATTTATTTCCTTTTTCACCGCGAATTAACCCGCGAAGAAGAACGTTACGGCGATGATGGCGTACAGCGCCAACAGCAGCAAACCCTCGAGCCAGTTGCTCTCGCCGTCGGCCGTGATGAGCGGCACGATGAGCATCGAGAGCGCCACCGCGGCGACCTCCAGCGGCGTGAAGATGAGGTCGAGGGGTTTGGGCCACACGTAGCTGATGATGACGACGAGCGGCGCCACCAGCAGCGCGATTTGCATCGACGAGCCCTGCGTTATGGTGAGCGCGAGGTCCATGCGGTTGCGCCAGGCGACGAGTACCGCCGCGAAGTGCTCCGCGGCGTTGCCCGCTATCGCGACGACCACGATGCCGATGAATACCTCGCCCCAGCCAAGCGCGTGCGCCGTGGCCTCGATGACGCTTACCAGGATTTCGGCTGCGGCGACGATGCCCGCCGTCGTGAGCACCAGTACGGCCACCGCCCACGAGAACCGCTTGCCGCGAGGCGGCCGGGCGTCGCAGTGGTGGGGGAAAGCGTGGCGGTGGGTTACGAGCGAGAAGACGATGCTCGCGCCGTACGCGACGAGCAAGACTACGGATATGGCCAGGCTAAGGCGGTGCTCCGATATCTCTCCCGCCCGGCCGATGAAGTGCAACAAGGACGGCATAAGGAGCGCCGACACCGCCACCACCATCAGCGTCGCGCCCATGCTCGCCGCCCGGGCGTTGAACTTCTGTTCCTTGTGGCGCAGGCCGCCGGCGACGAAGGCCGCACCCAGGACCAACAGCGAGTTCCCCAGGATGGAACCCGTCAGCGACGCCTTGACGACGACGGCCAGGCCGGCGCGGATGCCGACCAGCGCAATTATGAACTCCGCGGCGTTGCCGAGCGTAGCGTTGAGCAGGCCGCCGACGGTGGGCCCGGCGCGCGACGCCAGGACCTCCGTGGCCCATCCCATGGCCGCGGCGAGGTACACCAGCGCCACCGCGGCGGCGAAGAACGTGAACACCGCCGGCCCGCCGAGATATAACGACGCGGCCGCCGCCGGCAAGAATACCAGGAGTACGGCGCCGTATTTCACGTCTTAGTCCGCTCCACGTCGCCCCAGGCCGTCAGGAAAGCTCCCCCCAGGGCGCCCCGCCGCGTCAACCACCGGTCCGCCGCGGCCAGCGGCCGCCGCAGCCGGCGGACGTAAAAAGGGAAGAAATGCAGCGTCGTCGCCATCTCGAGGGGCGTCTTTAAATAGCGCGAAAGAACCCGGCGCAGGTCGTACGGGCCGTAGAAGCGAACGGCCCGGAAGAGCGTGGCCCCTAAATTCCTCTTCACTCGCCGCAAAGCCGCGGACAGCGACCAGGCGTTGAGGACCGCCACCGCCACGCGCCGCCGGCAGACGCGCGCCGCCTCCGCGAACGCCGCCTCCGCGTCGGCCACGAACTCGACGGAGGTTATCATAGTTACCAGGTCGAAGGAGCGGTCGCGGAAGGGCAGCGCCTCCGCCCGGCCCTGTACCAGGTGTACGCCCCGCCCGCGCAGCCTCTCTTGCGCCCGCGTTATCATGTCCCGCGCCGGCTCGAGCCCCACGCCCCGCGCGCCCGCGCCGGCAAAGAGCTCGAGGTGAAGGCCGGTGCCGCTGCCGACGTCGAGCACGCGAACGCCGCGCACGTCGCCCGCGGCCCGGGTCAGCAGTTCGTCCTCCAGCTCCCGGGCGTACCGGCCGGCGGGCGTTTCGAACCAGGCGTCGTAGCGGGCCGCGGCGTCGCCGGCGAACACGCGCGCCCCGGAAGGCCCCGGCCTTTCATCCCGCGACGGCGGCAACCTTTCCCTCTAAGGTGCTCGGCTTGTCGCGCCGGTCGTCCACGTTGAGGAGCGTCATAACGCGTTCGACGCCGGCGGCGAAGGGTGCCTCGTGCATCTCGCGGATTACCGGCCAAAGCTCGTCGAGGTCGCCCTCGAGCGCGGTCCCGTTGGGGCCGACGTGGGCCTTTATTTCCGGGTGGCGTTCCAGTACGTCGAGCACTCCCCTGACGTACGGGCTGAGCGACGTCCCGGCGGTGCCGAGCGGTACTACCGTGACCTGTACGACGGCCATATCGTCTCTCGCTTACGGTTTCACGCCGCTAAGTGTTGTGTTAAAATCGTTTTAATGAAGAGGACCGCCACGCCGTTGACCGAGGCCCGGTTGTGGGCTACGGCCGAGACGATAAAGCGCGAGCTGGCGCGCGGCCCCTACCGCTCGCCGGTCGTTTCCAACTCGATGGCGCCCGTGGCGCGGGAGGGCGACGCGTTCGTCGTCGTACCCCCCGGGCGCCGCGGCCCGCGCTTCGGCGACGTCGTCGCCGTGGTCGCCGGCTCGCGGGCGGTCGTGCACCGCGTCGTCGGCAAAAGGGCCGGCCTCTATATCACCAAGGGCGACGCCTCACCCCGCGTCGACCCGCCGGCGCGGCGCGCGGACGTCCTGGGGCTCGTTCGCGCGGTGGAAAAAAGCGAAGGCTCGTTTCTACCTCTGGATACGGCCCGGGGCCGCCTGGCCGGCGCCGCCCTGGCCGCCGTCTCCGCGCTCGAGAATACCGTAAACGGCGTCGCGTCGCCGCCGCCCGCTTTCCTCCGAAGGTTTTTCTACCTGGCGCTGCGCCTGGTCTGGGCGGCGTTCTACCCTAGTACCCTTCCCCGGCGAAGCTGAGCTGGAGCACGTCCGCGTTCTCCTGGTCCACCAGGAAGACGGCTCCCCGGGCGCTGACCGCCAGGCGGCCGGGTCGGACGGACCGGCCTAACTTGTCCGCCAGCCGGGCGAAGTCCAAAAGGCCGAGGTAGGTGCCGTCGGCGTCGAAGAACTGCAGGCGGTTGACGTCGCCCGCCTCGGCGGTAACGACGACTTCCGGCGCGCCGCCCGGCACCGCCACCCCCGCTTCTCTAAGCTTATCAGCCAATTTGCCGTAACGGTCCACCGCGACCGCGGTGACGCCTTTGAACCGGCCCGCGTCGCCCGCCGGCCCGGGGCCGCCGATGGCCTTCAAGAAACCGCCGGCGTCGTCGAACTTCTGGATAACGCTGTTGCCGGCGTCGAGCACGTATATGTTGCCGGCGCCGTCGGCGGCGACGTCGCGGGGGTCGGGTTGGTACGGCGGCGCGACGTCCGCGGCGTCGAGCGGGACCTCCAGGCCGTCGAACTCGCCCGCCGACGTGAACCGCTGGACCCGCCGGTTCATCCGTTCCACCACCAGCAACCGGCCCTCGCCGTCGAGCGACGCGGCCACCGGCTCGTTGAAGGTCCCCTTTACGTAGCCGAAGATGGGGGCGCCGTCGGCGTCCCGGCCGCCGATGAACCCCAAAAATTTGCCGGCGCCGTCGAAAACCTTCACGGCGTGGGCGGGGGAGTCCACGACGAACACCCGGCCGTCCCTGGCCGCGGCCACGTCCACCGGCCCCTCGAGCTCGTGCACGGCCTCGCCCCGGCCGCCGAACTCCACCGTGAACTTGCGCGCGCGCGCGTCGTATATCTTCACCAGGTTCGTGCTGCCGTCCAAAACGACGAAGCGCGGGTCCGCCAGCGCCAGCGCCAGCGGGAGCTCCGGGACCAATCCTCTTTCCCGGAGCGATTGTATTACGCACAGGTTCTCGAGGTCGCGCAACGGCTCGAGCGTCCCCGTATCCACCGTTTCCTTCAATTTTTTAAGGCGCACGTCCGGCGCGTCGAGCGGGTACAGCTCGACGCGGTTGCGGCCGCCCTTCTTGGCCTCGTACAGCGCCATGTCGGCGATGCCGACGAGCGTCTCGCCGTCGGCGCCGTGGTCGGGAAAGAGCGCCACCCCGGCCGAGCACGCCGGCGAGACGAACTTCCCGGCGCCCTTGTCCACCGAGATTTTTAACTTCTCGGTCTTGGCGCGAACCTCCTCCGCCTTGGCCCGCGCCCCGTCGGCGTCGGCGTCCGGCACGACGGCGGCGAACTCCTCGCCGCCCCACCGGCCTACCAGCGGCCCGCCGACGAAGACGTCGGCCAACAGGCCCGCGAATTCGAACAAAACCAGGTCCCCCACCGGATGGCCGTACGTGTCGTTGACCTCTTTGAAGTGGTCGAGGTCGAACATGAGCACGGCGAGGGGGGCGTTCCCCTCTTTCGCCTGCTCGAGCGCGCGCTCGAGGCGGGGCGACAGGCCCTGGCGGTTGTAAAGGCCCGTCAGGTGGTCGCGCTCGTGGTAATCCTTGTTTACGGCCTGGAGGAGCAACTTGCGGCACTCGTCGAGGAAGCCCGCCTCCGCGCGGCTGAACTGCGGCGACTCGAACGAGTAGACGTCCAACGTGTAACGTATCTCGTCGTTGGTCAGCGCCAGCGGGAACGAGAGCAACGGCTCGGAGCGCGCCTTGCCCTTCCTGGGCGCCGGCGCGGAAGGGATGAGGGGCCGCTTCTTCAGGTCCCGGCCTACCACCGACAGCCGGTAATCGCGGAAGGGGGTCTTCTTCTCGAGCAGCGCGAACACCGCGTTCACGACGGCCTCGAAGTCGAAGTCGTAGTTGATCTGTTCCTGCAGCTCTTTTATTTCGGGGTCGGTCTCGCGGCGGGTCCGCGCGTCCCAGCTGAGCTCCGTCATCGTTCCTCCTATTATTTATATATTATGCCGGTGGGCGGCCGTTGTCAACGCCAAAGCAAAAAGCCGCCCGGGTGGGCGGCTATATATCGTCGTATCCAACCCGAGGTTAATTGAACAGCGCCTTGACGCGACCCAGGGACGTGGGGGAGACCGCGGGCTCGGTCTCTTTGAAATACTGGATGCGGTTATTATACCTGTCGCACACGTATACTCGCGTACCGTTAGGCGTTGCGGCAACGCCCCAGGGGTATCTGAACTCGCCGGGTTTACCTCCCGCCGTTCCCCATTTACCGAGGTAGCTTCCGGTAAGCGTGAAGTATTGAATCCTATGGTTTTCTCGGTCGGCGACGAAAACTAAACCGTCTGAAGTGATCGATATTGCCACCGGGTAAGCGAAGTGACCTATCCAGCCACCATATGAACCCCACTGGCCTAAGAAACTACCCGTCGGCGTGAAGTACTGTACGCGGTGGTTACCCGCGTCGGTTACGTAGACGTTGGCGTTGGGAGCGACGGCGATGCCTTCGGGCCAGTTAAATTGCCCCTCTCCGGAACCGTAGGAACCCCATTTTCCTAAAAATTCGCCTTTGGCGTTGAAGTATTGGACGCGGAAATTGTCTTTATCTGTTACATATATATAATTAACACGGGGATTTACGGCCACCGAGCAGGGCTCGTCGAATTCCCCGTTTCCCTTTCCGCTATTACCCCACATGCCTAAAAAGACGCCCGCAGCCGTGAAATACTGGATCCGATCATTAAGAGAATCCGCTACGTATACTAGTTCCGTTGAACGGTGTACTGCGACGCCGAATGGACTTATGAATTGCCCGGGTCTCGCGCCGGTAGAACCCCATTTGCCTAAGAAGCTGCCGTTCCGGGTGAAGTATTGAATGCGGTCGTTACTAACGTCGGCTACGTAAACTTTGCTGTTCGGGCCCAGCGAGATACCGCGGGGGCGTCTAAAGCGGCCATCTGCGGTACCCGCGGACCCCCACATACCTTCGAATACGTATATGCTTAAAGCAGGGAGGGCGGAAACCCCGAGCCCTAAGAAAAAGGTAATTATAATCTTTTTCATTTTTCTTGCCCGCCGGCGTTTTACCGGCTGACTACCACTTTACCGATGTGCTTCCCGGATTCCGTTTCTAGCGCGTATAAATAGAGCCCCGGCGTTACGTTAGCCGTCCACGCCGCCGTCGCACCTGCCGTCGTTACGTAATCGTCGAAGACCGTATCGACTTTACGCCCCGCAAGGTCGAATATCTCGAGCTTTACCCGGGTCGGTTGCGGCGGCGTGATGGTGAACGTCGCGGTGCCGGTCACGGGGTTGGGCTTGCAGGTGATTACGCGGGCCGCCTTCGTCCGGCCGGCGCCCCAGCCCGTAACGGCAAACGGCGCGGC
>Ga0307378_10002539_pt1 | contig 27768 bp, 19 predicted proteins | sample UN1MG_FD_202238 | JGI IMG/M metagenome (GOLD analysis project Ga0307378, IMG submission 202238) | Soil microbial communities from Risofladan, Vaasa, Finland - UN-1 | ecosystem: Environmental > Terrestrial > Soil > Coastal area > Acid sulfate soil | place: Finland: Risofladan, Vaasa | collected... | reverse complement strand
ATCCCTGTTATCTCCAGATTTAATGCGTTTTCAAGCCATTTCGGACTTTTGCCTCTTTTTAGACTTGACCCTTCGACCACCAGCCGCAATACCCTCTCAGAACTGCATAAAATCGCATCGGCAATCGTACTTAAAAGGGACAAGGAAATAGTCCCTTCCTGAGATTTTAAGCCGACGAGTTTGACTTGATAAGGAATTGTTTGAGCGAAAGTCCACCTCTTTTATTATTGTAACAGAAAGAATATTTATTTTAAATCATCTCTTTTTCTTTTTATCCATTTTTTGTTTTTCTTCCTTTATTCTAGCTATAAGTATTTCAGCCGGTTCATCGTTTGGATCTTGTGGCACAAGCTTACCCTCAAATGCCCGCTTTAATATGCTTTGCCTCAGCCGCTTGGCTTGCTTCAGTGCATTATAAACCGTCTTCCCCACCTCCTCCGCCACTGAGAATCGTCGTTCAATTTCAAAGACGATTTGTTGTTGCTCATCTTTTATTGTGATTGGAATTTTCATTAAACGAATATCATCTAATCCTAATCCTATTTTAGTTGCACCACGCCTCATGTTTTGAAATTGTTTGAGTCCACCTTCCTGGCAAACAAGATACCAAGCAACATATTTTTGAAATGCCTCTTTATTGGGTCTACAGAGTGCAATATGTTGATTTATATAAGCTTCATCGAAATTTTCTGGAATCAAAGCAATCATTCCAACATCCGCGGTAATCGAAATTAGAATGTCATTCGCTTCTACTTTTGTTCTTATTCCCTCTATTCCTTTAGGAAGTTGCACATGTTGAATGTTACGCAAGTCTAATGAAATAGAATTATGATCCAAATTCCCCATTCTCAAGAAAATTGGCCCAGTATCTGAATAGTATTTTGCCCAACCTCTTGAGCCACTAGTGATAAAATCAAATATGCTCTTCCCATTTTTCCATTCCCAACCAGTAGGCAGATCAGGCAAATTGTCGTTTTGTAGGGTTGTCGCGCTCTTGTCCGAATCCGATATTTGGGATGCCTCCAATGGGCGGGATGACCCCACCCCTACGTTGGAATGCTTCTGTCGCCATTCGGCGGTCAATTGCCCGGAAAACGCAGCCTTCAAAACCGCCTGGCGGTAACGTTTCAATTGCGCTCTTACCTTCTCCAGCGCCACTACCCCAGCATCCAATTTGGTAAAAAGTTCCTCAATCTTTTCGACAATTCGATGCTGTTCATTTAATGGGGGTAGCGGTATTTCAATGTTTTTTAATTGATCTCCTGATATTGCATTAAAAGTCGAGCCAGTACCTTTTTCAGCAATTATTGATTCAAAAGCTCGGATCAAATAAAGAATAAAAAAACTTTCAATCCCACTTAATCCTCTAATTGCAGCAAGTCCACGACCTATGCAGGATTTATCTAAACATATATTAGTCGGTCCGACAGGAGCTCTTATCGATATTAACACATCTCCTTTTTCAGCAATTTTTTTTGGTTTACTACACCAAATCCTTGGAATCGGATAAATAACTCCAAATTCTGCTTTACCTTGAAAAAACGGTAACCCGATTTTCTTTTCATTATATGTTGAAGATGGTGGAGATTGTCCAAGAACAACAATAGAAATATTAATTAATTTTGAAATTGCCCAATTTTGAGATAATTCTAACATATTCATTTTTTATCAATTTCATCTAAAAAAACACTTCGTTGCTTATTCAACATCTTTCTTCCTTGCATATGAATTTCCTGACCTGTTCGTTGCTTTGCCCAAGTTATAAAAACTCCATATTTTGCTCTTGTCAATGACACATAAAACAATCTTCTTTTTTCTTCGATATTTTCGAGGTCAATTCCTGGCATTATGTCATCTTCCATTGCAGGAATAAATACTACAGGAGACTCACATCCCTTCGAAGAATGCATAGTCATAACTCTGACCTCATTTTGTTCATCAATCTCATCTTTATTTTCAGATTCTAATAATTTTTGATCCATTTCATCGAGGACATCTTTTAAAGTAATAATTTTAGTATTTTCATATTCATTTAAAAAAGCTAATACTTTTTGACATCCATTATCACTTTTACTTAAAGGGACATAATTAAAAAATTTATAAACTATTTCATTAAAGTTTTTATAATTAAAAAGATCCTTTAAATATAAATGGAATTCAACTACTTTTTTTCTTTGTCGCATACTTGAAAACGCATCAATATTTTTATTGATATTTTCAATAATCATCCATAAATTACAATTTAAGGAAATCGCTAATAAACGTATTTGTCTTATTGTTTCAATTCCAATTTGATTTGCATAATCTAAGCATTGACGCATATTTAAATTATTATTTCTATTGACTACTCATCTTAAGGTTGCTAAAAGTTGAGTGCAACATTCAGTTTCAAAAGTATGATCAATTTTTAATTGAATTTTTAATGGAATTTTCACATCTTCCATTTTTTCTATATAATCCTTTGCAATTTTCCCATCTGGAAAAAGGATTAATAAATCTTTATATTGGAATCCATTACGAATTAGTTCTAATATCTTATTTGAAATCCATTCTATTTCTTCTTTTTTACTTCTCTTTTGAAATATGATAAAAAAACCAGATTTAGTCTTATTGAATGGAATTAAATCATTTTTTATTATTCTTTTTTCATTGTTTTTAATACAAAGCATTGCCTTCTCAATAATTTTTTGAGAACATCTTCTACATATCGAAATTGGGAAATCAATTGTATTTGGATATATTGATTTAAAATTTATAATGCCATCAGGAGAAGCAAAACGAAAACTTTCATAAATGCTTTGATCGTCATCACCAAAAATACTTAACCTGCTTGAATCCCCACAAATTTGATAAACAAATTTTTGTTCAAGGGGACTTAAATCTTGGAATTCATCAACAAGAAGATTTTTTGTTCGTTCATGAATTTTTGATTTTATTTCAAAATTGGAATTAATTAATTCAATTGCTCTACTAATCTCTTCTGGAAAATCAATACAATTATAGAATTCCAAATTATCTGAATAACTTCTTTGAAACTCTTTAAGACACTTTTTTTGATTAATACTTTTTTGAATATGATAGGGAACGCCTGCCAATGATTTAATTTGCATAATAACATTCAAATATTTCTTTCTTTCTTTAAAACTCAAGATAATTTTTTTACATTTAAGATCCTCTGAAACATCTTTCACAATTATTTTTTGAATTAAATTGCTGATTGGCCTAAATCCAATTTTTAATCCAGCACAAGAAATATTTTTTATTAGAATTCCCATTCCTAAACCATGGAGAGTATTCACATAAGGTAATTCATTTGATTCAATACCCGATTCCTCAAGTCTTTTTCTAATTTCATTTCTAGCTGAATTAGTTAAAGTGATTATGCAAATATTTTTATAAGAGATACGATCTTTATTAATTAATTTTTTCGCCTTCTCTATTATGCAAAATGTTTTTCCTGTTCCAGGCCCAGCCAGCACTCTCATAGGTGAACCTTTGTGTTCAATAATTTTTTTTTGTTCTTCAGATAAATTCATTTTATTTCAAATTTAGATTTTTCTTTTAATTTGTTTCTATGCCACCAAATTCTCATTCAATTCTGATAGAACTTTTGGCAAGTTCTCCCCGAACACCTGATACGCCTTTATCGCACCACCTTTTTCATAAAGCGGCGATAGCTCGAAATCGTCGATCTGGATAGCCAGCGAAGAGGCGATATGGTCCTTGATCAAGCGCAGCCATTCCAGTTGTTCTTCAGAAAAAACCTGCCCGGATGCTTTTTGCGTTTCCAGCCAGGCAGCAAAGCGCCGCTCCACTGTTTCCGGAAATGGTTCCAGTACATCAATGGCGCCGCCGGCGAAGCGCAGCAATGAGACGATGTTGGTTAACAGCTTTTGCGGGCCGGAACCCTTAACCCTGGCCTTCTCCAGCTTTTCGTAAGCCTGCCAAACCAAGTCGGGCGTCAATTGATAAGGCGGCTTGCGAATAGCCTCGGCCAGTTGCTTGATCTCCGCATAGGTGACCTGCCTCCTGGCATAAGGTTTTTCATAAATGATCTGCAAAGCAGTCAGCTCGTCCTTATTTTCTTCGATGAAGCGCTTGAAGGTCGAAACAACCTCACGCGCCCGTTCTTCGGCTTTGTCGCTGAACTCGGCCAACAATACAATATCTTTACTGATGGTATCAATAATCTGCTCGTTTCGTTTTTTGATATCGATCAAAAGATTGCGGATCTCGGGAATTTCGTAGGGCAGACAGGTCTGCACGACCAAAGCTTCTTCGGCCTTATTAATTTGTTCAGCGCTCGGGTTTTCTGTATTAAAAATGCTCCGGGCTTTTTCGATATGCTTGTCCGGATCCACGGCATCCAAAAGTTCATTGGTCAACGATTCCAAAGACCCCGGCGGGATCATGCCATTATTTCCAAGGGCTATTACAATTTCCTGGTTTTCCTTTTCCCCGATTTCCAGTCCCAGGCGGGCCAGCCGTCCAGCCAGGGAAGTCAGGGTGTCGGCATCGCGGTTGCCCAGCGCCACCAGCTGCAGCAGTTTATCGAACGGAATCGATGGCTTGCGTTCCAGTGGACGTGAATCCGTTTTGTCGCTCTCACATACGCCGACGGCATCAACAATCACGAAGCGGGTCTTATTCAGGGCATCGGGCGTGACGGCGTTAAAATCGGTAGCCGAAATCACCCGCGTTCCCCGTCCCTTCATCTGCTCGAAATAGACCCGCGACTTGACGTTGCGCATGAACAGCAGGCACTCCAGCGGCTTGATGTCGGTGCCGGTAGAGATCATGTCCACGGTCACGGCGATGCGCGGGTTAAAGGAATTACGGAAAGCGGCGATTAGGTTTTCCGGTTTTTCACCGGTAGTGCGGTAGGTGATTTTTTTACAGAAATCATTGCCCTTGGCGAATTCCTCGCGCACAATGCGCACAATGTCTTCGGCATGGGAATCGTCCTTGGCAAAGACCAATGTTTTCGGAACTTCAATGCGACCGGGGAATATTTCCGTGAACAATTTATCGCGGAATGTTTTGATGATCGTGCGGATCTGGTCGGGCGCCACCACGGCCCGATCGAGATTTTTTTCATCGTATTCCATGTCCTCATCCAGCTGCTCCCAACGGACATCACGAGTCAGCTTGTTGCGCTTGTCGATGAAAAAGCCAGCTTCGATTTTACTGCCCTTCTCAGTGATCTGGGTTTGAATGCGGTAAACATCATAACCGACGTTGACGCCATCGGCCACAGCCCGTTCATGGTTGTATTCCATGACCAGGTTCTGGTTGAAAAAACCGATTGCCTGCTTGGATGGCGTGGCGGTCAAACCGACGATGAAAGCGTCAAAATACTCCAGTACCTGGCGCCAGAGATGGTAGATGGAACGGTGACATTCATCGGTGATGATAAAATCGAACATTTCAATTGGAATAGCGGAATTATATACAACCTCTTTAGGCCTGACTTGGTCAGGATAGAGATCGAAAAAAGATTGCTCTTCGTTTTCAGGATCAAAATCGCTTTCTCCTTTGAGCATTGAAAAAAGACGTTGGATGGTGGTAATGCAGACGCGCGCCACCGGATCGAGGGTGTTGCTGGTCAAATGCTGCACATTGTACAATTCACTGAATTTACGGCCGTCATCGGGAGTGATGTACTGCTGGAATTCATTGCGCGTCTGCCGGCCCAGGTTGCTGCGATCGACCAGGAACAGGACCCGCCTGGCCCTCGCGAATTTGATCAAGCGATAGACAAAACTTACTGCGGTGTAGGTTTTACCGCTGCCTGTTGCCATTTGGATCAGCGCCCGGGGGCGGTTTGCAGCAAAGGATTTCTCTAAATTTTCAATGGCCAAGCCCTGGGCCTCCCACAAGCCTTCCGTTCTCAGCGGAGGCAAAGTCTGCAAGCGTGTCCTCAGAGTATCATCTTGACTTAGCCAATGTTTGAATGTTTCTGGGGTATGGAAAGCGAAAACCCTGCGCGAGCGGGAATCTGGATCGCGTATATCGCAGAAATAGGTTTCGCTCCCTGTGCTCTCATATACAAACGGTAGTGGTCCCTGTAGATGAGGAACATGTAAAGGAATGCCATGAATGTATTTCAGCGTTTGCTCTTCCACGCCGCTCAAGGTTGTGCCTTGGGGTTTGGCTTCGACTAACCCAACTGCTTTGCCCTCAATAAAAAGCAAATAATCGGCAAAGCCTTTTTCCATAGGAAATTCGCGGATCGCAACACCGGAAGCCTCTTTCAGGTTAAATGCATCCATGTCCTGGACAGCCCATCCGGCGGCCTGCAGAAGCGCATCTATAATCAACCGTGCTCTTGCTTCTGGTTTCATCCCTTCCTCATATCCCTGTCTACGTGTCGCACAGGCAGGCGTGAAATTATTCGTCTCTCCCTTGACTGAATTAAATTGAACCTTACACCTTAAGCAATTAAAAATCAATCGCTAACAGCGGTTAATGAGAAATGCATTATGCGTCACGGAGATTCATTCTTGACAGGCCTGGCCTTTCACGGTACATTGACTCCATGCAACCATGGCCGTTGCCCGTCGGCAAATTCTTGTTCCGTTTTCGCAGCTTCACTCCCCTGCCCCTGATCCTGCTGACCTTCCTCTTTTTCAAGCCCCTTTCACCATCGTGGCTATGGACCGCTATCGGCCTGGCCGCAGCGTTTCTGGGAGAAGGCATCCGCATTCACTGCGTGGGCTACGCCGGCAGCGGCACCTCGGGGCGCGAGAGTTATTTAAAGGCCGACAGCCTGAACACAACAGGCCTGTATTCGCTGACACGCAACCCGCTCTACTGGGGCAACGGGCTGATATTTGCCGGCCTGCTGACCATGTACGCCCAGCCGCTGGCGCTGGCCTTTTTTATTGTATTTCTTTTCCTGCAATACCATTTCATCGTGCTGGCCGAGGAATCGTTCCTGCGCGAACAATATGGCCCGGAGTATGAAGAGTACAGCCGCCGCGTCAGCCGCTGGCTCTTCCTCAGCGGACCCTATTCGCCGCCCGGCCGCCGCTTCGATCTAAAAAAAGTGGTTTTCAAAGAAAACGACTCCTGCTTCAACCTGCTGCTTACGGCCCTGCTCATTCTGGCCTGGAAGGAATCTTTTTTTTCAGGCCGGGTGCGCCAGCCCCTGATTTTTGCCGGCGCGGCGTTAATACTTATCCTTATATATAGCTGGATAAAAATCCTGAAAAAAAAGAGTGCCGCGAAAGCCGCGGCTTAGAAATTATTGACGATCTTATCGATCAAAGCTGAAGTCGAATATTTTTCAGCCAATTGGAACAGGCATAACTTGCCGCCCCGGCCCTCGACTTCTTTCCGGCCCACAACCTCGCCGGGGGCGTAATCGCCGCCTTTGACCAGGACATCGATCTTTGCCAGGGCCCGGATCAATTGCAATGGGGTGTCCTCACTGAAAGGGACGACGAAATCCACGCATTCCAGGGCGGCCAGGATCTCCATCCTTTCATTTAGGGGAAATATCGGTCGTTTTTCCCCCTTCAGGCGCCGCACCGACGCGTCGTCATTGATGCCCACGACCAGAATGTCGCCCTGTTCGCGGGCGTACTGCAGCAATTGGATATGACCGGGATGGAGCAGGTCGAAGACGCCGTTGGTGAACACGATCTTTTCAGCCGGGCGTTGGCTGAGCTCATCCCGCAGGGCGGGACCGCTTTCACGAATCTTCATTTTTAAAAAGGGCGATGTTGTCGGAAAATTCCCAGTGGTGGGGAATGCGGGCGATGCCCACGTCGCGGTGGCTGGAGGTGACGCGGAAGGTGTATTGGAAGTGGTGGTAATCGAAGGGATAGCCGTCGCGCTTGTGCACGGCGATGTCGAGGAAATAGGAGCCGTTGACCAGGCCCAAAGCCGGCATTGTCAGCCGCACTTTGCCCTTGCCCTGGATCTGCCGGGCGGCATAATTTTCCAGCAGCGTGTTGGAACCGTAGCAGTTGACGCCTTCGCCGTTGTAGACGCCGATGCCGAAGACAAAGTCGCTCTCGGCGGCGCGGGCTTCCACGTCGAATTGGATAGCCAGGGGTTCATCGGCTTCAAAAATGTATTTTTCGCGGTTCGCGGCATCGAACATCTTGACGTTGCTGATCTCGATCTCGCGGCTGCCCCACCTTTTTTCCTTTTCATTTCCGCTTAATTTTTCTTCTTCGCCATGCTGGACCAGTGATTTTTTTTCGTCTTTCTTGCCGATGTATTCCAGGTAGGCGTCGACCACGCGCTTGGGATAGCCACGCATTTCAATTTTTCCTTTTTTCATCCAGATGACGTCGTCGCAGATCCTTTCGATGGTGGCCAGGTCGTGGGAAACATAAATGATGGTTTTGCCTTGGCGGCGGAATTCGTTGATCTTGTCCAGGCACTTGGGGACAAAAGAAGCGTCGCCCACGGCCAGCACTTCGTCCACCAGCAGGATATCGGGGTTGACGTTGATGGCGATGGAAAAACCGAGGCGCATGAACATGCCCGACGAATAGCTTTTGACCGGGTTGTCGATGAACTCCTCCAGCTCGGCAAAGCGGACGATCTCCTGGTATTTTTCCTGGATCTGCTTGCGCGTCAGTCCCAGGATGACGCCGTTGATGAAAATGTTTTCCCGGCCCGAGATCTCGGGGTGAAAGCCGGCTCCCAGTTCGATCAGGGCCGAAATACGGCCGTTGGTGATGACCTCGCCGGTGGTGGGCTTGCTGATGCCGGCCAGGATCTTCAGCAAAGTGCTCTTGCCAGAGCCGTTCTCGCCGATGATGCCCAGGGTCTGGCCCGATTTCACGTCTAAGGAAACGCCGCGCAGGGCTTCGAAACGCTCGCCTGCCTGCAGGTCGCCGAACAGCGTCTTGTTGACCAGGGCGCTCTTGATGGTCAGGAACTTGTGGCGGTCGGCGTATTTCTTGTAAAACTTGTAGACGTCGTGTACCTGGACGGCTTCCATGTCACACCTCTTCCACGTAGGTGTCGCGCAGCTTGTCAAAGAGCAGGTAGCCCATGTAAAAAAACAGCAGCCCCACCAGGATGGTGACCGAAAAGCGCTTCCAGTGCGGCAGTGAGCCGAAGTAAAAGGCGTAGTGGTACGATTCCACGATGTGGGTCATGGGGTTGAGATTCAGGACGTACTGCAGGGCCTTGGGCACCGATTCATAGGTGTAGATGATGGGCGTGGCGAAAAACCAAAGGGTGATCAGGTTGGCCAGGATGTCCTTGATGTCGCGGAAATGCACGGTCAGCGCCGAGACCAGGAAGCACAGCCCCATGGTGAAGATGTACTGCGCCAGCAGGCTGACCGGCAGGAACAGGACCCACCAGGTCAAGCTTTTTCCAAAGATGAGGAAAAAAGCGACCAGCACGGGCAGCCCGAAAAGAAAGTGAACCATGTTGGTGGTCACCACCATGATGGGCAGCACCTCGATGGGGAACTTGATTTTCTTGATCAGCGCCCCCTGCACCATGAGCACGTTGGACGACTCGAGCAGCGAGGAGGAGAACCAGGTCCAGGGCAGGATGCCGTTGAACAGGAACAGGGCGTAGAGCTTGGTGCTCTCGAAGCCGGCCACGCGGCCGCCGCCGATGATGAAGCCGAACACCACCGTATAAACCAGCATCAGCAGCAGCGGGTTGAACAGGCTCCAAAAGAAGCCGAGCACGGTGCCGCGATAGCGCGCCTTCAGCTCGCGCGAGACCAGGATCAGGATCAGTTCGCGGTGGCGGAGTATTTCCTTCAGTTTTTCTATCATGATGATTTCCGAGTGCCCATTATACCGCAAAAAGCCCCGCCGCCAAAGCCTTTTTTGCAATATTTTTTTTTGCGACCGGACTATCTTGATAAAATAAGTGCTGCTGGTTGAAAAAATAAATATTAATCGTTAAAATAATTGGCAAAGGGAGGGAACAGAGGAGAAAGGGGATGGAAAAACAAAATCAAAACAGCGAAGTGCAAAAACTGCGGGATGACAACCGGCAGTTGAGCCGGGAAAACTTCCGCTTGCAGCGGGCCGTCGAGGAACTGGGCATCCTCAACGAGATCGCCGTGGCCATCAACTCCACCCTGGCGGTGGAAAAGATCCTCGACCTGATCACCCAGCGCTGCGTCCACCACCTGGGAGCAGAGCAGGGAGCGGTGCTGCTGCTGGAGGAGCAAAAAGCAGCCAAGCCGTTCCAGACCATTTGCCGCGTCGGCGATACCAGCCACCAGCGTCTCCCCTTCCGCCTAGACGACCAGCTGACCGGCTGGATGCTGAAACACCGCGCCCCCTTGCTGATCAATGACATGCGCAACGACCGCCGCTTCGCGACCGGTGAGGGCGACCTTTTTTCTGTTCTCTCGCTGCTGTGCGCGCCCATGGTCTGCAAAGGCAGGATGACCGGCCTGCTCGTGGTCTTCAACAAGAAGACCGAAGCAGGATTCAGCGCCGACGACCAGCGCCTGCTGGCCATCATTGCCAGCGAATCGGCCCAGGTCATCGACAACGCCCGCCTGGCCGAAAAGGAAAAAACGCTGCTGCACATGCAGGAAGAGCTGCGCCTGGCCTATGAGATCCAGTACAACCTCCTGCCCGGCGAACCTCCGCGCCTGGCCGGCTACGACATCGCCGGCAAGAGCATCCCGGCCAAAGAGGTCGGCGGCGATTATTTTGACTTCCTGGCCGTTGGCGAAAACAGTTTGGCTTTCTGCCTGGGCGACGTCTCGGGCAAAGGGCTGCCGGCGGCGCTGCTCATGGCCAACCTGCAGGCGGCCGTGCGCAGTCAGGCCATGGCCGGCACCTCACTAACCTCCTGCCTGGAGCGCGCCAACGCCCTGCTTTTCCGCAACACCAGCCCGGAAAAATTCGCCACCCTGTTCTTCGGCTGCCTGGATGCTGCCGGCCATGTCCTCCATTACTGCAATGCCGGCCACAACCATCCATTCCTGATCGGAAAAGATACTGAACCATTGCGCCTGAGTGCGGGCGGCCTGGCCCTGGGCTGCTTCGAATCGTTTCCCTTTGAAGAAAGCCAGGAGCCGATGAAACCCGGCGACCGGCTGGTCGTGTTCTCCGACGGCATCAGCGAGGCCGTCAACGACCGGGATGAGGAATTCGGCGAGGAGCGGGTCCATGACCTGGCCGCGACCAACCATGACGCTTCGGCCGCCGAACTGATCGAAAAGATCTTGCAAAGCGTGGGCGCCCATGCCGGCGACCGGCCGCAGATGGATGACATGACCCTGGTCGTGGTCAAGAGGGAAGCATGATCGGAAAAACCTTCGGCCATTACCGCATCCTGGAAAAGATCGGTGAAGGGGGGATGGGGATGGTGTACAAGGCCGAGGACATCGTCCTCAAGCGCCCGGCCGCCCTGAAGTTCCTCCCACCCGACCTGGTGAATGACCCAGCGGCCAAGGAGCGCTTCGTCCTGGAAGCCCAGGCCGCATCGGCCCTGAATCACCCTCACATCACCACCATTTACAGCATCGAAGAAAGTCCGGAGAGGACCTTCATCGCCATGGAATATATCGAAGGCAGAACGCTGAAAGAGACAATATCCGTAGGGACAGGTCGCGACCTGTCCCTACCCTTGAATCAGGTGTTGGACATCGCCATCCAGGTCTGCGAAGGCCTGGCGGCAGCCCACGAGAAAGGGATCGTACACCGGGATATCAAAGCGGACAACATCATGCTCAGCGCTCGCGGTCAGGCCAAGATCATGGACTTCGGGCTGGCCAAATTGAAAGGAGCGGAAAAATTGACCCAGACCCGCTCCACCCTGGGCACGCTCTCCTACATGTCGCCCGAGCAGGCCAAGGGTGAGGAAGTGGACTTACGCAGCGACCTATTTTCCTTCGGGGTTGTGCTCTACGAATTGCTGGCCGGCCGCCTACCCTTTGCCGGCGAGTACCAGGCCGCCGTCATCTACGCCATCATCAACGAAGATCCGCAGCCCGTGGCTCGCTACAACTCGCACGTCTCGGCGGAGTTGGAGCGCATCGTGGGCAAGGCCCTGGCCAAGGACCGGGAAGAACGGTACCAGCACGCCGACGAGCTGCTCGCCGATTTGCGCCGCGAAAAGAAAAAACTGGAATACGTGAAAGCGGGACTGGTCATCCCGGAGAAAGCCGCCCCGAAATCCAAGCATAAAATGCTGCCTCTAGCGCTGGCCGTTGCGGTTCTGGTGCTGTTCATCCTTATCTTTTCCCCCTTCAAAATACGGTTCGGCCCTCAGCAGACCGTCCAAGCGGGAGAAAACTCCCTGGCCATCATGTATTTCGAGAATATGCAGGACCCGGCCGACAAAAACAGGATCGCCCAGATGATCACCGCCCTGCTGACCACCGGCCTCTCCGACTCCCCACGTTACCTGCAAATAGTGAGCAGCCAGAGGCTCTTTGACATCCTCAACCTCCTCGGCAAAGGTGATTTGCATGTCATCGACAAGACCGTCGCCTCGGAAGTCGCCCGCAAGGCGGGCGTGCAATGGATGGTGACCGGGAAAGTACTCAGCACTAAGCCGAACATCGTTTTGATCTCGGAGATATCGAACGTCGCGACCGGCAAGATCCTGGCCACCCAGAGGGTGAACGGAGCCCCCGGCGAGGATCTGTTCGCTGTGATCGATAAATTGAGCCCGCAGGTGGTGAAGGCGCTGGCACTCCCCGAGCAGGCGCAGAAGGAGCTGGGAAGACCCGTGGCCGAGGCGACCACCCACTCCCAGGACGCCTATCGTTCCTACCTCGAAGGGCTCGAGAACTTTTACAAAGGATATACTTTTGAAGCGGAGAGTGATTTCGCAAAAACGCTGGACTACGATCCCGCTTTCGCCATGGCTTACTACTTCCTGGCACTCATCAATCTGCACGATGGAAAATACCGCGAAGCCAAGACCCATATCGCCCAGGCGACGAAGTATTCGGCCAACATAACCCAGAAGGAAAAACTCTATCTAGAAGGGCTGACAGATATCACAGCGGGCCAATACGAGCGAGGGATAAAAACGATCAGGGAAATCACCAACCAATTCCAGGATGAGAAAGAGGCGTTCCTCTGGCTCGCATCTGTATACATCCAAAACCTTTACAACCCGGAAGAAGCGATTCGCTGCCTGAACAAGGCCATCGCCATCGATCCACTCTACAAATATGCCTACAACCTGCTCGCCTATGCCTACAACGATGCCGGGGATTTCGAAAAATCGCTCTGGGCCATCAACAAGTACATTTCGCTCGCCCCAGGCGAAGCCAATCCCTACGACAGCCGGGGAGACCTTTATTCCTATAACGGCCAGTTGGACGCGGCGATCGAATCGTACAAAAAAGCGCTAACCAGCAAGCACGACTTCTGGATGTCCCTGTATAAAATCGGAGTATTACGTATGTTCAAAAAGGAATACGCCGAAGCCGAGAGGGTTTTCAAGGAGCTGATCGACTCCGCCGATCCCCATTGGCGTGCCCGGAGCAGATCGGGGATAGCGATCATCCAGATCTACCAAGGAAAACTCAAACAGGGATTGGCCGCTCTAGTCGACGGCATGGCCGCCGACCGGCTAGATCATTATGCCGGCACCGAAATCGGGTTCGATCAAATCAATAAAGCGGAGATCTATGAGGAAATGGGCAAACTCGACCTGGCCATCCAGGAGGCCAGGGCGGGCCTGGAAGCATTGAAAAAAGCCGACCCCGTTGCTCCTCTTTGGAACCGCGATTATTACGCCTATCTTTTATCCCTGAACCGTAGGATGGCCGAAGCTGAAGCCGTGGTCCGGAATTTGAAAACGGAGAGCGACAAAAATTGGGAACTCAGGTTCATGTATTGGCGGGCGGAGGGGGCACTGGCATTGGCAAGAAACGACCTCAAGGGCGCCCAAAGTTATTTCGAAAAGGACAAAACGAATGATTTTTGGGGCACCTATCTCCTGTCCAGCACCTATCTGCGGCTGGGCACACTGGACAAAGCCGCGGCGAAGTTGGAAAGAGCCCTCGCCCGCTACTACTATGAAAGATTCGATGAACCGATCCTAGCCGTGAAGGCCTACTATTTGCTGGGGTTGGTCTACGAAAAATCCGGTTGGAAAGACAAGGCGATCCAGAAATACGAGGAGTTCCTGGACATATGGAAGGACGCCGACCCCGGCCTGCCCGAGGTCGCCGACGCCAGGCAGCGGCTGGGGAAATTGAAGAAATTGTGAGCTAAAACCATGATCGGCAAAATCATCTCTCACTACCGCATCCTGGAAAAGATCGGCTCAGGGGGCATGGGCGAAATCTACCTCGCCAAAGATACGAAACTAGAACGCCAGGTGGCACTCAAATTCTTGCCGCGCCATCTGACCGAGGACAACGAAGCACGCCTGCGTTTCGAACGCGAGGCCAAGGCCGCAGCCGCCCTGAACCACCCCAATATCGTCACCGTTTACGAGATCGGCGAGCACCAAGGCCAGGTCTTCATCGCCATGGAATACGTCGAAGGACGGACGTTGAAGGAAATAATCGATGTAGGGGCACGGCGCGCCGTGCCCCCTTCTGGTGATCTGTCCCTACCCATCACCTCTCACCCATTACCCATCACCAAGGTCATCGACATCGCCACCCAGATCGCCGCTGGCCTCGCCGCCGCCCATGTCAAGAGCATCGTGCACCGCGACATCAAACCGCAGAACATCCTGGTAGATAGGGACGGCCATGTAAAAATATTGGATTTCGGTCTGGCTAAATTAAAAGGAATTTCATCACTGACCAAGGAATCCTCCACCCTGGGCACTATCCATTATATGTCGCCCGAGCAGACTATGGGCAAGGATGTGGACCAGCGCAGCGACATCTGGTCGCTGGGTGTCGTGCTCTACGAGATGCTCACTGGCAGATTCCCATTCAAAGGCGATTACGAGCAGGCGGTGATCTATTCGATCCTGAACGAGGAACCCAAAAGGACAACTGAGATCCGGCAAGATATACCGCCTGAATTCGATCGCATCCTGGAAAAAGCCCTGGCCAAGGAGCCGGAGGATCGCTACCAGCACGTCGATGATCTTCTCGTTGATTTAAAGCGGATAAAAAGGGATTCCCAGCCGGATATCAAGACGGGGAAAGCAAGCCCGCCGAGAAAAATCCAGCGCCTGCCCAAATGGGCGCTTCCGACCATACTGACTGTCCTGCTGGGAATTGCCGCCGGTTTATACCTGGCGCTGAATGAAAAAGCCAAGCCCTCGGCCCATGCGGCCCTGGTGGATCAGAGCGCTTGGACCCATTCCATCGCCGTGCTGCCTTTCGCCGACCTAAGCAAAGCTAGCGACCAGGATTATTTCTGCGAGGGTATGGCCGAGGACATCCGGACGAAATTGACCCGGCTCAGCCCCAGGCTCAAGGTCATCGCCCGCTACGCCATGCTCCCGTACAAGAACAACCGCAAGCCGCTTTCCGAGATCGCCCGCGAGCTGGACGTGGAGACGATCCTGGAGGGGAGCGTGCAGAAAGAGGGAGACCGCATACGGGTCAACGCCCAGCTCATCAACGCCCGGGACGGGGCCCACATCTGGGCCGATCTCTACGACCGCAAGGTGGCCAGCGTTTTTGATGTCCAGGACGAAATATCACTGACCATCGTGAAGGCGCTGGAGATCAAGCTGACACTCGAAGCGAAGGCCTCGCTCGTTGCCGGGCGGCCGCAGAGCTTCGAGGCCTACGAATATGTACTGAAAGGGCAATATATCATCAACAACATCTATATCATCACCCGCCTGGAAAAGGATTTCGAGCAGGCCTTGGAAATGTTTCAAAAAGCCTTCGCGCTGGAACCTAACTACGCCTTGGCCTACGCGGGGCTGGCCTGGGCTTACGAGATTAAGTACTCTCTCACGGGAAAGCCGGAACTCCACGAGTTGGTGCTCGCCTACGCCAAGAAAAGTTACGACATCGCCCCTGACCTTGCTCAGACGAACGCGGGGGTAGGCTATTATTTCTTCAGCCGCAACGATCTGGACCGCTCGTTCGCTTGTTACCGGCGGGCGCTGGCCCTGGACCCGAACCTCATGGAGATCCTGCAAGTGATCGCAGTATCTTACAGTCACTTGGGCCTCTATCTTCAGGCCATTAAATTCTATCGTAGAATCCTGGAGCTTTCACCGGGTTTTCTTTTCGCACAAGGGAATCTGGCGTCCTGTTATCTCCACATCGGCGACCAGGAGAACGCGGCCGACTTGATGCGGAAGGTCATGACCGTAGCGCCCGACATCCCTGTTTACGTCTTGGATGAGGCGGAGATCCTGCTCCGGCGAAGCAGACCTGCGGAAGCAAAGATCATCCTGGAGAAAGCTGCGTCCCTCGACCTCAACATAACAACGCCCCGACTTTCCTATTTGCGGGCCGTGCTGGCGGCCCTGAACGGAGACAGGAGGTTGGCCCTGATAGAATCCCGATCGCCGGACATCTATGCCTTATTGGGGATGAAGGATGAAAGCATCCAAGCCCTCAAGGATTTCTACGGGAAACACCCTGTTTCCAACAATTTTTCCTACCTCGACCTCATCCACAATCCCTTCCTGGACCGGCTCCGCAACGACCCGCGCTTCCGGGAAATCGTCAAAGAGCAAAAGACCATATATGATGGGCGGGTGAAAAAGTATGGGGATTTATAAAAAGAAACCAATATGGAAAATTGGATAAGCCAAATTGTTTCCCATTATAAGATATTCCAAGAGATTGGCCGCGGCGTGACCTGTCCGCCCGGACAAAAGTATAATGCCAATTATGATCAATCAAACTATATCGCATTATAAAATACTGCAAGAGCTTGGCCGTGGCGGAATGGGCGAGATCTACCTGGCCGAGGACACCAAACTGGAACGCCAGGTGGCGCTCAAATTCCTGCCGCGCCATATGACCGATGACAAAGAGGCGCGCCTGCGCTTCGAACGCGAGGCCAAGGCTGCAGCGGCCCTGAACCATCCCAACATCGTCACCGTGTACGAGATCGGCGAGCACGACGACCAGGTCTTCATCGCCATGGAATATGTGGAAGGCCGGACATTGAAGGAAATGATTTCAGGTTCCGTAGGGGCAGACCCCCGTGTCTGCCCTGGTGCCGACAACGATCGGAAGAAGGGCGAACACAGAGGTTCGCCCCTACGCATCACCCCTCACCCATTACCCCTCACCCAGGTCATCGATATCGCCACGCAGATCTCTTCCGGCCTCGCCGCCGCCCACGCCAAGGGCATCGTCCACCGCGACATCAAGCCGCAGAACATCCTGATGGACAAAAACGCCAGGGTAAAAATATTGGATTTCGGCCTGGCCAAACTCAAAGGCGTCAGCCCTTTGACCCAAAAAGACTTCACCATGGGCACGGTGCACTACATGTCGCCTGAACAGGGTCAGGGCAAAGAGGTCGACCCGCGCAGCGACATCTGGTCTCTGGGCGTGATGCTTTACGAAATGATCAGCGGCGGACTCCCCTTCCTGGGCGAATACGACCAGGCGGTCATTTACGCCATTGTCAATGAAGAAATGGCTCCACTGCTGTCCGGAAAAGAGCAGCTCCCGGCCGGCATCGAAAAAATCATCCGCTGCTGCCTGGCCAAGAAGCGCCAGGACAGGTACCCGTCGGCCGAGGCCCTGGCCGCAGCCCTTAGGGATCTGAATGAAGTCAGGGCGGCGACCAAACCGGAGAAAAGCAGCGGGCGCAGATTGTCCCGGCGCGCATTTCTGACAGCCCTTTCGCTGTTGCTGCTGTCCGGCATCCTGGGATTCTTCGCCTTGAACCCGCGGGCGAGCAGCGAGCTGCGGCGGGTGCTGGGGTTGAGCGGTTTGCCGCGCAGCAAGCACATGGCTGTTCTGCCCCTACTCACCACAGGCGATGACGCCGAAGCCAAAGCCCTGGGCGATGGATTCACAACCGTTATCATTGACAAACTGACTTGGTTGGAAAAATTCCACGATTCCCTTTGGACCGTTCCCGCTGGCGAAGTTTTTGAAAATCGCGGCAAACCTCCTCGCGCACTGCGGCGCTTGTGGGGCTGCAACCTGTTCATCTCCGGCGACCTGCAAACGGAAAATAATTCCCTGCGCCTGCGGCTGAAACTCCAGGACGCTCGATCCGGACGGGCGTTGAGGCAGGTCGAGCTCCAGGGGAACATCGCCAACCTGACGCTTTTCCAGGAAGGGTTGATCTCCAAGCTCCTCAAGCTCATTAACTTGCCCGAGGAGGACGGCACAGTCACCTATGTCAATGCGGGCGGGACCGCCATGCCCGGCGCCTATATCCTGTTTATCAAGGGGCGGGGCTGGATCATGGACAGAGAAAATGGCGCAAGCATCGACCAGGCGATCCGCTCACTGGAGAGAGCCCTGCAACAGGACAACCGTTACCTGCAGGCTCGCCTGGGCTTGGTCGAAGCCTTGATCGCCAAGTCCCAGCTGAGCAAGGACCCGGGCTGGCTACGGCTGGCCGAGGACCAGGGGCTCATGCTCAACCAGGATGCCAGCCAATGGGCCCCGGCGCAGTTGTCTTGGGCGGTGCTCCTGGACCTGAGCCATAAAAAGGCCGAGGCACGCAAGGCATGGCAACAGGCGCTACGCCTCGACGAGCATTGTTACCGGGCCGGCATCGAACTGGCCAATTCCTACAGCGACGAAGGCCGCACCGGGGAAGCGGAAAAATACTACAAGCAGGCCATCCAGGTACGCCCAGCCTATCCAATGGCGTACGAAAACCTGGCTTACTTCTATTACATCAACGGTCGTTATGATGAGGCCCTGGACTTCTATCAAAAAGTAGTCGAGCTGGCCCCGGGCGATATAAACGGATTCATCAATATGGGAGGCATGTACATGAAGAAGGGTGACCGAGAGAAAGCCCGGCTCATGTTCGAGAAAGCCAACGCCATCCAGCCGGACCCCGCCGCCCAATCCAACCTGGCCACCCTTTACTTTTACGAAGGTGAATACCGCAAAGCCCTCCCCTTGTTCAGCGCGTTGGCCCGTGAGACAAACGACTACATCATGTGGGGCAACCTGGCCGACACCTATCGCCAGCTGCCCGATCAACGGGAAAAAGCCGGCGCCGCCTACCGAAAAGCCATCGCCCTAGCCGAAGTGCTCCTCGCCGCCACTCCCGGCGACAGCGAGATCATCTCTTGCTTGGCTTTGTATCGTGCCCACCAAGGAGAAAAGAACAAAGCCCTGGAGGCCATCTCCCGCGCCCGCACCCTGGCCCCAGCCAACCTGGAAATGATCCGCCGGGCGATCCTGGTCCATGAGGCGGTCGGGGAACGCTCCCAGTCCCTGGATGCTCTCCGCGAGTACCGGGAGCGGCTGGGAGGGATGGACGAGATCGAAAAGGAACCCGACCTGGCCGCGCTTCGTGCCGATCCGTCCTACCTGGAGCTGCTCAGCAGTCCGCATTAAGGAGCTTTTGGCATCAAGCCAATAAAAAGTAAGCCCGGGCCTTGGAAGCCCCGGCAAGGAGGATGGGATGAAAAAAATCGCTGCTTTTGTCATGACGGTTTGTTTATTACTTTGCCTGTGTCTTCAACTGCCGGCCCCGCCACCAAGAGAATTCAAGATCGTGATCTCGATCATGGACTTGAATGAAGAAAGAGTAATTGATATGGGCGAAAAATACGCCTATGCCGTGCCTAGGGGAGCCCTTATTAAATGGACGAGCGATTTCGATTTTTTACTGCAATTTGAAGTAGAAACTCCATTTGATGAAAATCTAGACAACGAAGAGATAACCGAATCCGTCAGGTCGTTTGAAAAAACGATTAAAGCCGATGCCAAGATCAACCATCTTTACAAGTACACGGTCTTCGTCGTTGATAGCGCTAATAAAAATAAAGGGCTGAAGCTCGACCCGATCATCATCATCATCCCGCCGCGCAGGTAAAGGCCGAAAGAACTGAAGCCTTCTTAATCCCCCGCCAGGAGTGTCGCCATCTCCTTCGTATAGATCCCCTTGCTCTTGAAAATGACCGGCGCCTTTTCTTTGCGGATGGGTTTTCCGGTTTTTCCCGGCTGCGCCCGGAAAAAAAATAGTGGGACCGGGAAGGTCCGCAGGATTTGGTCGCAAAACAGAGGCGAGATCAATGCGCCTTGAAGGGCAATGGAACTTTGTTTTCCTATATTTCGTTTATTTGGTATCCAAAAAAAAGGAGGCAATAAAATGAGAAAAACATACGCAATCATGTCCGGCATCCTCTTGCTGGCAGTCGCCATTCTTGCCCAGAATGAGCAAGCTTCCGCATGGCAGCAGGACCTTGAATACATGGTCAAGCGGATCGAAATCATGCACCCCCTGCCCTACGCCTTTTTCCCGAGGCAGGACTTCTACAAGTTGAAGGACAGGCTCTACCAGGAGATCCCCCACTTAATCGACGCGGATATCGTGGTCTCGTTTTCCGAATTGCTGGCCAGCCTGAACGACGGCCACACCAGGATGGGATTCGAGTACTCGGATCCCGAATGGCTCGATAAAACTTTCAATCTGCTGCCTTTCATCTTGTATCCCTTCGATGATGGAGTTTATATCCTGGCCGGACTTCCGAAATATCGGAAACTGGTTGGCCTGAAAATTGAGAAGCTGGGAAAAATGCCCGTGGCGGAAGCCATCGTGAAACTCGGCAAACTTTACAGCCACGATAACGCATATGGGCAGAAGAAAAGCCTGTACTACACGCTCGGTTTCGCGGAAATGCTGAAAAAAATCGACGCGGTCGAGGCTGTCAACAGGATTACCCTATCCCTGCGCAATGAAAAAAATAAGCTGGTCAAGATCGAAATCGACACGGTCCCCTTTACGGATATGGCTCGCTATCTCGGCACCTGGTACCCGCAATCATGCCCTGAACTCGTTACCATGAACGAAAGCTCAAAAAATCCCCTATCTCTATGGCTCAAAGACAGGGAAAGCAGATTCTGGTTTGAATTCGTTCCCGAAGACAAAATGATGTTTCTCCAGATCAACTCGCTGAATTTTCCCCATGGCAGTGGCAAGGGAAGTTTTGGAGAGGCCTGCGCCAGGTTCTTTGAGGCCCTCGATCGGAGCGCAGCGGAAAAACTCGTCATCGACATCCGGGCGAACAACGGCGGCAACCATGTTGAACTGCCTCTCCTGAAAGGCATTATCGCCAGACCCGCCATCGACCGTCACGACAAGCTGTTCCTGATCACCGGGAGGGTGACATACTCGGCGGCCGTGCATTTCACCACCATCTTCAGCAAATACACCAATGCCACGATCGTCGGCGAGCCCGCCGCGGGCAGACCCAATCATTACGGCTCTTTCAGAAAATTCACCCTGCCCAACCATCCGCAGATCACCATTGGCTGCTCGGTCGATTATTATCAGGATTCGGAACCCTTTGATTTCAACACCGCCATCATTCCCGACGTCATGACCGCCATCACCTCGGCCGACTACAGGGACAACATAGACCCGGCGCTGAAAAAAATAAAGGATTATGAGCGGATACTTAGTTTGGCGCAGGCGGTTGCACTCGAACTGGAAAAAGAGTATGCCGTGAACGGCTGCGATGGTTTGAAAAAATCATACCTGTCACGGAAGCAGGAATTGTTGAACAGCGGCTACAATCTGGAAAATTTCTTCAGCGACTTCATTGACGATTGGTTCTTTGCCAACAAGAAAAGCACGGCCGACTATACCGACCTTTTGGCCTTTGCCTGCGGTGAGTGCCCGGAATCGATCGATCTGTGCTACTCCCTGGCCGCCCGTTTAGAAGCGGATGGTCGGTTTGCGGAAGCAGTGAAGTTTTACAATCAATGCCTTCAGCTCAATCCCGCTTGCCACTATGCAAAGATGAAATTGGGCTTGCTGCAATTACAGGGAATACAGCAATAAACATGATTTGAGCACGAGTAACCGGCTAGGAACAAGGTCCGCGTCACCATGGACCTTGTGCACAGCTGGCTAAGCTCCGGACAGGATTTTTTCCATCTCCGCAGTATAAACACCCTTGTCCCTGAAGATGATCAGGGGCTTCTCGCGCCGGCAGCGAACGGTGCTTTTTCCCAGTTGCGCCAGGAAGCGGTCGGGAAGAGAGTTGGCAAAGGGTTGGACCGAACGGATCCGGGCCGGATAAAGGCCGTTCGCCCGGGCGGTTGCCAATAATTCCTCCTGCCGGGCAAAGGGGAAGATCAGGCAAAGCTTTCCGCGCCGGGCCAGGATGGCGCTGCAGCCGGAGAGCAGGCCGGCGAGGGTGAGGGCGACCTCGAAGCGGGCCAGGCGGATGATCGGATCGGGGCTGAGCCTGCCCCGGCCGGTTTTAAAAAAAGGTGGGTTGCAAAAAACGGTCTGCACGTTGGCGATGCCGGGGTGAATGCGGTTGAAATCGCCGCGGATGACATGGAAGCGCCCGCTCAGGCCGTTGGCCGCGGCGTTGTCCACGGCCAGCCGATAAAGCGTTTCCTGGATCTCGATGCCGGTGACGGCCGGGAATTTATTCTGCTGCAGGGCCAGCAGGGCAATCACGCCCGCGCCGCAGCCGACCTCCAGGGCCGGTGACCGGGAGACGGGCAGGAAATCGGCCAGGATGGGCGAATCCACGGCGAAGCGGTAGCCGCGTTTCAGCTGCTTGATGATCACCTTGCCGTGATAGAAAGTATCGGTGGTGGTCAAAGGATCAGTCATTGTCGAAGGGTTCAAGGGTTAAAGGGTTGAAGAGTTAAAGAGTAGATGGGTAGATGAGTTAATGGGGGATCGCAAAGGGATCGAACTATTGCACTTTTAGTTTTCAATTCTTAACCCATTTACCCATCAACCCTTCTACCCATTAACCTCTTCTTTACTGACCTCTTTTAAATACTCCCTCAGTAAGTTCAACGCGCAATGAATGCTGCGCATCTTGACGATCTCGCGGCTGCCGGAAAAAAGCTGGCGGATGCCCTTGTCGAAATTTTCGGCGCTGATGTGAATGTGAACCAGGCCAACGGGCTTGCCCGCGGTCTCACCGCCGGGACCGGCGATGCCGGTGATGGCCAGGCCGATATCGGCATTGCACAAGCGGCGGACACCCGCGGCCATCTCTTTTGCCGTGACAGCGGATACGGCGCCGTATTTTTTCAACGTCTCCTCACCCACTCCCAAGACTGCGCTTTTCACACTGTTGGCATAGGCGATCACCCCGCCCAGGAAAACCTCGGAGCTGCCGGCCACGTTGGTGATCTGGTGGCCCAGGCCGCCGCCGCTGCAGCTCTCGGCCACGGCCAGGGTGAGCTGGCGCTGTTTCAATTCCCCGACAATGGCCTCGGGCAGCGATATGTCTTTTTCCGCATAAATGAAATCCTTCAGGCTTTCCCGCACCTTTTCGGCCAATTCATCGGTCAGGCGCCGGGCTTCGTCCACGGAATTCTTGGAACGGCCCAGGAAATGGAGCTCGATCACACCCGGAGAGGCCAGGATGGTGGTCACCGGGTTGCGGTACTTGCGATAGATGCCGGAGCAGCGGGCGTCGGTTTCCGATTCGCTGATGCCGGTCAATTTAAAGGTGCGGGTATAGATATGGTAATTGGCGTCGGGAGCGAAATATTTTTCAAAGACGCTTTCGAAAATCGGGATCATTTCGTTGGGCGGACCGGGGAGCAGCAGCACCTTGCAATTGCCGTCATCGACATACAGACCGGGCGCCGTGCCGACCGGATTGGCGATGACCTCGGCGCCCTCGATGACGAAAGCCTGGCGGGCGTTGATCTCGGGCATGGTCATGCCGCGGCGCCGGAAGATCTTTTCCAGGTCGGCCACGATCTCTTCCCGGAAGACCAGGTTTTTTTTCAGGGCCGTGGCCACGGCCTCACGGGTGATGTCGTCCTCGGTCGGGCCCAACCCACCGCTGAGGATCACCAGCTGGGCGCGCTGGCAGGCCTTCTTGACGATCCAGGCCAGGTTGTCCAGGTGGTCGCCCACCACCACCTTCATGTCCATCAGTATCCCCTTTTCGCGCAAACGCCGGGCTACGTACAACGAATTGGTGTCGGTGCGGTCCAAGTCAAGCAGCTCACTCCCGACCGCGATAAAAATAGCTCGCATGTTTTACCTTCTGGCCCTTATAACTGAAAAGACGATGACTGTCAATAATATATCATCCGCTCAAGGCCCGTGCTTATTTACTTTCGCTGGGGCTGAATCTCGATTGCTAAACAGAAACAAAGACAAAGATATAGGAATTTGCTTAATCAAATCCCTTCACAATTGCTACCATAGAAATCTCCTCACTCAGCAGAGCTGCGAAATCCACTGCATTGGGGGATAAGAGCTGCAGAAAATTTATTATAAGGCTCTAAAAATCGATCTCAACGATACGGTGCGAATGGCAGTTGATGTTCACTGCCACCGGGAAGGAAGCGATGTGGCAGGGGTGGCTGACGATGTGCACGGCCAGTGAAGTGGTGCGTCCGCCCATGCCCATGGGGCCGATGCCCAGTTTGTTGATCCTGGCGAAGATGCGTTTTTCCATTTCAGCATAAGCCGGTTCGGCATGGGCACTGCCCACGGGTTTGCGCAGCAGGGCTTTTTTGGCCAGCAGCGCCGAAGTATCGAAATTGCCGCCGATGCCGACGCCGACCACGGTCGGCGGACAGGGATTGGGGCCGGCCTTGGCGACCGTTTCCACCACGAAATCCTCGATGCCCTTGGCCCCGGCCGACGGGGGCATCATCTTCAGGGCGCTCATGTTTTCCGAACCGCCGCCCTTGGCCATGAAGGTGATTTTGAAAGCATCGCCGGCAACCACCTCCCAGTGGATAAAAACCGGGGTGTTGTCGCCGGTATTCTTGCGGCTGAGCGGATCGCAGACCGACTTGCGCAGGTAGCCTTCGCCGTAGCCTTCGCCGGTGCCCTGGCTGATGGCGTCGCGCAGGCTCTTGAATCCGGCATACTCCAACTGCACCGCTTCGCCCATCTCAACGAAAAAAACGGCCAGGCCGGTGTCCTGGCACATGGCCAGTTTCTCTGAGGCCGCGATGTCGGCGTTCTGCAGGATCTGCTTGAGGATCTCCTGGCCGACCGGCGCTTCTTCAGTGCTCAGACAATTCTGGACCAGCTTTTTTAAATCCGGGTCAATGTTGAAATTGGCGTCCTGAACGGCCTGTTTGATCTTCTCTTTCACTTCAGAAAGGTTCACTTTTTTCATTTTTCCCTCATGAAATTAAATTCAAGGCAGTAAGATGTACTTTATATTTTATTGGACCTTTAGTCAAGGATTTTTCATTTTTTCGAATCGCCATTCCTGACCTCACCCCCAACCCCCTCTTCGCCCATTCTCCCTCACTCCTAGCCTCACCCCCCAACCCCCTCTCCTGAAGGCGAGGGGGAGGACAACATTACAAAGTCCAAAAAAACATGGAGTGTCCTCTTACCCCTTCTGCTTTAGGGAAATGGTGAGGGGATGGGGCCAGAATATCGTCTTATTTGCATAAATCTCGAATAACATCTTTGATCTTTTTCATAACCGCAGGCAACTCCTCATCTACTGAATTATTGTCAAAGCGGATTATCGAACAGCCTTGCGCCTTTAAGATTCGTTCGCGCTCCCTGTCCGCACTACGTTGCCTATTGTGAATGCTCCCATCGACCTCGACCACCAACCCCAGCTCGACGCAGTAGAAATCGACGATGAATTGATCGATCAGGTGTTGGCGTCTGAACTTGACCCCTAATTTTTTATCTCGCAACTCCTGCCACAAGATCCGCTCGATATTCGTTGGTTCCCTTCTCATCTTCACAGCCACGGGGGAGAGCGCTTCGTAAATTTTTCTATTCCGGGTCGACCCGATCACTTTAAGGAACATTCGGCCTTGGAAAACCATTGATCTCTTCGAACTCATTCCCGATTCACCTTGCTCCTAGCCTCACCCCCCCAACCCCCTCTCCTGAAGGCGAGGGGGAGGACAACATTACAAAGTCCAAAAAAACATGGAGTGTCCTCTTACCCCTTCTGCTTTAGGGAAATGGTGAGGGGATGGGGCCAGCCAGGGTTTACTTCACAGCCTCCACGGCCTTCCTGACCGCTTCCTCAAGCAGCTTGATATCCGGCTCCTTGATGAAATTGTTCTTCATCAGCAGTCCCATGGCGTCGCGCGCCTCCTTGATGTCGGCCATGGTTTTTTTGAAGACCTCGTCCCAGGTTTTCTCTATGCGGGCCACGCCGTTCTTGACGGCCTCGACCGCCACGTCGGCCGCTTCCTGGGCAAAAACCTCGGTCTCATCCATGGTGGGCATGATGCGTTCGGGATTGATGCTGCCGTGCTTCTGGGCGAAGTTGGCCATGGAATAGGCGGCGGCAATGGCCATCTCGTCAGTGATCTTTTTCGCGCGCACGACCAGCGCTCCTTTCAGGATGCCCGGGAACCCCAGCGAGTTGTTGACCTGGTTGGGGAAGTCGCCGCGGCCCGTGGCCACGATATACGCTCCGGCTTCCTTGGCCGCGTAGGGATAAATTTCCGGAACCGGGTTGGCACAGGCGAAGACGATGGCCTTGGCAGCCATTTTTTTGATCCATTCCGGCTTGACGGTGTCGGGGCCGGGCTTACTGACGGCGATGAGCACGTCGGCGCCGGTCATGGCTTTCTCGATGTCGGTGACACGGCCAGGGTTGGTCTTCTGGCAGAGTTCCCACTTGCGGTAGAAGGCCGGGTCGGCCTTGATGTCGTCGCGGCCCAGGTGCAGGGTTCCGGTGGTGTCGAACATGATCATCTGGGTAGGGTCGGCGCCGGCCTGGATGATCAGCCGGGCGATGGTTGTATTGGCTGCCCCAGCGCCATAAAAAACGATCTTGACATTCTTGAGGTCTTTGCCGGCGACACGCAGGGCGTTGATCAGCCCGGCCAGGGTCACCGACCCAGTCCCCTGGGCGTCATCGTGCCAGACCGGAATGTTGCACGCCTCGCGCAGGGTATCGAGCACTTTATAACAATTGGGCTGTGAGATATCCTCGAGATTGACCGCCCCGAAACTTGGTTCGGCCATCTTGACAAAATCGATGATCTTGTCGGGATCATGCTTGCCCTTGTCATTGTAGCTGTTGACGCACAAGGCCACGCCATCGACTCCACCGAGATATTTCATCAAAAAGGCCTTGCCTTCCATGACGCCCAGGCCTCCCGAAGGGGTACAGTCACCGTCGCCCAGCACGCGGGTGGAATCGGAAACCACGGCCACCAGGTTGCCGCGGTTGGACAGGTCGAACGATGTATCATTGTTATCACGGATGGTGATCGAAACCTTGGAGACGCCGGGAGTGTACCAGACATTGAACCAGTTGAAGCCGTACACACCGGCCTTGGGCATGGTGGCGATTTTACCGCCATAGAATTTGTGACAGGTATAGGCCAGTTCTTTCAAAAATACGGTCTTGGCCTTGGCCAGCTGTTCCGGAGTGAAATTGTCCGGAAACAGTTCGTTCAGGTTGGCTAATCCCAGATCGGGTTTCTTCATCATAGACCTCCTTAATGTTGTTAACAGATAAACTATTCAGCAGCCGCAAAATCAACTTTAAAGATTTTGTTTTAAATAGTCAAGAATTAAATTTATTTTTACAACTGGCCGGACCCGGGATCATTGGCCGCGCCAGCGCACGAAGCCGTCGCGGGCCAGCATGGCGAAAAACTGGGCCAGGCGCGGCTCAGCCGGTTCGATCTTGTCCGCGAATGCTTGCTTCAGGATGGCGGCGATCTGCAGGATGGTGCGCTGGCCATCGCTTTCGAGCCAGGCGGCGGAACCCAGATCGTCGAGATGGATGTGAAAATCCTGGTTGCGCCCCAGC
>Ga0307378_10002538_pt1 | contig 27778 bp, 20 predicted proteins | sample UN1MG_FD_202238 | JGI IMG/M metagenome (GOLD analysis project Ga0307378, IMG submission 202238) | Soil microbial communities from Risofladan, Vaasa, Finland - UN-1 | ecosystem: Environmental > Terrestrial > Soil > Coastal area > Acid sulfate soil | place: Finland: Risofladan, Vaasa | collected... | reverse complement strand
CTCTTTTACCGCCTGCTCCAAAATGCAGTTGCCCTTGATGCAGTCCCCTACCAAGACATAGCAAAGGGGGTTCGGGGACGAAAACCCCAGAACACAAGATCTAGTGGGTAGTCCAGCGAAAGGGATATCCCTATTAAATAAATCGAAATCGGCAACCCCGCCGCAAGCGGACGGAGTATTAAAAACCTCAATAACATTCTGTCCGGGCTTGTGAGCTATCCCGAGTTGTTGTTGATGGAAGTTCCGCAAGACAGCCGCCTGAGAAGGCCTATATTAACGATACAAAATTCGGGAGAAAAGGCTGCTGCTATTGTGCAGGATTTGTTGACCCTTGCACGAAGGGGGGTTGCTGCGACAGAAGTGGTGAGTCTCAATCATGTAATTTCTGACTACCTAGATAGTCCGGAATATGAGAAGTTGATACAATACCACCCTAAGGCTCGATTAAAGACAAATCTCGAACCAAATCTCTTGCCTACTCTGGGTTCTCCTGTTCACCTCTCCAAAACTGTCATGAATTTGGTCTCCAATGCAGCTGAGGCCATGATCGATGGCGGAACGATTTCCATTTCAACGGAGAACAAATACATTGACCGACCGATTAAAGGCTATGATCAGGTAGAGGAGGGGGATTATCTTACCCTCACTGTTTCTGATACGGGTGTGGGTATTCCTCAAAAGGATATAGAAAAGATATTTGAGCCTTTCTATACGAAAAAGGTGATGGGACGCAGTGGAACAGGGTTGGGCATGGCTGTCGTGTGGGGAACCGTGAAGGACCACAAAGGATATATTGATGTTAAGAGCAGTGAGGGAAAGGGCACTACTTTCACCCTCTATTTCTCTATTACCAGGAAAAAGCTAGACAGAGATACATCTCAATTGTCCATAGAAGAGTATAGGGTCAATGGGGAGTCAGTTTTGGTTGTAGATGATGTGGGAGAACAGAGAGAAATTGCGTATGAGTTATTAAGTAGGCTGGGCTATTCAACAACAACGGTCTCAAGTGGTAAACAAGCGATTGAGTACATGAAAAGCACCTCAGCAGATCTCCTGGTGTTGGATATGATAATGGATCCCGGAATCGATGGACTAGAGACCTATAAAAGAATTCTCAAGCTCCATCCCCACCAGAAAGCAATAATTGTAAGTGGATTTTCTGAAACAAAACGGGTCAAGGAAGCTCAAAAGTTGGGCGCTGGATCCTATGTTAAGAAACCATATACCCTAGATAAACTTGGCACGGCTGTTAAGAATGAATTAAGCAAATAAAAGGCTTGGATTTTTTCCCAATCCCTCTTTTTAATGCCTCAGGGTGAAAGAGGCTTGATGCCCTTGCAGAGGATTAAAGGGGTATAGATAAACCGTCTAGGGTCCGTCAAAAACTTCTTAAAGTCCAAAAAAAAGGCATCACGGCCACCAGGGTAGCTTTCAAATAGTTTCCTGGCTTTGATGGCGGCAATCTCTCCCTTTTTCATCCAGTTGAAGGTATCTTCATATCTTATCTTTCCGTAAATCAGATTATGGGCCCTAAGATCCAGCTGAATATCTTGATAACCTCTATCATATAAGTAAGAATACAATTTTCGGCCTGCATAGGGGTCGAAATTATATTCCTCCTGTACCCTATCAATAGCCTGAAAGAGGATTTCTTCCATCCTAGGAGGCAACTCATAATGATTCAAGGAATTATGGTCTAGGTCAAGTAAACATAAATATCCTCCTGGTTTCAATACGGCTGTTAGATTTCTAACAATATCAGAGCCTTCCATGCGGTTGTACTCTAATACGAGACGGACCCAAATGAGATCAAACAAACCCTTGCCATCCAAGGGATCTCTCAAGTCATGGATTTGAAATGCAATATCTGATCTTTTTCCATAGTGCTTTTCAGCATGTTTGATTCTTTCTTCTGAATAGTCAATCCCAAGTATGGTTCCTCCCGGCTGAATCATTTCATACAGGATCGAGGTTACCTTGCCCGGCCCGCACCCAGCATCGAGCACCCTGAGACCAGGTTTCAGTCCACACCAGCGTGCCTGTTTTAGAATCACTTTAGGGTCAATTTTGATCTCCAGGCGAATGATTTCTTCCAGGTTTTCCATCAAGTAAGATTTACCTCCAGGCATCAAACGACTCTCCTATATTTGATATATGTCGATAGTCAATATATATAACTGCAGAGTTTCCTTATTGGCTGGCTAAGAGCATCAACCTCACAATACATACTAAACTAAGGAAAAGCAGAAATGGTTGTGTTTCGCTCATGAGTCAAGCCTTCACAAGTCTCAAGCTTTATTCTTGGGAGTGCTTCTTGAGGCCAGGAGTATAGGGAAAAGATCACTGCGTGTCAATGGGATGCTGCTGGGGTAGCGTTTTTACTGGTTGGTCGACTCTGATCCTTCTCAGGGCGTCACAGAGTATCTTCTTGCCACGGAGGCTGATGTTGTAAAGGTCCGCTGACGAGCTGAAATAACTGCAAAGTCTGTTAAAGGCAACTCGCATTTCAGGCTATCTCTTTTCCAGTCTGTTCTGATGTTTTGTGTTTTCAAAGCGGTATTTGCTCTCAATGTGGCCTGAAAGGTTCTCAGAGGATCCCGGCAATGCCTGCCTTGGGTGACTTAAGCTAGCGGACTGTCGAATCATCTGGTTCGCCACTCCCCTGTTTCTTAACTGGGCAGATTAAAATGAGTGCTGCTGCAGCCATGGCAGCACCGATGGCGAAGGCATGGTTATAGACACCGGTGGAATCGCGTAAGATTCCCGTAACCCAGTGAACCATAATAGCGCCGAGTCCGTAGAAGGACGTCCAGGCACCGATAACGGTCCCCATTACCTCTCTTGGAAAGTACTACCCTGCACAGCGAAGCGCTGCTGGTTTCGTCTAAGGTTATTCGGTTGCGCTGCTGGTCCGCCAGACTTATGGCGGGCTGGTTTCGTATGACGTTGACCGTTAACCGTTTCTAGCCCGCCCTGGCGCTATGATCTTGAACAAGACTACTAAACCTATAAGCCAGGACTGGGCCAGGGCTGCGCAACCGGAACCGTTCTATGATCCCAATTATCCTTTGCACCTTAGTAATATTACAGAAACTTGATATTAATCCGCCCGAAGTCTGGCGGATAAATGTTAAGTCCTTGAGCTATGAAGACATCTAGTTATTCGCGATTAGGAAGAAGGAAGAGCCTCATGAGTCGCCCTTTATTTGCCGAGAGCCTTTAGCTTCCAAGGTAAAAGCGCCACTTACAGAACATATCCTCGGGATGGGGGTCGGGAGGGGCGAAAAGGCACTCGACCTGAATTCGTTCATCGACTTCTCGGGCAAAGCCCTCAAACTCCCTGCGGTGCATCTCCTTGCAGGAATACTCACCTAAGCCCCGTTTGATCCGTGCCTCTTGAGTAATGCACGAGGGGACCGAGATAATTACCTGATCGGCTTCTTCCTGGATCTGGTAGCCCACAAGGATGTGCCAGGGGAAATACCTGAGAGCCTTCACAAAGCCTCTGAGACCCTTTTCCCGAATCTGAAAACGTTTCACCAGATCCTTCGCCGCCATTCCGGCTACTCGACCCCACACCTTCTCGTTCATCCGCTCTGCAGTAGATTGATTAAAGTCCTCGGCGAGATAGATAAACCAGAATGAGTCCATGACCCGATAGTGCCAGAGAAGGAATTCAATATATTCGCGAAGCTCAGGGGCATCCATTTCTTCAAAAAGATCGAGTTTCACAGGAACCTCCACTTATTGGTCAGACCGTTTTCACATCTTGGCATGGTTAGTGCACAATTATTGCCTATTATCCAGGCGCCAAGAGATCATCCTGGAAGGGGCGTGTGTACTCTTGAAAAGAGACACATATCTCGCTAGAATGGGCCGCCTTTCAGATGTCTTAACAGGAAACCGGAGTGAGCGAGTTTTTGGGTGAGAGAGTAAAGGAAAAGGTCGTGCCGTGTCAAGGTTGAATCACGAGCGCGCAGCTTGACAGTTTGGCTATTTTTAACTAAATGAGTACGTGAAGGTATGATGTGAGCTCGAAGGGCTCATAAGCCGGCTCGTAGGCCTGAAGGGCTGATCAAATGGGCGCAACAAAAAATAACGATAAAGCCCCACCTCACGAAGGGTCTGAGGGTGTGTTGAGGCGAGGATCTCTTAAGCGGTCTTTGTCGTGGCTTGGGTCTTCAAACCCTTTTGCTTCCGCATTCGCTCGTTTCAAGGGTTTCTTGTATCGCTTTTGGGGCGGGATCCAAGGCCTGCGCGTCCCGATCTTTATCAAGCTCGCTGCGCTATCAATTGTCCTTATTCTCCTGGTGATATCCGCCATCAGTTTTTCCATATTGAGGGAGCAAAGGAGGCAATTTACCGGCCAGTTAATTGATCTTGGAGAGAGCATGCTCCGGATCGCAGCGAATAACGCCCCTGACAAGTTGCTCGGAGAAGAAGAGGTTGCCTTGTTTCAACTGGTCAAGGATATTGCTGAAAACGAACAGGTCGCATATGCTCTGATCACCGATAAGAAGAACGTCATAAGGGCCCATAGCAGTATCGAAGAGGTAAACAAGGTCTATACGGCGCCAAAGAACCTGACGCTGCTCAGACAGGATGATGAAGTCAAAATAAGCTCCTTTGTTCATAAAGAAAAAGATATCCTGCTCCTTGAAAAGCCCATCACCTACCAGAGCTTGACTGTTGGAAGGGTTCATTTAGCAATCTCGCAAGAAGCGATCTTACGGAAAATCCGGGCTGCTAAGATATCTATCCTGGTACTAACGGTTATAACAACCATAGTGGGGATATTGCTCAGCCTCGCGCTCAGCACGTATTTTTCACGGCCCATCAATAAGCTGAGGGAGAGTACGGTGACCATAGGCCAGGGGGATTTTAACCATCGTGTCACCATCGAGCGAAATGATGAGCTGGGCGATCTCGGCTCAGCCTTCAACAGAATGGCTGAAGGTCTGGCAGAAAGTAAAATGATCCGGGAGACCTTTGGCAAATATGTGACACCTGAGATACGGGACGAGATCCTGTCCGGGCGCATCCCCCTTGACGGAGAAAGAAGGGAGGCCACCGTTCTCTTTGCCGATCTTCGCGGGTTTTCATCATATGTAGAAGAGAACCCTCCGGAGGAGGTAATCAAGAGCATGAAGGCCTATTTTACTGCCATGCAAAAGGCAATACGCCGGTGTGATGGCCTTGTGCTGCAATACGTGGGTGACGAAATGGAGGTTGTATTCGGCGTACCTCTCAGGGATGAGGACCATGCGGAAAAGGCGGTAACAGCCGCCCTTGAGATGAGAAGGCTCTTGGAATCGCTCAATAATGATAGGGTGAACAGGGGATTGATGCCGTTCAGGCACGGTATTGGCATCCACACCGGCGTGGTCTTGGCCGGAAACACCGGAAGCGAAGATCAGCTTTCATATTCCCTTATCGGTGATACTGTCATCCTGGCATCGAGAATTCAGAACCTTACTAAGGAATTCAGCTACGATATCCTGGTAAGCGAGGAGACCGCTAAGAGGCTTCACGGAAGCTTTGATCTGAGAAAAGAATTGCCCCAGATGGTGAGAGGTCATTCCAAGTCCATTGTCGTTTATCGGGTTGTTGCCTGATATCTTGAATACTCATCACCACCTAAAACGGTATTGCCGGAGTCATTCACGATGCTCTCAAGGACGTTATCGTGACGTGATGCCTTTACTGTAGTCACTGTTAGACAATCCCCCACGGCAATGAAACGGCAGTTCTTGATGAGACGTGAATCTTGTTGATTAAGTAATGGTAGAAAATGGCCGAAAAATCAGGTAGAAGATATATCTTCAGTGGTGAATGAAATAAGATGGGTTCCCGGCAATTTCCCGTTAATTGTTTACAGAATCGAGGCGCAGTTGAGTAGTCAGAGGAAGCGAAGCACGAATTGGTTGTTTTCACTGCTCATGGCGCTGGCCGGAGTGTTTCCGGCAGTGATGTGGTCATGCGCTATGCAGGATTTTGCCCTCAAAACTGAGAGGGGAGACGGTGTGAAGGCTGACATCTCCGAGCCCGCAGTTTATCGTTCAGATGATTACGTGATCTATCAACTGGTAGGCGGGGAAACGCCCCATTTCTTGGCCGAGCGGTTTCTCGGTGATTCCAAAAGGTCGTGGGTAATCGAGGATGCCAATAAAGGCGTGAATTTTCGACCCGGGCAACTCGTTGTGATCCCTCTGAAGGAGATGAACAAGGGGGGTCTCGCCCCTGAGGGCTACCAGGTGGTACCGATACTCTGTTACCACCGGTTTGCCGAGAACTGCAAGTCTTCGAACTGTATGCCCGCTCATGTTTTCGAGGGGCAAATGAGATATTTGAAGGAAAACAACTGCCGGGTCATAACCCTGGGGGAGCTCTGCGATTTTCTGCAATACCGCCACTCGCTGCCTGAAAGGTCAGTCGTTATCACCATGGATGACGGCTACCGATCGGTTTACGATATCGCCTATCCTATCCTCAACGAATTCGGTTTTAAGGCGACTCTTTTCATATACACAGATTATGTTGGTATCTCGAAGGCGGCAATCACCTGGGATCAGCTGAGAGAGATAAAAGCCCGTGGATTCGAGGTTGGCGCTCACACCGTTACCCATTGCGACCTCACGAAGGCAGAAGAGGGTGAGGATGATCAGGCCTATTTGGAGCGGATCAGAAGAGAGCTCATGGTCTCCAAGCAAATCATCGATGAAGAGCTGAAACAGGATACCGTTTACCTGGCCTATCCTTACAGCAAGTACAATCAGAGGGTATTGCACATTGCGGAAGAGGCGGGCTACAAGCTTGGGTTGACTGTAGAAAGGGGAGGCAACCCGTTTTTTGCAGATCCCCTTACCCTGAAACGGGATCCCGTCATAAAAAAAGATATGGAGATCTTTCTCCGGAGGCTGAAATCCTTTCATGAATTCGCCCTCGAGTGAAACCGTATGAAAAGACATTGCCTTAAAACCCCTATCCTAGGCCTCACCCTCGCGTTGTTATTGGGTTGCGCACCCCTGATGAAGCCGCCTCCGGAAAAAATCCTTGAAGTTCCCCCTGAGGAGCTCAAGAAAGACCTCTCTCAAACATATGTGCGAACCGGCCGGGAATATGAACAGACGGGTGAACTCGTTTCGGCCCTTAAGAACTATAAGCTTGCACTGACGGTTAGTCCCCTTGACCAGGAGGCCGATGAGGGCCGCAGGCGAGTGGAAAGGAAATTACGGAATTCAGCCGAGCAGCACTATGAGGCCGGTCTTAAGCTTCATAGAGAGGGGAAATATGCCCATGCCCGGCACCAATTCCTCATTGCTTTGAGGCTATGGCCCGATCATGCGGACGCGGCAAAGATGCTCACCACGCGGAAACGGATCCAGATAAAACGCTATATCGTACATATCATTCAACCGGGGCAAAATCTTTCAGAGCTTGCTGCGATTTACTATGGAGATCACCGCAAATTTCCGCTTATCGCAGAATACAATAATATAATGGACGCCACCCGGGTCCGTATCGGTCAAAAGATTAAGGTTCCTGAGGTTGAGGGCGTGGCATTCAAGGATCACAAGGAATTCATAAAGACAGATGAGGTGGAGATCGGTGAATTAGGGCTCGGGGAGTGGGAGCGACATGCTTTGGAAGACCAGGAGCCCGTGGAAAAGGCTACCGTTACAGAAAAGCAGGAGGAACTGCTTGATCAAGTTGCGAGCTATCGTGACGATGGGGTTGAGCTGTTTATGCTCGGGAATTATCAGGAAGCAATTGACAGCTTTAACAAAGTCCTTAACGCGTCCCCTCGGGACGGTGTCGCCCTTGAGTACGCCTACAAGTCTCATATGCAACAGGGCATACTCCTTTTTGAGAGCAAGGCTTATCGTGCAGCCCGAGATCAATTCGAGGCATGTCTGCGCTATAAGGGTGACTGCCGGGAATGTGTCGACTACCTTGGAAAGAGCGAAACCCTTTACAAGGACGTGCACTATACGCAGGGGATCCAATTCTTCGACCAGGAACAACTAACCGAGGCGATTCGAGAATGGAACTTGGTTTGGAGTGTGGATCCGAATTATAAGAGGGTGGACTATTTAATCACCAAGGCCAAAACGATCCTCAAGAATATTCAGGAATTGAGGGAGAGCCAAGAGGAGCTGGACTAGAAACATGGTTATTTCCGCGTCAACTCGGGGGACAGAACATGCCGATGCAGTTACCCCGCCTGACTTGCAAGACCCTGTTATTTTAAGAAGTAAGCAATTGAATCAGCATGATATGTTGTATAGCGCATTCTTTTGAAAATTCGAAACTCGAAGCACGAAACTCGAAACAAATACGAATGTCTAAAATCCAAAACGCAAAACAAAGCATATCCTCTAACTTCCACCTTGGTATGACGCAACTACTTGTAATGGTTAGATCATTCTATATTCGAATTTAGATATTGTTTCGGCCTGCCCTGGCGCGACATTTCCCAAATAGAGCACGCTCTTTATGGCATTTCGCAACTGTTTTCTATATCCGTCTGGTCTGGAATCCAGGTCTGGGCCAGGGATTTCGGTATTCGGATTTCGGATTTGAAAGTCGCAATAATCCTTCTATTTAGCCAAATTATAGTTGACTTTGACGGTACCCTGGCAGGATCTAACGAAAGGCGAAATCATTCGAGTTGTGAGGTTACCGCAACTCCAGGAAGAAAGGATTACGCCCATAAACTACATCTTAAAGGAAACGGAATAAACTCTCCAGCCCCTCTGAATGAGCACGGTTATCTGTTCCTTAAGCCGGTACCTGATGACTGCCCGGGTGAAGTCTTGCTTGTTGTTAATTGACAGGTCGTTTATTCCCCTCACCAGATCGCCGGGCTCGATACCGATCTTGTCTGCTTGCGAGCCTTTTTTGACGGCCACAATAACCAGGCTTTCTTTGTCCTCCAACCTATACTGAGCGGCAAGGCGGCTGTCCAGATCTTCTATCTTGAAACCGAGCCGGTCAAATGCCAGATCCAAGGCCAGATCAGGCGGGAATGAGGCAGCCTTTATGCTCATCTCTTCGCTCTTTCCGTCCCTGATGAGGGTAAGGTGAATCACTTCATCCGACGTATGCTGTGATAATTGGTCGTAGTAATCTCGACTGGACCCAATCTTGTTCTTGTTGAGCTCGGTAATGACATCCCCTCGCTTAAGGCCCTTGTCCTTGGCCGGTGACCCGGGCACGACCTGGGTAATCAAGACGCCTCGGCCAACGGGCAAGCGAAAGTAGTCAATTAGGTTCTTAGTCAGATCCTGAACCGTGATACCCAACCAGGCGGTATGAACCCTGCCGTAATGTATCAGGTCGCTGACAATACGCCTTGCCCTGTCGATTGGAATGGCAAAGCCGATTCCCTCAGCCCCGGAATAGATGGCAGTATTGATGCCCACGAGTTCACCGTTGATGTTCAGCAAAGGACCGCCGCTGTTTCCGGGATTAATCGATGCATCTATCTGGATAAAATTATGGTAGACGCCACTCTGTGTTCTTACGGATCTATTGAGGGCACTGATTACCCCAGTTGTAACCGTATGAGAGAGACCGAACGGATTGCCAATAGCAATAACGGTCTCCCCTATCATGAGGTCATCTGACCTGCCCATATGGATAGCCGGGAGGCTTGTATCTGATTCGATCTTGAGGACGGCCAGATCAGATTCAGGATCAGTGCCGACAACCCGGGCCTCGAACTCCTGCTGGTCGGCCAGAGTTATTGTTATCTTTGATGCCCTGACGATAACATGGTGATTGGTGAGGATATACTTCTGGGTACTGTCAATGATGACACCTGAACCAAGGCTGTTCTGAACATAGTGCCTTTTGCGCGGCTCAGAAAAATCCCTGAAAAATCTGTTGAAGAAATCGTCGTTTTCAAAGGGAAAAAAGGGACTTACACCTCTCTCAATCAGCTTGCTGGTGCTAATGTTGACTACAGCAGGGCTTACCTTCCGGACGGCCCTTACAACGGCGTTCTCCCTGGGGAAGGGCTGTTCAGCTCGACCTGTTGGTGGAAATGGCAATTGGAGAAGCACACAAAAAGCCAAGAGGAAAAGGGGGAAAACGATTCCGTTGCCACGGAATACTGGTCCTTTTTGAAGCATAGTATCTCCAGGTGTGAAGCGCTCGATTGCTAGGTTTGATCGCTGCAGGTGAAACGCATTTCAAGATGTTACATTTACCTGCAGCGCATCAAATGCTCATTTAAATACAACCTTACCACTCTCCACGTCAACCGCAACATCGCTTCCGTCTTCAACATCTCCACCCAGTATCTTTAAGGCCAGCTCATCTTCAATGTACCGTTGAATAGCCCTTTTGAGCGGTCTTGCCCCGTACACGGGATCGAATCCCGCTTCAGCCAGGAAATCCCTGACCGCATCAGTCAAGTGAAGGGTTATCTTGCGGTCCTGCAGCCTCTTGCTCAGCAGGTCGATCTGTATGTCGACGATCTTCTTTATCTCTTCCTTACCCAAGGAGTTGAAGATTATGGTCTCGTCGATCCTATTCAGGAATTCCGGCCGAAAGGTGGAGCGCAGCATCTCCATAACACCGCTAACCATCTTTTCTTTTTCCTTACCGGCCAGTTCTCTGATGGTGTGGCTGCCGATATTGGATGTCATGATCAGGACCGTATTCGTGAAATCGACGGTCCTTCCCTTGCCGTCGGTCATCCTGCCATCATCTAAGATCTGAAGAAGGACATTGAAGACATCCGGATGGGCCTTCTCTATTTCATCCAAGAGGATCACAGAATAGGGATGGGTTCTGACCGATTCGGTAAGATATCCCCCTTCCTCATAGCCAACATAGCCCGGTGGTGCCCCTATCATCCTCGCTACCGAGTGTTTTTCCATGTACTCGGACATATCAATCCTAATCATGTATTGCTCGTCATCGAAGAGGAATTCTGCCAGTGCTTTGGCTAGCTCGGTCTTGCCGACACCGGTAGGGCCAAGGAATATAAATGAGCCGATTGGCCTTTTTGGATCCTGAAGCCCTGAACGTGCCCGGCGAACAGCATTGGCCACAGCCTCTATAGCATCTTCTTGCCCGATAACCCGCTTACCAATCCGCTCTTCCATCTTGAGCAACTTTTCCCGTTCACCCTCCATCATCCTATCGACGGGTATGCCGGTCCACTTGGATACAACCTGGGCTATGTCATCGCTGTCTACTTCCTCTTTGAGCATCTTTTTGTTTGCCTGGAGCTCGCTCAGCTGGGTATTGGCCTCGGTGAGGCTTTTTTCCAATTCTAAAATGGTGCTGTATCTGAGCTCGGCGGCCTTTGCCAAGTCTCCCTGTCTTTCGGCAACCTGGGCCTCCGATTTGGCGGTATCGATCTTCTCTTTTACTTCCCGGATTCGCCCGATGATCTCTTTTTCCCTTTTCCAGTGGCCGGTCAACTCGTCGGTCTGTGCCTTTAGATCATCCAATTCCCCGTCGATCTTCTTTAACCGTTGCTTTGAGGGATTGTCCGACTCCTTCTTAAGCGCCTCTTTTTCGATCTCTAACTGGGTCATTTTTCTCCGGAGGTCGTCTATTTCAGATGGCAGACTGTCAATCTCTATCCGCAGTCTGCTCGTGGCCTCATCAACCAGGTCTATTGCTTTGTCGGGGAGAAAACGGTCGGTGATATATCTGTTTGAAAATACGGCTGCTGCGACAAGGGCGGAATCCTTAATCCTCACACCGTGATGGACTTCATATTTCTCTTTCAGGCCACGGAGAATGGAGATGGTGTCTTCAACGTTTGGCTCATCTACCATGATTGGCTGGAAACGTCTTTCAAGTGCAGCGTCCTTTTCTATATACTTGCGGTATTCTTTGATTGTTGTGGCGCCGACGCACCTGAGCTCGCCGCGGGCCAGAGCCGGTTTGAGCATGTTAGACGCATCCACTGCGCCCTCGGCAGCCCCAGCGCCTACGAGGGTGTGGAGCTCATCGATGAACAGGATAATAGCGCCTGCTGCTTCGGTAACTTCCTTGAGGAAGGCCTTCAATCTGTCCTCAAACTCGCCCCTATACTTCGCTCCTGCGATCAGTGCGCCCATATCCAGTGCCACCACCCTTTTGTCTTTCAAGGTTTCAGGGATATCTCCATGAACAATTCTCTGGGCGAGGCCTTCGACAATGGCTGTCTTGCCCACCCCGGGTTCTCCTATCAACACGGGGTTATTCTTTGTCCTCCTGGAGAGAACCTGGGTTACCCGCCTGATTTCATCATCTCTGCCGATAACCGGGTCGAGCTTATCTTCCTCGGCCATTTGAGTGAGATCGAGGCTAAACCGTTCAATAGCCTGATATTTATCCTCCGGATTTGCATCGGTTACTCTCTGCGAACCTCGTATATCAATCAGGGCCTTTAGTATGGTATCCCTGGTTAATCCATGGGCAGACAGGATCTTGGAAGTCTTTCCTTCCGTATCATCGGTTATGGCCAATACAAGATGCTCTATGCTCACGTATTCATCTCGCATCTGTTTGGCCTCTTTGAGTGCCTGATCAAATACGGCTTTTGATCGAGGTGAAATATAGGCACTACCAAGTTCGGCGCCGCTTATCGAAGGTAACTGATCCAGTGCTTTTCCCAGTTCCTGAACGATAGCATCTTCTTTCACGCCTATCTTTCCCAGAAGCGGCGGGATAATGCCCTCCCTCTGCTCAAGAAGGGCATAGAGCAGATGTTCAGGCTCAATCTGTTGATGACCTCTCTGTGATGCAATCTCCTGAGAATTCTGGATAACCTCTTGAGCCTTGAGCGTGAACTTATCAAAACGCATCATGATTCTTCCTCCCGTCCCGGTATTCTATGTTAAAAGTTCAAAGGCAACTCCATGAAAGCCATTTCTTGGTTTATAAACACACGTTGGCTCTAGGAAAAGATCTAAACCTTTGAACTGAAATGGCTTTTTGTTTTAAAAGTTAAGGATTTGTAACGGAATTGTCAACAATTCTTGTTTGGCTTACCGAACCGGAAATTACTTGCCCGACAAGAGGTGTTACCGGTAATCGGAAGGCCTTAGGCTTGCCACAAATCTCAGGAACTGGGATGGGGAGGAGGTCTGTGGCCTTTCTGTTTTAATCGCTTGACCGGTACCTTTTGGTCATCTATATTCTTTTCGATTATTGCCCTAGCTCCGAAATACGTTGTTGCCAGGGACACGGATATCTTTTTTTGACACCGAAGAAGCCCATGCTGTTATGCTCGCATATGCTGCAGATGAAGGCGGCCTGCCATGGCGCGACGACACGGGAATATGATCCTGTTTCGCAACTTCATGGGTATACGTGGCTCTAAACAAAGTCCTATCGAGCCAGGTCTGGGCCAGGGGCGTGCTGCTTTAAAGGTGAGTCCCACTTCTTTAGATCTAGAAGGCTTAGGTGGGAGCAGGCGCCCGCCTGGATCATCGGGAAAGAGCAGGCTTAAAGCACCTGCCCAGTTCGGTGCAAAAAAAGATATCCATGTCCCTCACGATTGCCACGTCAGATTCAATGAATCCTCATTACTATGCTGCGGAGCTAAGGCAATAATCGAATATTCTTTTTCCTTGTGAAAGCTGATGGGGATGGTGCAAGAGGGCCGAGGAACGGGCCACTCATTGTATTATCTGCGTTCGCCAGATCCACCCCTCATTTGTAGGATGAAGGTGTTTTCTGTTTTGGAGAACAACGGAAAGCTGAAAGATTAGAATATATGGGGCTGAGTACGGACAAGATAGCTCTCCTAAAGAGGGCAATACGAGAAAAGGAGTCTCTGACAGAGGTAACCGGTGTGAGCGAATCCGCTCTGGCCTACCTTCTGTCGAGCCTGCTGGGCGAGATCGGTCACCCGTGTCTTGTCATTCTCCCGAGCTCGGAGGAGGCATGGGCATTCTACAAAGACCTGGATTTTTTTCTCCCTGACCGGAATGAGAGGAGATTACTCCTTTTTCCCTCCTATAATATCTCGCCCTTAACGGGACTGAGTCCTCCCAAGGAGTTGATCAGCCAGAGGATAGAGGCGTTGTATTCACTGGCAACAGCAGAAAACCCGGTTGTCGTTACCTCTTTAGAGGCAATCATGACCCGGTTGGTGCCTAAGGACGCTCTCCTTTCCTCAGTTGAGTATCTGGCGGTTGGCGAGGAGGTAGATCGGGATGATCTGATCAGGAGGTTGGTAGCCTTTGGGTATTTCCGGACCTCATTGGTTGAAGAACGGAGCGATTTTTCCGTAAGGGGTGGGGTCATCGATCTGTACTCCCCCCTGTATGACTCGGCTGTGAGGGTTGAGTTCTGGGGAGACACGGTAGAGTCCATACGGTTCTTTGATCCAGCCAGCCAGAGATCGATGAGTCAAATCAACGAACTGACTATTCTCCCGGCAAATGAAATCATCCAGACTCGTGCCAACGTCAAGAGGGCACGATCAATGGGGAGGCTCCCTGTAGGCTCTGAGACGGGTGGCGGTTTTCCGGGTCAGGAGGGATGGGTCCGACATTTTTACTCCCATCTCGACACCGTATTTGACTACGTACCGGAGGAGAGTCATATATGCCTCGTTACATCGGAGAAACTGGGTGAAAACGCCCAATCCGTGTCGGAACGGTTTGCAAGAGAGACCCAAAGATTTCAGGATGAGGCCGAAGAAGAGGGGAGACCGTTTCCTCAGACCGATGGGGTTTTTCTAAAAAAAGAAGAGCTGGAAGATTTCCTTGCCGGATATCCGAGGATCGATTTTTTCGGTCTCCCTGTCAGCACCAGCCTCAGAGGGACAGGGTTGGTTGTGGATTTCAGAGGATCGTTGGAGCCGGGAATTCCCTTGGAGTTTCAGGGTGGTGGTCTCAAAAAGGTCTCGCTGGCACCCTTGTCGGCAAGGGTCAGGGAATGGGTTGAACAAGGAAATCGGGTTGTCCTCATCTGCCGCACGGAGCAGCAGGCGCAGCGCCTCAAGGAGATTTTGCTCAATTATCACCTTGTTGTCCGAGACATATTTTCAGACTGGCCGCAGATACCGCGGGAAAAGGGGTTATACATCTGTTTAGGCCATCTTTCTCAAGGGTTTCGATTTCTGGATTCGGCCCTGACCATCATTACCGAAGACGAGATCTTCGGTGAAAAGAAGCTCAGAGAAAGGAGGACCAGGAGAGACAAGGTGCAGGCAATTCCCTGGACGGGGCTGAGCCAGCTGAAAGTCGGGGATTTGGTTGTCCATCAGGATCACGGCATAGGGCGATATGGCGGTCTTTCCAAGATGAAGGTCAACAGGAGGGAGCGGGATTTCGTTACCATTGAGTATGCCGATCATGATCGACTCTACATACCGGCAGACAGGATTGACCGTATCCAAAAATATATCGGAGTAGATGACGAGAACCCTCTCCTCGATAGGCTTGGTGGGCGATCTTGGGTTATGGCGAAACAGAAGGCCAAAAAAGCAATAGATGAGATAGCCAAGGATCTCGTCAAGATCTATAGCATGAGAAAGGCCCTCAAAGGTTTTGCCTTTTCCAAGCCGGACAATTATCACAGGGAATTTGAAGCAACCTTTGAATATGAAGAAACTCCCGATCAGGTCAAGGCCATTGAAGACGTATGCTCCGACATGGAGTCAGAAAGGCCAATGGACCGGCTTATCTGCGGTGATGTGGGGTTTGGCAAGACAGAGGTTGCAATAAGGGCTTCTTTCAAGGCGGTTATGGACGGAAAACAGGTGGCTCTCCTCGTCCCAACTACGGTTTTGGCTGAGCAGCATTATCAAACCTTCACGAGACGGTTCAGGTCTTATCCTGTAAAGATCGCTGTTTTAAGCCGCTTTGTTCCGAGTTCGGAGCAGAAGAGGATCACTCGTGATCTGGCCGTGGGAAAGATCGATATTGTTATCGGGACGCATAAGATCCTTTCCGACAGTGTGATCTTCAAGGACGTAGGTCTGCTGATAATTGACGAGGAGCAGCGCTTTGGAGTCAGACACAAGGAGAAATTAAAGAGGTATCGACACTTCGTTGATGTTCTGGCCATGACAGCTACGCCGATCCCGAGGACATTCCATATGTCCCTCATTGGTGTGAGGGATCTTAGCATAATTCAAACCTCACCTGCCGACAGGTTATCCATCCAGACCTACGTGAGCAGATTTGATGAAGGCGTCATTTCACATGCCGTAGAAAGAGAGTTAGACAGGAAGGGGCAAGTCTTTTTCGTTCATAACAGGGTGCAAACCATTGATGGAATGGCAGACAGATTGAAAAGGCTTGTTCCCGGCGCCAGGATCGACATTGCCCACGGTCAGATGAGAGAGAGGGATCTGGAAAAGGCGATGATGAGGTTCCTGAACCGGGAGACAGATGTTCTGGTCAGTACAACCATAATAGATTCGGGCCTGGATATACCGTCGGCCAATACCATTATTATTAACGACGTTGACCGCTTCGGCCTCGCGGAGATCTACCAGCTCAGGGGCAGAGTCGGCAGGGCTGATGTCAAGGCCTACGCACATCTCTTGATCTCGGGGGCCTCCACCCTCACGAATGATGCGCAGAAGAGGCTCAAGGTCCTCATGGACTTCTCTCAGCTGGGCTCGGGGGTCAATATTGCACTACATGATTTGAGGATACGAGGCGGGGGAAACATCCTTGGTTTTGCACAGTCGGGCCACATAAAGGCTATCGGGTACGAGCTCTATCTGAAACTCATAGAACAGTCGATCGCGGAGCTCAAAGGAGAGGTATGGCAGGAAGAGATATTCCCGGAAATAAATACCGACTTGCCGGTTTTTATTCCTCACGATTACATCGAGGAGAGCGATGTCAGACTGGAGGTTTACAGGCGCTTGGCTGTTATCAAGCAGGAATCGGAACTGGACGAGATGGTGAAGGAGATCCAGGATCGTTTTGGTCCGATGCCCCAGGAGGTTCTGAACCTGATCTCAGTCATCCGGATCAAGGTAGGCCTCAAGAGAATAGGTGCGGTGAAGTTGGACCTGAACAAGGGCTTCATGATCTTTTCATTTTACAAGGCTACCCCGCTGTCTCCCCCTCTATTAGCCGAGTTGGTCGGTCGCTATCCAAAGAATTACAAATTCCTATCCGATCGGAAACTCCAGTTTGTGAGCCCAACCAGGGGGCATCTTGCCACACTGGACGAAGCGAAGACGGTCATAGGTCAATTGGGCAATTGCATGTCAAATAATTGAGAGAGCACCAGGGCCGGAGTTGAATTAGATTCTCCTTGCAATTCTCCCGATAATATTGTTATTTAAGACAGTTAGGTCGTTTCTTGTGAATCTGGCCTGGAAAGCCTGTTGCACTCCGCACCGTATTGAGGGCTGGCCTGTGGCGGGCCAGAGGAAATTATTCAATACCCGCCTCGTGAAGATGGGAGAGGTGAAAAAGAAACAATACTCTTCGCGATGCATGCGTTCTCGAGAGCTATTACGGCTGAACCGCACAATACAGGCAGAAATAGTAATGCATGTAAGGGTTTCCCGTGACATATAGGTCTTTTATAAGAGATATGGGTTTGCCGTTGCTATGCCTGTCCTTTCTTGTGGCCTGGCCGAACTGCTCCCCGAAAAGCGGGTCGAGCCAAAGTGTCGTCATTAAGGTCGGAGATCGGGTTGTCACACTGAGGGATTTGGAGCGAATAGTAACTATCACATCACTTGAAAATGGGGTTTCGAAAAAGGTGGTTTGGTCGTCCATCGATAGCCTCACAGACAGAATTGTGGATGATTTCCTTATTCTTGAGTACGGAGAGGAAAAGGGGATCACCCTTCCCGATATTGAGCTTGAAAGGGCCATACAGGATATCGTAAAGGACTATCCAGACAACAGCTTCAAGGAAACCCTCTTAGCCAGGTGTATAGATTACGCCGAATGGAAGCAAAGACTCGGAGAACAACTCACAATCGAAAAGATCATAAACGAGCAGGCGAGCTCTCTTCCTCCCATCTCTCATCATGCCATCAAGGCTTATTATGACGAGAGAAAGGAGGAATTCCAGCATCCGCCACGGGTTAAGTTAATTCATTTTGTAACCAAAGAAAAGGAGGAGGCCGAGGCCCTGCTTGCCCGTATTAAACAGGAAGAGGATATGACGAGGCTCCTCCAGGAGCAAGCAGGGGATTTGGCATTAGGAGGAGACCAGGGCGCACAGTGGCGCACCGGTGATATGTTGCCGCCTGAGCTCTCGGAAGTGGCGTTTTCCATAGAGATTGATACAATAAGTGGCGTTATTGAAACCCAATACGGATTTCATATTATCAAGGCACTGAAAAGGGAGCCCGCAGGAAGAAAAGGACTTCTTGAGGTAATAATGGAAATAGAGAATAGGCTTCTGAGAGAGGCAATCGAAAGACATTATGGCGTATGGCTTGAAGAACTGAGTAAGAGGTATCCCATAAAGGTTAACCACGCTCTCCTGGAACAAAAGAAGAATGCTTATGCGAACGACTAAATCAATTGTTTCTCTGGCTTTATGGCTCATAGTGTTTGCGCTGCCCCCAGGTCACGTTTGCGCCGAGATTACCAACAGGATCGTGGCCAGCGTCAACAACGATATTATCACCCTCTGGGAACTCAATACCTCTATCAAAAGACTGACCGGTTTGACCCCGAAGGATTTGCAGCAAAGGAATGAAGAGAAATTCCATGAACTGCGGCGGACTGTGTTAAATGAGATGATAAACGAAAAGATAGCGCAACAAGAGATAGCCAAACTCCAACTTACGGTCACCGACAAGGATGTGCAGGCTTCGATCGAGCGGGTAAAGGAGGATAATAATCTCACGCAGGAGCAGCTCATAGCAAGCCTCAAGGCAGAGGGTACCTCCTTTGAGGAGTACAAGGAGCGGATAAAAAAGGATATTGAGCATATTCGGCTGGTAAACCGCGAGGTGAGATCTAAGATAGTGGTAACCGATGAGGATATAAGGCGATACCACGAGAACAATGCCGAGGAATATCGGCAGGTTCATGAGCTTCGACTGGCCAGGATTTTCCTGCGGGTTAGAGATCCGGATAATGCGGAGGAGATCGCTCGGGTGCGAACCGCGAGCAGAAAGATACTGCAGGAACTGAGCAGCGGGAGTGATTTTTTCGAGATGGCTCGAAAATACTCCCAGGGCCCTGGTGCTCCGGAGGGAGGAGATTTGGGCTGGATAGCACTGGATCAGGTGGAAACCAAGCTGAGAGAGGCAATCGCAAAGCTTTCACCGGGTGAATATACCGATCTTCATCCTGCGTCCTCTGGATTTCAGATAATAAAAGTTGTTGAGGAAAAAAAGGGAGGCGTAAGCCCATTAGAAGAGGTGAGGGATGACATCTATTCCAAATTATTAAAGAAGAAGGTCGAAGAAAAATATGCTGCATGGATTAAAGAGCTAAGGGAGAAATCTTATATCAAGGTGATATTCTAAGGTGGACAACACTCATAACAGCCAAGAGCCACATGAGGCCTCGCAGGAGATTACCCTCGGCAGCCTTCTGAGAACATCCAGGGAAGAGCGCCATATTGACCTGGATGCAGTGGTCAAGGCGACCAAGGTGAGGCGGCATTATCTGGAGGCCCTGGAAAATGAAGAATGGGAAAAGCTGCCGTCCCAGGTCTTCGTTAAGGGATTTCTACGATCATATGCTGAATTCTTGGGACTGGATAAAGAGACGGTACTCGACTATTACCAGAAGGCGGTCCCTCGTGAGAGATATCAGCCTCACGTATTGCAAAGCATAAGTACGCAATCCTCTGTGTGGCGTCGGATCATCACCATTTCTCTTTTGGTTATGGTTCTGATTGGTGTTATTATCTATGTGAGAGGAAATGAGATTTCAATCATCGGGAAGTTGCTCCGCTATCTTGATACCCAGAGCGTTACGGAAAAGAGGGAAGTCAAAATAGAGCGTGAAGATGGCAAAATCCCCGATGAAGAGGTGACAGAGGAGGTTTTCTCAGGGGAAGCGGAAATCGAGAGTGAACAAGTAGAAGAGATTACCACAGGGACAAAGGGAGAATCTGGTCAGGATACTGTTGTGGCTCCGGAGGAAGCGGCCGCTGCAAAGGAAGCAGACGATGAACAACCGCCATCACCGCGGTTCGTTCTTACAGCCTCTGTCATTGCCAGGACCTGGCTTTCCATAGCTGTTGATCACGAGCCGGTGAAAGAATACCTATTTCAGCCGGGTGAAACATTTCGATGGACGGCGGAGGAGGGTTTTGACATGCTCGTTGGGAACGCAGGCGGAATCGAGTTTTCCCTGAATGGGAGCCCGATCGGTGACCTCGGTCCTGAAGGAAAGGTGGTTCGCCTCAAGCTTCCGGAATCCTAGCCTTGTACCCAGTCAAGCAGAACAGTGAGGAATGCCTTTGGAGGTTCGTACGTGAGAAATGTGTATGATATTTTTAAAGAGAGGGGTTTTGTAGAACAGGTTACGGATGAGAAGCTGGTCAGAGAGGCTCTGTTCAAACCCATCACGTGTTATATCGGATTCGACCCTACTGCGAAAAGCCTCCATGTCGGGAGTTTGCTCCCCATAATGTCCTTGGCTCACATGCAACGGCAAGGACACAGACCCCTGGTCGTTGTAGGCGGTGGCACAGCCTTGGTGGGCGATCCCAGCGGTAAGGATGAGGCGAGGCCTGTTATGACCCGGCAGGAGATCGAGAGCAATGCCGAAGGGATCAAGAAACAGCTGTCCCAGTTTATCGAATTCAGCGATGGTAAGGCCCTCATGCTTAATAATGCTGACTGGTTGGCCCCGTTGAATTACATAGATTTCTTGAGAGAGATAGGCAAACACTTCAGCGTTAACCGTATGTTGGCGGCGGAAAGCTATCGCCAGAGGTTGGAGACCGGTCTCAGCTTTCTGGAATTCAACTATATGCTCCTCCAGGCATACGATTTCTGGTATCTTTCAGAACACTATGATTGTGTCCTGCAGATGGGGGGGAATGATCAGTGGGGGAATATTCTCGCCGGTGCTGACCTGACGAGAAGGCTTGACGGAAGGGATATTCACGGTTTAACGTTTCCCCTCATAACGACCGCTGAGGGATCCAAGATGGGCAAGACCAATAGAGGGGCTGTATGGCTTGACGGAGAAATGACATCACCGTACGAATACTACCAGTACTGGGTCAACGTTGATGATCGAGATGTGAAGAGGTTTCTCGCCCATTTTACGTTTCTCCCGATTGAGGAGATAGAGGAGCTTACTCGGCAACAGGGGGAGGGCCTGCGAAAGGCCAAAGAGGTTCTGGCCTATGAGGCCACAGAGATATGTCACGGCCAAGAAGAGGCGCAAAAGGCAAGAAGCGGTGCCCGGCAGCTTTTCGGCCGAAAGGTTATCGATGACATCAGTACGATTCCCACGTATCCTATGACAAGCGCTGATCTGGAGAAGGGCGTTGAGGCGTACATTCTCTTTTGTTCCACGGGTCTTTGTAAGACGAAGAGCGAAGCAAGAAGACTCATATCCCAGGGAGGCGCCTATATAAACGGGAATAGAATTTCATCGCATGAGACCATAGTAGATACCAGTTACCTTGAGAATAAGACCATCTCACTGAGGGCGGGAAAAAAGAGCTTCCGCATAATTACAATTCATGACTCGGAGGCTGGCTAGGCTATTCCCTATCACCATTACCTGAAAGGATTCGCTTCGCTCATCCGCGCTTCGGGCCGAAAGAACAGGACGCCGGGGAATGTGAATGACGACTTTTATGGGAGCGGAACGAGGCATATATTCTTTTGTCACCGGCTGTGGGCCGTTCAGGTATGCCCTTCATCAAGAGAGGGATTCCAGGCGTTTTGTGCGGATGAGGTCAATTATTCACCACTCAATCGTGCTTGCTTTCCACCTTGGGCGTACAGAGCACGAAAGTTCGTTTGAGCGTTTAGAATGCTCACAGAGTTTCGAGGCAGGAGAGAGGTGAAACAGACAAAGAAAAGGGAGCGAGATTATCAAAAAGGGGGAAAAGAGCCCACTGCAGGTGAAAAGTATGATCTCCGGCCCGTTCCGAAAGTGAAAGATGGCTCCTTAGTTGCCTATGATCCCCTGCAAGCGTATTTGTGGGAAATAAGAAGGTACACGCTCCTTACCAAGGAGGAGGAAATCGAGCTGGCATTTAGATACAGAGAAAAGAATGATCTCGAGGCCGCCCATAAACTCGTATTGGCAAATCTCCGGCTCGTGGTGAAAATCGCCATGGATTTTCATAGGTATTGGATGCAAAACCTCATGGATCTGATCCAAGAAGGCAATGTGGGTTTAATGCAGGCCGTTCGGAAATTTGACCCGCACAAGGGAATCAAGTTTTCCTATTATGCGTCATTTTGGATAAAGGCCTATATCCTGAAGTTCATCATGGAGAATTGGAAGCTGGTGAAGATCGGGACTACTCAAGCCCAAAGGAAACTCTTTTTTAACCTTACAAAAGAAAAGGAGAGGTTGCTCTCCCTTGGTTACGATCCTGAGCCCAAACTCCTTGCAGAGCGCCTGGATGTAAAGAAAGATGAGATCATAGAAATGGCGCAGCGGCTGGGAGGATGGGAGGTTTCCCTTGATGCGCCTGTCAAGGAGGATGCAAAACAGGATTATAGCTCATTTCTGCCTTCTTCGGATAGAGCAATAGATGAACAGATATCGCTCAAGGAAAGAGGAGAGCTGCTTCGGGAGAAACTCAAGGAGTACCGGGGTACCCTCTTCGGAAAGCAAAGAGATATATTTGATAATAGAATACTGGCGGAAGATCCGTTAACCCTCCAGGAGCTCGGAGACAAATACAGCATATCCCGAGAAAGGGTTCGGCAGATCCAGGAGAAGATCCTGATGAAGGCCAAAGAGTGGCTGACGGAAAAGATACCAGATTTCGAAGAAAATTTTTCCGATCTTCTGCATGAATGAAAAAATAAGAACACTTTGTCTCTGGCTCATGCTCATTCCCATGGTGCTTGCCCTCTCCTGTGTGCGCATTGAGAGATTATTGCCCGTGCAACAAGAAGCGCCTCTCTTAGCAGAGCCAGACAGTGAGCAAGATGACCTACAGAAGGCCTATACGAGTTATGCGCTTGCCTGTCTAGCTGAAATAGATGGCAGGTACCCTGAAGCTGAGAGCCTTTTGAGAGAGGCGCTCCAACGGGATAAAGACTCTCCTTACTTGGTCCTGAAACTGTCTGAGATTCTCGCTAAAAGAGGCAGTATGCAAGATGCCTTGGCGGCGGCTCAGAGGGCAGTTAGTCTGGATCCCAGTGATCTTATGGCGCGGGGATTTCTGGCACAACTCTACTCACAGCTTCAAAAATTCGAGCTCGCCATCTCTCAGTATCGAGAAATCCTCGCCCGTGACCCGGACAACAAAGACGTGAGGCTTCAACTGGTAACGCTCTTGATCAGATCAAAAGACTACGAGGCTGCTTTGAATGAGCTGTCGATCCTTACCCACAAAGAACCCGGATTGATAATAGCCCATTACTATGAAGGAAAGATAAACCTGGAGCTTAAGGAATATGATAAGGCAGAGAAGGCCTTTCTGTGGGTCTTGAAGCTTAACGAGAGCTTCTTTCCGGCACTTTTCGATTTGGCAGCCTTGTACGCAACCAGTGGTAAACTCGATATGGCAGTAGAAACCTATCAGAAAATACTGTCATCGGATCCTACCGAGACGACCGCGAGAGAGAGGCTGATAGCCCTTTACTACAAGATGGGCCAAAAGGATTTGGCAGAAAAACATCTGATTGAGATGAAAGAGCTCATTGGTCCAGGGAATGAAAAAAGAAAAAGGCTCGGTTTGCTGTATCTCAGATATGGAAAGCTGAAGGAGTCCATCGACGAACTTACCGCCATAGTATCCGCATGGCCCGATGATCAAGAAGCCAGATATTATTTGGCAGCCGCATTAGAAGAGAGCGAAGATCTGGATGAAGCATACAGGAACTTTGACCTCGTTACTCAGGAGAGCGAATATTTCGCCAATGCTCGAGTTCACATGGCCTATATACTTGAGAAGCAGGAAAAGACCGGTGAGGCAATAGAGCTTCTCAGGCAGACAATCACTCAGACAAACGAACATCCCCCTCAGCTCTATCTGGTTCTCGCTTCGCTCTACGAGATTAGGGAAGAGCACGAGAGCGCAATCGATGTTCTGAGAGAGGGGCTACAGGACAATAATGAGAATACCGACCTTTACTACCGGTTGGGGATACTCTTGGGGAAGTTGAAGAGAGTGGAAGAATCTATCAAACAGATGGAGATCGTCATAAAGATAGATCCCCGGCATGCCGATGCCCTTAACTACATAGGGTATACCTATGCTGACGAGAATGTTCACCTTGATCGAGCTTTGGAGTTCATTGAGAAGGCCATAAAGTATAAACCTAACAGCGGCTATATCATCGACAGTTTGGGATGGGTATACTTTCGGAAAGGGCTCTATGATAAGGCCTTAACAGAGCTGAAGAAGGCAGTCGAGTTAGCTCCCCACGATCCCGCAATTGCTGAGCATTTGGGGGACGTATATTACAAGAAACAAGAATATGGAAATGCCTTGAAGGCTTATGAAAAGGCGATTTCTCTTGAGAACGCGGAGACTGAGAGATTGCAGGGAAAGATAAAGGATGCGAGCGAACAACTGAAGGGTGGTGCCCCGTGAGATAGATATCCCTGGGAACTTCAAAGTCAAGCAGAATAAATGCGCAACACTGTTTTGCGGAGTTAAGGCAATAGTGGATAGGGTAAACGTGATATCCTGAGTTGCGCAACCAGGAGATACGGTACATGCCATATGAAATCAACTCTGAGAATCATCAACACCTGTATTTCTCAATTCCCTTTTCCCGGCAAGAACTTTCATGGGGTCAGGCCACTCGACTATAAAAAAATAAACAGCTGCGCAGCGTGCCTCATTCTCTTTGTTTTCACTGCCTTGTTCGGATGTGCACCGCTGGTGCCGTATCCGCCAGCCCCCCCCTTCTCCCAGAAGGAGACTGCCCAGCTTATTGCCAGCCTCAGGACACAAGGGGACGAAGTAGCCAGCTTTCAGGGGTTCGGTAAGCTACGGTTCAAAGACGGGGAAGAGGAATCGGAATCAAACCTGCTTGCCGTAGGCAGCAGGCCCCTAAGGGTGAGACTCGAGATCTCCCATCCCTGGGGGAGGCCCCTGTTTTTTGTCGTGGTAGACGAGAAGCATACTCAGGCGGTATCTTTCGTCGAGAGAAAGGTCTTTAGAGGCGATTTGAGCCATTTACCGGTACGACCGTTTTCCGTGCTGATGCTTGATCTGGACTCCATATGGAAGGTGCTTTCCGGGAGTGTTCCAATTCTGCCTCATGGGAGGGCGGCCAGCGTGAAGCAACACGAGATCAGGCTGTTCGATACGGAGGAAGAGGTTCGGGAGATCATCACCTTTTCTCCTGGCTCCAGATTGCCTCGCTCCGTATCCTTTCCGGATAAGGGCATTACCGTAGTATTGTCGGATTATGAGCGCAGCGATTGGGGACTGAAGCCCTCGAGAATAGTGATAATAAGTGAAGTGCATAATCAGTCAGCAGAAATACGGTATAAACGGTTGCTCATAAACAGATCAGTGCCTGAGGAGATCTTCCGCTTGGCTCCGCCCCCGGGTTTTGAAATTGTGGAGCTGAACTCCCAGGAGATGTAAAGGCCGATCACACAAGCTCTCGTCTCAATCAGGTCTGTGAACTGCAATCCTCTCCGTGCCCCATAGCAAGGAACGTGGGTGCGTGATGTCTGCTCCTGAGGCTGTTGATGTATGAGGAAATGGGGTCATGCGTTTCGTGGCTGATAGCATGCTTGGCAAGTTAGCCCGGTATTTAAGGATAATGGGCTACGATACCGTTTACCAAAAAAGCTATTCCGATCGAAGGCTATCAGAACTGGTAGGGGAGGGCAGGCTTCTGCTGACAAGGGGTAACGCAAGATTCTCAGAATATCCCGATTCCATCTTTATAGACCGAGATCTGGTCAGGGATCAACTTAAGGCAGTTGACGGCAGGATCGGACTCAACCGGGATCAGGGGAAATGGTTTACGAGATGTATCGTGTGCGACTCGGTTCTTTCAGAGGTGGACCGAGAGGTAGCCCGGGAACATGTTCCGGATTTTGTTTTCTTTAATTACCCCAAACAAGTCCGTTTTTGCCCTTCTTGTAAGCGATATTACTGGCCGGGAACCCACCGTGAAAGGATGTTGGCAAGATTGAAGAACTGGGGTTTCTGAATCTTGCTGCACGTCACCTGTTACGAAAAAAACCTGACTGCTGTTCCCACAATCCATGAGCGCTCAGCAGGGAGGTGATTGGGGTAGAAGCCGGGTTTGAGCCTGAAACATGGCAAAAGTAAAGATTTGACCCCCCGCCCGTGGTGCCGTTTCGGTAACACGCACTGGGCTACCGCTTGCCTTTATTAAGAAGGATATTTCCTTTGCCCCTTTGATTTGCTCAAGCATCTTTTGACGTTTTTTCTTTTTAGAGCTGCCTTCACCCGATTCGATACGTTTCGTTTCTTCATACCCACTCCTTCCTAAACACCTTGGAAATCTCCTGATGATTTGGAATACCATATTCTCTCGGGACAGTCTATTTCTGTCTCTCATAGTAGTGGCGAAATATTGTTATCCCAGGGACTTAGATATTTTTCCCGTTCAAACATCTATACAGTTCTGATCGCCCCAAAAAGGCTGCTACCTCTCTCGGCATTTGGACCTTGAGGAGGAAAGTCACCAGGGGATAAAGTGCCAAAACTGGGAAAGCCCCAAAGGCGGCCACTCTCTTAAAAGCGGCATGATGGCTCAACACGGGATTTACCTCTGCCCTCTCCTTCTGGAGCTATCCCAGCCTCCCACGGCAGGGGAGGTGATGGGGTCAATAATAAAGCCGCCTTTCTGGGGTAGGGATCAGAGAGTGGGAGAAGCCCCATCCATTTTCTCACAATACCTATTTACTTATGCCTGCCCCCGTTTCCGTTCCCTCTGCCGCACAGCTTCATATAAGACTATCGCCCCGCTGCATGAAGTATTCAGCGAATCCATCTGCCCCCGCATGGGAATCTTAACCTTGCTGTTCTTTTTCCGCAACCATTCTGACGGCAACCCTTCCTTTTCGCTGCCAAGAAAAATCGCTACCGCCCCCGTATAATCCTCCTTGGTATAATCCTTTTCCACTGCCGGACTCGTAAAAATCATCCGAATCCTGTTTTCCTGCAACCATTGCCCGGTTTCCTCCCAGGATAATGGAAAAGTCGGTACCGTAAACAAAGCCCCTAAACTGGAACGTACTACGTTAGGATTATACAGATCCACCTCCCCCCCGCAAACGATCAACACCTCCACTCCCGCCCCATCCGCCGTCCGCAGCAGCGCCCCCAGATTCCCCGGCTTCTCTACTCCAGCTACCACCAGCACCAAGGGATTCTTTGATAACTGTAATTTATGAATATCCCGCCTCGGTATTTTAGCCACACCCACTATCCCCTCGGTATTTTCCCGCAAGGCGATTTTCCCGTATGCCCGCGGAGAAACCTCTACCAGTTCCACCGCCCCGGTGCTGCCGATGCTGAATCTCCCCGCCAACGATTCCATACTGTTCAACTCCGCATTGCCCACTAGCAATTCCCGGCAAAAAACCATCGTCTCAAACTCAATCCCGCCTGCTAGCGCATGCAGCAATTCCCTCTCCCCCTCAATCAGAAAAACCCCCTTCTGGAACCGCAGCCTCTTCTTCTTCCGCAGGCTCACCAGGCTCTTCACCAGCGGATT